>VFSW01000873.1_pt1 | contig 44551 bp, 44 predicted proteins | sample 5358111 | NCBI WGS metagenome assembly VFSW01 (sample SAMN11554181, study PRJNA540505) | mine drainage metagenome | isolation source: sediment from site ElyBrook_90M | place: USA: Ely Copper Mine, Vershire, VT | collected 2017
CAGCGTTGCGATCCCGGCGCATGCGGCGATTAACAGATTTCGCCAGCATACCCCGCGACCAACTCCCAATTTTCTTTTCACCATAATGCTCCCCAAAGCCGACTACGATTTTCGGTGGTCAGACTGCCCCGACCGAAAAACTCTGTTCCTCGCACCTAGTTCATTACGGGTACGTTAACGCGGCCTAGCTAGCATCTTGCGGAAGAGGTTGTCAAGCAGGGGTCTACAGACGAGTCAAGCCCGATGCTCGTGCAAAATCGGGTAGTTAGCCGATTTAGGACGTGCGGGCGACGATCCGCGGCGAATTTCCGGGGCTCTCTCGAATAAGCAATTTAGACAGTGCCGAGCAACACGGTGGCGCTAATCCGCGACACTTCGGCACGATGCGCCGCGCCGCGGCTCGATACATTAGCGCAGATGGCGGTAGCGGAATTCGGCTCTTATCTGTGTGTTGAGGATACCTGAACAAGCGCCCTACGCGCGATCGGCCATCAAATCTTCAGCGAGCGACTTTGCCAATTCGCCGATGATTTTCGCCTCGGCGCCAAGGTTGGGATGATCCGCTTGAATTGCGACTTGATTGGCCAACACGAGTTTCAGAAATGCTTCGTTATCAAGGCCGACTTCGAAGCGCACGAATTGAACCGAACTCACGCGCTCTGAGGACATCTGACGCTCGTCAAATTTTAGCGGAGCTTTCACATCGCCAAGTTTCAGCCAGAGATGCTTTTCGAGTCCCACCAACCGCCGCAGCGCCGCATCGCGTTCCTTCGCCTCGGCAAACTCGATCAGCAAGGTTGCGGAAATTTCGCCGCGCCCGGGAATCAATTCATTGTAGGTATCGATCTCATGTTGGATGGCGGCCGCGTCGGTCATCCGTTCCGAGCGGATCATCTCTTCGATTTGGTACCAGACCGTCGCGGTGTTCTCGAAGAGAAACGTCAGATGCGATCCGACCGCGAGGCGTCGCCGCTCCTTCTCATGAATGAAGACCGGGCGCAGCACGTTGCGCACGCGTTCCCAATGTTCCAAGCCCAGGATATCGTCCTTGCTGACTTTCTTCATTGTCATTCCTTAGGCGCTTCGGCCTTAGGCGCTTCCGGCGGTGGCACCTTGTTCGGAAAACCGTTGTCCTCGTAGGCCGCCGCGAGCACCTCGAGCGGATGAATCGGATGCACCCCGGTTGCCTGTTCGATCTGGATCGCCGAGAGCGGGCAGTCGGTGGTCATGATCTGAGCCTCGGCGTCACGCATCCCGTCAAATGCCTTCGCGCCCCATTTCATCGAGAGTTGGAAGTACTCTTTCTTCATCGCCCAGGTGCCGTCGTGCGCGGTGCACGCATCGACGCTGACGACCTCGGCGCCCGGCACCGTGCGCATCATATCGCGGGAGCGAAAGCCAATATTCTGAGCCTTCAGATGACACGGGATGTGATACGCGATTTTTCCAGGCGTGGTGCGAAAATCGCGATTGAACTTTCCCTGCTTCTTGATCTCGAACAGCAACTCATTCGGATCGACCACCGCGGCGGCGAATTCCTTGACCTCGTCGCCGGGAAGCAGCAGCGGATACTCACGCCGCATCGTCATCGAGCAGGTAGGATTGATGGCGGCGATTTTGAAACCGCGCCGGACATAAGGAAGCATCGAATCGATATTCGAGCGCGCCTGCTTCTGCGCGAAAGTCACGTCGCCGCCGTCGATGGCCGGCATCCCACAGCAGTTTTGCTTCGGGCACGCCATCTCGCAGCCGTTTTTCTCGAAGACTTTGACCGCGGCCTTGCCCGGCGCGGTGTCGTAATAGTTGATGAAGCAAGTCGGGAACAGCACCACCTTCGCCGTCGGATTTGCGGGCGGCTTCGGCAGATTATCGCGCAGCCATTTGTCGAGGGTTTGATCGGCGAACTCGGGGAGCTTCTTGTCGCGATGAATCCCGAGCAGCTTCTCCATCAGTGCGCGATTGAGGGTGTTGCGGCATCCGAAGTTCGCAAGCCCGGGCAGCAGGCTACCGAGTTTGCCGAGGCGATCGGGATTAGACAACATCTTGTCGCGAAACTGCACGCCCGATTCCTTGGCGGTGACCGCCTTGTCGCGCTGCATCAGGCGCGGAAAATCGAGCTGGAATTCGTGACCATCGCCGGGAGTGTAGGGGCATCGGACCTCGCACATCTTGCACAGGTAGCAGAGGTCGATGACGTTGCGCTTCTCTTCGGCAGTCAGCAGGCGAACGTCGGCGTCTGGCTTGCTGTCGACCGCATCGAACAGCGCCGGGAACGAAGGGCACAGGTTGAAGCACAGCCGGCAGCCCTGGCAGATGTCGAAGACGCGGGTGACTTCTTTATCGAGACCGTCGCGGCTCCAGTACTTCTGCTCGGTCGCATTGTAGGTAAGCCCGTCAGTGGGTAGAGAAGAGATCCGGCTCATTCGAGAGACCTTCCTGACAAATGATCGTCGGTGCTGCGATGCGGAAAAATGATCGCCGGGTGAGAGTTCACCTCTGCACCCGGCGATGAGGTTGTCGCCGGCCGCCACACTCATACGGCCGACGCTTCATGCGGGATTATCTCAGGGTGTCAGCGGCCTTGCCGAAACGGCCCGCGTGCGACTTCTCAGCCTTCGCGAGCGTCTCGAACCAGTCCGCGATTTCGGCGAAACCTTCCTCGCGGGCGGTCTTCGCCATGCCGGGATACATATCGGTGTACTCGTAGGTCTCGCCATGGACGGCGGCCTTCAGGTTGAGCAGCGAATCGCCGATCGGCAGATCGGTGGCAGGATCGCCCACCTGCTTCAGATAGTCGAGATGGCCGTGTGCGTGGCCGGTCTCGCCTTCCGCGGTATCGCGAAACAGGCCTGCGATTTCGGGCTGACCTTCGACATCGGCAACCTTGGCGAAGTACAGGTAGCGGCGATTGGCCTGGCTCTCGCCGGCAAACGCTTCCTTCAAATTCTGATGGGTTTTGGTTCCTTTTAGACTGGGCATATCTTCCTCCTGACCTGTTGGACCTGTTTATAAGGTAGTTACTAAGCTGACTTATGGCCCGACGCGGCTTTGGGCCTGCGCGGACGATCTTTCGCGCACTCGGAACAGAGCGCCTGGATTTCGAGTGAGCTGCCAAGAACCTTGAAATCGCCGATCGCCGCGCGCCCTTGCAGCACCTGCTCGAGCTCAGGGATCTCGATATCGCGCACGCGCCGGCACTTCACGCATACCACGTGATGATGGGGCGCGAGGTTGCCGTCGTAGCGCGCGCTGTCGTGCAGCGTGGTGACCTTGCGCGCCTCGCCAATCTCGCACAGCGTCTCCAGCGTCCGATGCACCGTCGCCAGCGATATATGCGGATGCTCGCGGCGCACGATCTCATACACGGTATCGGCGCGTGGATGCTCGGCCGAGGTGAGCAGCGCCTTGATAATCGCGAGCCGCTGCGGAGTCACCGCGAGGCCGCCCTTGCGGCATCGCTCGGCAAACTCGCCAAGGCGGCCCGCAGCATATCCGGCGCGCCGCCCCTCATTGACCAACTTTAGTTCCATCGATTACCTGATAATAATTATCACTTGATTGCTGATATCGTCAAGCGAGGCAGCGAGCGCAGCTGTTTGCAATCAAACAATCGTTCGCGTGCGTATAGAACCGGTATCTGTCAAAATCCGGCACATGCCAAGGCGGCTGACCAAACGGGAAACCGACATAAACCAGTTAGTGCTTCGAATCGTCAAGGATTCGGGCGGCGAGAAGGAACCGCGCCGCGAAAGTGCCGCAAGGGCCACCGAATCGAGCGCGAACGCAGGGGTCACTTCCAAATACGAGCCGCTCAGCAGCGTTTGGGAGGGCTCCGACGGCGAATTACTCGAAGAGATCTTCGGATTTTACACCACTATCAAGCCCGAGCCAATTTTGGACGCAACCTTCAATGCGGGACGATTCTGGAAGGACTCGCGTCGAAAAGTTGTGTCAATGGACATCGATCCTCAATACAAAACGATGATCGTTGGGGACAACCGCGAAATGGTTGGCGTGCCGTCCGCCGCGTTCGGGGCCGTCGTCTATGATCCTCCCCACGTTGGTCCTCAAGGACGCGATAAGAGCAAGAAGCGTTTCGACGTGGACTTCGGAGCGACGGTCGAATGCGGCAAGGAACAGGATTGGAGCCTCAGCTATCTCTACCCGCCATTTTTGAAACAAGCCAAGCGGGTACTGAAACCGAATGGCTTGCTGCTCGCCAAAATCACCGACATGGTGAACAACCACAAGTCGAAGTGGCCGCACTGCGATTTCATGCGGATGGCCGAGGAAGCCGGATTCATGGTCTGCGACCTAATCATCAAGATTCGCTCCGGCCCGATGGTTTCGACCAAATGGAAAGAAGCTCATCACGCTCGTAAGCGCCACTGTTTTTGGATCATCTGCCGCAACGGCGACGATTGCGAGCGCCAACCGACGATCCACAACTCAACGAAGTCTCGGGAATAGATCATCCCAGTGGCTGACTCGATGTGTACCCGGCCGACCAGCTCCCGGCACTTTGCTTCCGAAACCGCTGTAATTCCATTGGGGCGCATAATGTGAAATTAAGGCGAACTCCGCAGCGAAGACCCACCATTCGCTCGAAAATGTCAGATAGCGGCATTTCATCTCTGCGAGCGTGATATTCTTCCGTCCGCTGATTCTCCCGACGTGTTCGTTCAATCGACTGCGCAAGGTTCGTTTGCTTTTTGTACTTCCTCTTGACGCTTTGCCGAGATAGACGAGCGTGCCCTTGTGGTAGAGCGCATAGATTCCGCTCAGCGCGGGACCGATGTTCTTTGCCAACGAAAGAAGAGGGCTGTTCTCGAGCTTCTCGACTACCTGGTTGCGGATGCCGCGATCGAGGTCGAAATCGAAATGGTGCGGATTGTCACCGTCACTCATCAGAACTGGGAATATAGAAGTCGCGACCGAATTTCAAATCTCGCGGTTAAGTCGAGCGGCATTTTCATTCGGTCGGGACGCCGCCGGTAGTGGGTTCGCTCGGGAGGATACCGGTGGTCGGGATCACGTCATCGAAGTGCGTGTAGTCGATCGAGAGCTTACCCTCGGGCATGCGTTGGAGGATGTCGACAAAACGCTGCCCCCATAAGATGTCGCCCGCGCGGTAGCTGTAGCGAGCGTGAACCGTTTGCGCGAACGTCTCATCCAGACCGAGCACCGATACGATGATCTCGGCACTTGCCGCTTCCATCGCCTCCCTGGTGACACCGTTAATCGGTGAGTCCTCGGCGATCGGATGGATGACGGTCCATGAATAGATGAAGATCGAGTTGCGGTCGCGCTGAAGCTTGAGATCGTAAAAGCGTCGCATCTCCTCGCCCTCCAGCGTCTTCTCCTGGCGCGCGAAAACCACCCGCGCGCTCGCATCCACGATGCGGTTGGCGCGCATGTTCGCCAGCCGGAACTGCAAGCTCGGGATTCCATCGCGATTGGAAATGATCGCGACACGGCTGAATCGAACCCGCGCAGTCGGACGCGAGAACTTCGCGAACACCAAGCCGGTCACCATCGCGAGGCCGACCAGCCCGGTGAGCGCCTCGATGCTCATCATCACTTCGGCGAGGAACGTATCCGGTTCCATCTTGCCGTAGCCGATAGTCGCCATGGTCTGCACGCTGAAGAAGAACGCATCGGCGAAGGATCCCGGGCGCGCGTTCTCGATGCCTTTGTCGAGCAGGTACACAATCGCGAAGATTGAATTGATCGCCACGAAGATTATGACGATGCCGGCCAGCAGCACCGGCCACGATTCGGTGAGCAGGAAATGGTAGAGGTCGCTGAATCTGCTGTCCTCGAGTCCGAGGATGGTAGCGTCAGGCTGCATTGGCCCGGCGCCGGGGATGGTCCTTCGGCGAGTGCGCGTTCGGTTGAACATCGAGGGCTAGTTTAGCGTAACCCCTTTCAACGCGGCCACGTTAGCACAGTAGCGCAAGCGAGTTGGACCTTTAGTCTCCAGATGGTCATGATTTGATACAATCAGCTATGTTATCGTTTGAAGTCTCTTGTAAAGCTACTTGACTCTTTAATGACTTATTGACATTCTATCTTCATAAATAAGCCACGCGTGTGCGGCTCGAAAGCACGCTGGACATCCCGCTGGAATATAAGATGACCAAAAAGAAACCCGGTACTCTGATAAGGGAAGCTCGTAACTCGATGCGTCTGACCCAGCGCGATCTGGCAGGGATGGTGGGGGTGAAGGCCAGCCACATCGCCTATATCGAGAGCGAGCAGCGCAATCCTTCGCTCGCGCTGCTGCGGCGAATTGCCGATACCCTCGGGCTCAATCGCCGGGAATTGCTTTTCATGATTCATCCCGACGCGAAGCATTTGACCGAAGAGCCGAATCATGAAACCAAGGCGGGCAAGCCCGACGGATGGCGCCAGTTTTCCACTAATCAAGCCATCCTGCGCCGCTATAATATCACATCGGCCGAGCTAAAGGTGCTCAGGCAGGTGAATGCGCTCGGCCCGGTCTCCAATCCTCGAAGCTTCCTGTTCGTGCTCAATTCGATTCGAATGGCGGCCAACGGCAACCTGTAGCCGTCGAAAGGATCTCAGCTAGCGACGCGCGGCCATGGATTTTTGAGGCGGGCCGACCTAGGCTATGGTCGTCTCGACGGAGAGACCTTTGGCTTTCACGGAGAGGATGTCATGGATCTACGCGCGAAATGCGCCATCGCGGGATTGGGCCAGACCCGGATGGGCAAGAACTTCGATCATCCGAATGCGATGGGGTTTGCGATCGAGGCCATCTCGCTCGCCCTCGACGATGCGGGGCTGAAGCGCGAGGACCTCGACGGTCTGTTGGTTAATCCCGGCATCACTTGGGGCGACAATACGATGGCGTCGTTCTCGGTGCAGCAGGCGATGGGACTGCGCGACCTGCGCCTCAGCGCGACGATGGGTCTGGGCGGCGCGACTGCGGCGGCGATGATCATGCATGCCTCGCAATCGATCGCGCTCGGGATGGCCAACGTCGTGGCATGCGTCTTCTCCGATGCGCCGCTAAAGCCGCCTGCTCCTAAGGATGCGAAAGGCGGTGGCGGGGGCGGTTCCGCAGCCGCTTATGGCTTCGCGCGCGGGCTCAATGCGGCCTACGGCCAGTTCGGTGTCAATGCGCATTATGCCTTCGTTGCGCGCCGTCACATGGATTTATATGGCACCACGCAGGACCAGCTCGGCGCGGTAGCCGTCGAGCAGCGCAAGTGGGCCAACCAGAATCCCGAGGCCCAGTTCCATGATGCGCCGATGACGCTGGAGGACTATCGCTCGTCGCGATGGGTTGTGGAGCCGTTCCATCTGTACGATTGCTGCCTCGTTTCCAATGGCGGATGCGCGGTCATCGTGACCTCGGCCGAGCGTGCGAAGAGCCTGAAGAAGCCGCCGGTGTACCTCCTTGGCATGGGCCAGGGGCATCCGGGTGGCGACCCAATTGACACCCTGCTCTCCGGTGCGCCCATCGCCAAGGAAACCGCCTTCAAGATGGCCGGTGTAAAACTAGGCGATCTTCAGTTTGCACAACTTTACGACTGTTATACCTTCACGGTGCTGGTCACCCTCGAAGATTACGGGTTTTGCAAGAAGGGCGAGGGCGGGCCATTTATCGCGGATGGCAAAACCGGGCCGGGAGGCTCGATTCCAGTGAATACCGGGGGCGGACAACTTAGCTCATTCTACATGTGGGGGATGACGCCAATCTCCGAAGCGGTGATTCAGATCCGCGGCGAGGGCGGCAAGCGCCAGCTACCGAAGCATGAGCTCGGACTGGTGTCCGGCAATGGGGGAATTCTCTCAACGCATTCGACCCTCGTCGTTTCGTCTAACCCATAGGGGACCCGCGAGGCGGTCCTCGTCCTCGTCTGCTTTAAAGCAGTGTGGGTTCTGGCGAAAAAACGTGAGGGGCTAATACAACCTAAAAGGGTATAATAAGGGGACGCGGATAACCGCTATCGCTGCCACTGCAGGTTCATAATCGCGCGAGCACAACATGCCAGAAGTAAATAAGTCAGCTCCCATTGCCAAGCCGATCCCGAGTATCACCCCGGACATGGTCGAGTTCTTCGAGGGCGCGCGACGGGGCCAATTGATGATTCAGAAGTGCGCGACCTGCGGCGAGTTGCGCTTCCCTCCGCATGAGATCTGCACCCGATGCCTCGGCACCCGCGCCGGATGGGTGGCTGTGTCAGGTCGCGGCGAAGTGTATAGCTTCAATATCATGCATCAGGTTTACCACCCCGGTTTCGCGACCGAGGTTCCCTATGCCGTGGTGGTGGTCAAGCTCGATGAGGGGGTCAAATTCGTTTCTAACCTCGTGGGGGTTAAGCCGGCGGACATCAAGTGCGGGATGCCGGTCGAGGTGACGTTCGAAAAACTCAATGATCAGGTAATGCTGCCAAAGTTTCGCCCTCGGGCGCGAAGCTGAGGCGGCGTTGCAGGAGCGGGCGCAAGCCCAACGACAATGTTTTCCCTTGATCAGAAATATATCCAGCGGCTCGTCGAAAGCTCGCCGGACATGATTGTCGCCGTCGATTCCGACGGCACCATCGTCTATTACAACGACGGCGCGCGAGCGAGTCTCCATTACAGCGGGCAGGAAATGATCGGCGGCGGCGTGCTCAGCATCTACCCGTCCATCGAAGAGGCGCGGCGCGTCATGAAGGCGATGCGCGACTCCGGGGACGGCGGCCGCGTCTCCAACTTCGAAACCGTCTTTCGCGACAAAGGCGGCGAACTCATCCCGGTGATGATCTCAGGCTCTATCATTAAAGATGACGAGGGCAAGGAGATCGGCTCAATCGGCTTCGCGCGCGATATTCGCAGAATGCGCCAGCGCGAGCAGCTTGCCACCGCGGGCGAAATCGCGGTCAGCCTCGCGCATGAGATCAACAATCCCCTCGAGTCCATCACCAACAATCTCGAGCTGCTGGCGCGCGCCATCGAAGGCCATATGAAGGATGCCGAGCTCGCCACCGAGAACGAGCATCTCGACGCGATCCGCACCGGTATCGTGCGCGTTAACGCGATCGTGCGCCGTCTCGATGAGATGAGCCGCCGCGGTGTCTACGAAACGCGCGACTACATGAACGGTAAGCGGATGGCCGACCTCGCGCCGCGCGAAGCGGTGACGCTGCCGAAGCATTTCAACGAGCATCCGCAGGCAGCACCCGGATCGGAGCAGAGTTGGCCGCTCGCGGGGATGGCGGTGCTGGTCCTCGATGACGATGTCGAAGTCGTCACTTCGCTCGCCGATGTGCTGCGCGCCGAGCGATGCATCGTGCACACCGCGACGCGTCCCTCAGCCGCGCTCGGCGTCTTGCGCAACATGAAGGTGGACGCAGTCATCTCTGACGTCGTCATGCCCGAGATGGACGGCTACGAATTTTACATGCACGTGAAGCAGGAGATGCCGCAGATCCCGGTCGTGCTGATGACGGCCTACTATTACGACAAGGATCACATCATCAAGCGCAGTAAACTGAAGGGACTCGAAGGCGCGATTTTCAAGAAGCCGGTGAATCCCTCGAAGCTGCGCCAGATCCTGATCGCGATGCGGCAGAAGGGACCCGCGGCGCTCAAGCCGCCGGTACCTCCGACGCCGACTCCGCAGCCGGGCGCCGATCGCTAGCGACTCGTGAAGCGGTCCGCCGCGAAATCGTCGAAGAAGACGCCCGTCGCGAAGAAGCCTCGCGTCCGCAAGCCTGGCGGCACGCGCTTCCCGATCCTCGAATTCGATCCCGCACGCTCGGCGGTCATTGAGCCCCACATCACCCATCCTCCGCGCGAGATCCCGGAACATTGCGTGCTGTGTTTCTTCCAGGATGTCATCGACGACGTCTGCAGAAACGCCCGCGTCGTTTACAGCGGCCGCGGCGCGGAAGGCGAGCATCGTCCCGTCTATGAATTGCAGTTCGGCGATCGCCGCATCGCGGTAAGGCATCCTCGAGTCGGCGCGCCGATGAGCGCTGCGGCGCTCGAATCTCTTATCGCACTCGGATGCCGTAAGTTCATCGCGTGCGGCGGTGCCGGCGTCCTGGTCCCTAACGTAGTGCTTGGCCATTTGGTCGTGCCGACCGCGGCGGTGCGTGACGAAGGGACCTCGTATCACTACCTGCCCGCCGGCCGCGAAGTCGCGCCGACTCCGCGCGCGCTCGCCGCGATCGAATCAGTGCTCAAAGCGAATGGCCACGACTACCTGCTCGGCAAGACGTGGACGACGGATGCGCTCTATCGCGAGACGCGCGCGAAGGTGGAGCGTCGCAAGCGCGAGGGCTGTCTGACGGTGGAGATGGAAGCGGCGGCGTTCTTCGCGGTGGCGAAGTTTCGCGGGGTCGAGTTCGGGCAGATTTTATATGCGGGCGACGACCTCAGCGGCGATTGGGATCATCGCAACTGGATGAAGCATGAGATCCGCGAGCGCCTGTTTCATCTATCGGCCCAAGCCTGCCTCATGCTTTGACATAACATCGAGTTTAATTATGTCTAATTGAGTTAGCGTATGCGCGCAGCCACCAGCAAGACCGTAATGCTCGGGATCAGCAAGCATGGCGACCGCTACCTGCGCACGCATCCACGGGGCACACGCGACCCCTTACGGCAGGCGCCGGCGCACTCATCCGCCAGGATTGAGGAGACAAGCAGGCGCGCGGATTTCCATCATGGCCACGGTCGGATCGCAGACTGCGATCACAAGCCGGATATATGACTGCAACCGCTTCCCTCAGCCGCTGCTCACCCTTACACGCGGACGGGGTCCCTATATGACCAGGACTGGCGCTCCGCTTACGTCAGGAACGACAAGTATCGTCGTGAGGCTCCGGTTCCGATGCCTATTTGTAATTCGCCCGCACTTTGATGGAATGGGGCAAGAAATCTCACGTGGAAGCGTCCGCATAACGAATGGATCATCGACTAGCGCCAATTCTGATTCGCATCGCATTGGGCGTAACCATCGCGCTGCTTTGCGGATGCCAGAAAACGCCGCCGCTTGCGACCACCATTTCCGGAATACCGGATCGCTTCGCCAGCGCCGAACAGATCGAGGAAAACTTTCGCGGGCGAAGCTTCATCCTCGGTGACAATGCCGGCGTTGCACTGGTGCGGCCAGTGGATTCAGCCAAGGATGCCTGGCTCAAGCTGCCGTTCTGGTTCGGCATCAACCCGATGGTCCCCGGTTCGCTCCAGCCGAAGGAGGGCGACTATTACGTCATCAGCGAGGCGCACCTTATCAAGCCGCTCGATGCGCCCGGCGAGTGGATGATCGAGGCCGGCAGCTCGCTCATCAAGCGCCAGACCGTCCTGCAGGCTACGCGCACGCACTACCTCGGCGTCGGTAAAATTCTCCCGACCATCATTCAGTTTATGGGGATGCGTGACTTCAAGACCGAGGACGGCAAGACCATCCAGATGCCGATCCTGCGCGAAGTGTCGCTCCCGATGAAATGGACGCTGGGCGGCGGTGGCATCCCGCTCAGCTATGCGAGGTATCGCACCGGATGAAGTTGCTCACGCGCGCTCTCACGTCGCTCGCATTCATCGTCACATTCGCGATCGCATTGGCAGGATGCACGCCCGACAAGGCGATGGATTTCGGCCCGACCGGCGAGATCGAAACGGCCCCCGACGACGAGCTCAGCCGGCAGATACTGCACGACTTCGACGGGCGCGATTTCGAGCTCGGCAACAGCGACAGCCAGGCGATCGTGCGGCTGGCAGATTGGCCCGAGGGCAAACACGTCATCCTGCCGTTCTGGCTCGGCATCAATCCGCTGATGCCGTACTTTCATCGGCCGCAGGTCGGCAGAATCTACGTGATGAGCGAATCGGTGATGGTGCGTGAGCTGAGCAAGGATCGGTACCTGATTCGCGCGGGCTCTAAAGCATTCAAGAGCGACGCCATTTTCGAGGCGAAACATACCCACTACGACGGTATCGGCAAGATGCTGCCCACGGTGGTGCGCTTCGTCGGCACCGAGGTTGCCACGCTCCCGCTCGATGCGCCGCGCAGCGGGACTATCACCGAGAAAATCCCGGTGCTGCGCGAAATCTCACTTCCAATGCGTATCGAGGCGGTGAAGCCAGGCTACGCGAAATTCACCGTGATGCAGCAAGGGATGCCCTCGCCACCGACCGCCGACCGCGGTTGACCGTACGCCGGATTTCAGGCGGCGGCGCGCAGCGCGAGGCCGCGCGCGATCGAAGTGAACTCGCTGCCGGTGCGAATCTTTTCGGCGCCGAAAGCCTTCGAAAAAATCCGCCGGACGACGGGCACGAACGATGATCCTCCGGTGAGGAAGACGCTGTCGATGGAATCGGGCAAGACTTCCGCCGCTGCGAGCACGCGATCGACGCATTCCGCGATGGCTTTCAGTTCGCGCGCGATCCAGCTCTCGAAGGCCTCGCGCGTGGCAGGCTTTTCAATCGACACATCGTGATCGGCGAAGCGAAACGTCGTCGCATCCGCATCGGAGAGCGCGAGCTTGGTCTGCTCGACCGATTTGAAAAGAAGGTAGCCGAGATCATTTTCGACGATGTGGATGAGGGCGCGGATTTTCTCCGGCGCCATCGCCTGATGCTCCAAATCGCGCAGCTTGTTCATCGTGGTCGGCGCCTTGAGGAACGATAGAAAGTGCCAGCGTTCCATTTGCGCATAAAACCAGGTCGGCATCGGCAGCACCGAGCCGTAGGGCGTCCGATACTGCGAGCCGCGCCCGAGCTCCGGTGCGACCAGGCGTCGTACGATCTCGCCGTCGAAGGCGTCGCCGGCAATCGCGACACCATCGTTGGCGAGGATCTGATAGCGCTCGTGCGAAGGCGCGGCCGACGGCGGACGCAAGCGCACGATGGAGAAGTCGCTGGTACCGCCGCCGAAGTCGGCCACGAGGATCAACTCCTCGCGCGCGATGCTCGAGGCATAGTGATACGCGGCGGCGACCGGCTCGAACTCGAACGTGACGTCGCTCCATCCGGCGCGCCGGATTGCGCCTTCGAGGCGGCGGGTCGCGCGCTCGTCGTCGGCATCATTTTGTGCGGAAGAAAAATGCACCGGCCTGCCGACCACGACTCGCGGTGGCAAATCGCCGAATTGCTCCTCGGCGACTTTGCGCAGCCGCTGCAGAATCGGCGTGATGAGATCCTCGAGCGAGTAGTAGTCGCCTATGATGTTGGTTTCGTCGAAGAGCTTGTCGGCGAGAAACGACTTGAGCGACTGGATGAGGCGGCCATTGGCGCCCGACGCGATGTAGTGATCGATCGCCTCACCGCCGACCGAGCGCCGCGGCTCATCGCCCTGCGGATCGGCGGCGAAGAACAGGATCGAGCGCATCGTCTCGGAGATCGCGCGGTCGCGGCCAGCGGGAAATCTGGCGAGCGCAACCGAACCGTCATCCGACACCGATGCGATCGCGCTATTGGTGGTTCCGAAATCGAGCCCGACTGCTTTTGTACGCATGCTGATCACCATTGGCATTGGAGCGCGCCATGATGTTCGGGCCTCGTCATCTTGTCAACGTCGACAAGATGGGGGTAACCTAACCAAACCTTCAGGATGGCCGCGATTTTGAATATGCGGCCATTTTCCAGATCGGTTTCTCAAAACAACAGGTTCCGCCCTCGAAGTCTTTTGCGATGATGACTCGCAGTGGTAAAGATTGCGCCAGCATGCCAAATCTTTCGGGAGCGCCCCGCCGTTACGCGCGCAAAATCCGGCGCGAGGCCGGGATGCGATCGAAGCGCCTGGTGCGCGCCTTCGCCGAAGTCCCGCGTGAGAAATTCCTCGGTCCGGGGCCATGGCAACTGCTGATCCCCAATTACCGAAAAACCGGCTATGTCGGAACTCCCAATGCTCATCCGCGCCACCTCTACGACGACGTGCTGGTCGGAATCCTGCCCCAACGCTTCCTCAACAATGGGCACCCTGCCTCCCTCGCGTCGTGGCTGGACTGGCTTGATTCCACTGCCTTGGCGAGCATGTTAGTTTGACGGGGCGGTAAGGGTAAGGATGAGGTCAGTCTAGCAATTTCAGAATCAACTGCGCCCGTCAATTTTCCGGCATCGTTGGGGCGCAACCACTTTTAGGTTCAACAAACCATTCAGTATGGTATTGCCCGCTCGGGGTTTCGATCAAGCGAGAGATGGGCGTCGTGAAAAAGACGACCAAAGCAAAAACGCCATCCGTCGTTCACAAGTTAGAAGAGCGAGTTAGACCATTCCTCCAGACTAATCCCAAATCGACCCTGGAGGCGGTAACCTATCCAATAGAAGGATTCGCCATCACCGAGCCGTGGGGCGACCGATCGGTTGAGATATTCCTACCTGCCCAACCCGATCAATTGATAGCAGCACTCAACAACGTTTTTCTTCCCGAAAGATTCACTGCCATCTGGCACACAGACAGCAAGCTGTTCGAGATCATTTTTACCGTCTATGAAGTCCAAAAAGGCATTGCGGACCGGTCGTTTTCCATAGAACACTGAGGCCGCACTTACGAGTGCTTTTTCGGCGATGCCAGTGAGCGTCTTCTTCTTTTGGCCGAACACTACTATGCAGTCAACACGACTGCGACAGATTATCGCAATCTCGATCCGTTTTCCGACTATGTGCTCGGGAAGAAACGGATCAGAGGATTTAAACCCATTCCAAATGCCCGCCCGCTATGTTTTTGGATAAAAGGAATTCCAGATTGGAACACCGACCTCGTATTAGACTTGGCGCGCCACCTGAATTTCTATATGGCCTACTACGATACCGAATCGCCGCAAATATTGATCCATGCCACGCCAGCCGAGGAAATAGCGATGCAGCCAGGTACGCGATTCAGGGAAGGCGAATTCCCGAGGCAAATCCAATTGCGGCGACCAATCGAAGAGAATCTGCTGATTTTTTGGCAGGCAGCGAGGGAGGGCGATCCTCTGCAAGCTTTTTTGAATTATTTCTTGGTCTTGGAGTATGCATCCTTCTTTTATATCAAAGACGACGTGAAGCGTGCTGTCAAAAAGCATTTATCCGCACCCCATGCGACGGCGAACATCGATTCGCTTACCGAACAAATGCTGATGGATCTTACACCGGACCAGTTGGAACCGCATCAAAAGATGGATGGACTCTTGAGTCGATGCGTGGAACCCGGACTGGTGTGGCGTGAAATGGAGAAGAATCGTGAATATTTTTCGAGATTACAAAGCTTCGACGGCGGCTTTACCATTGATGCGACCCTTTCGAAGGATGCGACTGAAAGGACTTTTGGCAGCAACTTCGTAACGACATTCGGTGCTAAAATCAGATCTATACGGAACGCGATCGCACATGGAAAAGAACAACGATCATTGGCCTCAATAGTGCCGACAACGTCAAATTTCAGTAAACTCGAACCATGGGTTTCAGCGATCGCGGTTGCTTCCCGCGAGGTGATGATCTATCCTGTACTTGATTGATGTTTACTAGATTGTTACGTTAATTCAGTGGAGCTGTGCGGCGAAACGGGCAACATCCAAAGGATATATTCCAAATAGGAGATACGATGCGTCCAGGCCCAGGAGGCAAATAACGGAGGGGATCGGGTAGTTTTATTTTGTACTTGTAGGCAGTCGCCTCTTGGATTGGATTCCGGAGGCGATGCGCTTTTTTCTGTCAAGAGCGGTTTGATCGCTCTCCTCAGTTCGTCGCGCGTCAACCCCTTACTCAGCTTTCGTCCTAATTTCCACGCGTTTTCCGCAATAGCCACCTCGCCACTTTAGCCCTGCGACCTTTACTCGGCTGCCGCACGACCTTTCTGCGTCTCGGGCTCAAGCTGCTCAAAGGCCTTATAAATCAGATCCTTTTTGCTAGGCAGGCGCACTGATGTTCGAAGTGCGAAGAGTTCGAACTGGATATTCAGCGTCCGGCGTGTCGTCGGTGGGCATTTTTCCCTGCGTTACGGCGATCGACCGCGAGGAGGATCGCGAGGTTGCGCAGGCGCTTTCGACCCGAACCTTCGATGAGATCAAATCATTACGGCGGACCAGCATCAGACCGACGACACTTGCCGGCTTCACGGACGCGAGATCTGCATCTCAACGTCCGGGCCGACGGATATTTGAAATGGAGAGATTCGAGGCTGGCGCTTACTTGCCGCCGGCTACGAGGCGGGATTCCTCGCGCACGGTTTGCTCGCCGTAGTCGCGCAGCGTGCGGACATCGCACAACGCGAGGCGTCGTTTGCCGACCAGCTCCGAGGGTTGAACCTCGCGTCCGGCGACATCGAAAAGTTTGAAACGGTTGAAATCGCCCGGCTGGGCATACCGAACGCATGCGGCGCCGAGCACGGTGCCGGCAGTCAGGTCAGAACCAATATTGAATTCAGTTCCCTCAAAAAGAATCGTAGCCATTCCAATTCCCCTCCCCAGAGGATGCTGCGAACCCCGAACTCAAAAGCTGCAAGATATTTGACGGACTTGCTACAGCCTTTGTTCACCCGAGCATCTTTGACTGTCGTCGGGCGCACTTATGTTTTAGCGCGTTTACACATATGTTGCAAGCATTCAACATCTCACTAGCAGAAACACCTATTTAATCACCCTTCAGAGGATCAAATGGTGATTCAGGCGCTACACGCGCTAGATCGAATCTTAGAGTCGTTTCCGATCGCAGACCTCGGGAAACACGGCTCTAACGCGCTTACGCATCGCAGACTTTATCTAGACAAATTATCAAGGGTCTATTGACTGCGAAGCAGAATTAAACTAGATGTAGCACGTTCTATTCTTTTTGTAGGACGTCGCCAGGCGCATCGTTTCGCCCTCGGGATCGCCGAAGAAGCGCCGGACACGTTTCACTGAGCGGGGAGCTGAAAGCTCTCTGGACCAGGGCCGTAGGCTCCCCGCCTCCCCCAAAGCAGCCTCAGAAGAACCATCCATAGTCGGAGGACTTGAAGAGCGCGCCGACGTATTTTTCCAACTCGAGGTTGAATTTGACGATCACCCGATCGGAGCCGCTGGTGAGACCGAACCCGGGACCGACGTTGTACTCGATGCCGTTGTGAAACTGCCCCCATAGCAAGGGAAAGATGTAATGCTGTTGCTGATGGATCGGATCGTTGTCATCGATGTTGCCGGGCGCGCCGTAAAACTCGATCCCGGGTGATAGTTCCGGCTTCCATCGATAGTTGATGGCGTTGGCGTAGCCAAATTCGAATCCCTTATTGCGATTGGGGCCCACGAAGATGGGTTTTTCGAACTGCGCATTCACGATGAAGGAGAAACGTCCGATATCTTTTTCGATAATCGGACGCATTTCGAGTTCCAATTCGTTGTCGTCGAACTGCGGGGTCTTGTGCCATTCGAGTTCCAGGTACCATCCCAGGTTGACCGGCAAAGTTTCCTCGTCGAACAGATGTCCCCGCAGACGGTACTTCGATCCCGCATACCAATAGCCGCGACCCGACGGCTGCGCCATGTTCAAGTAAGCTGCCGCCTCGATACGATCCGTCAATCCGTAGGTAAGTTCATACTGGTTGTACCACATGCTCTGGCTGGGAAAGGCACCGGCCGAAGTGCCCTCGCCGCCTACGCTGTGGCCCTGCGCGATTACGGCGTTGTCGGTTTCGAGTTCCACTATACCCGGGCCCTCAGTGGCGTAGGGATAAACCTCGAATTCCCACGGATCGACTTGCGCCTGCGCTTGTGAAGTGAGGATGAACATCGCGGCTATCAGCGCGAGGGTGAAACCGGTCGAGGCTCGAAGCGTGATGTTCATTATTTATCGTTCTGTCCTACATTTGCGATGGCTTGCAGCACCCAATCCTCGATGGCCTGGCGGTCGGCATCATTCAGATGTGCGTGGGAATGCGCGGGCAGGTAATACCAAACCGGCATCGAGCCGTTGCGCATGACCTTGTCGATGTTGCGGAGCTTGCGAATCGCCGTTTCGGGATCGTCGGCGTATTTGTCCCAGGTGGAGAAGTTGATGTGCTTGCGGCCGCGCGCGACATCGCGAAGCACCAGCCATGAGACGGGCGCGACGTGCGCATACCACGGCCATCGCGTCTCATTGGAATGGCAGTCGTAGCAAGAGCGCCGAAGGATCGCTTCGACCTTCGCCGGCGCGGCGATGTCCCGGGAAATCGGTGGCTTGCTTCTCGACATCGGAACCAACTGAATCAGTACAAACACGCCCGCCCCGGCGGCCACTATCCATCGGAAGCGGCGCATCATTTCGCTATGCGTAAATCGTCGGGGGTCGTCGCGCTAACGCGTGACTGTGGCGCGGCGTTTATCGGGCGGTGATGGTGCCCTGCGCGACCTCATGATGGAAATCGTCGAAGAAGTGGTACTGCCCGGGATCGAGCTTCGGCAGCTTCACGGTGATGGTCTGGCCGGGTTGCACCACGCGCTCGCGGTTGAGCTCGAAGCTTTCGAACTCGATGGCCGAGTCCCCCTCGTTGATAACTGTCAACTTCATGGGCGTCCCCGCCGCGACATCTAACTTCGCCGGCTCAAAATGCCCTTTGGTGAATGTCAGTTGAGTTTGAGCGTCGTCGGCGCGTGCCACTGAAGTTAGTCCCGTCATTCCGATGAGGCCGCCCATGAGTCCCGCGGTCAATGCCCCGATCGCGATCTTATGAATGCCATTGCTGATTCGCGTCATGCCCCGGATGATAATGAGAATGATTCTCAATTGCAAGAGCCGCGGTTGAATATTTTTTGTTGATCCTATTGTGACCCCAACCTGGTGACGCCGATCTTGCCCGCGATGATTTCCTACTCCGCGGATTTCGCCGCGTCCAAACGCCGAGCGTCTTCTTGATGAGTTGCAGCCCATCGAATGCCGATGCATTCCATCCCGCGTCGCTGACTGGCCCGGGGATGCGCAATGCGACGCTGAAGGCATCCTTCGAGGGCGCGCCGGGTCCATCGTGATTGCATCCGGTGGCAAAAACCGAAAGCGTCATAAACAGTGCAAACAAGCATGATTTAAGGGCCATTTTGATGACGATGGCCCTCTCAGTTCTGCGCTTCAGCATTAGCAACGCAATTCTATTGTGCGGTCGCGCGTTGACTAGACGAACCCATCATTGTAATCGATAGTCCAGTCCGATATCGCGGGATGTTTCCGGAGTTGGTCATCAGGTGGGGAGACTGGAACACTTGCTTGGGATGAGTCGCCGGATGCGCGCGGGTTGGCGCATCCTAATCGTCAGTTCTTTCGTATGCTTGGCCTCGTTGCTCGGCTTCGCTTCCGCGCACGCCGCGGCTGAGCCATTTGCACGTCCCGCGTCTCTCGAACCTCAAATCAGTTTCTGGGTCGATGTCTTCACAGCCTATTCGTATCGCGATTTCGTGCTGGTCGATCGCGACGATCCCAACAAGCTCTATCAAGTTTTTCATCTGCCCGGCGACGGTTGCCCCAGCCGCGACGAAATCGATTGGGCCAATTCGTACCTGAAGAACAAGTACAGCGACATCCTGATGCATCTCGCTGCGGGGCGAGAACCAGTCGGCAGCGATGAGCGCCACGTTGCGGAAATGTTCCAGGGCCGAACACCATATGCGCTGCGGCTGGCGGCGGAAAATCTCCGCGTGCAGGAAGGCCTCAAGGAGCGCTTCCGCGAGGGCTTGCTGCGCAGCAAATACTATCGGCCCACCATGGAACGGATTTTCAAGACGGCGGGGCTGCCGGTCGAGCTGATCACGCTCGCGCAGGTTGAATCCGGCTTCCAGCGCGGCGTGCGTTCGAGTGCGGGCGCGGTCGGAATTTGGCAATTCACCCGCGCGACCGGCAAACAATACATGACGATTCGCGGCCGGCATGACGACCGCCTCAATCCTACCCGCGAGACCGAGGCCGCCGCCAAGCTGCTGCGCTCGAACTACGAAACGCTCGGCGATTGGCCGCTCGCCATCACCGCGTACAATTACGGAACCGCCGGGACCGCGCGCGCAGCTGAGCAGTGCGGCAGCGACTACTGCAAGATTCTGCAAACCTACAACGGACCGCATTTCGGCTTCGCGGTGAAGAACTACTACGCCGAATTCCTCGCCGCGCTGCAGGTCCATAAATTCGAAGACAAGTACTTCCCCGGCATCGACAGCGAGCCCGCGATCGTTCCGCCGTCGCTGCGGACGCATTCCGCGCAGCTACTCCAGGTCAGCGCGCCGACGCGGCATCATTCCAAGCCACAGCACTCGAAGAAGCGCTCGCGCACGGCCGTCGCGCATAGCACGACCAGATCATCTTAGTCGGTATCGAGATCCTCAGCTTGCGGCCGCGTCGGCGACCTTGGTCGAGGGGCTGATCGCGCGATAACTCTTACGCTCGCGCAATCGATGCAGATATTTCTCGACCCGCGGAAATTCGGCTAGCGCCATCTGGTCGACCTCGAGCACCATCGCCAGCGCCATCAGCGGCGTGTCGGCGAGCGAGAATTCCCCGCACAGATAACCGCCCGAGCCTGCCGCGCCCAAGAGCTTCTCAATGTATGGAAGATCGCGCTTGCGCAACATTTCGCGTCCCCGCTCCATGCTCGCAGCGTCGCGCTTCGCCGGCTCAGCCCAGTACGGCATCCAGATCAGCGGCACGCTGCCAATCAGCATCGCCTCATCGACAAAGTTTTCGGCCTCGCGCACCCGCGCGCGTGCAACAACATCGGACGGCAACAGGCGCGGTTGCGGATAGCGCTCCTCGAGATATTCGCCGATCACGGTCGAGTCGAAAAATATCCCGGAATCGTCTTCAAGATACGGAACCTTGCCGAGCGGATGCTTCGCGAGCATCTCCGGCGGCTTCTTCCACAGATTGCCCGGCGGCAGATTTTCGATGCGGTACTTAAGCCCCTTTTCTTCCAGCAGCACCTTGGTCTTGGAGCCGTGCGTGGAGCGCAGCGTGCCCCACGGATAGTCGCGTTCCGTCGTATACAGGACGATGATCGGCGTTCTCCTTTCAACGCTGTCACGAATACCAGAATCGATGGCCGCGCGACCAACGCGAGCGCGGGAAAATCATCGCTGCCGCCCCTGTCGGCGTGGAATCTCATGTTATACTAGATCTCGAAGGCGACAGCTCAGCGACTGCCGGCGGCTTTGGGAGGTCTCGCGCGCAAGCTCGAAGTCACGATTGCTGACGCGACTCTCGCGCGGCGCGCGGCGCGGATGGTGCAGGATTACGCCGCCGATGGGCAACTCGCGTTGGCGACGCTGATGAAACTCGCCGAGGAGTCGCCGCCCTCGATGTGCGCGGCGCTCGCGGACCGCAACCAGGCGCGCGACCTGATCCTTTGCCTTGGCGCCTCGGAAGTCGTGGCCGCGGAGATCGCGCAAGCCGGTCCCCAATGGCTTCGAATGTTCGAAGCGGCGCGCACCGAGACCGCCGATTCGATGCTGACCGAGATGCGCTGCGACCTCAGCGCGGTCGAAACTCGCGCCGAGGCCGCGCGGGAACTGTCACTCTTCAAGCGCCGAATTTTTTTCCGCATCGCGGTGGCGGATCTCATCGGCCAGATCGACGTGAAGCGCACGATGCTGCTGATGTCGCGGCTCGCGGACGAATGCATCCGGGCCGCGTGCGGTATCGCGCTGCGCCTGGTCGGTGAACGCGCCTCCGAGGCAGGGGAATTTTGCGTCCTCGCGATGGGTAAGCTCGGCGCGAGCGAACTCAACCTCAGCTCGGACATCGATCTGGTTTACATTTTCGATCCACCTGCGCCGGGCGCGGGCGGGATCGCGGCGGCGCGTATCGGCGAGAGCATCACCGAACTGCTCTCCACCGGATGCTTTCGCATCGACATGCGGCTGCGGCCGGGCGGGCGCAATTCTCCGCTCGCGGTTCCTTTCGACGGCGCGCTGAACTTCTACCAGTACTACGGACAGACCTGGGAGCGTGCAGCGCTGCTTAGGGCGCGGCCGGTCGCCGGCTCGATTCAGCTCGGGCGTCGATTGCTCGACGAGCTCGACCGCTTCGTCTATCGCAGCTACCTCGACTTCGACACGCTGCGCCAGTTGCGCGCGATGAAGCATCAGATCGAGGCGGAACTTCGTTCGCCGGATTTGATCGAGCGCAACATCAAGCTCGGTTACGGCGGAATTCGCGAGCTCGAATTCATCGTGCAGTCGCTCACCTTGATTTATGGCGGCCGCGATCCGCGCATCCGCAGCGAGAAAACCATCGAAGCACTCGACCGTCTCGCGGACTTTGGCTACCTGCCCGCCGAACGCGCGAGCAACCTCAAAGAGGCTTATCTTTTCCTGCGCGACATCGAACATAAGCTCCAGATCGTTTCCGGCCTGCAGACTCACGCGCTGCCTCGCAACGATGCGGGGATGCGCCAGTTGCTGCTGCGGCTTCGAATGGGCAAGAGTGACAGGGCGCTGGCGCGGCTGCGAACAACGTTGCGGAAGCATCGCGATCTTACCGCCAACCAGTTTCGCGAAACCCTCGCGGGCGGCGAGGAGGAGAGCCTGACCAAGGTTTCCGAAACCGCGCGCGCCGCCTGGCGAGCGGTCTCCGATCGCGCGATTGCCGAGCGCGGCCTTGCGGCGCTCGGCTTTATGCAGCCGAAGGAAAGCACGGCCAACCTGGAAGTACTCGCACGCGGCAGTCCGCACGCGCCGGCCAGCGTGCGCCGCTCCGAGTTGCTGGAGACGCTCGCGCCCATTTTGCTCGATGAGATCAGCCGGCTGCCCGATCCGGATCTCGCGCTGCGAAATCTCGCCGACTTTATCTCCGCAGTGGGCGCGCGGACCTCGTTCCTTGCGCTGTTGGAGCAACATCCGTCGACGCGGCGCGTGCTGCTCAACCTGTTCGCCTCGAGCAGCTATCTATCGACGCTGTTCATTCGCCATCCGGATATGCTCGACACGCTGGTGCGCTCGGATCTCGTCCGCCGACGCCGCAACCGCGAAGAAATGGATCGCGAGATATCCGGTTTGGTGAACGCATCGACAGACCTCGAGTCACGGCTCGATGCGATCCGCACCTTCCGCCATCAGGAGTTCCTGCGCATCGCGATCGCCGACGTCGCAGGCGACCTGGAACTTCACGAAGTTGAAGCCGAACTGACCTTGCTCGCCGAGACGGTGCTAGGCGAAGCGCTGCGCCTCGCCTTCTCGGAAATCGCGCCGCAATTCGAGATTCCGACCAGCCTCAAGCTATCGTGCATCGCGATGGGGCGGCTCGGCGCGGACGAGATGTCCTACAATTCCGATGTCGACTTGATTTTCGTGTATGAGAGCGGTGGCGATGCGATGCGCGGCCGCGAGATCGCCGCGCGGGTGGCGCAGAAGCTCATCGCGATTCTCGAGGCGCGCACGCGCGAAGGATACGCCTACAAGCTCGACCTGCGTCTTCGCCCCTCGGGAAATCAGGGGCCGCTGGTGACCTCGCTGGAAGGGTTTCGCGAATATCATCGCCAGAGTTCCGCGGTGTGGGAGCGGCAGGCGTTGGTGCGCGCGCGCGTCGTCGCGGGTGACTCCGACCTCGGCGAAGCCGTCGAATCGGCGCGCATGGAGTTCGTGTATGGACGTGGATTGTCGAGGGCCGAGATCGCGGAGATCGCGCAGATGCGGGCGCGCATGGAAAAAGAAATCGGCGCCGAGAGCAAGACCCGTTGGAATCTGAAGCAAGGACGCGGCGGCCTGGTCGATGTGCAATTCGTCGCGCAAATGATGGCGCTCGCGCATGGCTACCAACACGTCGCGCTGCGCACGCGCGCGACCCGCGACCTCCTCAAAGAATTGGAGTGGTTACAACTCGTCACCAAAGATGAATCCGTCGCTCTACGCGATGGCTACGAATTTATCGCGCGGCTGGAGAATCGACTGCGCATCGAGAGCGACCAGCCGGCGTGGGCGCTCCCCACCGATCCCGAAGCGCTGCGTCCGCTCGCGCGACGAATGGGCTACCAAGGCAATGCGGGACCCCGCCAGCTCCTGAATGATCTGCGCGCGCGGCGCGAGGCCATCCGCGCGGCCTTCGAGAGTTGCTTCGCTCGCGAACAAACGCGCGCATCCTCGTGGCCTACTCAAACTCCAGCTTGATCCCGGCGACGAAATTTATCGGCGGCGACGGAAACCCGAATTCCTCGGAGTAGTTGCGATCGAAGAGGTTGGAAACACGCGCGAACACCTGCTCATTTGAAATGCGCTTCCAAACTTCGCCGGCTTCGTAGACTGCGGTGGCATCGATGCGATGGTACCCGACATGATTCCTGATCGTGCCCGCCGGCGTGATGTCGTCGCGATCGCCAACGAATGTGTACGCGAACGAGAGGGTGGTTCTATCTCGCGGCAGAAGCAGTTCCTTATGTTCATACTGCGCGACCCCGAATGCCGATCGCTTCGGCACGCGCAGCGGCTCCGCGGCGCCCACGTGCGTTTCATCGAGCACGGTGAATCCGCCATTGAGGCTGAAGCCATAAAAGGGGCCGAAGGAGGGGACCAGCTCGACGCCTTGCACATCGACGCGGCCCGCATTGCCGGCCATCGATCCAAACGGATTCGTTTTGCTGACCGGCACCGGCACGGTGACGATCAGATCGTGAACGCGGCGTGAGAAATAAGTCGCGGTGAAGGAAAACATCTCACCGAAGGTCTTAGTGAAGCCGCCGTCGTACTCGCTGGAGATTTCCGGGTTTAGATTCGGATTGCCAAAGAACGGGAAGTACAACTCATCGAAAGCGGGCGCGCGAAAGCCCTCGCTATAGCTGCCGCGAAAGGTGGTGCCGATCTCCTTGACCGGAATCGCGACCGACCACGAGGGACTGACTTCCTCGCCGAACTGGCTGTTGCCGTCGACGCGAAAGCCGCCGGTGCCCAGGAGGCGTCCGTTGAATGCACTCGCCTCCTGCTCGACGTAGCCAGCGTATTCCTCGCGCGTCGCGCTGAACGCCGAAATGCTCGGTGGCGGGGTGGTGAAGACCGAAACGTCGCTGGTGCGCAGCCATCGCGACTTGAAATCGAAGCCCGCCAGGGTGCGCCAGCCCTCGCACCACGAATAGACCGCTTCCGCGTTGGCGCCGCGCGTCTCTTCCGGGATTCGATCGACTTCCGAAAGCTCGAATCCGGTGTTGCCCACGTAGGGCGGAAAGTTAAGGCGGACTTCATTGCGCACGAATGAGCCGCTAATCCGCGCCGTCAGTTTGTCGGTGAACTGATGCTCGATTTCGCCCTTGAACAGCATGAACTCATCGCGTTGATGAGCGGTCGGATTCAGCGCGCCGGTGAAAATCGTAAAGTCCGCGAGGCTGACATTCGACCGGTAGTAGCGGGCGAAACCGCGAATGGTGGTTTTCTCATCGAGGTGATAGTCGAGGCGGGACGAGCCGGAAAGATTGTCGCTGTTATCGTTTATCTGTTGAAAACCTTCAGTAGAGAAATATGACAGGCCGCCCGAGAAGCCGAGGTTGCCCTCCGCGCCGCTCGCGGTGAGCACCTGACGCTGGGTCGCGCGATTGCCGCCCTCCGACTGGATGCTCACCTTGGGCGTCCCCTCGCCCTCCTGCGAGAGGAGGTTCACTACTCCGCCGATTGCCTGCGAACCGTAGAGTGATCCTCCCGCACCGCGAACGACTTCGACTCGACTGAGGTTATCGGTGGTGAGATTCGCGATGTCGAAGAGGCCCGACGCGCCGGTGTTTACTTCGACCCCATCAATCATGATCAACGTCTGCGGCGCCGTAGCTCCCCGGATCATCACATCGGTTTCCGTTCCCGGCGAGCCGCCTTGCAATACGACTACGCCCGGAACCTGGCGCAGGACGTTATCGACCGATTGAATCTTTTGCGACTGGATCTGGCTCTGATCGACGACCGTGACTGTCGTTCCGATCTCGCTGAGCGGTTGCTCGATGCGCGTTGCGGTCACCACTACCGGTGGAAGCTTCTCCGGTTCTTTTTGCGATGCGCCCGGTGATGCAACTGCGCTCGGCGTCGGATCCGCATAGGTGATTGCGGACATCAGCACAATCGAGCATGAAAAGATGAAAACTCGAAAAGCCCTCATTCACTCCTCCGCGTGAATGTCGCATCCGCGGACGAGCACGAGGCGAAGAAAAACCCGCTCCCTCCATGATGAAGGAATCGGGCCCGGAGAAGTTTCCGATGCCCCGCCTTCCCCGCGGAAGGCAGACAAAAATCATCCGGCCGGTCTCCTGGCTTGGGATTCAACCTCGGGCCCGCCTTCCCGCGCGATGCGGTGGCAGCGATGGGCCTTCGTCCTCCCTCACAGTTGCGGGGCAGCGCCGGCTTTGAACCGGCTTCCCGAGCACCGGATGTGCGGCGAATACATACGCTGCTCGGCGCGCGAGGTCAACCGCTATCGGGTCCATTCCGAAATCGCGCGCGCATCATGTACGCTGGAGGCGCGATGAAACGAATTTCCCTCGTCACCGGCGGCGCGCGCAGCGGAAAAAGTTCGCATGCGATTTCGCTCGCGCAGTCGTTCAAAGGCAGCCGCTTCTATTTCATCGCCACCGGTGAGGCGCTCGATCTGGAGATGGCCTCACGCATCGCGCATCACAAGGCCACGCGCCCCAAGCATTTCGTGACTATCGAGGAAGCACTCGATCCGACCATCGCGCTGGCCGGATTGGAATCTCGCGCGGATGGCGTGATCCTCGATTGCTTGACCCTGTGGGTCTCGAACCTGATGGGCATCGGCGCGCAGGACGAGTCGATCCTCGCATCCGCGGACCGGCTCGCGGGCGCGCTGACTCGAGCGTCGTTCGCATCGGTGGTTGTGACCGATGAGGTTGGCGCGGGGATCGTGCCGGACAATCCGACCGCGCGGCGCTTTCGCGATCTCCTCGGCTGGACCAATCAGAAAATCGCCGCCGCCGCGAACGATGTGACCCTGATGGTTTCCGGCTATCCGATGCGAGTGAAGTAGCTGTCCGTCAGGCCGCGAAAATCACCATCGCCAGAACCTCGACGATCTCTCCGCACGCGCCGATCAAATCGCCGGTTATTCCTTGTAGCCATCGCCGGTAGAAGCTCCGCATCGCGATGATGACGATGATAGCAATTGCGTAGGTGATGCAGACCTTGCGAGATAGGAACGGCACGATCGCGAGGCTCGCAATCAGACTGGCGATTATCAAATTTCGCTCGCTTCCACGCCCCAGCATCGATGAGCCCGCACCGCTCGGCCTCAGGTAATCGATTTTGTAACTCACCGCGACGAGCGCCCACCGCGAAAGCGTCGGCGCGAGGATTAACGCGGCCAGCCGAGGCTTTCCCGACAAGCTCGCGAGCGCAAGCACCTTCAACCCGAGCGCGAAGAAGAGCGCGATTGCGCCGAAGGCGCCGATCCTGCTGTCGCGAAGAATCTCCAACGCACGAATGCGATCGCGACCCGCGCCTCCTAAGGCGTCAGCGGTGTCCGCGAGGCCATCGAGATGTATGGCACCACTCAGCACCACCATCGAGAGAACGATGATCGCGGAACGCATCGCATGGCCAAGCAGAAAAGCAAGCGCGCGATCTTCGAGAGCGTAGGCCAGTCCCATGAGAAGGCCGACGACCGGGAACCACGCCATCGATGCCGCGACGTCGGCATCATCGGCGGATTCGATGGCTACCGGGAGTATCGTGAGAAAGCTGACCGCGAGCCGAAGCTCCAGAAAAATTCCTCCGCGATGCGCTGACTCTAAGTCTGCCTCGGGATCGGTCACCGAATTTTTCCCGACACGCCGGCGCTCTGAAAGGTCGCCATTTGATGAAACAAGTCGAGGGCGGCTTCGATGGTCGACATCGCGAGCGCCGCGCCGGTGCCTTCGCCGAGGCGCATCTCGAGGTCCAGAATAGGCCGCACGCCGAGCCATTCCAGCGCCTCCCGATGGCCGTTTTCGGTGGAACGATGACCGAACAACAAATGCTCGGTGAGCTTCGGCGAGATTTTATTGGCGGCGGTGGCGGCCGCGGTCGCAATGAATCCATCAACGACGACCGGAACATCGGCGGCAGCTCCACCGAGACATACTCCCGTCATCGCCGCGATTTCGAAACCTCCCACCGCTGCGAGAATTTCGAGGCCGTCGCTCAATGCCGCGCGGTGCAGAGCTAGCGCGCGTTCGATGACGTCGATCTTGTGCTTCCACCCTGCGTCGTCGATGCCCGTCCCTCGCCCTGCCAGCCGCGCCGGCGGAATCCCCGTGACCGCCGAAAGAACTGCAGCCGCCGAGGTGCTGTTGGCGATTCCCATCTCGCCGATACCGATGAGCATAACGCCTGAGGATGCGAACTCGCGCGCGACCTCGATACCGACCTCGATAGCGCGCCGGGTTTCTTCGCGGGTCATCGCATTGCCCTCAAGGAAGTTCCGGGTGCCGGGCCCGATGCGACGATACGTCACTCCCGCAAATGGCGCCGAGCTGGTGTCGGCCTCGACGCCCATATCGACCACGCGCAGCTCATAGGCAAAACGCCGCGCGAGGACGATGATCGCGGCGCCCCCGGCTGCGATGTTACGCAGCATCTCGAGCGTCACCGCCTTGGGGAACGCGCTGACACCCTCCTCAGCAATCCCGTGATCGGCAACAAACACCGCGAGTGCGCTGCGCCCCTTCGGTGCGGAACCATCGCGACGAATTGCCGCATAACGCCGCACGATCTCTTCCAACTGCCCCAGACTGCCGGGAGGTTTGGTGAGCGAATTCAGACGTTGGTCGGCGATGCTGGCCGCAGCATCGTCGACTGGTCGAATCGCAGCTATCGTCTTTTCGAGGATAGTCATGCTTTTGGCTGAGGACATCGGAGCATGTCGATAACAACGTGATCAAGGGCGAGGGGTGCGAGTCGAAGCGTCGCGATTTGGCGCCCGGATAGCGTATGCTCATCCGCATTTCTATGCCGGACAGCTCAGACAACAATACGGATCAGTGTCTCGCGGCGCGGCTGCGGGAGCGTCGATGGGTGCGCGCCGCAGTCGCCGGCACAACAGTCGCAGTGCTCTGCATAGTTCTGCTGGTGTGGCTGCTCCGTCTGGATCGCGCGGACCTGAACGTTCCTTTCGGCGACCGGGGCGACGTGCTCCTAAACAGCATGCTGGTAAAATCGCTGGTCGATAACGGATGGGTCTGGCATAACCACTATTTAGGTGCGCCCTACGGAACGCAGCTATTGGATTTCCCTTTCTATGACAATGTGAACCTTGTCCTGATGAAACTGATAGCAACGTTCACCTCCAACTATGCTGTGGTCCTGAACCTCTTCTTTCTTTTCACCTTCCCTCTTGCAGCTCTGTTCTCATTTCTGGTTCTTAGAAGCTTCAAAATCTCGAATCCATCGGCGCTGGTTGTCAGCCTGCTTTTCACTTTTCTTCCCTATCATTTTCAGCGCGGACAGGCGCACTTATTTCTCTCGGCCTATTTCCTCATACCACCGATGACGATGGTGATGGTGTGGGTGTGGAGCGGAGAAATAGCGCACAGTTCTGACTCGGGCGGTATCGTCCTCGCCCGAGGAAAGCTGGTGGCAGCGGCGATCATCTGCGCACTGGTCGGGTCAGGTAACTCTTACTATACGTTCTTTGGATGCTTACTCCTTGGTGTGACAGCGGTAGTATCCGCGATCCGTTTCAAATCCTGGGCTCGTATGGCGTGGGGTTTTGCGCTGGCGGCGTTGATGTTTGCGGTTCTCGCTGTCAACACTTCGCCTACCTGGCTCTACGCCATACGACACGGCAGCAATCCTTTGGTGGCAAACCGGATTCCGGTCCAGTCAGAGATCTATGGGCTGAAGATGACTCACCTGCTTCTCCCGATAAGTGCGCATCGCGTCGAATTCTTGCGCGATATCAGGCGGAGATACGATCGAACGGCGCCAGGGGGCGAAGGCACGACTGCCAGCATGGGGATAGTCGGCGATGTGGGATTTATTTTTCTGCTCGGTTGGCTGCTGTGCTCTCCTCAGGGCCAGACCCATCGAGAGCTACTCAATGCGCTGGCGATTTTGATGTTCTCGGCCCTGCTGCTCGGAACGATGGGCGGACTGGGAGTCATATTCAACTATTTGATCAATCCGCAATTCCGCGCTTACAACAGAATTAGTATTTATATCGCGTTCTGCTCTCTGTTCGGAGTAGCTTTGCTTCTCGACGCGGGAAAGCGATGGCTGGGAGATGGGAATCGAGCCACCTACCTATGGTACGGAGCGCTGGCGGTCATTTTATGCCTCGGGATACTGGATCAAACCAGTCCCTCGTTCGCCCCCGACTATGCAGGCTTGAAGAACCGCTACCAGAAGGAGCAGGAGTTCGTTACTCGGATAGAATCTTCGGTCCCTCGTGGCGCAATGATTTTCCAGCTGCCTAACGAGGGCTTCCCTGAACTTGGTCCGATCGCCGCGATGGGACCATACGATGAGCTAAAGGGATATCTTCACTCTCACTCACTGCGATGGAGCAGCGGCGCGATGCGCGGACGCCCCGAAGCTCTTTGGCCACAACGCAATGGACTGGATGTTGGCACCGACGCCCAGGCCATGGCTAAACATCGCGTAGTCCTGACGCTCGCTCCGCAAGCTGTCGAAGCTCTCGCGATCGCGGGCTTCAGCGGCATCTATATAGATCGTCAGGGCTTTTGGGATCTCGGCGCCTCGATCGTTACGCAGCTTCAGTCTCTGTTCGACGAGACCCCCTTCGAAAGTGAAAATCGCCGTTTCGTTTTCTTCAAGCTGTCGGCATTCGCGGCGTCGCTGCGTGCGAAATATACACCTGCGCAATGGGAAGCCGAGCATCGCAGGGTGCTTGGGCTGGAAGCTTCGAACTCCTGAATCGAGCAAACGGATGTCGATCGAGAGCAACGAAGAATTACAGCGCAGACTTCGCAGCGGCGGCAAGCCGTGGTGAATCCGATGCTCGCGCGCATTGAACGTCGTGTAGGAGTGGTGAGCGCGGTCGCCATCGCCGCGGGGTTATACGCGATCGTGGTCGGGGCGCGCCTCGCGTATCACCACGGGGACCCCACGTTTTTCATAACCGCGGGACAGGCGTTCTATCACCCATCGCTCGCGCCACAGAAGCTGGCAGTGAGCACGCGCTTCGGCTATGACGGGCAGTACTACTATCGCCTCGCGCTGGATCCGCTTACCGACCGGCATGTCGAGTACGGAATAGCGATCGACAATCCAGCCTATCGACAAGAACGAATCCTGTATCCCATCCTCGCGCACATATTGGCGCTGGGCGTCTTTGCCTGGGTCCCATGGTCGATGATCCTGGTGAACTACCTGGCGGTTTGCTGGTTAGCCTTCACCAGCGTCCGTTATGCGGCGCTCTTCTCGACACCACCGATCTACGGATTAATGATTCCGTTTTTTCCCGGTGTGCTTTTGGCATTGGATCGCGATCTGCCTGATCCGCTCGCGATATCATTGATGGTGTGGGCGCTGTATCTCCTCCACACCCGGCGCATAGCCTTCGGCGCGTGCATTCTGGCGCTGGCGGTTTTGGCGCGGGAAACTGTCATCGTGCTCGCCGCCGCACTTCTGGTGAACTCAGTATGGCGTTGGTGGCGAAGGCAATCCGCCTGGATTGAGAGCGTGCTGCTTGTGATCCCGATCGTGACATATGTCACCTGGCAAATGTGGCTCCTAGCCAGATGGGGAACCTTAGGATCGACTGGCGGAAAGGCAAACTTATCCGGCATTCCACTAGGGTCAGCGAGCCTGTTGCTGGTGCGAGCAATAAGATCCATGGTCGCGCTCGAAACCTTCAGATCCGCCGCCACGGGCTTGATGATATGCGGGGAACTCCTGTTTCTTGGCGTGATGATCCTGGTAGCGGCGATCGCTGCGCCCCGATCGGCGGTTAGTCCCGGAGTCAAACTCGGCTGGCTCTTCTATCTGGTGCTGGCGGCGTTCCTTTCGGGTGCGATTTGGGTGGAAGACTGGTCCTTCATGCGAGGATCCGCGGAAGCGCTGGTGCTGGGATTCATGATCGTAATTGGGGCGCGAGACCAACGGCTGTCGCGAATCGTACTTGCGCCGACTCTCGCGATCTGGATGCTCCTGGCCGCACGCACAATCATCGCGCCTTAGTGCACTACCGAACCATTCGCTCGGTATGCGAAGGCCTTTAACTGGTCGGAGGTCCCGCGATGAAGAGTCCATCCACGATCCCGATCTGATAGGCGAGGAAGAGCCCGAAGCCCAGACTTAGTAACCCGGCGCCGAGGAGAAGGGCATGGTTCAAACTTCCGAGCCTCGTCGCAGTGAGACTGACTGGAAGTCCAATCGCCGTGGTGATGAGCGTCATCCCGACGATGGTGCCGAAACCGAAGATCGCCAGATACACCAACCCCCACATCGGATCGGGAATCGCGCTCAGCACTAGCAATGCAATCGCCGCGCTGCCGGCGAGTCCGTGTACGAGGCCCACCCCGAAGGCTCGCTCGAGCGATCCTCGCGCGAACCGCGCCGGCTTCGGGAAGAGGTGGCTCCGATGCGAATGCTCGTCGCCGTGGGGATGCGCGTGAGGATGCGCATGCGTCGTGCCTTCGTGTTCATGAGCGTGACTATGCGCCAGCCATTCGCCATCGTTGGGTTTGAGGCCGAGCAGGTTCGCGACCCGAGGCGACGAGCGTGCCACGACGGAAATTCCCAACAGAATGAGCACCATCGCGACCGCGAACTCCATCGCCATTCCCAGCCGTGCCGGAATCGTGAGCTTGAAAAGGATTATCGCGCCGCCGACGAGGAAGACAGTCACTGAGTGGCCAAGTCCCCACGCGATCCCGATCCGCGCGGCGGCTCCGATGCGGCGCTCGCCGCTGACGATCGCGGTTACCGCGATGACATGGTCGGCATCGGTTGCGTGCCGCATTCCGAGGATCAATCCCAGGAGAGCGATGCCGAGCGGAGCGGCGTCAGTGGGTATTAGCATGATGATCTGCTCGGCCCGAACAATTGCGGACGTGTGTTTAGCGAGGGTGAGTAAATCACGCTCGCCGTCCCCAACGGAAGCGGACGACGAGCGATCACATCTCGCGCCGGAAATTCACATTGATCGGGACGACGAGGCCTCCATTCTATTCGGTCAGGCGTTGACGAGCGCGAAAATCGATAACGCCGCGCCGCCTAGACGCTCGCATATTCCTAGGTCTCTCGGCGCGCGTGGCGTCCAGAAAGGAAGGCGAAACAAAGAGGCAGCCTCGACGATTTCTTAGTGGGTTTGTATTTGCGAAATCCCCGAAATCGCGATGGAGACGAGATGTCGCGGCAGGGTCTTTCGCCGGCGCGTCGAATCCGTTTCAATCAATCGAGAAGGTAGCGAGCGCTGCCTTCTTTCGCCGAAAGGAGCGTGGTCGATGTCTGGACGTCTCGGAGGAGTGATCCTCGGAATCATTATTACAGTCGCGGCGATCTTCGTCGGCGGATATCTGTTCATCACCTCCGGAGGAGTCCCGATGGAAACCACTGCGGCGCCGCTCCCGCTCGAGGAAACCGTCGCGGGCCTCGCGATCAAAGCCAGCCTGCGCGGCGCCGCCGATCAGAAAGATCCGCTCCCGTTGAACGACGACAATCTTGTCGCTGGTGCGAAGACCTTCAAGGATAACTGCGCGCCGTGTCATGGCGTCCCAGGACAGCGCGCCGGCGCGATCGCCAAAGGCATGTTCCCTCCGCCGCCGCAGCTATTCGAGCATGATGAAATGGTGACCGATGATCCTGAGGGCGTGACGTTCTGGAAGGTTACCCATGGAATCCGCCTCTCGGGGATGCCGGGGTTTGCCAGCACGCTCTCGGATGAGCAGCGCTGGCAGGTGGCGATGCTCCTCGCGCATGCCGACAAGCTTCCGGCGGAAGTGCAATCGGGCTTGGCTGCGCACTAAACCTTTCCGGTGAGGTTCGCAAGCAAGTTGACGTTCTTCGATAAGAAAAAGTGACTTGATCTTTCACCTTCGGCGGGCGAAAGATGGAAGGGTAACTCGTTTCGGAGTCTTGGCCCATGCGTCCGCGAATCAATCGAGTCAGTCCAGTTCTCGTCCTACTTGCTACCTCAGTCGGTCTCCTGGCCCTGGCTCAGAGTCTGTATGCGTTCGAGACGATCGCATCGCGAGGACCCGCGCTGGTAAACCTTGAGTATTGGCCCGCGACGCATACCCGCGAGGAAGTGGGCGCGAGTGCGGTGGACCTATCGGCGGACGGACACCACGAGAATGACGACGTGATTCCGGATCCGGCGCGCCTGTCCAGTCCGCGCGAGTCAGCAGCCGAAGTAGAGGTTGCTACGTCGCCGCCTCATCGAATGACGCATCGCCGGGTTTCGCCACGGTCGCCCGACGACGCCTTCCCTTCAGCATAGCAGTAGAACTGTTTCCGAACACTCCGGGATTCTGGTCGAACCGTTCAGTCCGAGCGGCTGAGCATTCGTCATCGCGTCCCGATCATTAACCATCCTCATGAGGAGTTCGATCCGATGCTGCATATGCATTTCAAAAAAATCTCGACCTTGACGCTGTCCGCCTTGATGGTCTCGGCGTTGATGCTCGCCGTACCGGCTCTGGCTCAAGTGAAGCCGGGCGATTTTATCACCGATCAAAATGCGGCCAAGGTCAAAGACCTGGTTGCACCGGGCGTCTATTACAAAGTCTCACAAGGGATGTCGATGAAGATTATCCCCAGCGAGCGTATCGACTGGCCGCCGCCGTATCGCGATGCGACGGAAAAATACTCCGGCCAAGTACGACTCAGCACGGACCATCGCAGCGTCCTCGGTTACGTTGCGGGGCAGCCGTTTCCGCTGATCGATACGAACGACCCATACGTCGCCAACAAGATCATCTGGAACAATGTCTTCCGTCCGATCACGACCGACGACTACGACCTGCGTTTCTATGATTGCAATAGCGCGTACCAGAAGCACGGTTCCCAGACAAACCAGGTCGAGTATTTCCAGATCGGCCACTATGCCGGCTACGATCTGGTCGGACGTACCGAGGTCGATCCGCTGCCGATCGATCCGGATTTCAAGAAGACCAATCGCGTCTGGCTGTTCGCGCTTTACCCAATCCTGGCGCCGGAAGACATTCACGGAACCGGCTTCATCCGCTGGCGCTATTTCGATGCCAATCGTGGCGATGACATCTGGACACTGGATGGCGGCGCGCGACGAATTCGCCGTCTAAATGAAAGCATCATGTCGTCGGCGACCGGAGCGCAGGCGTGGGATCCCGATCATTACTCGGGGTTCAATCCCAAGACCGAGGAATACAACTACAAATTCCTGGGCGAAAAAAATCTGCTCGCGTGCGTCAATGCCGCGCATTCACCCGAGGTCCAGTGTCCTACCGACGGCGGCACTAGCGCATGCCCGGAGAACTGGGAGATGCGGCATATGTACGTGGTCCAGGCGATGCCCCGGCACGCGAAAATCAATTCGCTCGATTCCCGCACCGTGGTGTACATGGACTCCGAAGTGTGGTTCGAGCCCTACATCGATACCTATGATCGCAGCGGTCAGCTGTGGCGCTCGCACATCTACTGGCTGGCCTATCGCGATCGTCCGGTGCCCGACGCCAAGGTCGCGATCTATCCGTTCAAACGCGCTTTCGTGGTAGGCGCGGTTTCCACCGATGTGCAATCCGGCGAGGCGACGATGTGCTATCTGCCGGGGCGCGAAACGCCCGAGCGCGAATGCTGGTACATCAACATGGGTGCGGTCAGCAAGGACTTCTTCACGACCGACGCCATGGTTCGCGCAGCGAACTTCTAGTCGATTCGCGCAGCGAACTTCTAGTCGATTCGCGCGGCGAACCTTTAGTCGATTCGCGCCGCGAACTTCTGAACGCAGCGGGGTTGACGGATAGGTGGTAGTATGGGCGAGGCCATCGATTTGATCGGTGGCCTCGCTGTTCTCATGCCTACGTCATGGCGTCCGCGATTTCTTACCCTTGACCATCCGCAGCGGCGTGTATACCAGCACCACAGTGCCGTCCTGTTTACTACTTGGTTTCGAGTGCGCACCAATCCGAGGCCGGGCCGCTTCCTGCTCTCCTGGCACTCGATGACTTCGCATTCGACATGGATGGTATCGCCCACGAACGTCGGCGCCTTGATGTCGAGTTCCATGTTAAGGAACGCGAGGCCCACGCCCTGCATTACAGACTGAATCAGCAATCCTTCCGCGAAGGTGTAGGCGAGCGCGCCCGGCACCACGCGCCCTTTGATGGCGGATTCCTTTTCGATGAACTCGGTATTGGTGAACAGAACCTCGAGCATCCCGGTACAGGTGATGAAGTTGACGAGGTCGGTCTCGGTCACGGTGCGGCCGACGGTTTTGAATTTGCGCCCGACCGGAAGATCCTCCCAATGGATGCCTAGACCGACTGTCTCGATGGTGTCCATGTCACTTCCCATCGCGAGCGACCGCGACGCCTGACGCAATCAATCGATCGATGTCAGCGGCGCTAAATCCGGCTTCCTTCAGAATCGTGCGCGTATGCTGCCCATAGTTGGGCGGCGGCTGCGGTGTGCGCTTCGCGCTATCGGCCACGAACAGCGGGCTGTTTACCGTCTCGAGTGTGCCATGGCCCGGATAGTCGATTTTCATGATCGCGCCGCAATCGCGCATCTGCGGATCCCGCACCGCCTCCTCGAGCGTCGGCAGCGGCGACCACTTGATGTCATAGGTGCGGAATTGCCCGCTCCAATGGCTGCGCGGCTTGGTCTCGAATTGCGACTGCAGGATCGCATACAGCTCCGGCGCGTTTTCCTTGCGCGCCTCCTGGGTCGCGAACAACGGGCTGGTCGCGAGGTCGGGCTCGCCCAGGGCTTCGCACAGGCGTGAAAACTCGCGCTCCGGATCGAGACACGCGATGATCATCGCGTGCTGGTCGCTGCTCAGGTATGCCGCGATCAATGGATTCAGCGGACGCTGTCCAGCCTTGCGCTCGGGAAATTGCGCCGCGCACAGCTTCGCCTGGATGTCCACGCTGTTGGCCCACGCGCCCGCCGCCATCAGCGAGGTGGTCACCTTGGAACCCTGACCGGTGCGCTCGCGCCGATACAGGCCGAGCATGATGGCGCCGAACAGGGTCGCCGCCGTCGGATGATCGCCCATCGCGGGACGCGCGCCCGCCGGAGTGCCATCGGCACCGGTCACGCTCGTCATCAGGCCGGAGCGCGCCCAATATGCGAGGCCATCGTAAGCCGGCGAATCCGCATCGTCACCCTTTTCGCCGTAGCCGGTGATGTGCGCATAAACGAGGCGCTGATTTACCGGCCGAAGGTCATCCCATCGAAGCTGAAACTTATCGAGCAGCGATTGCTGGAAATTGGTCACGAAGACATCGGCGCCGGAAACCAGCTTCAGAAGAGTATCGCGCCCGGCGGGCTTGGTGAGATCGAGCACGATGCTGCGCTTGTTGCGGCTGGTCAGCAGCCAGGTGTAGGTGAAGTCCGAACTGGCGTAACCGGGCACCGAGGAAAAATGGCGCCATAGATCGCCGTCGGGCGGACGCTCGATTTTGATCACGTCGGCGCCAAAATCCGACAGCATCGTGGCCGCGGCGGGTCCGGCGACATAGGTCGCGCAATCGATCACTTTCAGCCCAGAGAGAATTCCGTCATTTGCGCTCATGCGATTCTGCTCCCCGTTTTCCTAACGTCCCATCTTCAAGAGATCGTCACCCGCCCATCCTTCCTTCAACGGCACCATAAAGAATGGAGTGAGGCTCATCTTGCTGAAGCGCCAGCGCCCATCGCGCTTCACATACTCATCGTTGTAGCGAGCGGCGACCACGTAGCTCTCGCCGTTATACACCGGCTTGGCTTCGAGGTAGGCGTAACCCTCGGCGCGGTCGCCATGCACCTTGAGGACATGGTTATGGACGAATTGCTTGACCCGATAAAGTCCGCGCCGCCGAGTGCCATCGGGTGCGGTGCGATCGGCACCGAGGCCACCGAAGAATGCTTTGATCTGTTCGCGGCCCTTCGCGCGCCCGAGATGGCCGAACTCGAGTTCGCCGTCCTCGGTGAAGAGGTCGGGGATCTCGGCCATCTGCGCCTCGTTGATGCATTCATGGTAGCGGAAGCGCAGGTCGCGGATTTCCTCGCGATCATAAAGCTCCGCCACCTTCGCTTCGAGCTCGCGCACTTTTTCTTCGAGGTTGGTCGCCATGATACCGCCTCCTTGGATGTAGCTGATGTCGCTCGGCAGAGAATCGCTTTCTCTACCCGATGAGCGCAAGAGAGGGATGTCGAAATCGATGAGAGGGATGGTGGAGGCGGGGGGAATTGAATTCGCTCAAACAACGAGATCCTTAGAAAACCTCGATTTTCCTTAATCAGGATACGCCAAAAACGGGCAATAAACGGCGCGAATGTACAAAACTAACACAGTCGATTTTCACCATCTGTTTCCCTTTTCTTCCGGCGGGACGAATTCTAAATAGTCGTCGTCGAACTTCACTGCCCATTCAACAATCTTCAACGAACCATCCTCTTCACGCCTCCCGCGTGGAGGAATTTTCAAACCTTTTTCCCGCAAGCGCTCGCAAATTCGCACGCTCGCGTCATCCCCACACAATTCTTCGGTCATCTCCACCGCACCCCAAAATCTCCGGCGCTCACCATCAACGACCAAAGTATCGCCTTCCTTGCTCAGTCGTTTGAAATACCACGTCAACATTCGCTCCAACACACCGGTAGCAACATCGAACTCAACGCTGTCCACGGCTATTCCCTCCAAAAATTAAGAAAGGCGGTGCACGACGGCACCGCCCTCCTGACTAGCGCACCGGCTGGCGAACGGTCATGTTCGCCTCAACCCAGGCGATGAGATCACGTCCCCAAACCCGAAACTGCTCGAATACCCGAGGGTTTCGTTTCGAAGGCATGCTCGGCAACCGAAAGGCCGGTAATTTGCCTTTCTTGATCAGCCGAATCACCGTGTCCCTTTTGAACCCGATGATCTTCGCGACCTCGTTCACCTTCAGCGCATCGTCCGGTTTCACAGAATCCAGTAGGGCCATATGGCCTCCACGGCGGTAGATTCTCTTCCCTCATGGGGAAGTTAAGAAACCCGCATCGTGCCGAAGACCTCGCTATTGCGCGTCTCCGGCTCGACTCGACAACTCGAACACTCGACCCGCATAGGGCCGAGGTTAATTGCCGTTCACTTTACATATCAGCAAACGTGTGTCATGAAAAGTCCACTGGTTGTCCGCGAACGGACTCGAAAAAATTCGCGCCGACGATCCGATTCCGCAAGATATGCCGCGAAAAACAACGGGTTTACCGATTCACCGGTTGCCGCACCGCCTCTCCTCTACCGAGGGGGAATCCCCGTTTCCTTCCCTATCTTTCAGGAACCCTTCATTACCATTCGGGCGGCGCTATCGCTTGACGGGGATTCCCCCTCGCCAGAGTCGTCCTAACGGAACGTCGGTGCGGCTATGACCAAGACCACCTACCAACCGATCATCACCAAAATATTTAACCACTCCATTCCATTTCCCCGAGAACCCCTTACCCCTGCCACCACTACCTTCGCGAGCTTCACCTTCATCACTTCAGATGGCATTGAGTTCGACATGGAGTTTCATTTTCCTTTGCGCTGGCCCGACGACCTCATCAAAGGAATTATCGTCGCCCTCCAAGAAATATTTCTTCGGGTACACTCCCCCAAGAAAAATTCGAAAGCGACCAAACCGCTAAATCTTCCGCCTCTAAAAGACCGAAAACCAAAAGTCATGGAAGCGATGCGCGTGGAGCTGGAATCTGCGATCCGCAAAATGGCTGCCGAATACTACCGCCAAGCCACCGCTACAACCGGGCAGGAGCCCGAATCACCCAAACGGAAGACTGTCCACGATGTCCTCCGAAGAAAGTGAAATCCTTCCGCGCGGCTCCCGGCATCTAGGACTTTATATTGCCGGACTGCCGGATTCCGGTAAGAGCACGTTAATCGAACACCTCGCGCTTGCCGACATTGAGGCCGGATATGGTTGTTGCGTAATCGACCCCACCGGCCAGCTCATCCGACACCTTATTCACCATCTGCCAGCCGACCGCCTCGACGACATCATCCTCTTTGATAGCGCCAAACCAGTCGCAATCGACTTCTTCTCTTACGATGAAAACCTTCCCCATGAGCGTACCACCCTCACCGACATGCTCGTTAACATTTTCAAATTCCACGACAACGCTCCTCGGGCCGAACCGAATTTGGAGAACATCCTCGGTACACTTTTCGACGCCAACGAAAACGGCATTCCGGACAAATGCACGTTCTTCGACATCATTAACTTCATCAAATACAAGAAGCGTCGCGACGAAATTCTGAAATATACTCCCGACCGCAAAGCCGAATGGGATGCCGAACCACCGACACCATCTGAATACCTACCGATCACCAAGCGACTCAGCAAATTCACGAACAATAATGTGCTGCGCACGATGTTTAGTGCGAAGAATCCGAAGGTCAATATCGCAGATGTACTTGAAAAACAACGTGTACTTCTAGTCAGGCTTCGCCAAACGAAATCCGATTACGACCTTGCCGCCCTCATAGTTGCTAAATTCCGCCAGGCGATCTTCGCTCTTGGTGAACTCGACATAGATGAAGAAGACCGGACGCCATACTACCTCTACGTGGACGAATGCCACGAAGTCCTCAAATTCGCTACTGATGATTTTGATACCATCCTGACTGGTGCCAGAAAATATAAGCTCTGCCTTGCACTCGTTAATCAGCGTCCTGTAGACCTTCCCAGCCCGATCCGAGCTAAACTGGAACTACTCCAAGCGTCCGTTCTATTCCGTCTCAGGAACCCTGAATCGGCTGCCCCGTTTAAGCATCTATTCCCTACCCCCCATACTCCAAAAAACCGCTCTTACGAGCTCTACACCCTAGAAGACAAATATCGCGACGTTGAGGCCGAAAGTGAAGCTCTCTGGCGCACATGGCAAGAACCAAATAAAGACGATGACTGGGACGACAAAGTATCGAGACGCAAACACAACGAAAAGCTCCTCAGCAAGAATCAAAAGCTCGGTGACCGTTCCGTTGACCTCATTCGGAAAATAACACACCTCAAACACGAGATCGCGGATGACGAGGCGTTGGCCTTCCCTGACCTTATAGCCACCCTGTCAAACCTTAAGAGAGGCGAGGCTATTTACGTCCCCATTGATGGCACACCATTCGTAGCTCTTTCAAAAGAACCGCTCGAAAAGCACAATGCCGATGATTGCTATGAAAACGTTCTAAACCACACTCTGGAAAACTGGGGCGACAAAACTCCCATCCCATCTTATACTGAGAAGGATGTCCCAGACCCTCCTCTCAAAAACCTCGCGCCGCAAATTGAAGCCAGCGGACGCGTGGAACGACCACCTAAACGACCGCGACCTAAAGGTCCTCGACGCGATAGCTAAGTATTACTGCGCCCTCGCCAAAGACCTTGCCCGCATAGTCTTCGGTCCCAACCCGACCGACACTCAAGTGCGGCTCGTCCGGCGCAGCATCGACGCCCTGAACGCGTACGGAAACAAGAAGCTCGTCAATCTCATCCCATTCATCGAAGACGGACGCACCAAGGGCAACGTGGCGTATCTCCACGGCCTGTCGCGATCAGGCGTTGACGTAGCCAACGAGCGCCGAGGAATCGATACGGCCCGCGCCTATGAAGAGAGCGCCCATCACCACGAGTACCGGATCACCGAGACCCATTTAGCTGGAGACGACTATGCTCGCAGCACCAAACGCGAGCTCGACTGGTTTCAGGATTCAATCGACTGGCAGCGCTTCGTCAATCCCGATGCGCTCTTTGGCCTCATCGACCTCCTCTTAGGGGCCTTCTATTTTTTCCTCGAAGTCGAGCGCCAAACCTACGGAGAACACTTCATCAAGAAGGGCCGAAAGTATCTCGAACTCTTCGATTCCGATCTCTGCGAGAAACTCTTTAAGATCCGAAAGTTCCGCGTCATATTCCTGGTCGAAACTCCTGCGCGCGCCCAAACCGTTCTCGAAGACTTCGCCGAAAATGGACTCGCGAGCACCATCTTCTGGATCACGAGCGTGCCTGAGATGAAGGCAGATATCGCCAGCCCGATTTTTCGGACTCCCGCTGACTATCTGAAGCGACGCCACTCCTTCAACGACATTTTTTCGCGCAAACCTTTATAATCAAAAGTAATCGCTCGTGAGAGCGGGAATCTCGCCCTTCCTCCCGCCGCCTATTGGGACGGCGCTCCCGCCCCTACCCACGGCGGGACGCTGGGCACATGGAAATTCCTGTTGGCACCTACAACGAAGGCCTCAGAGGCGAAAAGCATCTGTCACTCGATTCGTTCCACCACACTTTTGTCGATGGCGTCTCGGGCGCAGGCAAGTCCACCTTCCTTGAAGATGTGGCAATTCAGAATATCCGCGAAGGGCGCGGCATTTTCTTTCTCGATCCGCACGGCACGAGCATCCGCCGGATACTGAAGTATATTCCGCGCAAGTATTCCCGGAACGTCATCTATTTCAACCCGCTAGCGAAGAAGGTGCCTGGTCTCAATTTCTTTGCGTTCACCAACAAGGAAGATCGTCACAAAGCCGTCGCCAATCTCATTTCAATATTAAAATCCCAAGCAGGCGACGCGTGGGGAGCCGAAACCGAGCACGTCATTCAGACCGGAGGACTAGCGGTATCCGAGCAAATTGAAAACCCGACCATCGTCCACCTCTATCTTTTCATTATTCGTCAGCTCTATCGTGCACGCCTAATCGATTCGTCGGACGACCAGCTGCTCAAAGACTTCCAGCAGCAGTTTGACAAGGATCTTCGTACTTCAGAACGCATGAGCAAATTCAGCCCCCCGCTCAACAAGACCGCACCGTTCGTGCAGCCGCTCATCCGCACCATCTTCGGGCAGACCGATTCACTCGATCTCGTCGAATTGATGGACAAGAACGCCATCATTCTCGTTGACCTGGACAAAGGAAAAATCGGGGACGTGAACGCCGAGCTCATCGGCTCAGCATTCATGTCCTACATCCAGCTCCGCGCCTTCGAACGTAAAGCGGAGCGCCGGACTGAGTTCACGATATTCGTTGATGAATTTCAGAATTTCTGCCACGGCGTCAATTGGACGACTTTCTTCGCCGAGCTCCGCAAATACAACATCCGGGTATGGCTGGCTACCCAGAGCATCACGCAAGTACCGGAGAAATGGCTCGATCCGATCCTCACCAATTCGAACAACATCATAAGTTTCGCCGCCGGTTCCGTGGACGCGGAACGCATGATGAAAGAACTCGGCGCATCTAACATCACTGAAGAAGATCTCACCTATCTCGACGACTACTCATTTTCCGCGAAAATCAAATTCGGCAAGTCCCGCCATTTCTTCAGGAACGTCAAAGTCTATCCGCCGCTTGAAAAGCGCGGGGATGAGTCTTACTGGCGCGACGTACTCAAAACCTCGCGCATGAGATGGGGGAAAAACCGAAAAGATGAGGACGAACGCATCGCGCGTATCCTGCGTAACTAGCCCTCTCGCCCCGAACTCACAATATATTCATTCTAAGAATTGACGGTACACCCCACTCGCCTATTGGATGATAAGGTCAACCGTCCGCGCGAACGGGGTAGGGGAATAAGTGGTTTGCCAACGAATGAAAAAAGAACCAGAAGATCATGCCTGTCGCTATGTTTACTTGGGCGACTCAGGAGATTCCGACCAGAAAGCCGAATCGAGCGTTTCCGAAACGACTGCCGACCACGTGCGCGATTTGCTTGATGAATTATGCTCGACCTTCACCCGCGCAATGAAGCGTCGCGGCATACATATTCAAGAAATCAACATGTGGTGGTGGCCCGATGGTAATCATCGGGAGGCTGGGCAGAAGCTTTCAAAGGTCACCAGGTTGCGTGCAGTGATTGAGACTGACCACTAGTCTCAATCACGTCGAAGATAAACCAAAACCCCTACCCCACGCGCATCTCACCTTGCGCGAAGGGTAAACGGAAACCGTCAATGCGTGAACGGGGTGAGAGCACAATTACTAAATCAATGTACGACATGAATCCGCATCCCATCTCCATCAAGGAATGGGAAGAAATAGTTCAAATCCGAGAAGTTAGGGAAGGCTGGGGACTTGACGATGAGAAACCGGAAGAGTTCGCGAATATGGTTTACGGCGTCAGATTCCAATTCGTTTCAGGAAGTCCCGGATACATTGGCGACCTGTTTATCATCCAAAGCGACCATCTCACCGGAGACGCGCCCATGATCCTCACACGCGAGAGAGGAACGGGAAAACTGTCCCTCGACTATTGGGAAGAAGTCATAGGCACTGCGGACAACAGAAGAAAAGACCAAAGATAAACCGCTCTCACCCCCACGCGCATCTCCAGGAGAATCCCTTGAACGCCCAAGCCGAAAAACTCCGCCAAGAGGCTATCCAACTCATTCTAACCGAGATTCAGGAACTCCAAACGCAGCTCGAATCGCTCGGATTTAAAAATGGCCCCGCTCCATTAAAGAAGCGAGGCCGTCCCCCCAAAACTAACGCTTTGCCGCAGGACGCTCCGCCGCAAGACCCTGCCGATATGACATAAGGAGTTGTC
>VFSW01000874.1_pt1 | contig 44539 bp, 36 predicted proteins | sample 5358111 | NCBI WGS metagenome assembly VFSW01 (sample SAMN11554181, study PRJNA540505) | mine drainage metagenome | isolation source: sediment from site ElyBrook_90M | place: USA: Ely Copper Mine, Vershire, VT | collected 2017
CCGCGGGGACCTGCCGGCTGGTGGCGGGAAGCATCAATCCCATGGGTTATTGCGATTTGTATACCCCTTCGGGGAAGTAGGGCAGGGAGGAGGGAGCACGGACAGGGCCGGGCGCCCCGGAACACCCCCTCCGGGGATCGAATCTCCGGGCCAATGATTATCGTGGCCTTGTCAACGATATTGCATCTGCGCCGTTATCAGTGCCTGTTCCCGTCAACCCTTAAAGAGGATTTCGCATGAAGCATTCCACCCGGATTGTGACTTTGGCCCTGGCAGCCCTGTTGGCCGGCATCAGTGTTTCCGCTGTCGCCGACAGTGCATTCGAACGCAACCATCCGCGACGCGATCAGGTGAATGATCGCCTGGCAACCCAGAATCATCGCATCACCCAGCAGGTCCGGGAGGGCGAACTGAATCGTCGGCAGGCCAGGCATCTGCGCCGCGGCGACCGCCGCGTCCGGAAAGAGGAACGCCGGTTCGCACGCCATCACCACGGAATCATCAGCCGGGCCGAGCAGGGACGGCTCAATCGCCAGGAAAACCATTTAAGCCGTCGCATCGGACGGTAATGGGTTTTCGGTTCCCGGGGGCGGACTAACCGCCCCCGGGGCACCCCGTCCATCCGGTCGGCCAACCTATGCGGCCAGGGATGCGTAGACCTCGACAGCATCGAGGGCGTCCGTTCTGGACGATGCGCGGACGTGCCCCGCGTGCGGCGGTATCCACGACCGCGACGGGAACGCCGCAATCAACCTGGAGAACCGGACCGTGGGTTCCCCGGTGACAGCCTGTGGAGAGGAAGGCTCTGTCCCCCATCGGGTGAACTGATTAGAAGGTAAGATTCATGTCGGCCGGGATCACGACCTCCTTGTAATACCTTGCCGGATCGGCCGGCCGGACTCCGTCCACCAGATCCGCTGGCGTCATGCCGAAGAGCGAGAGATTGAGCGGGCAGGCAAGTACCGTCGCCCCTTCGGCGATCAGCATGACAAACAGGTCCTCGATGAGTGGCAGGCCCATCTCGTCCATCTTGGCCATGACCGCCTCCCCGACCTCCTTCGGTTCATCCGGCAGGCAGGTCAGGGTCCGCATCTTCTCGCGGTGCACCGCGTTGATGCCGCGGGAGCCGAAAAACAGCGTGACTTTCGAGCCCTCGCGCAGCAGGCCCAGGGCCGTCATGAGGGCGTTGAACACCTGGCAAAGCTCGTCATGGAAACACATCACGGATACTTTTTTCACGGAAGGACTCCTCATCTATATATCAGGCTCTTCGCAAGCGTACGGCACGCACCCGCCCGCCCGCGGATCACGCAACCAACACCTTCGCGATCCGGATCGCCCGGTGAACAGACGGCAGCCAAAATTTTCTTTGGGAAATTAAATAATTCTGCTAGTATTCAATGATTCAATTGAATACTATAATCTTGTAAATTACGCTGTCAAGGCCTTTTTCCGTGCATCATTGCCAGCGCGGGTTCGCCACGATCAGCGACGTGGCCTGGCACGAGACATGGGGCGCAGCGGCCCGGATGCCTCGCACCGGAGAAGCGGTCAGGAGGCCGGGAGGGTTCTTGAAGCGGCCGATGCTACGTCGCCCCGCAGCGCCACAGGATTCTGCGTGGGATTGAATGCCAGGGTGGCGGACATGACATGCAAGATGGGACTCTTAATGCGTGGTGGGCTGTGGATTCGCACGCGAAAACGTGCAGAAATTAATAACTTGCGAATGCAGCAACATTCAGTCGATGGGCTATGAACCAAAGTCTGCTTGAAAGACTGGACCGGATCAGCTGGAACCGATTTCACACGACGGTAACTGTGGCGCTGGGACGCTCACCCTCCCAATGCTCGAAATCCAGTACGAGGAGTTGGCGGCCCGCCCGGAAGAATACATCCCGAAGATGATCGAATTTTGCGGCCTGGAGTGGGACCCACGCTGCCTGCGGTTCCACGAGCTGCAGCGCGACGTGAACACCCCGAGCTACGAACAGGTCCGTCAGCCCATGTATACCCGGTCTATAGTCATCATGGAACGACCGGCCCCCGATTCGCAGACGGTGGGTTATGCTGCGGATCGGGGAACGAACCGTGGCACAGAGCCACATACGAATGGAGGCCGGCGATGAACAACGTACGATTTATCGGATTGGATGTCCATGCGGAAACAATCGCGGTGGCGGTGGCGGAGACGGGAGGCGAAGTGCGCGCCCTCGGCGTGATCCCCAACCGCCCGGAGTCGGTGAATAGGCTCGTGAAGAAGCTGGGGCAACCCGAGCAGTTGCGGGTCTGCTACGAGGCCGGCCCCACGGGCTATGTGCTGTACTGGCAGCTCACGAAGCTCGGCGTGCACTGCGCGGTGGTCGCGCCCACCTTGGTGCCGGTCAAGAGCGGGGACCGAGTCAAGACCGATCAGCGCGATGCCGAGAAACTCGCGCGATGCTACCGGGGCGGGGATCTCACGCCCGTGTCGGTGCCCGATGCCGCCCACGAGGCCTTGCGGGATCTCGTGCGCGCGCGGTTGGCGGCGAAGCGCGATGAGTTGCGCGCGCGGCATCGGCTGTCGAAGTTCCTGCTGCGCCAGGGGAGGCGGTGCTCCGAGGGCATAACCGCCTGGACGGGCAAGTACATGGCTTGGGTCAAGCAGCAGCACTTCACGCATCCCGCTCAAGAGGCGACCTTCCTCGACTACCTGCACGAGGTCGAGCACATGGCCGATCGCATCAGCCGGCTCGAGCACGCGATCGATACCGCCCTTGAAGCTGCTTCAGCCAGCCACTGAGCGTGGGACGAGAGACACCCAGACGTCGGGCGATCTCGCGGGTACCCAAGCCCTGCCGCTTGAGTTCAATGGCTTCGAGGAACTTTTTTTGCCTCTTCTTGTTTCATCGCCAATACTCCCATGGGGGTGATGGAGGGGTATCACCCTTTCATCTTATCCCAGCCAATGACTTCAGCGATAAACACCCTGTCAGGCGTCGAAGGACGGCGGTCGGAGTGGTAAAGTTTCATGCCAAAGCCAGCCGCTATCAGATTCCGAGAACCTGCCGGACCCGCATATCCTGGCGCAGGAAATCGTCGACGACCTGGAGGCGGCCCTGGAACAGTTTCGGGAGCTGGTCTCCGATCTGGGTGGCAATGGCGGTACGTCCATTTCTGGGGCCTGACCTAACGATGAAGTTCTGGGTCGGCGTGACGGACGAAGGAAGGTATGAGTAATTCAAGACACGCAATCCGGATGCCGAGCCGTTCTGGCAATCGAGCGGGAGCCGGGAACCCCTCAAGCGGACACGTAGTTATTCGCCCCTGTGCGGCCGAAGGAACGTTTCGGCTAACACTCAAATCTGGCGCGTAGCCAAGGGTGACCCTGGGAGCCATGGGCACCCGGCGGGCACCGTTTGGGCACATGCCACACTCTGGGGGTTACTGGCGGCTATCGGCCAACGCTCAAAGGCATGGGTTGCTAGCCGGGGGACGACTCGAGCGTTGGCAAAAACGGATCCTTGCATGGGGGCTGTCTAACGGAGTTACCAATCTATTGAAAATCAATGAATTGGCGCGCCCTAGAGGATTCGAACCTCTGACCTTTGGAATCGGAATCCAACGCTCTATCCAGCTGAGCTAAGGGCGCACGATGCGAATTGTACCAACATTTGACTTCTGGCCTCCGTGCCCTGTAACACATGGAGCGCTGGCATCGGAATCCAACGCTCTATCCAGCTGAGCTAAGGGCGCGATATCGCAAGAATACCGTTACGCCAGGGTAGCGTCCACCGGCGGCATCCGAGCCCTCCTCGGCAGGCACGTCGCAACCATAGCGCTAACGGCGCAATCGCATGCCTCACATTGAATAATTCTAACCCACAGAAGACTGCCAGGACCCACTCCTATGTGCAATTTGCGCGCAATCTGCCTATAATTCGCCTTCGAATCTTGGGGCTTGCCGTTACCGGTGGCAGGCATTAGCTTCTCGGACTTCCTGAAAGGAAACAAAAATGACAGATCGTAAGTTGTTTAAGACGCTCGCGGGCATGGTTGCGGTCCTGGTTGCGGTGACAGTGGTTATTTTCGTCCTTGCACAAATAGTGACCAGTGGGCTGCGACTCAACGCGAACAAGAGCGCATTGGCGCAGAATCAAGCGACCATCGCCGCGCGAATCAAACCCATCGGCGAGGTTACGGTAGGCAGCGCGCCGGTCGTGAGCAGCCTCATTCCTGCTGCCAGCGCGGCAGTCAAGGATCCGGGCAAGGCGGCTTACGAGTCGACCTGTGTCGCGTGTCATGGTGCCGGCGTCGCTGGTGCCCCGAAGTTCGGCGACAAGGCTGCCTGGGTGAAACACATCGCCAAGGGTCTGCCCACCCTGTATAAGCACGCGCTCCATGGTTTCTCGGGTACGGCCGGCTACATGCCCGCAAAGGGCGGCAACCCCGGTCTGTCGGACGCCGATGTCCAGGCAGCCGTGCGGTACATGGTTTCCCACGGTAAGTAAGCAGCCTCACAATGCAACGCGAAAAGCGGCCTGCGGGCCGCTTTTCGTTTCATGCCCGCTGCGGTACTGTGTCGAATCCCCAGAATTTAATTGAGAACGGTTTCTCCGGGCAGAACCGCCATGCTCCTCGCGGTCATCTTCGAGCGCGGAAACCGACCATATGCCCCTCATTCGAGGGTGGTAGTCAGGGTAGGGGTTGCGATCGCATGACTGCCGTGCTTGGCAGACCCGCAGCTCAGAGTCCTGGTGGCTTCTGCTCGAGTTCGGCAATCCGCTTTTCGAGTTCCGCCAGTTTGGCGCGGGTGCGTCCGAGGACTGCGGACTGGATGTCCAATTCCTCCCGCGTAACGAGGTCCAAGCGTTCAAGCACGGTATGCAGTGCCGCACGCAGGTTGCGTTCGCCGTCGGCGACGAGGTCCTGTGGTAAGGCCCCTCGCAACGCCGAGAGGATCTGATCGATGGGGTTAGCGTCTGGCATGGCGTTATGACCGGATGGCCGGCGTGGCTCCTTTGCCCAGTCTTCAAATGAATTTCCCGACATCCTACCAGAAACGCCGACTGTGCGCCGCTGACCACACCTGAACCAGGCCCACCGGAGGGGGCTTCCCGGATGGGCAAAATACCCGCCGAGCGGCATTCTTTTTGTGTTGCCGATACCTTAAACTCCTGCCTCGCACTCCCAAGAAAAAAGACCGGGGGTCAGGCATCCGGGTTCGTACCGATTGGGACGAGAGGAGATCATGCAGAAGATGCGCATCATGGTTCTGGCGGCCGGCTTCATTGTATGCGGCACGGTTTCGGCGCAGGGCTTCGAGCCGCCAACCTACAACATCGGCGTCGTCAGCAACTATGTTTTTCGCGGCATATCCCAGAGCAACAACCAACCGGCCCTTCAGGGTGGCGTCGAAATCAAACACCCCGGCGGCTTTTATGCAGGGCTGTGGGGTACCACCCAGAACATTCCGAGCAGTGGCGCGAATTTGCGTGGTGACGCCTATGCCGGTGTCGCTTACAAGGGAAGTTCCGGCCTAGGTTTCGACGTCGGTGTGCACGCCTATTCCAATGCCTTCGTTTTTCCGGGCCAGGATCGTAGCTCTTTCTGGGAAACTTATGGCAGTCTGTTTTTCGGTCCGGCGTCCGTGAAGTGGTCGCACGATTTTCGGCACCACGACGACTATCTCGAGGGGGCGCTCAGCTACGACATCGGCAGTGGTGTTAAGCTCAATTTTCATGCTGGACACTACCTCCTGAGTGATCCCAGCATGGGCGGCGACTATTCCGACGGAAGCATCGGCCTTAGCCGGATGTTCGGTGACCTGGATGCGGCGATTGCGGTAACCGATACCACCCAGCAGCCATCGTCCAAACTCAACGACACAACCTTGGTTATTTCCGGAGACTACCGCTTTTAGTCTCCGCAATCCGGTTCGCATGCATGTCGCAGTGCGCTCGAACGCGTGGCGTAGCCCGAGTGCGGATCCGAAAAGTCCGCGCGCGTCCGCACTTCGGTAGTGCATAGCGGGTGCCGCGTGCACCATCGCCCATCATGCGTGTTGTTGGAAGAAGACGCCCAACCAACGCCATTTTCGTCTGTACTGACCTAAGTCGTTGATGCATAAGCCCGCGCCAGCGACTTTCTTCCCCGGAATCAGCAAGTGCGATGTGGCATGGCGTTTGCCTTCATGTCCCGTGGGAACCCTGTTCCCGTGTACTGATCCTTCTTGCGAACACGGAGGGTCCAGGGGGAAAACCATGTTGCATCGACGCTTGCGCAGCGAGGGCGGTGTCCTGGCCGATGTGCCTTCTTTTTTCCGGGATGCGCAGGCCTGGCCACGCCCTATCGCCGAAGCTCATCCGCAACAACGCACCGCTGCCCGCGTGGCCTGTTCGCGGAGATCCGCCCCTGGGTAGCGAAACGTCAGCCGGTCCCGTTCCGGAACATTTCATTGGCCTATGGCGGCGGCGCCTGTTCGAGACCGAGTCCCAGTGCGACACAACCTCTGAAGTTTGGTGGCTTCAGACCGGGGAGCTTTACGCCGATCTGCATCTGCCGATTGCGGCGGCGTCTGAACGTCCATCGCGCCGCCAGGGATACGCTGGAGCGCTGGAAGTGCACGGCGATGTGCTCACATGGCACAGCTGGCTCGACAGTCGGTCTGCGACTGACATCGTTGACCTCGGGCGCGTGCACTTTGAGGGACAAAGTCTGATTGGGCAGGGTGCGCGCGTGTCTCACCGTGAAATCTGGGAGCGCGTAGCTGCGCCCAGCGACGATCGTTTGGCGCTTGTATTGCGGGATGAGCGCGCCTCCACCGGCGAGTGGCGAACGCGCCGCGGCGTGTTCGTCGTGCTTGGTGAATATTTCATGTACGCGCTCGACCGCAGTTTGTGTCTGTCACGGGGTGGGCGGATGCAGTCAGGGCGCCAGAGTGCATTCGCCGTCTTCCAGTTCGATCATGAGATCAGTTTTGGCGTGCGACATGGCCGCGTTCCCTGGGAGATACAACGTTCTACGCTGCCACATCGGGAAGGCCAGTCTCTGCTTGCGGTTCACGGCCTGCCTGAACCGGTTACCGGTTGCGAATGGCGCCAGCGGGTCCAGATACCTGCCGCGCTACGATGTTGGCAGGCCGTCGAGATTGGCGCGGGCTTCAAGGGTCTCGCCTAAGCTTGCGAATATCCCATGCGGTGGCGTCGGAGCCAGTGATGTTCGCCGGGTATTGGAAACCCTCGTATCCCTGCGCGCATCAGCCCGTTGACTGAGAAATGTCATCGTATATTGTCGCGCCAGCACAGAACTGCGCGTTCCCGATCCGTTCGCCTTCCCACCGGATTAAGCACCAACATTCCATACACCTCTGCACTATCATAGTGCAGAGCGATCATCGCGCTATTCATAACAGTGCATCCGCAACTGGTTCAAATCCACAATATTATCCTAATCTATTGTTTTAAAATGTATATTCCATTTGGCATGGAATCTGCTCTAGTGAGCCTGCCATGCATTGGCGTGGCAATCGATGGCGATTGATTCGGCGAATGAGAGATACCGGAAATCATGTCAATCCGACCCGACGATCGCCGGATCGAATTAACTAAATGCGAGGATAACCAGATGAACCGTTTCAGCAAAACCTTACTTGCCGCAAGCATAACGATGAGCACTGCGGCAGCCGGGGCCGCCGACAAGACGCCCACGTTGGGCGATGTCCTGCAGGCCTCGGACATCACGTTCAGTGGCTACGTTGACACGTCTTACAGCTACTTGACCGGCAGTGGTGCTTTTACCAACGGAACGGCCGATCGCGTCTATGACGCACAACACAATGCTTTCAGCCTGCATACGATCGACTTGGCCGCCTCCTATCTCCCTGCAAGCGGCTTCGGTGGCATGGCGCAGTTCGACTACGGTACGGACCCAGCCGTGACCAGCGCTGGCACCGGTCTGCCAGCAGTCAGCGGGGGGTCCGAAGTCGATGTGCAGCAGGCGTATATGCAGTATGCGACTGGACCGCTGACCGTGATGGCGGGCAAGTTCGTCACCCTGGCCGGGGAAGAAGTGATCGTAAGCCCTTCAGATTACAATTTCACGCGCGGAATTCTCTTCGGTTATGCCATACCGTTCAGCCACACCGGAGTGCGCGCAAGCTATGCACTCAACGACAACTACAAAGTCATCGTCGGCGTCAACAATGGGTGGAATGTGGTTACACCGACGACGACTGGCGCCTACGCCGGCAACTACGGTAAGACCCTGGAACTCGGTTTTGCGGCAACGCCGGTAAAACCGCTGTCGCTCAACGCAGTCCTCTACAGTGGCGATGAGCCCGGAAATGTGGGCGTGATTGGACGCCGCGACCTGCTGGATTTGGTGGGTAGCTACAATGCTACCGATGCGTTGACTCTGGCTCTGGAGGCTGACTATGGCCAGCAGACAGACGCGGTGACTGTCGGCTCCAAGGCCAAGTGGGACGGCATTGCAGCCTATGCCAACTACAATCTCAGCTCTCTGTGGCGCGTGGCCGGACGCCTCGAGTACTTCGACGACAAGGACGGGTATACGACCGGCATTGCCCAGAAATGGAAGGAAGCCACGGCAACGCTCGCCTACATGCCAACGGTCCACGTCGAACTTCGCGGGGAGGTGCGTTACGACAAATCGGACCAGAATTCCTTTGGCATGGTCAGCGGGAACCCGAAAGACAGCCAGTCTTCGATCGGCTTGGAAGGCTTGTATAAATTTTAACCGTTGCACGAGGATGGTGCTGTTGCGCCACGCTGAGTGCGGAAGGAGGCAAACATGAAGTTAGTTATAGCTATTATCAAGCCTTTCAAGCTCGACGATGTACGGGATGCCCTGTCGGAGGTCGGCGTACAGGGTATCACCGTCACCGAGGTGAAAGGTTTCGGGCGGCAGAAGGGGCACACCGAGCTTTATCGTGGTGCTGAATATGTAGTGGACTTCTTGCCAAAGGTGAAACTCGAGATCGCAATCGACGCCAAAATGCTGGACAAGGTTACCGAGGCGATCGTGCGTTCGGCGAAAACCGACAAGATCGGAGACGGAAAAATATTTGTCTTCGACCTCGAGCAGGTGGTTCGCATCCGCACCGGCGAGACCGGCAAAGATGCACTTTAGATACGGGAGAAACATTAATGCGTAACCAATTCGGTACTAAGAAGTTTCTGGGGGCTGTTTTCGCTGTGTTGCTGATGTTGGCTCCGATGCTGGCGTTCAGCGACGAGGGTACAGCGCCGGCCGCGGCGCCAGCTCCCGTAGCAGCCGCTCCAGCACCGGCTGCCCCTGCTGCTGCGGCCCCAGCGCCTGCACCCACCGAAGCAGTGAGTTCCGATGCCAACGCCAAGATCAATCCCGGCGACACGGCATGGATGCTGACTTCTATGGCGTTGGTGTTGATGATGACTATACCGGGTCTGGCCCTGTTCTACGGCGGCATGGTGCGCAACAAGAACGTCCTCAGCACCCTGGCACATAGCTTCGCCACCACCTGCCTAGTTACGGTGCTCTGGTATGTGGTCGCCTACAGCTTGTCGTTTACCGATGGTAACCCCTGGATCGGCGATCTCAGTCGATTGTTCCTGCACGGCATGGACAAGAACACGGTCTCCGACCTATCCGGCACCGTGCCGGAATCCGTATACATGGCGTTCCAGATGACCTTTGCCATCATCACTCCTGCGCTGATCTCCGGATCGTTTGCCGAGCGCATGAAGTTCTCCGCGGTGCTGTGGTTCATGGGGCTGTGGCTGGTCTTCGTCTACTCGCCCGTCGCCCACTGGGTCTGGTCAGCGAACGGCTGGCTCGCCAAGCTCGGTGCTCTGGACTTCGCCGGAGGCACGGTGGTGCATCTGAACGCCGGTGTCGCGGGACTGGTGACGGCGCTCGTGCTCGGCAAGCGCGTCGGCTACAAGAAAGAGCCCATGGCACCGCATAACCTGGTGCTGACCGTGATCGGCGCCTCGTTGCTGTGGGTCGGCTGGTTCGGCTTCAATGCTGGCAGCGCTGTGTCGTCCGGCGGCCGTGCCGGCATGGCCATGGTGACCACCCAGATTGCGACCGCAGCAGCGGCAATGGCCTGGATGTTCGCGGAGTGGATCGCACGCGGCAAGCCGAGTGTACTGGGTATGGCCTCGGGTGCGGTAGCCGGCCTTGTGGCGATTACCCCGGCTTCGGGCTTCGTCGATCCGACCGGCGCCCTGCTCATCGGCATCGCCGGCGGAGTGGTCTGCTTCTGGACCGCGACCTACCTGAAAAACATGATCGGCTATGATGATGCGCTCGATGCGTTCGGGGTGCATGCGATCGGTGGCGCGCTCGGTGCCATCCTGACGGGTGTGTTCGCAGTCAAGGCCATCGGTGGTACTGCCGGCGTGCTCGAGGGCAACTTCGCCCAGCTCGGCAAGCAGTTTGTCGACGTCGGCGCGGTACTGGTCTACGATGTGGTGGTGACTTTCATCATCCTCAAGGTGGTGGACATGATCGTCGGTCTGCGCCCGAGCGAAGAGCAGGAACGCGAAGGCCTCGACATCTCCCAGCATGGCGAGAGGGCATACAGCGAGTAGCCATCAAGCAAGAATGCATGAGGTTGTTTTTGCGGGCGCTTCGGCGCCCGCTCTTTTCTTGGTGTGCCGGGCAGATTGGCTGTGGTGGCCAACCGAGTGGCTTGGAGGCGGAAGGCTCCTGCACATCCGGCAAGGGGAAGTGTTAGCTGAACAGTAAGAGCGTACACGTCGAGGTGGAAACCGAAGGGAGCTGAAAGCAAAGTGCCGGCTTGACGAACAAGGACGCGGATTAGGCCGTGCGGCGGGGGTGAGGCTGCCAATATCGTCAAAGCCCAATACTTGCACAGAACGCTGTGACGTACATTCGATGGGCATAAGCATGAAAGTCGTGCGAATTACCTGGGAGGTCTGCAGCCTGTCTTGTCTGGCATCGAGAGATGCCGGGATGACTTGCCAGAAGTCAGCAGCGTCCGTAGTAGCCTATTAATCTGTCGTGGTGAAGGGCTGAACCTGACATGGGTGGATAGTTACGTGCGCTCTCTGCGCGGACATGGCAGAAGCCTCTGGTAACGGAGGGCCCGAGGGCAAGGATGGAGGGGGGATGGAAGCCTTGAAGGTGGCCGTAGGCGCCTACTTGGATGACAAACGACACGATGCACGAAACGAAGCTCGCGGGGGCGGTTTGCCCCGTAGTCCGGAACCGCCTGTCCGGTGGTGTAAGAAGACGGCGGGGGTGACCCCGCCTCTTAACCGATTGCGCCCAGCGTGGGAAACGATCTTGGAGGCGCAAGTCCTCCCATAAGTTGCCCACGGCGAATGAAGAGAAGCGCCGCCGGTTGCGCAGACGACAGTCTGCAACAGAAGAGGAGATCACCACGCACAGGGAAAGGCGCGCCTGTCCGCTTAAAGCCCGATGATAGGGAAATCCCGGGTGCCCCAGACTGCCCCAGCTCGGCCTTGAGAAACCGGACGCGAACTCCTGTCGCCACACCCTACAAATGCTCCGGAAGGTATATTCCGGTGCTACGCGGCGTCTCCGCCGATATGTCCCGGGTTCAGGATCGCCCGTCACAGCAACCCAGATATAGGGTGGCTGACGGCGCGGTTGAAAATGCCTGTCAGCGCTTTGACTGCCCCGGGCTTGCAGGCTGACCATTGATCAGCAGCTGCCCTTGATGAATAGCCACCGACAGCATGTAGTCCGCACCAGCGGAAGCCAGATGCCAGCGTGACGCAATCTGTTTCATATACTCCGGCAGTGCGCTGCGGATAATACGCGCCACCCGTCGCGGCGTGAGCTTGCCGATTTCTTCCGGTGTCAATGTTCCTTGGGACTTGTAGGTGTCCAGCTGGCGATGAATCTCATCTGTGGCAAGGTCGGCGACCACAGATCTCGGGACGAGCAGCTCGCCGGTCCCGCTCATCGCCTGCATCAGCAGCGTAGAATAGTCGGAAGCGTTGATGTCGGTATTGTCCAGAACGAACCTGCCCTTGCCGGCAATTTCGATGCTGCCCACTTTAAAGCCCAATTTGGTGATCTCCAGCTCAGGTGCCTTGGGTGCCAATGTGCGCAGCAGCCCGGTAGTCTGGGTGAGCATTTCCGCTGCCCTCTGGCCCGAGGACAAACGCCGGTGCGCGAGCGCCTGCATATCCCGCTGAAACTTGTCGAGGCTCGCTCCGTCGAGTTTGCTGATCTGCACCTGAAGCTGTCCTGGCCCATAGTTGCTCACACCGTCATTGACCGTGCCGACCTGCATTGCGATATGGGCCGCGACGTTACCTGCGCTGTGCTGCTTCCAAAAGGTGATCCGCAAACCCTGGATGTGGAATGGGTTTGCCGGACCGGGTGTACTGATATGTCCGATCGCCAGGCTTGATTCGCCTGCGTCCGAACCACCGGGCCGACGCGTCCAGCCGAAGACTACGTGCGTCAGCGTGAGGGAGCTCTTGGAACTCGACATCTGCACCGCCGGGAAAGTGATCTCGCCCGTTGTCGCTGTGTGATCGGCACTGGCGGTGATATTTCCTTTGGCCGGGATCCAGCTGAAGGCAGTGCCGCCGGGAACGGCACGCCTATAGGCGGGAATTTCCAGGCGGGTTACGCTATTTCCGGCGAGATAAATCATCGTGTGTGCCTTGACGGGTGGAAAGTTCGTCAGGGCTCGAGAGTTCAGGGCGATCCGGGTCGTTACCACCGCCATCGCCGGCATGAACTGCAGTTTGGCGATCTCCGGAAACGGCCCGGGCTGGATGCGACTGACCACCGAGATCTCCGCAGCTGACCCGGGCACGGATATCGTTGCCGTAGCCGTCGAGCCCAACCAGCCAGCCTGGTAGCGCAGGTTCGAGATGGTAAAGTCCCCGTCCTTGCCGATTTGCCGCAACAATATCCCGTATCTATGCTTGGCCTGTATCCCAAGCCAGTATGAGGCGGCGCCCGCAACGACAACCAATCCCAGCAGCACGGCGACAACGACAGCGGCAGCTTTTCTCATGATGACCTACCCTCGGCAAATTCCGTTTCAACGGCAATGTAGAGCCGGCTCCGGCTGCGCCGCTCCCACCTGAATGTCGCTGATTGTCTCCGATTAACCACCGCTACAGCTTTTTATGTGTGCCGTCGCAATAAGGTTTGCTGGTCGAGCGTTTGCATCCACATAATGCGACGCTCGTAGCACTTTCAATATCGATCCTCAACGGTACAAACTCCGTTCCCTTGTGTGAGCCATCGCAGAACGGCTGCGTCTTGGATTGCCCGCACGCACACCACCAGTAGGTGCCAGGCGCTAGGTCTAAGGCATACGGGGCCTTCTGTGCAATTTCAGGGTCGGTCATGATTGGTGCTCGGTGTTGGTGGTTTGGGAAAAGTCGCTTTTATCTTGTGAATGCGGGGATTTATACCCCGAACGCGCCGGACATTCAATCTGGACGGGCGGGGCGTTCACAGCAGCATATCATAGAGAAATTCCGGGGTGGCCATGGCTGCCGTGTGTATGCCGAGGTTGTAATAGCGGGTGGGAAAGTTCTTGCTGGCAACCGCTTCCTGGCGGAACCCGGACAGTGAGGAATCCTTGCAGGCGAGCGTTGCACTCCACCACCCTGAGGGGTAGGTGCATTGCGGAAAATTCAGTACCGCCACGTCCAGGAAGTTGGCAGCGCGTAACGCCTGGTGCATGGACTTGATCAGCTGCGGATGAAACAGCGGCGATTCGCTTTGTCCGGCCAGTATTCCATGGGCTCCCAGCGCGCGGAAGCAATCGCGGTAAAACTCCTCCGAAAACAGCCCGGCCGCCGGGCCAACCGGGTCTGTCGAGTCCACGATGATCACGTCATAGCTGCCGGGCTGTGCCTGTGCGACCCACCTGATCCCATCATCGAACCGCAACCGTGCGCGCGGATCGGCGTTCGATGCACATAGCTCCGGGAAATATCTCTCCGCCACGCGCGTGACGCGTTCGTCGAGTTCCACCTGCTCGGCCAGCTCCACAGTGGGATGTTTGAGCACTTCGCGCAAGGTCCCGCAGTCGCCGCCGCCAACGATCAGCACACGCCGTGGTTCGGGGTGCACGAACAGCGCCGGATGGGACATCATTTCGTGATAAATGAAGTTGTCACGGTCGGTCACCATAACCAGTCCATCGAGTGTCATCAACGTACCAAAAGTCTCGGTTTCAAAGATCTCGATGTGCTGGTAGGGAGACTGCTCGTCATGGACCTTGTCAAGTATCTTGAGCGAAATCGCCGAGCCTTGGCCGGCCCATTGTTCGGTGTACCAGGTTCTGTCCAACGCCATCGGTAGAAGTCTCCGGATTGATGCGCAAGCTGCCATGAAGCGGATCAATCCGCTCGATTTCAATCGTCCCGAAAATTCTGAATAATCTATTTTATTACTTTTTCCGCTTCTCTTGTATCATCAGCGCGCTCTAACCCGGTTTTCACCCATGACCGACTGGACCATACAAAAGGCTCGCGACACTTATAACATTGCGCATTGGGGCAGTGGCTATTTCGACATCAACGAGCGTGGCCACGTGGTCGCCTACCCTAATCCCGCTTGGACCCAGTCCGACAGCGAGCGAAGTGGCAAAGGCCCGTCCATCGATCTGCACGATCTCGCGGCAGAGCTTGCCACCCGCGGGCTGACACTTCCAGTCCTGGTGCGGTTCTCCGGTATCCTCCATCACCGCATCGATGAATTGTGTGAAGCCTTTGGCAGCGCCTGCCGGTCCGACGACTATCACGGTCTCTACACCGCTGTTTATCCGATAAAGGTGAACCAGCAGCGTAGCGTGGTGAGCGCGCTTGTCGCGCACGGTGGCGAGCGCGTCGGTCTCGAGGCCGGGAGCAAGCCGGAGCTGCTCGCGGTCCTAGCCTGCTCTCGCCCCGACAATATCGTGGTCTGCAACGGCTATAAGGACCGAGAGTACGTGCGGCTGGCGCTCATCGGCCGCCAGCTCGGGCTGAGGGTCCATATTGTGGTGGAGAAGCTTTCCGAGCTCGATCTGGTGATTGCCGAGTCCCGCGCCCTGGGAGTTATACCCCTGCTCGGCGTGAGGGTGCGGCTCGCTTCTCTCGGCGCTGGCAAGTGGCAGAATACGGGCGGTGAGAAATCCAAATTTGGCCTTTCGGCCGCGGACATCCTGCGTGTGGTCGAGCGCCTGCAGGGGGCCGAAATGCTCGGTGCTCTGCAGATGATGCACTTTCATATGGGCTCCCAGATCGCAAACATCAAGCATGTCCAGAGCGGAATGCGCGAGGCGGGTCGTTACTATGCCGAGCTGCGGCGGCTGGGGGCGGACATCCGCTGCGTCAACGTCGGCGGGGGTCTGGGCGTTGACTACGAGGGTACCCGGTCGCGCTCGTTTTGCTCAATGAACTACAGTGTCCAGGAATACGCACACAATATTGTGCGCACGCTCAAAGAAGTGTGTGTGGAATGCGACCTGCCGCATCCTGATATCGTAACCGAGTCGGGGCGGGCAATGACGGCGCACCACGCGGTGCTCATCACCAAGGTTGTTGACGTGGAGTTAGCATCGGGCGCGGACATGCCGGAAGGGGCGCGGGAGAGCGAGCCGCAGGTCATCCAGGACCTGTGGCGCGGGCTTGACGGGATCACGCAGCGGCCGACGCTGGAAAGCTATCATGATGCCTCCCATTTCCTGTCGGAAGCGCAGGCCATGTTCACGCACGGTGTTCTCGATCTGGCAGCGCGCGCGCGGGCAGAGCAGCTCTATTTCGCCACCTGTCAGCGCGTGCGCGAGCGACTGCAGCCCGGGATCCGGAATCACCGCGAGACGCTGGATGAGCTCAACGAGAAGCTCGCGGACAAGTACTTCTGCAACTTTTCCCTGTTTCAGTCAATACCGGACCATTGGGCGATCGACCAGGTGTTTCCAATTCTGCCTTTGAGCCGCCTCGACGAGGAACCGCAGCGCCGTGCAGTCCTGCAAGACATCACTTGCGACTCTGATGGGCGCGTGGACCTCTATGTCGATGGTGAAGGCATTGAGCCGAGTTTGCCCCTGCACGCGCTGCGCCCGAACGAGCCCTACCTGTTGGGCATCTTTCTGGTCGGCGCCTATCAGGAGATCCTTGGTGATATGCACAACCTGTTTGGGGACACCGATTCGGTGCAGGTCGAGCCGACTAACGACGGCGGCTATCGTCTGACCGAAGCACGCCGCGGCGATACGGCAGATTCCGTGCTGCGCTATGTCCATTTCGACCCCGAGAACCTGCTCGCGGCGTACCGCGACAAGATCGGGGCGGCCGACTGGCTCGATGCTACCCAACGCGGCGCCTACCTAGCCGAGATCCGCGACGGGCTCGAGGGCTACACCTATCTGGAAGATTGAGCTGCGTCAACTGTGCGCATAGTTGACATTGATCGGGCGCTCACAAGCTTCAGCGCCTTAGGCGGCAACGGGAGCGCGTGCCGCGCCCATCATGTCTACTTGGCCGCGGTGCAGTTCCATTGTGGACACGTGACCGGCCTGGATCGCCTGGCGCAGGTAGTTGAATCCGATCTCCGAAGAAACGCTGTCACCGCAGGTGAACAGATCTACTGCGGCATAGCCAAACTCGGGCCAAGTATGGACTGCCAGATGGCTCTCGGCGATGATGACGGCACCTGAGACACCATGCGGCGAAAAGTGGTGGAAGGCTTCCGTGACGATGGTGGCGCCGGCCTTGCGCGCGGCTTCCAGCATGGCGTTTCTGACGAAATCGACGTCGTTCAAGATCTCGCGGTTGCACGAATAGAACTCCGCTACGATCTGATGCCCCAATGAGCGCATGGGTAAGCTCCCCAAGAAGTTTGAAACCCCGAAACTGGCGTCTGTGGCAGTTTCGGCTGAAGTAGCTCCCGTGCACCCCCGGTCAGCTGAGTCGCCATCGGTGCCGTGGAAAACGCGGCGCATGATAGGAGGGTTTATCGCGCAATGCAATTTGTTTTCGGGGCCGGAGAAATTTTTTCTGCACGGCGGTTGTGCCACCGTGCAACCCGGACTTTGTCCGGGCGCTCAGGTCCGCGGTGCGGCCTTTACCTTCAGTGGTATGGCCCTGATGCCGAGCCGTGCAAGCCTGTGGTCTACAGAAGCCATCGCTGCCATGCTGGCAAACGGTCCGAGGCGCACACGGTAATAGGAGCCCCGGCCTTCAACGCTGACTTTCTCTGTGTATGATTCGATCCCGCTGAGGGCAAGCCGGGCGCGCAGATGGTCGGCGTCGTGGCTGTTGGTATAAGCCGCGGCCTGTAGTATGTAGCGCACCCCTTTTCCTGGAGACTCTGGGTTCGCGCTCCTGGCGCTGCTGCGCCGTGCTGCTTCAGGCATTCCGCTACCGACCTCGGGCAGGATCGTATAGAAATCGAACGTCGGCTTGGGCAGGGCCGTCGCTGCCGCGGCGGGTGGTTGGGCCGGCGCATTTGCCGTCGGGTGGTGCGCGAAAAATTTCCGCAGACCGGTCAGACGCCCGCCGTTCAGCATGTGCTGAACCGCCCACATGACCGCCAGGCCCAGGGCGAATCCGATTAGCAGTAGCCGCCAGCTGAAGCGGGCCTCGCGGTTGCGGTGTCGCGCTGTCGTGCGCCGGGTCTGTTGTGCCATGAGGGTCCTCTACATTGCCTGTGGAGCTGAGACGCCCAGAAGTCCGAGCCCGTTGGCCAGCACCTGACGCGCGGCGTCGATGAGGTTCAGCCGTGCGTCGCGAAGGTTGTCCAGCTCGACCAAAAAAACATGCGCGTTGTAATACGCGTGAAAGCCGTTTGCAAGCTCGCGCAGATAATACGCCAGCAGATGCGGTTCATAGCTCAAGGCCGCCGCTTCGATGACCTCGGGATAGCGCGCCAAACACGCGAGCAGGGCCTGCTCGTGCGGTTCTCTGAGTAGGCTAAGGTTGCGGCGGCCGCGCTCGCGCTCGCGCGTCAACCCCTTCTCGACGACCAGCCGCAGCACGCTGCATATTCTTGCATGCGCGTACTGCAGGTAATAGACCGGATTGTCGCTTGACTGGGACTTGGCAAGATCGAGATCAAAATCCATGTGTTGCTCGCACTTGCGCAAAATATAGAAAAAGCGCGCGGCGTCGTTGCCCACCTCATGGCGCAAGGCGCGCAGCGTAACGAATTCGCCGCTGCGGGTAGACATCTGGGCTTTCTCCCCGCCGCGATACAGAATTGCGAACTGCACGAGAAGCACGTCGAGCTTCGACGGATCCCGGCCGAGCGCGGACAGGGCCGCCTTGACCCGCGGAACATAACCGTGGTGATCAGCTCCCCAGATGTCGATTACACGCTCGAATCCGCGTTCCATCTTGTCCAGGTGATACGCGATATCGGAGGCAAAGTAGGTTTTCTGGCCGTTTTCGCGCACGATGACGCGGTCTTTTTCGTCACCATAGTCGGTGGAACGGAACCACAATGCACCGTCCTTCTCGTAGACATGGCCGCTGTGCTTCAGCCGCTCGATTGCCCGGTCTACCAGGCCACGCTCCGTCAGGGAGCGTTCGGAGTACCATTCCTCGTACACCACCCCGAACTCCTCGAGGTCCTGGCGTATGTCGTCCAGAATCACGGCCAGGCCCTGATCAAAGACCTTGCGGTACCGTTGTGCGCCCAGCAGGGATCTGGCACGCTCGATTAGTGCATCGATGTGCGTCTCCTTGTCGCCGCCCAGGGGCTCGTCGGGCGGAATGTCTTCGAAGACCGTGGCCGCAGTCTGGCGCAAGGCGTCGCCGTTTTCGCGATGTAGCGTAGCCGCGATGTCAAAAATGTAGTCACCTTTGTAGCCGTTGCTTGGGAAAGTGAATTGTTCGCCGCAAAGCTCGAGATAGCGTAGCCAAACGCTCGTGGCAAGAATGTCCATCTGCCGGCCGGCGTCGTTGACATAGTATTCGCGATGTACCTGGAAACCTGCCGCCGCCAGCAGGTCCGCCACCGCTGCGCCATAGGCAGCGCCGCGCCCGTGACCGACATGCAACGGGCCGGTGGGATTGGCAGAAACGAATTCCACCTGCACCCGGCGGCCATTGCCGACCGTCGACCGCCCGTACGCCTCGCCGGCATCCATTATGCGGTTCACCACGTCTTGGTGGGCATTGGGTGCCAGGAAAAAATTAATGAACCCTGGTCCGGCAATCTCAACGCGTGCTATAAGGTCGGACACCGGTAGCGCGGCAACGATCTTCCCTGCAAGTTCACGCGGTTTGATGCCGGCGCTGCGCGCCAGGCCGAGCGCAATATTGCTCGCGAAGTCCCCGTGCTGCGGATTGCGCGAATGTTCCGACTCGTTGACGTAATCGAGTTCCGGGGGCAGCGTGCCGTTGGTCTGGAGCTCTCGCACGGCCTGCGCCAGAAGATCGTTGATGTGCTCTTTCAAAGTCGTGCCTGGTGGTGGCGACGCCATTGCGTCGTGGCGCCGCATTTTACCTGTGCCGGCGCGGAGCGAGAAGCAGTGGTTGCTGGGGATAGGTCGATGCCTTGTCCGGCGCGGTGTAGACCGCCATTTTCCGGGGCATGCCTTAGAATCAGATTTTCAGTGGCTCGACGACGTTCTTTGGTGTAAGGGCGCGCCGCCGGGACAGTGTCGTTTTGACCTTAAAGACTTGCTGGCGGTGATCCTTAACGGGTTTCTTCCGTCGTCAGTTGTGCAACGGCCGTCCCGGGCTCAGTCGTCCCGGCGCCGCCGTAAAGCGGAGCAGCGTTCCAGGAGACAGCGGCTCACCGGGTCGTTGACGTGCTCCGCCAGGTGCTGGAATACGAGGCGCGCCTGGGGCCGCAGGCCGGCGTGGTACAGGTCGTAACCGCGGCTGAACTCCGCAACCCAGCCCAGTTCGGCATAATGCCGTGGCAGCATCAGCTCATAGAGCCGAACCGGCTCGGGTCGGCCGTGGATCTGCCGCACATCGATCTCGCGAAAGTTGGAAAAGGATTTCCTGGCTTCACGCCAGGTCGGCTCGCTCAACAGCACATGAGTACCATAGGTGGTATTCAGCGACCGCAGGTGTGCGGCGAACTCAACCACATCGCCGATGACCGCGAAGTCGGCGCCGGTGCCGCAGGTTACCACTGGGCCGGTGCTGATTCCGATGTCGATGTCCAGCGGCGGCAGGGTATTCGTGGGCGACTGGGTTTGGAGCAGATGGGCCCGGTGCACCAGTTCGATCGCTGTGTGACAGGCGCGCACGGCGTGATCCGCCTGCGCCATGCCGTGCACCCAAACTACGGTATCGCCCAGAGACCGCAGGAACTGACCACCGTGGGTTGCTGCCACCGCCTCCAGCTGGCCGACATAGGCTCTGAAAAACGCTATGAGATCAGCTGCCGGCGCGCTTTCCGCCAAACGCGCGAATCCGCGCAGAGACACGGAAAGCACCGTGACTTCATGCTTTTGGCTTGTCGGTGTGACCGGGCGGGTGCCCGATTGGGATTCTTTAGTTGTCGCCATGATCCATCGGCATAAGACTTTTGATTCCGGTTTGGAACGTCCAGGGTCGCGACGAATACACTTGGAATCTGCGGATTATTTGTGCTTCGTAGCCAGAATCGCCGGCCGCCCAACACCAGACGGCGCAGCGCAGCGCGTTCGTCAGTCGGGCTCCGGTCAACTCAACTGGAGCGTAGGTCAAACTGAAGCGGCCAGCGTCGCCGGCCGCCCCACGATCAGATGCAGTCCTACTTTACTTTCGGTGCTGCCGACCGGCTAGCTACAGGGTACAGACGTCCCGGCCTTGCAGACCACGCTCAGCGACGCACTTGTTTGCAGCGCTCCGCTGTAGACGAAGAGATTGCCGCTGTAATTCAACGTACCGCCTGTCTCCATTCCCACCCACAGGTTGATCGTGCCGGAACTGTTGGTTGTCACGTCGGTGGGAGTCGTAATCGGGGTGGTCGGTTGACCGGTCGTCGGATCGGTGAGATAAATGGTCATGAGCGCGTTGGTCGACGTGCCCGCCGACAGGCCCAGGGATAGTATGACGCTGACCCCCTTCAACGGGATTCCATTGGCGTCCTTGACTACGACCAGGAACGGCTGGAACTGCATTTCATAAACAGGAGGATTTGTTGCACCGACGGTCCATGACGTGGACGGCGGCGATATGGTCATGCTGCCGCTCGGGGGAGGGGCGTTGCCCCCGCCACAACCGGATATGACCAAAGGAAACACGAGGCACAGCAGCCCAGTGAGTGAACGTCTCAGTGTCATTATAGCCGCTCCTGATCCTTCAAACATCGATGTCTCTTTAGAAATAACTGCATGGATTTCCGGCGCAATCATTGACTGCGGCTCGCGGTGACCTTGAGCCCGCCACCTCCGCGCGTCTGTGAAATGTATAGTCCAGGAATCACGTTTCCGTGCGGGATCACGACAAACGGCCCCTGGCGAGGCGCATCATCATCATAGTTTTTCTCAGCTTATTTTAGTAAGCCCTTGAAAAATTACTGTAGTTGATCCACAGAAACTTGGCAAGGCAACAACACGGCCCAAACCCGCGAGGGGAACGACTGCGAAGTGTCCGGCTCAAGCAACCGGATTCGATGGCCGGGAGCTGGAGAGTAGCATCTCCACTTCGCGCAGATTGGCGCGATGCATGGGTTTTCCGTCCACGGGGCTCAATGGCGCCTCGCGCCCGCCCTCCGGTGTGAACACGATCAACTCCACGACGGTGGTATCCACGAGAAACCGAAAGGTCGGGTGGACTTCGTAGCGCTCTCCGCCAAAGCGGATGCGACGGCTGGATTCTTCGCAGGGAATATGGTGTTCCTGCAGCAGAAAGGCGATTTCCTCAGGAGTGTACGCGTTCAGGTGCAGCTGGATCTCGGAGAAAGGCGTTACATTGCCACTCAGGACTGCGCCGACGAGGCGCGGCTCGTATGATGCGAGAAAGCGCATTGCTTCCACAGCCAGCCGGCGGAGTTCGACCAGGGCCGCTGAAACGCGGTCGGCATGAAACAGCTGCAGGTAGGCATTCAGCGCGGTATCCACCTCGTGGTTAGAGGGCAGATAGCGTGTCTCCGACTGATTCAGGCGGTTCGCGGCTTTGCGCTTGGCAGCGTGAAAATCCGTGACGCCCTCTTCGGCCATGATGCGCGCCGCCTCGGTGCAGATGTGCTGCCGGATCTGCTCCGTGCCGCGTGGCCCTGCCCGGCGTGCAATGTCCTCGGACCGGCCACGATGGCGTGCCCGTCGTGTCGACGGGCCAGATTTGTGATGCATCAGAATAGTCCCTGGCGGACGCTTTCCGGCGGTGGTGTGCCGGGAGTGGTGACATCCAGGCTGACTCCCGCCTTGGGTACAGTGCCTTGGACGAAATACTCCTGCATGGCCTTCGGATCGGTCGGACTGGCCAACTCGCCGGTATCGCGATTGATCATGGCTGTGACGATGCCCGGCGGGGAAATCAGAGGCTCTTGCGGGTAGCCGGCCAGCGCTGTGCGCATGTAATCGACCCAGATGGGCAGCGCCGCGCGGGCACCCACCTCGCCACGGCCGAGCGGTGCTGGCTGATCAAAGCCGACCCACGCAGTGGTGACCACATGAGGGTTAAATCCCGAAAACCATGCATCGCGCTGATCATTGGTGGTTCCGGTCTTTCCGGCGAGGTCCTTGCGTCCCAACGCCAGGGCGCCCTGCCCGGTGCCGGAGGTGATCACGCTGTGCATCATGCTCGTCATGACGAAGGCGTCGTCGGCACTGATCACGCGCTGTGCCCATTGGGTCGGGGCCGTCGTTGCAGGACCGGCCGCATCTGAAAGCGTGCCTGGCACAGTCGATCGGGCCAGGGGGGTCGGCGGCTGCGGCGTCGGACAGGCAGGAGGCGCCCCGCCACCACCGTCGCGTGCGGCATTGGTATGGTCGTGGGCATCGCACACCACTGGAGGATTGGCCTGTTCGAGGACGTGGTGGTCCTCGTCCTCAATGCGCAAGATGAAATGCGGTTTGACCCGGTAGCCGCTGTTGGCAAATACCGCATAGGCCGTGACCATCTGCAGCGGGGTGACCGAGGCTGAGCCCAGGACCAGAGATAAGCTGTCGGGCAGCGTCGCTGGGTCGAAACCAAAACGGGCCAGGTATTGGACCGCGTAACCCGGTGTGATCGCGCGCAACAGCCTTATCGACACGAGGTTCAGCGACAGGGCCAGGGCCTTGCGCAGGCGCGTTGGGCCGACGAAGTTGCGCTCGTAGTTTTCGGGCCGCCACGTTGCCCCCTGATTTGCGTCCGGCACGACGATAGGCGCCCCGCTCACCACGCTGGCCGCCGTGAAGCCTTTGTCCAGGGCGGCGCAGTAAACGAACGGCTTGAAACTGGAACCAGGCTGGCGTTCGGCCTGTGTCACCCGGTTGAAGCTGCTCTGGTAGAAGTCAAACCCGCCAGTCAGGGCGAGGATTGCTCCGTCGTTCGGGTCCAGCGAGACCAGGGCGCCGGAGACGCTGGGAACTTCGGCTATCCGCCAGGCTCCGCTGTGAAGCGGTTGGACATAAATGATGTCGCCCACACGCACGACGTCCCCGGCGTGCTGTGGAGGCGGCCCCTGCGTGTTGACGCTGATGTAACGCTTGGCCCAGGATAAGCCCGTCCAGTCCAGCGTAATGTTCTTTCCGTTCTGGGTGTATACGGCCGCTGCCTGGTCATCGACCCGCGTTACGATCGCAGGCATGAGTGGTCCCACGATCGGATAGTCTTTCAGTATCTGGTCGAGTTGTCCCGTGCTCGGGTCGGCACCGATGGGTGCGTGGCCGGCCGGACCGCGATAGCCATGGCGTCGATCGTAGGCCAGGAGCCCCTTCTGCAGCGCACGGTTTGCAGCTTCCTGGTCCTTTGCCCGTATGGTTGTGTAGACGTTGTAGCCCTTTGCGTAGCTTTTCGCTGCGTAGTGCTGATACATGTATTGGCGCACCATCTCCGCGACATAGGGCGCCTGAACGCTATACCCTTTGGACGAAGGCGCCGAGGGAAGAGGACTCGCCACGGCGGTGTCGTAGGTCGCGCGGTTAATGAATCCGAGTTTGAGCATGCGTCCCAGCACGTAGGCGCGCCGTGCGCGCGCATCCCCGTGACTGTTGAAGGGATTATCGCGTGACGGCGCCTGTGGCAGGCCGGCGAGCATGGCCGCCTCCGGCAGGGTAATTTGGCTAAGCGTCTTGCCGAAATAGACCTGCGCGGCTGCAGCAAACCCATAGGCGTGGTTGCCCAGGTATATCTTGTTCACGTAAAGGTCGAGGATCTCGTCCTTGGTGTACTCGCGCTCGATCTTCAGGGCGAGCAGCATTTCCTTCAGCTTGCGCGTGTAGGTCTTCTTCGGGCTCAGGAAGTAGTTGCGCGCGACCTGCATCGTGATCGTGCTCGCCCCCTGTCCCCGATGTCCCGAGCGCAGGTCGGCCCAGGCGGCGCGTACGATCCCTTCAAAATCAATACCCTCGTGGTAGTAGAAAGACTCGTCCTCCGCGGACAGGATTGCGTGGATGAGCAGTGGCGGGATCTGCGTGAACGTCACCGGGATCCGCTTTTCCGCACCAAACTCAGCGATCAAGGTCCCGCCGGCGGTGTAGACACGCATCGGAACCTTGAGTTGCTCTTTGCGGAGCCCGCTGACGGACGGCAAGGTGGGAGTGAGCACCAGGGCGACCAAGGCCAGCATCAAGACGCCGGCTGCGAACAGCCCGCTAACGGCAATCAGGGCCAGCTGCCAGGGCTTGTCGGGAAGATGTGCGGTCCTTCTAAGCCGGGCGAGTGGACTTCTGGGGGTGGTCATCGCGTGCTAATACTTCTTACTACTTCGGATCTGGTCTATAAGCTTTAGAAGGATAGATACCAGTATAGAACGATAGGCCCGCATGCCCAACAGAAATTTGTCATTTCCCTGCGCCATCGTCTATATTTGGGGGTAGCATTTAAACCAAAATTATATCTATCCTGTCTAACTTACTGGAAAAAGAGAGAAAAAATTGGCCTCGCTGGGAAGCTTGCTGGCTAAGAAAAAGCCACCCCTTGTCGGTGTGGATATCAGCGCGTCGTCGATCAAGATACTTGAACTGAGCAAGTCCGGAGACCACTTTCGGGTCGAGCGTTATGCCGTGGAGCCGTTGCCCCAGAATGCCGTCGTGGAGCATACGATCACCGAGGTCGATCAGGTCGCACAGACTATGCAGCGTGCGATCAAACGGTCCGGAACTAAGTGCAAGCATGTGGCCGTGGCCGTTGCCGGCTCGCACGTGATCAGCAAGGTTATCAACATGCCGGCTGGCCTCAATGATCAGGACATGCAGACCCAGCTCGAAATGGAGGCTGATCGCTACATCCCATATCCGCTGGATGAGGTCAACATGGACTGGGAGATACTCGGTCCCGCTGAGAACAGTACCGAGCAGGTGAACGTGCTCGTAGCTGCATGTCGTAAGGAAATCGTGGACGATTACCTCGCGGTGACGCAAGGCGCGGGATTGACGCCCGTCGTCATCGATATCGAAACCTACGCGATGGAAAATGCCTATACCCTAATCGCCAAGCACATGCCCGGCGGAGGCATGGAAAAGACCGTGGCGGTTCTTGATATCGGCGCGACGACCACGAACATCAACATCATGCATGACAACCGCTCGGTGTACACGCGCGACCACACTTTTGGAGGCCGCCAGCTTACCGAAGAAATCCAGCGCCGCTACGGTCTTTCGTACGAAGAAGCCGGCCTCGCGAAGAAGCAAGGTGGGCTACCTGACAATTACCAGACCGACGTGTTGCGGCCATTCATGGAAGCGATGTGCCAGGAAGTGATGCGCGCTCTGCAGTTTTTCTACTCTTCGAGCCCTTACAACAGCGTGGATCAGGTCCTGCTTGCCGGTGGCTGCGCCCAGATTGCCGGTATCGACGAACTGGTCGCGGCGCGCATAAACGTGCCGACCGCCATCGCCAACCCGTTTGTCAGCATGTCACTGTCCTCCCGCGTCAAGCCACAGCTGCTCAGCAATGACGCTCCGTCGCTTATGATCAGTTGCGGACTTGCGATGCGGAGTTATGACGCATGACCCGGCTCAATCTACTGCCGTGGCGCCAGCTGCGCCGCAAGGAACAGGACCGCCAGTTGCTGAGCATCGGTATCGGTGCCGCCATCCTGATGCTGCTGATCCTGTTCTACGTGTACCTAAACGTGAACAGCCGTATTGAGCAGCAGAATAAGCGCAACCAGTATCTCACTGCCCAGATCAACAAGCTCGATGCGCAGATCCGCGCCATCAGGCAGCTGAAGAAGGACCGCCAGGCATTGATTGCCCGCATGCGGGTGATTCAGCAGCTGCAGGCAGACCGTACCCAAATCGTGCACGTATTCGACAGTCTGGCACGAAGGCTTCCTCCGGGCATCTACCTGACAAACCTCGTGCAGAGTGGCACGAAGATAATGATCAGCGGCGTGGCCCAGTCCAATGCCCGTGTGTCGGCGTTCATGCGCAACCTCGATTCGTCCAACTGGTTCGCAAAGCCCGACCTGGATGTGATCAACGTTACGGCTCAGGGTCACGAGCGCGTGAGCAAGTTCACCTTGCACGTGATCGAGACCAACAAGGCCGCCCAGAAGGAAAAGTCGAAGTCATGACGCTCGACGACCTGAAAAACATAGATCCGAACAACATCGGCTCGTGGCCGTACCCGGTCAAAATCGGCGCCATCGCGCTGGTGTGCATGCTGATCCTTTTCCTCGGCTACTGGTTTGTCATCTCGGATGAAATCGATCAGCTCAGTCAGGCGCAGAAGCAGGAACAAAGCCTCAAGCAGACCTTTCTGGAGAAAAAGGCGCTTGCCCTTAATCTGCCGGCATACAAGCAGCAAATGCTGACGATGAATCAGGCTTTTGGGACTCTGCTGCGCCAGCTGCCCGACAAGACAGAAGTTCCCAACCTGCTGGTCGACATCACCCAAGCGGGCTTGGGAAGAGGCTTGCAGTTTGTGTTGTTCAAGCCCGAAGCGGAAAAGCCGCTGGACTTCTATGCCGAATTGCCGGTCAGCATCAAGGTCACGGGCACTTACCATGAACTGGGCGAGTTCGTGAGCGATCTGGCGGCGCTGCCGCGCATCGTCACCCTCAGTCAGATTGACATCGCCAGCAAAGCCGGGACCAACCACCTGACGATGACCACCCTGGCCAAGACCTACCGCTATCTGGAGCCCGATGAGATTTCCCGCCTGACCGCCAAGAAGCCGCCATTTAAAAGGCCGCCGTTCAGACCCGGGGTCGTGAAATGAAACTCCATAACGCACTGCTTCTTGCGATCATCGCGGCGAGTCTGGCTGGCTGCGGTGGTCATAACATGTCCGATCTGCGCGGCTTCGTGAAGAACTCCTATGCCAACCGCAGGCCGAAGGTGCAGCCCATCCCCCAGGTCAAGCCCGCCGCGACTTTCGCTTATTCGGCAAGCACTCTGCCCGATCCGTTTTCGCCCGCGAATTTGAAACCCGCGACGGCGCAGTTAGGGACACGGCCGGATCTGAACCGACGCAAGGGGCCGCTGGAGCAGTATCCACTGGATTCGCTGAAAATGGTCGGAACCATTGCGCGCGGCAAGCAGGTCTGGGCGATCGTAGTGGCGCCTGACGGAGCAGTACACCGCGTCAGAGTCGGCACCCATATCGGACAGAATTACGGCCTTGTCACCAGAATTACTGAGGATAAAGTCCGGATTACAGAGCTCATCCAGGGTCCGACGGGGCAATGGGTGCAACGCGAGGCGAGCCTCGCTCTTGCGGAGTAAATTAACGGTGTGAGCCTATGAAAAGAACTATCTCAAACCAACAGGGAGCAGGCAGCACAAGGTTTCTCAACCTTGTCAGGCTGCTGTTTATAACCGCCTCGATGTGTCTGGCCGGCGCTGTCACTGCCGCTGAGATCTCGGCGATAAGCTGGGTATCGAGCGGATCATCGCCCGTGCTGCAGGTGCGAACTCAGGGCAAATCGTCCTACGAGGTGTCTACGCACGAGGACGGTCAGCGTCTGCGGGTGAGCTTCCCACATGCCAAACTCGGACCCGCGGTAAGCGACCTGAATGGTCGTGGACCGGTTAAAGGCGTCTTTCCCTATCTTGCGCACGACGGTAGCGCGGTCCACGTGGACCTCCTGATGACCGCACCTGGACATCTCAAGGTGGTGCCGACCAGTTTTGGCTACTGGATCATGGCCTCTACCACAAGTGCCCCGCCATCCGCACCAGCGCCTGTGGCCGCCGCTGTGGCGCCGACCCCTGTGGCAGCAGATGGCAGTGCCGGCAAGAACGTGATCCAGAAGGTTGATTATCTGAAACTTCCCGGTGACCTGATGCAGATCCGCCTGCAGATGGCACGGCCACCACAGGCGCCGGCCGCTTTTACCATCGATAATCCCCCTAGCATTTCGTTTGATTTTGCCAACACCCGGCTGGACCTCGCTCAGAGCACCGTTCATATAAGTGAAGGGGCAGTCTCGGACGTAATCGCGATCCAGGCTAGGCATCGCTCGCGGGTGGTGCTGAGTCTTCTAACAGTGGCGCGCTATACGACCGCTGTGTCCGGCAACGACTTTATCATCACGGTTGCGAACCCGACCGGAACCACCGCGCCAACGCACACCGCAGTCACGCATTTTGCCACCGCCGTAGGGACGCACAGGCACGGTCTCGCGAACATCGACTTTCGCCGCGGCCCCGAGGACGATGGCCGGGTGATCGTCAAGCTGTCGGACAGTGGGGTGGGCATCAACCTGCGCCATGAGCCGGGCCGAATCACCGTCGATTTTCTCAACACCTATCTGACACCCGCCCTTCAGCGCCGGCTCGACGTCACGGACTTCTCGACCCCGGTTCGCTATATCGATACCTATCAGCGCGGGCGCGACGTGCGCATGGTGATCCGGTCTGCGGGCAAATATGACCATATCGCCTACCAGACCGACGACGACTTCACCGTCGACATCAAGCCGCTGGTTACCAAGCCAGGGGCCGAGCAAGCCGCCGGACATGCCCTTTATACGGGCAAGAGGCTGTCGCTCAATTTCCAGAACATCGATGTTCGCGCCGCACTGCAGGTGCTGGCGGATTTCACTGGATTGAACTTCGTCGCCAGCAACAACGTGAAGGGCAGCCTGACCCTGCGCCTCAACAACGTGCCCTGGGACCAGGCGCTGGCTGTGATCCTCAACGCCAAAGGGCTGGCAATGAGCCGCAGCGGCAACGTCATTACGGTCGAAACCGAGCCCGAGATGGCGGCACAGCAAAAGATGAAGCTTGAGGCGGCCGAGCAGAAGCAGAAATTGGAGCCGCTCACGACGGCGCTGATCCCCATCAATTATGCCAAAGCCGACGATATCGCGAAGCTTCTGAAATCCATCAAGGCCGTGAGCCCCGCCGGCCAACAGGGATATCCAGCCGCCGGTAACGTCACCTACCAGAAGCTCCAGACCGAGTCGAACACGCTACTGTCCCCGCGTGGGCAGGTCAGCGTCGACAAACGTACCAACTCGCTGCTGATCCAGGACATTCCGGAGAAGATCCGTCAGGTGCGCAAGCTGATTGAAAAGCTGGACAAGCCGGTACGTCAGGTGATGATCCAGACGCGCATCGTCGACGCCAGCGACAATTTCTCCAGGAACCTCGGCGTGCGTCTGGGCGTACAAAGCCAGACCAGCACCGCGGTGGCCTGCGGTTCTCTGGACTGCAATGCGCAGCTCCTTACCCCAGCTTCGGCGCTCAATCTCACCGGCAATGCGCTCAGCGTGAACATGGCCGCCAACGAGATCAACAGCGTTACCCCGGGGTCGCTGGCGCTTACCTTCATGGGCCTGCCGAACGGCAACCTGCTCGATCTGGAACTTTCGGCGCTGCAGCAGGAGGGCAAGGGCAAGATCATTTCGAGCCCGCGCATCATCACGGCCAACGAAAAGAAGGCGGTTATCGAGCAAGGGCAGGAAAGAACGTTCCTCGCCCAGGGCGGCGGGCTGGGAACACAGTCGTTTCTCACGAAGAATGCGGTGCTCAGGCTGGAAGTGACGCCGCAGATCACACCGGATAACCGCGTAATCCTGGACGTGCGGATCACCAATGACAGCTTCAATTCGGCATCGCCCTCGGATAGCACGATGAACAAGAAGCGCATCACTACCCAGGTCCTGCTGGACAACGGCGAAACCGTTGTGATAGGGGGAATCTACGATCAGACGAAGAACACGACCATCAGCAAAGTGCCGTTCTTCGGCGATCTTCCGCTCATCGGCTGGGCATTCAGAAGCACGGACGTGCAGAACGACCGGGATGAACTGCTGGTGTTCCTGACCCCGCGGATCCTTTCCAGCAAACTTACCATGCGGTGAGGCCCGGCCCCGGCGGGTTTCCCGCCCGGGCTGTGGCCAGATCCGAGGCAGCGCTATTGATTTCTTTTCACATTGCTGGCATATGCCAGCAATGACCGGCCGCGATCCCCAATCGGAAAATGCCAAAGACGCGCACCTGCATGCGCCCTCTTCACGCATATTCCTCATCGGGCCGATGGGTGCCGGCAAGACCACCATCGGCCGCCACCTGGCAGCAATGCTTGCCATGGATTTCAGTGACTCGGACCATGAGATCGAGACCCGCACTGGTGCCAGCATACCGCTGATCTTCGAGATTGAAGGCGAGACCGGTTTTCGGCGGCGCGAATCGGCGGCGATCGCCGATCTCGTTACCCGCCCAAACCTCGTGTTGGCCACGGGCGGTGGAGTGATCCTGAGCGAAGCAAGCCGGGAGGCTCTGCGACAGAACGGCACCGTGGTCTATCTGCGCGCCGCCACCGATATTTTGGTAGAACGCACCCGCCGGGATCGCAGCCGACCTTTGCTGCAAACCGACGATCCTCGTGGCAAAATCGAGGAACTTATGCGAGTACGCGATCCCCTCTACCGAAGCACCGCTCACGTGATTGTTGACACGGATCGCAGGAGTCCGGCGGCCGTGGCGCGCGATGTGATAGCCAGGCTGAAGTCAGAGGCGCGCGATGAAGACGCTGGTCGTTGAACTGGGCACGCGCAGCTACCCCATCTATATAGGTGGCGGTCTGCTGGAAAGCGAAGAACCCCTGGCTCGGCACGTCGCCGGACGCCGGGTGTTGATCGTCACCAACGATACGATTGCACCACTGTATCTCGACAAGGTGGCCGGTCGTCTGGGCAGATTCGCGCCGGCAACGGTCGTTCTCCCGGACGGTGAGCAGTACAAGACGCTCGCCGATTTGAACCGCATTTTCGATGCCCTGCTGACGCAGCGGTGCGATCGGCGTACGACGCTGGTGGCGTTGGGCGGGGGGGTTGTTGGTGACATGACAGGGTTCGCCGCGGCGGTATACCAACGGGGTGTACCCTTTATTCAGATCCCCACGACCCTGCTGGCACAAGTCGACTCTTCGGTCGGAGGCAAAACCGGCGTCAATCACCCGTTGGGCAAGAATATGATTGGTGCCTTCCATCAGCCGCGCTGTGTCGTTATCGACACCGATACCCTGGGTACCCTGCCGGACAAGGAACTTTCTGCAGGCATCGCCGAGGTGATCAAATACGGTCTGATCCGCGATGCGCAGTTTCTTGCCTGGTTGGAAGGCAACGTCGACAGTTTGCTCGCGCGTGATCCCGAAGCTTTGGGTTTTGCCATAGAGCGTTCCTGCCGAAGCAAGGCTGCAGTGGTTGCGACCGATGAAATGGAACGCGGGCAGCGCGCGCTGCTCAATCTGGGCCATACTTTTGGCCACGCCATCGAAACTGGCATGGGCTACGGACGCTGGCTGCATGGTGAAGCGGTCGCGGTGGGCATGGTGGTTGCCGCGGAACTGTCGCGCCGTCTTGGCTGGCTCGGTGCCCAAGACGCCGCGCGCGTGCGCACGTTGGTGCAACGCGCGCGCCTTCCCACGCAGGTTCCGACAGAGCTCGACGTCAACAAAATGCTGGAGCTGATGTCCGTGGATAAGAAGGTCGAGGATGGCCAGTTGCGCCTGATCCTGCTCAAGGGGATCGGCAACGCAGTGATTAGTTCGGACGTGCCGCGAGCAGTGCTGGTAGAAACGCTTAAAGATTGCGGTGCCGGCACGTGAGCCTGGGGGTAAAGCTCGCGCCGTACGCCGCCAGCGATGAAGCTTCACGTGGACGCCAGTACCGCGAACCATCACCCTCCTACCGGAGCGAGTTCCAGCGCGACCGCGACCGCATCGTGCATTGTGCGGCATTCCGGCGCCTGGAATACAAAACCCAGGTTTTCGTCAATCATGAGGGTGACCTGTTTCGCACCCGTCTCACGCATTCCATAGAGGTCGCCCAGATAGGCCGGTCCGTTGCACGCGCCATGAATCTTAATGAGGACCTCACCGAAGCGATCTCGCTGGCACATGACCTTGGGCACACGCCGTTCGGACATTCCGGCCAGGACGCATTGAATGCCTGCATGCGCGAGTATGGAGGTTTCGAGCACAACCTGCAGTCATTGCGCGTTGTGGATCTCCTGGAGGAAAAATATGCGGACTTCCCGGGACTCAATCTGACCTTCGAGACGCGCGAAGGGATACTGAAGCATTGTTCGCCGAAAAACGCGGCGGAGCTGGGCGAGCTGGGGCGGCGTTTCATCGAAAGGAAACAGCCTAGTCTGGAAGCGCAGGTCGCGAACGTGGCGGACGAAATCGCATACAATAATCACGATGTCGACGATGGACTTCGCTCGGGCCTGATCACCATGGAACAGCTGAGCGCAATCGAGCTGTTCGGTGAGCAGCATGCGCAGGTGTGCAAAAGTCATCCGGGCATCAGCGAGCGCGTCCAGGTGCACGAGATCGTCCGTCGCATGATCAACCGACTGGTTGTGGACCTGATCGACAACAGTGCCCTGCTGCTTAGAGAATCCGCAGCCATGTCCGTCGATGACGTTCGCAGTGCCGCAAGTCCGTTAATTGCGAATAGCGAAGCCGTTCGCAATCAGAGCCTGGAGCTCAAACAGTTTCTGCGCGAGCAGCTTTATGCGCATTACCGCGTGCGGCGCATGACCCTCAAGGCGCACAAAGTCATCGAGTCGCTTTTCGGGGCATTCATGGACGATGCACGCTTGTTGCCACCCCAATACCAGAAGAAGGTCGGGGAGGCGCAAGGTGCGGCGCAGCCCTCGGTCCGAGCCCGCATTGTCGCGGACTATATCGCGGGAATGACCGATCGCTATGCCATCCAGGAGCACCAGCGCCTGTTCGATCCCGGCGCATTGACTTGAGGGCTGGCGCCGCCATGTCGCGCGGCGCCAAATTCCCCTTAAGGCCCCGTTGAAGGGGGCGTGCGTAAAAGGTAGACTTAAGCGCTTTTCGCTTGAAATTCTCCGGAATTTGCGCATTTTTTTGGTGCGCCCGGTCCAGCACGCGCCATTTGTGGAACGAGGTACAACGTGAGTCACCCGGGGCTGCCTTCGCGGCAAGGCTTGTATGATCCGAGTCACGAGCATGACGCTTGTGGTGTTGGTTTCATCGCCCACATCAAAGGACAGAAGAGCCATGCCATCGTCGGGCAAGGGCTTCAGATCCTGAAAAACCTCAGTCATCGTGGGGCCACTGGCGCGGATCCCCTGGCTGGCGATGGCGCCGGAATTCTCATCCAGCTTCCCGATACCTTTCTCCGTCGGGAGTTTCAGCGCTCTGGAGTGTCTTTAACTGCCCCTGGTTCCTACGGTATCGGCATGCTGTTTTTGCCGCGGCAGGCGGAGGCGCGCGCCGCCTGCGAGCAAGTCGTGGCGCAAACCGTGGCCGCGGAGGGCATGGAGGTGCTCGGCTGGCGCGACGTGCCGACCAACAATCTGCGGCTTGGCAAGGGCGTCCGTGCTGTCGAACCGGTGATCAGACAGGTAGCGGTCGCGCGTGGCGCAGTCGCCGCAGGGGACGGTTTCGAACGCAAGCTCTTCGTCCTGCGCAAGCGTATCGAGCACGCCGTTCGGATGCTTAAGGGCGCAGAAGGTTTTTACGTTCCATCGCTTTCCAGCCGCACGCTGGTATACAAGGGCATGCTGCTGGCCGACCAGGTGGCGGAATATTATCCCGATCTCGGGGATCCGGATCTGGTGACGGCGCTTGCACTCGTACACCAGCGGTTCTCGACCAACACCTTCCCTACCTGGGATCTGGCGCACCCGTTTCGAATGATCGCCCATAACGGTGAGATCAATACGCTGCGCGGCAATGTGAACTGGATGGCGGCGCGTCGCGCCACCATGTCATCCCGGCTTCTGGGCGACGATCTCGATAAGCTTTGGCCTTTGATTGTCGAAGGCCAGTCCGACTCGGCGTGCTTCGACAATGCGCTCGAGCTGCTGGTAGCGGGCGGTTATTCGCTGGCTCACGCCATGATGCTGCTTATTCCGGAAGCATGGGCTGGAAATCCTTTGATGGACGAGAAGCGGCGTGCCTTCTACGAATATCACGCCTCGCTCATGGAGGCGTGGGACGGTCCGGCGGCGGTTGCGTTTACCGATGGACGCCAGATCGGCGCGACTCTGGACCGAAACGGTCTGCGGCCCGCGCGCTACCTGATCACCGACGATGACATCGTAGTCATGGCATCAGAGACGGGTGTACTGGACATACCCGAGCCCAGGATCATCAAAAAGTGGCGGCTGCAGCCGGGAAGGATGTTGCTCATCGACCTGGAAGCCGGACGCATCATAGATGATGCCGAACTCAAGGCTGGGCTCGCTGCGTTGCGCCCCTACCGCGCCTGGCTGGATAGGACCCAGCTGGTGCTCGAGAAGCTTGCGCCCGTACCGATGCCGGAATGCGGGGCGGGCGCCCTGCTTGACCGCCAGCAGGCCTTCGGCTACACGCAGGAGGACATCAAGTTCATCCTGGCGCCAATGGCAATCAGCGGCCAGGAGGCCGTCGGCTCGATGGGCAACGATACGCCGCTGGCGGTATTGTCGAATCGGCCGAAGCTCCTGTACAGCTATTTCAAGCAGCTGTTTGCCCAGGTGACCAATCCGCCCATAGATCCGATCCGCGAAGAGCTGGTCATGTCCCTGGTGTCGTTCATCGGACCGCGTCCGAATCTTCTGGGCCTCGACCAGGCTGAGCCCAACCGCCGCCTGGAAGTCATGCAGCCGGTACTTAGCGGCGAGGACATGGCTAAGATCCGCCGCATCCAGGAATGCACCGACGGAAGTTTCAACGCCACGACCTTGAGCATGTGCTACCCGGCGGACCAGGGCGCTGACGGCATGGAAGCGGCGCTCGACACTCTGTGTGCCCGGGCCGAGGAGGCGGTCAGAGGCGGTCACAACGTTCTGATATTGTCGGACCGTGACACTGATGCATCGCGCATACCGGTCCCGGCGCTGCTTGCGACCTCGGCGGTGCACCATCACCTGATCCGCGAGGGGCTGCGCACCAAAGTAGGGCTTGTGGTGGAATCCGGCTCCGCGCGCGAGGTGCACCACTTTGCCATGCTCGCCGGCTACGGTGCCGAGGCTGTTCATCCTTATCTCGCGTTTGAGACCCTTGCCGGTATGGCCGAGGTGCTGCCGGCCGATCTCAAGCCCTCGGAAGCCTGCAAGCGTTATATCAAGGCCGTAGATAAAGGGCTGCTCAAGGTCATGTCCAAAATGGGCATATCGACCTACCAGTCCTATTGCGGCGCGCAGATTTTCGAGGCGGTTGGCCTGAACAGCGCATTCGTGGACCGCTACTTTACCGGCACCGCCTCGAAGGTCGAGGGCATAGGACTCGCTGCGATCGCCGAAGAGGCGGTGCGCTGGCATCGGCTTGCCTATGGCGACGCACCCCTTTATAGCGGCGCCCTCGATGCCGGGGGAGAGTATGCGTACCGGACCCGCGGCGAGGCGCACATGTGGACGCCGGAAAGCATCTCCCGGCTGCAGCATGCGACGCGTGCAAACAGCTACGCCACCTATAAAGAGTACGCACGCCTTATCAACGACCAGAGCCAGCGCCTTATGACGCTGCGCGGCCTTTTCGAGATCAAGGAGGCCGCCAATCCTGTCCCCCTGGACGAGGTAGAGCCGGCCCGGGAGATCGTTAAGCGCTTTGCCACTGGCGCCATGTCGCTTGGTTCTATCTCCACCGAAGCGCACACCACTCTGGCGATCGCCATGAATCGCATCGGCGCAAAGTCCAACACCGGCGAGGGCGGCGAGGATGCGCGCCGATATCCGGAGGTCAGGGAGGGTGAATCGCTGCGTTCCCGTATTCCAAGCGTGGTCCGCGACATCGCGCTGCAGCCCGGCGATTCCCTGCGCTCCCGGATAAAACAGGTTGCTGCCGGGCGCTTCGGAGTGACGACTGAGTACCTCGCCAGCGCCGATCAGATCCAGATCAAGATGGCCCAGGGCGCAAAGCCGGGCGAAGGCGGGCAGCTTCCGGGACACAAGGTAAGTGAGTACATCGCGCAGCTGCGCTTTTCGGTACCGGGTGTCGGTTTGATCTCGCCGCCACCCCATCACGATATCTATTCAATAGAGGACTTGGCGCAGCTAATACATGACCTGAAGAACGTCAATCCGCGCGCTTCGATCAGCGTCAAGCTGGTGTCGGAGGTCGGAGTCGGAACGGTTGCGGCGGGTGTGTCCAAGGCGCATTCCGATCATGTCACCATTTCCGGGCACGATGGTGGCACTGGCGCCAGTCCGCTTTCGTCCATCATGTACGCCGGCAGCCCGTGGGAGCTGGGCCTGACGGAAACTCAACAGACGCTGGTCCTGAATCAGCTGCGCGGCCGCATAGCCGTGCAGGTGGACGGGCAGATGAAAACCGGGCGCGACGTGGTGGTAGGCGCGCTGCTCGGCGCGGACGAATTCGGTTTTGCCACTGCGCCGCTCGTGGTGGAAGGATGCATCATGATGCGCAAGTGCCACCTGAATACCTGTCCGGTGGGCGTGGCCACGCAGGATCCGGTCTTGCGCAAAAGGTTCACCGGACAGCCCGAGCACGTGATCAACTTTTTCTTCTTCGTGGCTGAAGAGGTGCGCGAATACATGGCGCGGATGGGATTTCGCACCTTTGACGAGATGATCGGCCGGAGCGAGATGCTCGACATGCGCACCGGCATCTCCCACTGGAAGGCCAAGGGGCTGGATTTCTCCCGCATTCTGCACCAGCCCGTTACCGTGCCTGGCGCGGCGATTTACCACTGTGAGTTGCAGAACCACGGTTTGGAGCGTGCCCTGGATCACGAGCTCATACGCAAGGCACGCCCGGCGCTGGAGTCGCGGACGCCAGTCGAGATCGATCTGCCGGTGCGGAACATCAATCGCACAATAGGCGCGATGCTGTCGGGAGAGGTGGCAAGGCGTTTCGGTCATGCCGGGTTGCCGGATGACACGATTGTGATCCGGGCACACGGCACCGCCGGCCAGAGCTTTGGCGCGTGGCTGGCGCATGGGATCACGCTGGAGTTGCGTGGTGATGCCAATGACTATGTAGGCAAGGGATTGTCCGGTGGACGTCTGGTTATCTACCCGCAGGCGGACAGCCGCATCCTCGCGGAGGAGAACATCATCGTCGGCAACACTGTGTTGTACGGGGCAATCGACGGAGAATGCTATTTTCGCGGCGTGGCCGGTGAGCGCTTTGCCGTACGCAACTCCGGTGCGGTGGCAGTGGTCGAGGGTGTTGGCGATCACGGGTGCGAGTACATGACCGGTGGCACGGTGGTGGTCCTGGGTGTGGCTGGACGCAACTTCGCGGCTGGTATGAGCGGTGGCATCGCTTTTGTCCTGGACGAGGCTGGCGATTTCACCAAGCGCTGCAATCTTTCCATGGTCGAGCTGGCACCGGTGCCAGAAGAGGACGAGGCAATCGGTGAGCACGAGGCCCAGGAAGGCGAGCTTGAGTCCCACGGGGTTGTCAATATCAACCACCTGGAACACAGCGATGCAGCCATATTGCGCCGTCTGATCCAGAATCACTTACGCTATACGGGCAGCCCTCGTGCGCGGACGATCCTTGACGATTTCGACGTGTACCTGCCGAAATTTGTGAAAGTCATGCCGGTAGAGTATCGCCGCGCGCTTGCCGAGATGGCCGCGGCCCAATCCCGGGCGCAACAGCCGGAGAGTTTGGTGAAGCATGGGTAAGCCGACCGGATTTCTGGAAATCAACCGGCAAGATCCTGCGAATCTCCCAGTCAAGGAGCGCATCCGGTTCTACAAGGAATTCACGCTGCCTTTGGAAGAGCAGGAGGTTTCCAGGCAAGGCGCGCGCTGCATGGATTGCGGCATTCCGTTTTGCCAGACGGGCTGTCCGATCAACAACATCATTCCGGATTGGAACGACTTGGTCTATCGCGGGCGCTGGAAGGAGGCGCTCGCAGTGTTGCACTCAACCAACAATTTCCCCGAATTCACCGGCAGGGTCTGTCCGGCTCCGTGCGAGGAAGCCTGCACTTTGAACATCAACAACGATCCGGTCACTATCAAGAATATTGAGCACGCGATCGTCGATAAGGGATGGGAGGAGGGCTGGATTCAGCCGCAGCCGCCCCAGCGCAGGAGTGGCAGGCAAGTGGCGGTCGTGGGTTCCGGGCCTGCGGGCCTAGCCTGTGCCCAGCAGCTGGCCCGATCCGGCCACGCAGTGACGATATTTGAAAAAAGCGACCGTCCCGGCGGTTTGCTGCGCTATGGCATCCCTGATTTCAAGCTGGAGAAAAGCCATATCGAGCGGCGTATCGGACAGATGGTCGCCGAGGGTGTAGAGTTTCGTCTGAATCAACACGTCGGCATGAACATACCCGCCAGGATGCTGCTCGACGACTACGATGCGGTGGTGCTTACCGGTGGTTCCGAGCACCCACGTGACCTGCAGGTGCCGGGCCGAGAATTGAAGGGCGTACACTTCGCGATGGAGTTCCTGCCTCAGCAGAACAGGCGCATCGCGGGCAGCCATATACCGGAACAGGCCGCGATCACTGCCACCGGCAAGCACGTGGTAGTCATTGGCGGCGGTGATACCGGCTCCGACTGCGTCGGTACGTCGATTCGGCAGGGCGCGCTGTCCGTGACGCAGATCGAACTGCTGCCGCGACCGCCGGATGGGGTGGACCGGCTGGCTACATGGCCCGACTGGCCGGCAAAGCTGCGTACCTCGACGTCCCAACAGGAGGGTGCGACGCGCGATTGGGGTGTCGGCACCAAGGAGTTCACTGGCTACAACGGCCGTGTCAGTACGTTGCGTGCTATCCGGTTGGACTGGCGCAAAGACGGCCGGGGGGCGCCGACCATGCATGAGGTGCCAGGGAGCGAATTCGAGCTCCAGGCGGAGCTGGTACTGCTGGCCTTGGGCTACCTCCATCCCGTGCATGATGGCATGCTCAAGGATCTCGGTCTGAGGCTGGATGGACGCGGCAACGTCGCCGCCGACGACACCAGCTACCGGGCCTCGGCGGCCAAAGTATTTGCTGCGGGCGACATGCGTCGCGGGCAGTCGCTGGTTGTATGGGCGATACGCGAGGGACGTCAGGCTGCACGCGCGGTCGATGAATTTCTTATGGGCAGCTCGGATCTTCCGCGCTGACCGGTCACGCCCGCAATGGCCATGTGCGATGAATATTCACGCAGCGTCAACTGACAGCCGCGTCCCGCCTGAGAACAACCGCCTGCTGCGCGCACTGCTGCGTCAGCCGGTCGACGCGACCCCGGTCTGGGCGATGCGCCAGGCGGGTCGATACCTCCCCGAATACCGCAAGGTGCGCGAGCGCGCTGGTTCGTTCATGCAGCTTTGCATGACCCCGGAGCTTGCTTGCGAAGTCACCCTGCAGCCGCTGCGACGATTCCGGCTCGATGCTGCCATATTGTTCTCGGACATTCTCACCGTTCCGGACGCCATGGGCCTCGGTCTGCGGATGAATGACGGCGAAGGTCCGCAGTTCGAGCGTCCGCTGCGCACGGCCGCCGATGTGGGACGGCTCGCTGTGCCGGATCCGGAAGATCGTCTGCGCTACGTGCTCGATGCAGTGCGGCTGGTCCGCCGCGAGCTTGCCGGAAGCGCTCCGCTTATCGGCTTCGCCGGCTCCCCTTGGACGCTCGCGACCTACATGGTCGAAGGCGGATCGAGCAAGGAATATGCGCGCGTCAAAGGCATGATGTTCCAGGATGCGGTCACCATGCACCGGCTTCTGGATATCAATGCACGGGCCGTCACCATGTATCTCAATGCTCAGATTGACGCCGGTGCTCAGGCTGTCATGGTCTTCGATACCTGGGGCGGTGTACTGACACCGCGTGATTACCGCGAATTTTCCTTGAGGTACATGCGTCAGGTTGTCGCAGGACTGAAGCGCGAGTCCGATGGTCGGCGTGTTCCGGTTATTCTGTTCACCAAGGCCGGTGGATCTTGGCTCGAAGACCTAGCTGCCAGTGGCTGCGATGCTGTGGGCGTGGACTGGACTACGGATATGGCGGAAGCGCGCAAACGTGTCGCCGGGCGTGTCGCTCTGCAGGGAAACATGGACCCGTCGATCCTTTATGCGTCGCCGGGCCGGATACGTCAGGAAGTGCAGATCATCCTCGACAGCTATGGTCCTGGGCCGGGGCATGTGTTCAACCTGGGCCATGGGGTGCACCAGCAGACCGACCCTGACCGTCTTGGCATCATGGTCGATGCGGTGCACGAGCTGAGTGCGAAATTCCATTCACCCGCCGGTGCAGCGGCCCCCATCCAGTCCGGCTGATATTCGCCCTTGGACCTGCTCCGGGCTTTACCGGCGCATGACCGTCCGTTTCGTCGGTTTTGGCTCAGCAGATCACACTACTGAGGAGTGACGCGAGCATGCGTTCGGCCTGTGCCAAATAACCGCCGCCGAACAGATTCAGGTGGTTGAGCACGTGGTAAAGATTGTAGAGGTTTTTGCGTATCCGGTAGCCGCCGTCGAGTGGCAGCGTCTCCCGATAGGCTGCGTAAAATCGCGGAGGGAACCCGCCAAACAATTCAGTCATCGCCAGATCCGCTTCACGATCCCCGAAATACACTGCGGGATCGAAGATCACTGGCTTGCCGTTCGGATCGGCGCCGTAGTTCCCTCCCCACAAGTCGCCATGCAGCAGCGAAGGTGCCGGGCGATGGCCATCCAACAGCGCCGGCAGGGCGGCGAGCAGGCGTTCACCATTGTGTTGCAGTGCGCCGCCATATCCATTGTGGGCCGCAAGTTCCAGCTGGTAGCCCAGACGCCGTTGGCCCCAAAATTCAGCCCAATCCGCTGACGGCGTATTGATCTGGGGTGTGGTTCCGATCGTATTGTCGCGATTCCAGCCGAAGTGGTTGCCATGGATCTGATGCAACCGCGCAAGGCCTTGCCCCAGTTCCTCGGCGGTACGTGCGTTTGCCGTACCAAGCTCCAGGTACTCCAATACCAGGAAAGAATGCCCTTCCGCCATACCCCAACATATGGGTTCTGGCACGCGGATCGCTTGAGTTCGTTCGAGTTCACGCAGTCCCGCTGCTTCCGATTCAAACATGCTCAAGCAGCTGGCATGGTTCAGCTTCAGAAAATAGCGTTCGCCTCGGCCTTCAAGAATTGCGGTCTTGTTGATACAGCCGCCGCCGACTGCGAAACTGGTTAACGGCAGGAAATGCTTCCCGCTGGCTCGTGATATTTCCTCGGCGATCGCTGAAATGAGTGTCATTCTATGACTGTACATTGCCAGCACAATGCTGCCGTACCTTCCGGGCCTGCAAATTCGACAGTATAACCAGGGAACCCCGGTGTAGAATCTGTGTGCGGACAGGGTTCTCGGGAGACTGGATCCGGACGGTGCCAGGGCCGAAGACATCGGTTCGGATCACCAGTCTGTTTCCGGCGTATTGGGATTTCTTCGGCGCGTCGGCTCGACCTTCCGGCGAGTTTGAGGTAGCAGCCAGCTTGCTGCCGGTGGTCGATTCTTTACGCCGCGTTTCCAAAAATTCCCGATGCGTCAAGTAATTATTCACATAATGGCACTACCTCTCCGGCTGAAATAAACCTGGACGAAGCCACCCGGATTTTCTCGGCAATTTGTCGTTAACACATTGTTCATTAATGTATTTTTTTTGCCTAATTTTTGATCAGTTGAGCATCCGGTGCCAAGATCCCCTTGTCCATCTGGGCAGCTGGTGATCGATCATCAACAGGGTTATCCACAGGCATCGTGCAAAAACCTAGAGCCGTTTAGCCACAATCAGTTAGCAGCGGTTTTAAATGTCATCAGTTTCCGTGGATCGAAATATGTTTCACGGAGAGGTCATCGCGGGTGTGGTACAGTGCATCCATGTCTTCGGCACAGCGCATCGTTCAAGTCGCCGTTCCCTCCCCTCTGCCTCGCACTTTCGACTACCTGCCACCGAAATCTGGTCCCTTGCCCTGCCCTGGTGCACGCGTCCGGGTACCCTTCGGCCGGCGTTCGGTCGTCGGCGTCGTAATCGGCATCGTTGAACATAGCTCGCTGCCGGCGGCACGCTTGAAAACAGTGCAGGATGTGCTCGATCCGGAACCATTGTTGCCCCCAGACCTTCTGAGCCTGCTGCAGTGGGCTTCTGAATATTATCACCACCCCGTCGGTGAGGTGATCTGTTCCGCCCTTCCACAGGCCCTGAGGCAGGGCCGGCCCGCTGTTGTCAGCGACAACGATGGCTGGGTCATTACCGACTCGGGGCGTGCCCGTCTTGGTACCGCCCCTACGCTGCGGCGCGCACCTGCTGTTGTTCTCCGCGCTCTGGCTGGGCACGCGGCGGCCGCCGACGAAGCCTCCCTGGCACCCCTGTCGGCACGCTGGCGCTCGGCGGTCCGGTCACTGGTGGCGCGCGGGTGGGTGGCCACAGTCCCGCGCAACTGCCTGTCGCAGCCGCTGTTGCGGGTGGCGGATGCGCCTGAGGCCAGCGAGGCGCAGACGGCGGCGATTGCCGCGATAACGGGGGGAGCACCGGGATTCCATTGCTACCTGTTGCACGGGGTGACCGGAAGCGGCAAGACCGAAGTCTATCTTCGCGTCATAGCTCGGGTCCTAGAAACCATGGCGCAAGTGCTGGTGCTCGTGCCAGAGATTGGATTGACCCCGCAGCTGGTGGATAGTTTTCGCCAGCGCTTTTCCGTCGGCATTGCCGTGATTCACTCTGGCCTCAATGATTCGGAACGCCTGTGCGCTTGGCTTAAGGCCCGTGACGGGTCGGCGCGCATCGTGCTTGGCACCCGCTCTGCGGTGTTTGTTCCGATGAAGGCACTGCGTCTGATTGTCGTCGATGAAGAACATGACGGATCTTACAAGCAGCAGGACGGCTTCCGGTATTCGGCGCGAGATATTGCCATCCGCCGCGGCCAGCGCGAAGGGGTACCGGTGGTGCTTGGTTCCGCCACGCCCTCGCTCGAGAGCCTGCAAAACGCACGGCAGGCGCGCTACGCGCTCCTGCAGCTGCCTGAACGCGTCGGTCGGGCACAGTTGCCGCCGGTCCGTCTTCTTGACCTGCGCAGGCTTGCGCGCCGGGATGGCCTCGCTCCTCCGCTGATCGAGGCCGTGCACAACCGACTTGCGCGCAGGGAGCAGAGCCTCCTGTTCATCAACCGCCGTGGGTTCGCGCCGGTGCTGATGTGTCATGACTGCGGTTGGTTTGCGCCGTGCCCGCGCTGCGATGCCCGCCTGACCTTGCACAAAGCAGCCGGCCGGCTCCGCTGCCACCATTGCGGCAGTGACACGGACGTGCCATCTGCATGTCCGGATTGTCAGGGGGAGAATCTGCGTGGTCTCGGCGAAGGTACCGAACGCGTGGAAGCTGCCCTCGCCCGCCTGTTCCCCGAGGCCAGCATCGAACGAATCGATCGCGACAGTACTCGTCGAAAGGGTGCATTGGAAGAAAAGCTCGGACGTGTGCGCACCGGTGCCGCGGATATTCTGGTCGGAACCCAGATGCTGGCCAAAGGGCACGATTTTCCAAATCTTACTTTGGTTGGTGTGCTCAATGCAGATCAAGGCCTGTACGGGTACGATTTCCGCTCGGGCGAGCAGCTATTCCAGCGCATCATGCAAGTCGCCGGCCGTGCAGGCCGCGCCGACAAGCCGGGCGAAGTGCTGATACAGACCTTCCATCCTGAACATCCCCTTTTTCTCGCGCTGCGCCAACACGACTATTCCGGTTTCGCGGATTACGCGCTGCAGGAACGCCGGGAAGCCCAGTTTCCGCCTTACTGCCACCTGGCGCTGCTGCGGGCGGAGACATCCGAACGTGGCAATGCGCTGGCGTTTCTGGAGCGGGCACGCGCAATTGCCGACGCACTGGAGCCCGTGCCTGGGGTGACGGTCATGGATCCTGTGCCTTCTCCCATGGAACGCCGCTCAGGACGCTATCGGGCACAGTTGCTCATCCACGCTACACAGCGACCTGCTCTGCACCGTTTTCTCGTCCAGTGGCTTGCCCAGATCACAGGAACGCCGTTTGCACGCAAAGCGCGCTGGGCATTGGACGTCGATCCCATCGACATGCACTGACCGCAGGTGCCGTTCAAAGCCCCGTAGGCATATTTTGGGTATGCGTCGACTTGCGTGAGCACAACA
>VFSW01000875.1_pt1 | contig 44506 bp, 54 predicted proteins | sample 5358111 | NCBI WGS metagenome assembly VFSW01 (sample SAMN11554181, study PRJNA540505) | mine drainage metagenome | isolation source: sediment from site ElyBrook_90M | place: USA: Ely Copper Mine, Vershire, VT | collected 2017
GCATATAATGAAATGCATTGAATTGGCATTTTACTTCAAAACTCTAGACAGTTACCTTTTTCCCAGTTTTTTATTTTCATAAATCTATAAATCAAATTTCAACAAAAAAAAGAGTTCTATTTTAATAGAGATGTAGTGACGATTCCAGCCCCAATAAACCCACGAAGTGCCATAAACAAAAGGTCAAATGCGATGACTTTCTTAAATGAAGCATGTACCTTTTTTTCCATACTGATGGTTTTACCACTTCAAGTACATTGACCAGAAGAGAGAATTGAATTTTTCCTATAGTTATTTTCCAATTTTGTAGTGATTCTTATTTTCTTGTATTTTGTTCAACCACAGTATAAGTGAAAGTATCACTTAAGGGAGTATTATCGAAATAGGAGGATAACATTTTTTGCAGCTAAAAATGGCGCATTACGCTGCTTTATTAGAGACGATAACGTAACAGAATCAGAGGAATTATAACATGACACAAGAGATGCAAGCTCAATTTGATGCAAAACGTGATAAAAAAATCCATGACGATAAAGTCTGTCCAACATTTGCATTCATCAGCTGCCAGCCAGGAATGGAGACATTTGTAATAAGAAAACTCCAAACTCTCAAATCTGTAAAGGAGGTCCAGCGAACGCATGGAAAATACGACATACTAGTCAAGCTGGAAAATATGACCGAGTCTGAACTAAGAGAATTGATAAGCGACGAGATATTACAGATGGATGTGGTTCTCTCTGTCATGAACTTGACATCGGCATGTGTGGCGTAGGTACAAGGATTAGTTATGGAAGAAATTGCATGGGATGTAATAGAGCAAGTCTTTAGTCAAACTCTCAGAGAGACTGGGATAGTCGATTATAATCTGCAACAAAAGATTTTCAGTGATATTAAGAAGGAACTGACTTGCCAGATTGAGGATAGTCTAGGTAGAAATGTAGAAAGTATGACGCGTGAGGAGCTAAAAAACATCATAAGAGAAGCAATAGACAAAGTCAAGAAACAGCTTGTCATACCTAAAGTTGTTTGAGTAAACTATACTGTTGATTCTATTTTAAAAATTTAACAAGTTATACCAGAGCTTGCCAAGTATGTCATAATCTACTCTTGCCAAAATGACAATCGCAGTTGCATCCCTCTTTACATTTTACTCTTTTACAATAGAGTACATGTTTTACCTCCAAAAATGGTCTCCTTCCATGAAATTATTAACACGTGCTATCAGGTAAGCTTTTTGATGTTATTATAGAACAGTCATTCTTCATCTTCAGTTTCTCTAATATCTTCCTGCGCATCTTGCTCGACTTGCTCTAGCTCGTGCGTCTCTTCTTTCATTTCTTCCTGTTCTGTCTTGCGTTTTTCTTTAGATTCTTCTGGTTTTGATTTCCACAGGGCCTTGAAAAAATTCTTCATTCTTTTTATCTCTGATGTTTATGAGTAACGATGCTACTTAAGACATCTGAATTCTTCTATAATTCAGTTAAAATGTTATTCAAGACGTTTCAAAGTATCGTATATACAATTTCTACATAATTTTATTATATCATGTAATTTTGTATATGATGAAAGAAGCTCAATAAAACTCAACCCGAATGTAGTTATGAGTTGTTCTGGTGGTAATTTTTTAACAGACATATCTTTAGCCACTGCAATTAAGTTTCTTGACGAATCTTCACATATCTTAATACCGCTAGAGAGATAATCAGCAGTTTCAGGTGAAATCTTGCATATCATTGCTTCTTGTGTTCGTAAAAGATCAAATTCATTTGCCAGATATTCTTTAGCCATCTTTTCCCATACTTCAAAATGTTATGATTTTGAAACATCAAGAGAGCCCATTATCACTAGAAAATTTTTACTAGTTTCAATACTAGAGCGTGATTTTTCTAGTTCCTTGTTTAGATCATCTAATTCTGATTTTAGTAGATTAATCTTATCACTAATGTTCATGTTTAGCATTTTGTATTAATGTAATCCACTTATTATCGCCTTTGATTTGTATGCCACAAGCTTCCGAAGGCGTTTTCCGTTCAAAAAGGATTCAATGGAATAAGCTTGATTCTAAAGCGATGAATGAATCAATACTTTCTATTCTAGTCCAGACCTAGCATGCCGGCAGTGCATTGCATTTCGGGTTCTGAGGTCCGCCTTTTTTACTCAACTATCTCTTAAGATGAACACATGGCACTGTTTTATCTAGTTGAAACCCATCTTGGTTTCCAATGAAACTTCGACCTACTGCAAAGCCATATCCAAAATAAAGATCAGGTGTTTGAGGATTGACAAGCTCCGTGGCTTCAAATCTCATCTTTTGCTTGGAGGAGTCCACCTCTTGAGTAGAAGCGAACTGCTTGTTACTGATACTGAGCTTGCTGCCATCGCAAGCCCTGCTAGTGCAGGATAGAGAAGTCCGAGACCAGCTATTGGAATGAGTACCGCGTTGTATGCTAATGCGTAAAAGAGATTCTGTTTTATCTTGTTTACAGTCTTTTTGCTGATCTCAATTGCAGCTACAACATCTTTGAGGTCGTCGCGTACAAGCACGACCTTGCCTGCTTCTATTGCAATATCTGATCCGCTACCTATTGCTATCCCTACATCAGCCTGCATAAGCGCCGCTGCGTCGTTTATTCCGTCTCCAACCATTGCAACTTTCTCATTTTGTTGTAGTTGCTTTATCACATCAACTTTCTGTGAAGGTACTACGTTTGCAATTACCTTGTCTATCGCAAGTTCTTTTGCAATTGTCTTTGCGGTTCTTTCGTTGTCTCCAGTTAGCATTACTACTTGGATTCCCATCTTCTTTAATGCCTGCAAAGCCCCTTTTGCACTCTTCTTTGGAGCATCAAGCAATGCGATTATGCCTACAAGTTCTTTGTCAAGCGCAACCAACACGACCGTCTTTCCTTCCTCTTGTAATGTTTCCATTGACCCTTCCACAAGCCTCACATCAATACCGTTGTCTTGCATAAAGCCTGCATTTCCAACAAGAATGCTGTTTTTGTCGTAAACTGTCTCCACACCCCTTCCTGGGACTACAAGGAATTCTTTTGGTTCGTCAATTTTTAATCCAAGTTCCCTTGCTTTCTGCACTATCGACTTTGCAAGTGGATGCTCAGAATTTTTTTCGGCAACTGCTGCAATCTCAAGCATTCTGTTGTTGTCATTGCTGATGCCATTGTCGCTTTTTGATGCAAGTGCTATCTGTTTTAGGGTTATCAAATCAGTAACCTGCGGAGTACCCTGTGTCAGTGTTCCTGTCTTGTCAAAGACTGCAACCTTGATCTTGCCAAGCATCTCAAGAGCTTCGCCTCCCTTGAATATCACCCCATTCTGGGCACTCTTACCCATGCCAACCATAACAGCTGTTGGTGTTGCAAGACCCAAGGCACAAGGACACGCCACCACAAGTATGGCTACAGCCGGGATCAGGGCTGTTGCAACAAGATGTGCACCCGCAGGAGTGACAACATACCATGTCAAGAAGGTAGCAAGTGCAACTCCCATCACAATAAATGCAAAGTATCCTGCAACCTTGTCAACCAGCCTTTGTATAGGAGGCTTTCTTCCCATCGCCTCCTCTACAAGTTTTACAACCTGAGCCAGCATTGTATCGTTGCCAACCTTGGATGCCTTTACTACAAGCACACCTTCTTTGTTTACGGTTCCGCCTATCACTTCGTCTCCTGGTTTTTTCTCAACAGGCATGGATTCTCCTGTAATCATGGACTGGTCCACGGCAGAATGTCCCTCAAGCACCATGCTGTCAACTGGAATCTTCTCTCCGGGTCTCACAACAATCACATCTCCAAGCTTGAGCAACTCTATTGGAATCTCGAATTCCTGGTCGTCTTTTTTGATCCTTGTGTTCTTGGGTTGAAGTTCAAGCATCCTTCTGATTATCGATGACGCCTTTCCTTTTGTTTTATTTTCAAGATATTTTCCTAAAATTATGAAGGTTATCACAACCGATGCTGCGTCATAGTATAGGTTGTGCCATGATGGTAAAGGAAATGTATTGAATACACTGAATAGGTATGCTGCAGTGGTCCCAGTGATGACAAGTGTATCCATGTTTGCAGACTTCATTTTGGCAATTCTGTATGCGCCAACATAGAATCGACTTCCAGTTACGAATTGGACTACACTTGCACATGCAAAAATTATGTAAGCAGCCGCAGCAGTTCCGGCCAAAGGTACAAACGAAAGATATTCAGGATATCCAAGAATCACAATTGGAATCGTGAACACAAGACCAATCAGAAATAATTTTTTGAGTTTCTTTGCCTCCACCTCTTCTGCTGATGCAGAGAGATCCGCGCTTAGTATTTGGTAGCCACTTCTGTTGATGATCTGCCTTATGTCAGAAAGAGACAACAGGGCTTGGTTGTATTCCACTAAGACCTGCCCGTTTCCAAAATTTACTGAAGCATTTTTTATACCTTCTAGCTGTTTTAATCTGTTTTCCAATTTGCCCGAATCGCTGGAATCTGTCATGTTTCCAATCTTGATTGACAGTTTTTCATAAACTACTTTGTATCCTGCTTCTTGCACTGCATTCTCTATTGTAAAAAGATCTACCGATGATGGATCAAATTCTAGAGTTGCTTTTTCTGCTGCAAGATTGACTTCGCATTTCTTTACACCTTTCAATTCCATAAGATGATTCTGAATAGAGATAACACAGCCAGCGCAGTGCATTCCCCCTATCTTTATAGCCGATCGCTTTGTCTGTACTTCTCGTACAGTCATTCCCTGATCATCTCCACTTGTATCACAGTAGGATAATACCCCGTCGGCTACTTAATTATGGCACTTTACAATTGTAAAGTATACAATATAGATATGATAAGAGACATCAGATACCATGCCACTCAAGCTAGATGAGATAGATGTAGCCTTACTGGAATCACTCATCAAAGACGGCAGAAAGTCTTTCAGGCAGATAGCAAGGGAGATCAACGTAAGCACACCAACTGTCAAGACGCGCTACGATAGGCTGGTTAACGTAGGCCTGATAAAGGCAATCTTGCCTGACCTTGACTTTGGAAAGCTTGAGACAAAGACTAGCATGATGCTAGACCACATTCGTGAGGAGGCACTCAAAGGGCATCCAATCAAACTTGACAAGGGTATGCTTGTGAAGATATCATGTGATTACTGCAAGGGCTCCGTACACGGAAAGCCAAGCATACTCAAGTTTGCAAACGTGGAGAGGTTCTTTTGTTGTACGTCATGCAAGTCTCTCTATAAGGAAAAATACAAGGGAAGGATAGAAGCGTTAGAATAGCATAGTCTGTGAGACCCATCCTACTTTCATTGCTTCCACTGCAACTGGATTAATCTCTGGTGTTGGTCTTGACCCTGTACTGATTGGAATCCATCCATCAGGGAAATATTTTCTATAGAATCATTCTGCCATCTGACTCATTCCAGCATTCTTTACACATACAAAAAGGATCTTTTTTCTTCTGTGTTTGCAAAAGAATTTCACAGTATGATCACTTGATAGCTTTGATGACAAGACTTGATATTTTTCTGCCATTTACCTTTTCTCCTTCCATGTATGCCCTCTCTTCCAGAACCTCCACATTTCCAAAGCCTGCTTTTTTGATGCTTTGAATATAATTCTCCTTTGTAATTGTGCCGTCTATGCAGCTACACCATTGCTCTGCATTTACCTGATCTTGTTCAATCTCTCTATCGGTCACAAGATCAGAGATTATCACTCTGCCGCCCTGCTTCAATATTCTGTGAACTTCTCTAAATGCATTTGTCTTGTCTGTAGTAAGATTGATGACACAGTTACTGATAACTGCATCAACAGTGTTATCATCAACGGGAATGTTGTTTTCAATGTCTCCTTTTCGAAATTCGACGTTTGTGTAATTGCTCTCTTTTGCGTTTTTTCTTGCCTTGTCTAGCATCTGGTCTGTCATGTCAATTCCTATTACCTTTCCTGATTTTGATACCTTGTTTGCAGACAGGAACGCATCTATTCCAGCACCTGATCCAAGATCAACTACCGTCTCTCCTTCTTTTAGGTCGGCAAACTTTATTGGTGCACCACATCCAACACCCAAGACTGCTGCTTCTGGAATTGATTTTAATTCTTCTTGATCATAGCCAATTACTTTGGTGGCATCAATTATGGAACCATCAGTACTGCATTCGCCAGACATGCAGCAGCGATCCGAGTTACCTGTCAGTGCGATCTTCGAATATCTTTCCTTTATCTTTTCTTTAATTTTATTATTCATATTATAGTTTATTTAGTAAACCATTTAAGTTGTCAAGGATAAACAATTACAGTGGGTGTAAAAATGGAAACTAAAAGAAAATCTCTCCCAATGGTCAAAGACGACTGCAATTTCGAGGGATATGATGCGTCTTTCCTAATGTCGGAGACGGCCAAGATTAGAAAGATAATTACCAAAAGAGGCACACTTGAGATTTTAATTCCATTATGCTGTACTGCTGAACCCGTGAGATACAAGCAATTCAGACAAGCTTTGAACGGAATAAGCAGTAAAACTTTGGCAATTCGATTAAAAGAACTAGAAAAAAGCGGCGTCTTGGATAGATTGTCATACAATGAAATCCCTCCACGAGTAGAATACAAGCTAACCAGTAAAGAACAGGAACTTGTGGAATCCATGATAGATCTTTTACAGTGGATGAGAAAATGGTCTAAAACCAGATAGGTTCGCTCGTGGTCAAATAATTTGTAAATCATATTCTATTTGTGAACGGAGAATGATTCTGTTGTGACTTTGGGCTTTTTTTATTTATAATGCGTCTTTGTCGTTTTCAGGTCCTTTATCGATTTTTTAGTAATGTCATACAGTTTTTGTCAAGTATTGTTATTCCCATTATATATCCATATTTTGCGTTTTTAGTTGCAAGTGTGGATTTTACCTTTTAAGAAGATGATCACTAAAACCTATTAATCTTGACGAATATTCCAAATTATGAAGATTAGATATGTAATTTACATTCTTGCAACGGTCCTGATAATTTCTTTAACTGGCAATGAAATACTTTATGGATATGTGCAATCACTTCAAAAAGACCTCAAAGAATACACAGATGCAAATAACCAGATAATCCAAAAGGCTTCCAATATGTCAGACAAGGGCAACAATACAACGGCGGTTCCATTTACCCCATAATAATAAAATACACATAAACAAAAAATTTCTACTTTTGCTATATTCCTAGATTCAAACCATGATTGAGTGGAATTTTAAGAGATGTGTCATCCAAATTAATATTCAAGATGTCTGCAAAAGGTTTGTCACTTAATCACAAATCATGATTGGAAAATTGAAAATGCCTGCTTTTTCCTTATCAAACATCTAACTTTGCCTTCTCTGCCTCTTTTTTGTGAAATTCTAAATTGGTCTGGTCTACCTTGATTGCCTGCACTGGACAAACTGTCACGCATGCCATGCACCAGATACAATCATGTTCTCTTACTGGTTCTGATTTATCTGTGAAATCCTTACGCTCTTCTCTTGCGACACTTCCAGTTCCAGCACTGATACCGTCTACCATCTGCACTGCAGGAACGTCATTTTCTGTCCTATACCACTGGTAGACCTGGACTGGACAGACTTCGATGCATCCACCATCTGCAATACATGAATCCCAGTCAACTGCAACGAATGTACCATGCACCCCCAGTGGGACAATTGTCTCCCCTCTTTTTGCATAAGCATCCTTGACTTTCTGATCAGAAGCAGACTCTGCCTCCCTTCCTGGCCCCCAGACAAAATAAAAGTCCTTTCCATCAGGTTTACTACGTTTACCAATGACATGATGATTTCCTGGAAAGGTTTCATCAATAGGCATTAATCTTCATTTCCAGACTTGTTCTCGTTTTTGGTTATAACTGGATGAGTAAATCTTATGCTCACATAACCAAATTCGAATCCTTTTTTCTTGTATCTCATGTAAGTACTTGTCTTGTTTATAATAAAACCATTACCTAACTTTGTTACTTAACCTAGACATTAGTATAACTTTTCCAAAAAATGATCAGTTTTTTAGAAAAGTGTATTTGAAATGCCATCATTTTAAAATAAGGCTGATGATCTCTAGCATATGGCTGGCAGTGAGCTGGAAGAACTTTTGGCCCAGCGACACAAGGATATCACACTCTTTGATTTTGAAGGCAAAAAGGTGCCATGTATCATAATGGAAGAGAGAAGATTTGATGATATAATGAGGGCCATAGCTGGTAAACCAATCTCCGTTGAAACCAATCTTAACATACTGCAGGACGGTCTAGGTCATGTTTTTGTCAAAATGGCATTGCATTTTTCACAAGGCGAAGTTGAAGAAAATGTATTGCTGTATGCAAACGAGTCTCTTGAGTTCTTTGAGGCTTTGACTGACACATCCATGCTGGCTATATCCTCTCCTCATTCAGAATATGGTCGCTCTAATGTGTTTATGATACAACTTCCTAAACCAGAAAGAACAGCTGACGCCTTAGAAATAATCAAAAAGGGCCTCAAGACGTAAATACAGTTAAACGATATGCAGGCCTACAGATGAAAATCTTCAGTTCGTTTAATTGGTCAACCTGGAAATGAATTATTCTAAGACACTCTAATTTTGGTTTACAAGCACATTCAATGAACATGTCTTTCTTTGCAATCTGCAACAATGGCCCAAACGAGACTTACCCAAAGATAATATGACAAAACTGTGTAACCCATACAATGCAAAAAAAGTATTTGCTTTTAGTGATTTTTCTAGGTTTCTTTGCAGGTCTTGTGGCTTATGAAATAACATATCCACCATTTAGTACAGATGCGGAAAAAATAGGTAACTATGAAGTTCAGGTGTATACAATACCCTCGGCACCTAATGTCGGAAAGGATACAAAGATTCACTTTCTGGTGTTAGATCAGAATGGCAAGCAAGTTAACAAAATTAGGATGGGCTTGAAAATTTACCATAATGGCGTTCTCATGAAAGAGTTTTCTCAAGGTGATCACCCGGGAGCATGGGATCTAGATTACGTATTCCAAGAACCTGGAAATTATGTGTTTAGAGTCGGGATGTTTGATATGAATACTGGAAATATAGAGCCATACATGTTCAACATAACAGCGCTTGGTCCATACTTGTCAATTTTTCCAGTTCTGCTAATTGCAGGAGCTGGCTGCGCAGCAGGCATAATAGTGGCTATATTGATCTTTACCAAAAGAACACAGCCAAAATTCAGATATTGATTAGATTACCTTGTTAAAAGACTTTTTAAAAACATATGCACAGCTTTTTAGATAATACACAGAGTTTTTGCCAGCATTTCCGCTCGTTCGTTATCTGACTCGGCAATTTTATTGCCATTATACTTGATGTTAAAGTAAATCAGATCAATCATCTTTGACTTGTCTACATTTACTACTGTTGCATTGTAAGGACCCTGAATCTTCTGGCTAGTCAAGATTACTAATTTGTCCACTACTGCCGATTTTGATATGTTAGAGATTTGGTCTAGATGGTAGGCATTGTTTGAGTTTGTTATTATGGTTACCCCTACTTTGGCCCCAAACGAATCCTGATACACAGCGTCTAGAGGTGGATTTTGCTTCTCGAGTTTACACATATCTCCCGCTTCATGCACAAGATTTGTCAAGTTATGCACGGCCTCTTTGAGATCTTTTTCTGAAGATAACTCATTACAGATTTTCCTTATTGCAATAAAATCAGATATAGGTACACCCATTATACTTCCTTTTACTTTCAGCCCTGGATACGTTTGCTTTATGGCATCATCAATCACATTTTCATCAATTTTATTAAGACCTAATTCTTCTGATTTTTCCATTGCGTGATACAAGATGTTGATTACAGACCTAACACTTCTAAATTCTGGAAATTCCTCGTAAAGTGCTTGGATTTTATCCATCAAATCCTCCTCTGACTTGGAATCAAGCTTATCATGTTTATCACTGTGTTTTATGTATTCAACAGCAATTTCTGCAAGTTCATCACGGGAGTTTGAGCCTACCAGATCAATCTTATAGTTTGCCTTCTCAAGCCTATCAAAAACAGATGGATTTGTACATTGTACTTCTGCATATCCTGATGGAGTTGAAATTAAAAGCAACGTACATGCAGGAATGTGAGAGTTTATCATCCCCTTTACAAATTCTATTGAATCTTTATTTCCATCAAACTCATCTATTTCAAGAAGTGTAGTTTTTCCTAAAAACCTATGGGCAAGTTTTGATATGGCCGAGATCATGCCAAGCAATTCTTCAAGATTTTGTATGTTTTCAAAGGAATTTGTTACAACATTTCGTATCAATGCGGATTCATAATAATCAAATCTCTGAATAAGGAATTGTTTTAAATTTTCAGCAGAAACATGTTCTTTTCCAGATATAACATCCTCCACTTTTTCTTTGATTGTTAATCCCGATAATCTATTCATCAGGGTATAGCTGATGGCCTTCTTTGCAGAATTATCACCTTGTTCTGCTCTCTCTTTTATGTATATTAGGAACTTTATTCGCAATTGAACAAAAAAATCATTATCAAATCCCTTGATTATTGCATTGTAAATACTTGACATAGTCTTAGGAGATATAGTAGACAGATCGACAAAGGAGCATTCTGTGTTATAGTGTCCTTTCAAATTTTTCATATGCAATGCCAAGTGAGTCTTTCCAGAGCCTACATCTTGAATTACCGTTATTACTCTGAAGTCGTTATCAGCAGAATCCCTTCCTTGTACTTTGTCATTTAGTTCTTTCATACATTCAACTATGGCAGATTTTGCTTCTTTGTGCCTCTTCCCTCCAAGTATCTTTGCATCTTTCTCAGTGGGTGTTGGACTACTGGGATACGGGTTGTTTTCTAATCCATATGCATACATCAGACATTCCTCACAAAACCATGAATCATTCCACGAATGATAATACCTTCTTGACCTCCAGACGAGACCTCATATCTCTCACGATGCCTTTCAACCAGATCACTTGCAAGTGAATAGAATTTTTCTTTTGATAGATTATTTGTCTGGCATACTTTTTCTCTCACCTTTGAGAATGGCGCCCAGCCTATCGAGGTACTACCTGCCTCAATTATGCACTTGTTGAATATATTCTCAAAATCAATGTTTTGTGGCAAACTTTCTTGTAGAGAGATTCTTTCCATATCTTCCCTGAGGTTTTGAGTGTGCTCTTTTAGCCTTGCAACAGAATGGCTTACACCAATTACCATATTTAGCATGAGTTTGAATTTTGCGTCATTTTCTGTTAGATGTAAAATGTAATTGTCCCTAGTCCAGACAAAATAAGCAACCCCCTTTTTCTCAATAAAAATTTTCTCTTTTTGCTGTAATGCCTCAAGCATGTCATCGCATTCTTTACCTAATGTTTTCTTGAGATCAGCTTTTTTAATGCCTGTTATTCCTGCAGACTCTATCCTACGCATAATTTCCTCCGTCATAGGCAAGAATCTCATAAAATTTTATTTAATACCCAACGTAGTCTAGACCGACTATTTAGTGAAAAATTCTTACCTTCCAAGTTTGGCCTATAAATCAAGCGTCTTATTTAAAATCGGTCACATTATAAGGCGCATTAGGATAACATGGTTCGCAGAATGATGATCGGGTTTACTGATTATGATGAATTATACCTGGGGTATCTGACTGCTTTCTGAAGATATTTGTGCGCGTATGACTTACTAGATTTACTAGACTAGACGCCTATACTGTCAGAATCGCGAAGCTGTCGTTCTATTTCCATTAAACGCTTGATACGTTCCTCTAATGGAGGATGCGTAGAAAAAAATCTTGCAATCGTTTCACCGGATATAGCCGGCACTATAAAAAATGCATTCATACCTTCCATCTTCTGAAGCCCTTGTTTTGGCGCTACCTTTACTCTTCCTTCTATCTTCATTAGAGCCCGTGACAGATTCATTGGTTGACCCGTAAGTATGGCTCCACCTCTGTCTGCAGCAAGTTCTCTGTATCTAGATATGGCCCTGATCACTAGAAAACTTAGGAACCAGACTATTGCAGCTACAATAATAACTAGAAAGACATTTCCTCCCTGCTGTTGTCTTCCCCCGTATCCCGAACCATAGCCACCCCACATTGAGCTGAACATGGAAGACTGCAAAAGATACCAAGCAATAGTAGAGAATAAACTTGCAAGTGTGATGATTGTGACATCTCTGTGTTTTATGTGAGTGATTTCATGAGACAGGACGCCCTCAAGTTCGTCCTTGTCTAGAATTTGCATTATACCCAAACTTGCAACTACCACGGAGCTCTTAGGACCCTTTCCTGTAGCAAATGCATTTGGAATATCGCTTGACATAATCCCAACCCTAGGCTTTGGGATATTTGCCTTTTGTGCCAATCTTTCCACTATTTCATATAAAAGCGGATATTCCTCCCTAGTTACAATCCTAGTTCCCGTGCTCCAGAGAATTATCCTATCAGAAAAATACCATTGCGCCCCAATCATCAATCCAGCAATTATCGAAATTGGAAGAATACCCAGTCCAAAGTACATAGCAATGAAGCTCAAAAATACCAGATAGATTAGCGTGAGTGCAAGAAAACTGACTGCCATCCTTACTGTTAATTGCAAGTCTCGGCGCATAATGAAAAAAAATACTCTGCATCATAATTTAAAACTTGGTACTCCTATGTCGACTATACCAAGATTAATATCTCAAAAACATGTATTGTTATCAGAAATGTCAGAGGACGAATGGAAGAAGAAGCTTACACAGGAACAGTACTTTGTGTGCAGAATGAAAGGTACAGAACATCCCTTTTCTGGCCCGTATCATAATTGCAAAGACAGTGGAATTTACCAATGTGTTTGTTGCAATACAGAGTTGTTCAGTTCTAAGACAAAATTTGATTCTGGTACTGGATGGCCTAGTTTTTGGGAGGCAGTGTCAGGCAACATACAAGTGGATACCGATATCAGTCATGGCATGGTAAGGACTGAGGTAATTTGTAAAAAATGCGGTTCTCACCTAGGACATGTTTTTGATGACGGTCCAGCACCTACGGGGTTACGATATTGTATAAACTCGGCATCACTCAAACTTGAAAAAAAGTAACTTTTCTTTGGTAATATCAAAATTACCTTTATATTAATAGTACCGTATGGTACGGTAATGTATGTTAAATTGTGAATTTTGCCCAAGACAGTTCTTTGAGACAGCCAATGGCCTAGTAGCGAAGACCTTGCATGAGGTACTACATGATCCAGAGTTAGTCAACAACTAATTCCTGGTTATTTTTTTGAAGAAAATTAAAACCGAACTTTTTTATCGGCTATGGTTATTGTAATTTAAAGTGAAGCAAGTAAAAAGACCTGAAAGTGTCAGGGGATCAACCAAAGATCATACCACAGATGTTTTCAAAAAGATGAGTACGATTTCCGAAGCAACCAAGGCTTTAGCTTCAGAAGTGAAAACAATGTCTAAAATTTTCGCTGAGAATCAGAAAATACTGATTTCACTAAAAAGTATGATAGATGGAGTTAATTCTTCGCTAGACCAAATTCAAAAAAGCTCCAGACAGATAACTATTATCGAAGAAGATACACAGAGACTCTTCCATGGAATGAATCAGGTAAAGTCACATTCAACCATTATAGAGAAAATCAATGATCAGATAAATCGTCTCCAGGATCAAGTTAACAAGATTCATCAAAAACAAGAGAGTATTCCCGATACCAACAAGCTAATGCAAAATCTATCAGATAATCTAGATTCTATTAGAAATAATACCAAGATGATAATGCACGTATCAGAAAAGACAGAGAAGATACGTGAAGAAATAAAGAATGTGTCAAGCAGGGCAGATTCATTATCAAATATTAGCTCTGAGATTGATGAAGTAAAGAAAAGCACAAAGGAAATCTCCGAAAAAACTGGAAAAATGTCACATCTTGAAGAAAGCATATCCAACATCAAAACTGAAATTGAAAGAATTGTCACAAAGACAGAGCCAATCCTTGGCCTTGATTCTCAGATTAGGAACGTGAGTGTAGAGATTGACTCGTTGATGAAGAAAACAGATTCTCTTGATGTGCTAGGCAATGACATTAGAAGCGTAAACACAGAATTTAGTAATTTCAAGGATAGTATGCTAGGAAAGACGAAGGATCTTGAAGAGAAAATGTCAGACTTTACAGAGATACTCAACAGAAATTCATTGTCCATAACCGAATTTAGTAAAAATACTTACGAAATTTCTCAGCAATTAAATGAGATCAGAAACTCAACCCATAAGACTTCACAGAGTACCTCAAGGGAAGTCATGGGACTTCTCCGTCTTTCTGAGTTCCAGTCCAACATACGTATGAGATCAGAATCAAAATATGGCACGTTAGAGGATATACAAAAAATGGTGGCTCAGACTGTAGATATGGTGAATCTATTCGACCGGCTTTCTATCGAAGTAGAATCAAAGATGCCACTTCCTCTTGAAGTAAAACAGTGGAGCATATCAAAGATCATGGATTGTTCTGACAGGTGGGAAATTAGATTCACAGATGTCTTTAAGATTTTGACAAGCGAGCTTGGAGCTGATCTGGTCAAGGAGTCACTCAGAATGGAACAAGTTCGCGATCTATTTGGAATCAGAGCAGTGGATGAAGTAAGACATGAGCTAAATATTTCCTAGGTCTCTTCCAAGTCGTAAGCCCTTAGGCGTTCTCTTTTCCTCTTTAACATTGCAAATATTACAATTATCACAGCTACCCACATACAACCAAACAGAATGTTGGATATACTCACATACATGTATGGTGTAGCGTCAAGCAGGTTGAATGTAACTGTAGTAGCCTCCGCATGAATATTTAACATTCCAACATGAAATGCCGCGCTATCAGAAGGTGTGCTTGCAACCTTATCTACTGTACCTAACATAGTATGCAAGTCAACTTGAATTGCTCTAAAGTCTGTGTCTTCAGTAGGAAATATCCATACAGGGTTTCCTGATTTTGGAAGAAGTGTAATTACGTCTTTTAGATCATTGTGGATGGTTTGTGGATCAGACGTAGCCTGAATTCTTGACAAAAGTCCTCTAGATTGGTCTAGTGGATATATTGTGGAACCATATTCCCAAAAAGCCATCACTACGCCTAATACTATGAGTCCCATAATTCCGCCCATTGCAAGCCTGTAGTATGTATTTGCCATCCTTTGAGTACCTGATGTGACCGCCATATTTCTTGATTTGCCTTTTTTAAATGTTGAATGCGATATGCTAAGATACGCTATATAGAAAAATCCTACAACTTGAATTCCTATGATTGGGGCAAAAATTGGATTGTTTGAAAAGATCGCAATAAATATTCCTATGACGCCGTACACGCCAAAGAATATCTCAAGCAATGTAGTTTTTGTAAAAGGTAGGGCATAGGCTTTATCCCTCCAGTCGTCATTCTTGTTTACTATTCCAAACTTTGGAGTGCGCAAAAATTCGTTCTTCTTTCCAAAGAATGCATCAAAGACAGCAACGGTATTATTTACTGACATGCCTGCAGAATAAAATATCATGTAAAAATATGACAGCACCTTTGACTTCCAACTTGTATGGTACAAGTCACGAATTATCATAACATACACAAGTGGTCCCATGGCAAGATATACCATTATTGTGATAGCTGGTAGTCCACTTATTATGTAGAGATTAATTTTTGAGGCTAGTAGTACTGGTAGAATTAAGAATTGTATTAACATCAATGGAAATGATATGTGTCTTGTAAGTTGAACAAAGGCTTGGATTTTTGTCTCAACAGGAATTTTCTTTATTGCAACATCGCCCAGTAATTTTATGGCACATTGAATTGATCCCTTTGCCCACCTGAACTGTTGTCTCTTTGCTGCATTCATCTGCACAGGTAGCTCCGCATCGACTACAATGTCAGGTATGAATACGCATTTCCAGCCTTTCATTTGAGCTCTGTAACTAAGATCTAGGTCTTCTACTAGTGTTGCTGTATGCCACCCCCCAGAGTCTTCAATGCACTCTCTTCTCCACACACCAGCTGTACCATTGAAATTCATAAATAGATGTGAATTGCTTTTTGCCTTTTGTTCTATAAGAAAGTGAAAGTCCAAGCTTAGTGCCTGAGCCATCGTCAAAGCCGAATATTTTTCATTAACATGACCCCACCTACATTGTACCAGACCGATCTCAGGCTTACAAAAATATGAGAGCGCCTTTTTTAGAAACCATGAAGGTGGAATAAAGTCTGCATCAAATATAGCGACAAAGTCTCCTGTTGTAAAACTCATTGCATGACGGAGTGCTCCTGCCTTGTACCCCTTTCTACTTCCTCTCCTTACATGAGTTATATCGAATCCTTTCTTTTTGTAGTCATGCACCAGATCTTTTAGAATATTGAATGTGTCATCATCAGAATCATCCAGTACTTGTATGCACAGTTTCTCTTTTGGATAATCTTGTGCACATACAGCATTTACTAGTCTGGCTGCTACATATTTTTCATTATAAATTGGAAGTTGGATTGTAACTGTAGGAATTTCTTTTAACTCAATAGATTTTGTCTTCTTTTTTTGACGTGCCAAGAAAACCAAGTAAAAGAAATTACAGGTGTATAAAGTTATTACAAGAGCTATTCCGATGAATATATTCCATAGGAATTGGGTTAAAGGAGTTGGTAGAGTATGTATCAGCATTTGGAGTCTTTCAACTCACAAGTCCTTATAGCCTTACCGTTGTTTTTTACTAGCCCTTCTTGGAGATCTTAATTGCTTGAACAGGGCATACATTCTCACATGCCAAGCAGAATATACAATCTGGCTCTCTTGCCATCAGCGGTTTCTTTTCAGATGATAGGTTCCCTGGAAAATCAGCCCACTCGTAAACCTTGACTGGACAAGCGTCAATACATGCACCATCCCCTATACAGACATCAAAATCTACTGAGACAAACTCTCCCCATATGCCCAATACTTCATTTCCTTTTCGTGGCCCGAAAACCTTGATTTTGTTATTACTTGATGGAGCAGTAAATGTTTCAGTTACTTTGAGCTTTGACTTGAACTCTACGTCTATGGGGCCCTGCTTTGCTCCGGATGGAGTTTCTATCTCCGCTGGTTGTTGCGCTACTTGCCCAGGCGGAGGAGCAGCTGTCTTTGGTTTTGGCTTGGCATTTGGAACTATCTGTGCCAGAGGGGTCATTTCTTCCAGTTCTTTAATAGCAATCTCTGGCTCTACTTGTTTAGTTTTCACAATATGTTCAATCATCTTATCAGCAAGAACACTGTTACGCAGTATAGTATCAATCATCATCTTGGCATTTGTATCGGCTTTTCTTCGATAATCTTTTACCCATAGACCGTCACCATATTTCTCAATTGGATAGATTTGATATATCATATCAACTACCTCTCCTGTTACAACCTCGACTTGAACTTCAAGTTCAATCTGTTTGTAACCTCGATCATCTGGATCTGGCATATTCTCTTCTTTCCAGCGATATGTTGCATAAACTCTGTCAGCAAATGCATCCATAACAAAAACTTTCTTAAAACCGCTAACTATGGAATCTATTTCATACTTGTCTTCTAATTTTACTGGTAGACGATAAAGGCCTAGTTTGTAGCTGTGTAATGGATAAATCCCTCTCTTTGAAGTTGCAGACTGAACCGAGTATACTTTGTCTTTTAGAAGAAGAGACACATCTTTATTATTAGAAAAAGTCTTTAAAAACTCTTCTTAATAGTCAGGGCAAGTTTCCTCACGGATCTTCCTGTATCTTTCCTCCATTTCTTTGGCATGCTCTAGTACCTTCTCAAAAGTATACTCAGCCTTAGGAAAGAACCACCTTATGCCCACTTTGTGACCAATGCCATCCATATCATAGATCATCCCTTTTTCTGAGATTGTATTGTATTTTTCATCTATTGATCGTTCTTGTACTGTAAGACCTCGCTTGGTTTTGTCTTCCATGATAAAATCAGTGGAATCATCCCTTATAGTATAGAATACGCCTTTGTTTAGTACAGGATATTCCTGATCTGATTCATTATTTTTCAATTGGGTTTCCAATCATATTACCCCACTCAGTCCAAGAGCCATCATAGTTCCTGACTTGCGGATATCCCAGAAGGTATTTTAGGACAAACCACGAATGAGATGATCTCTCTCCTATTCTACAGTAACAAATTACGTCTTTATCTGGTGTAACTCCCTTGGGTTCATAATTCTTCTTTAATTCATCAACGGTTTTGAAAGTTCCATCAATGTCATTTACAGCTGTGGCCCACGGAATATTGTGTGCGCTTGGAATATGTCCTCCTCTCTGAGCATGTTCCATTGGATATTCTGGCGGAGCTGTAATCTCTCCTGAAAATTCTTTTGGAGAGCGTACGTCAACTAGAACGGTGTCTGTTTTACCAATTGCACGTCTCACATCAAACAGATAAGCTCTCATTCCTTCGTTAGGTGGTTCTGATACATATTTTGTTTTTTGAATCTGTGGTTCTTCTTTTGTATATGGTTTTTTCTCCATTTCCCACTTTTTCCTGCCACCGTTCATGATCTTTACTTTTTCATGCCCATAATACTTGAATATCCAAAAAACAAAAGCTGCAAACCAGTTATTAAAATCACCATAAAGAATTACTTCAGAATCAGGTGTTATTCCATTTCTTGACATTAATTCTTCGAATTGTGATTTGTTAATTATGTCTCGTGTCACAGGATCATTAATGTCTCTCTTCCACCAGATTAAACTAGCATTTTGAATATGTCCCTGTCTGTATGCATTCTCTGGATCATAGTCGACTTCAACAATCTTAATTGAGTTATTCCCTAGGCTCTTTGCTACTGCTTCAGTATCTGTCAAAACTTCAGGATGCGCGTAATTCATAACGTCTTTCTGATTGAGTTACAGAGTATGCTTCTTAATATTTTATACGTATCATATGCTTTTTAAGCTAAATTAGAATATCATTCTTTATTGGATCTCGATAATGTGGCGGTTGTCAGTAAAGTCGGTTCAAAAGAAGCAGAAGATGCCGCAAAGAAAGTAGCCAAGAAACTACTTGGAAGAAAAATAACAGTACATACAGTTTCTCCAGTTCAAGTAGAAGGAGCCAGGAAGGTAGATGAGTTGGAAGATCTCAAAACGACAAAGCTTGATCTTACAATTACACTTGGCGGAGATGGTACCACTCTACGCACCTTCAGATATTTAGAAAACGAGACTCCAAATTTGGCTATTAATGTCGGAGGCAATAGAGGAATTTTATCAGAAATAACGATGCCGGAAATCGATACTGCAATAGAGCAGATAATATCAGGCAACATACTTCTTGATAAAAGGATCCGTGTAGTTGCCTCTTGTGCGGGTCAGGAATTCCCCCCAGCACTAAATGAGATATACGTTAACAGACAAAATCTAACCAAGACATCGCTTTTTGAGATAAGATTCCAAGATGATACTGTTACACAAAGAATGGACGGTGTCATAATTGCAACTCCAAGTGGTTCAACCGGACATTCATATTCTTTGGGGGGTCCGATTCTGCACGAAAGCTTGGGTGTTTTAATAATAACACCAGTGGCACCAGTCAACAAACTACCTTCCATAGTAGTACCTGATGAAAAAATCGAGATAATAAGCAGTCATGACTCCAACATAATCATGGATGCTCAAGTAATCAAGACTGCAAGATTTGATGAGGCCATCACAATTAGAAAATACAAAAAACATGCAGTGTTTGTAAGACTAAAGAAAAGGGGCCTAAGACAGATGAGCAAGCTTGGCTTCTAGGGTTTTAGATGCTACCTCTTTCTATGCAGGAATACCATTTGCATCACAGGATATTAGCTATACCACATCGCTAGTTCTTGAAGAAGTCAAACATATCAAAAAAAATCAAGGTGCAATAACAGTTCTAATTGAATCAAACAGACTAAAAATTGTTGAACCTGAAAGAAGATTTACCGAGATTGTGCTCAGAAAAGCAGAAGAGACTGGTGATCATCAGTATCTTTCTAAAGAAGACGTTTCTGTTATTGCGTTGTGTTTGCAGCTAGAAGGAGAATTGGTGACAGATGATTTTGCTGCTTCAAATGTAGCACAACACCTGAATTTGAAAGTAATGCCAATCATGACAAAAGGTGCAGACAAGATAAGTTGGATTTATTTTTGCCCTGGTTGCAAATCGAGTTTTTCAAAAGTATCCATTTGTCCAGTATGTGGTAGCAAGATAAGACGCAAATCACCCAAGCGGTAGTCTCCGTCCTATCCAGTCAGATAGCGAGCCATCATACAGCCTTACATTTTCATAACCTGCAATCTTAAGCTGAGTGAACACATTTGCTGCTCTATGGCCAAGCGTACAATAGCACACAAGTTCTTTGTCTTTTGGAATTTTCTGGTCTTCAAATATCTTTACGAGTTCACCTTTTTCTTTGAAAAGAGAACCCTTTTCTCCCACACCGTCTGTAAAAGGAAAAAGTACAGAGTTTGGTATTCTGCTTGCCATATACTCCTGGGGGGATCTAGCGTCAATGATAAAAGCCGAATCGATTACCTTTTGAAGTTCTTCTGCCTCCATTCTAACATTAGAATTTATTTTTGGTATGAAGGTAGCAGGGTTTGGTGTGTAGACTTCCTTTGTGATTGCAAGTCCCTTTTGATGCCAACTTCTAATTCCAATGTCGAGGATCTTTGTTTTTTCATGTCCATAGTATAACAAAGTCCAAGCTACCCTAGCTGCAGACGGGTCCATGTAATCACCATATATTACCACAGTTTTTGTCTCATCAATTCCAAGAGAACTAAACATGTGTGATGCATTCTCAGGTTCTAGAACAAGATTTGCGCCAGAATCAGTAGATCTGACTACTTTTTCCACGCCAAGAGGTTGTGACCGCGGTATGTGCGCATATGAATAGGCAACATTCCCTCTGGAATCTAGTATGACTAGATCTTCGTCATTGTAATGCTCTGCCAGCCAAGAATGCGAAACTATCACTAGTTGTTAGAGTCAAGCAGAAGTATTTTATTGTATATCAGATGTCGTGTAAAGTTTTTTGGCCGATTTTTTTGTCATTTTTTATTTCCATATCAAGTAGATTTCGTATTTTTTGCGCGCGTGATTCACCCATCCCTTCTATTTTTGAAAGCTCTGTAATGGGCGCACTAAAGGAGTTACTTGGAGATCCAAATTTTTTCAACATTCGTGATGCAAGCTTTTCACCTACACCGGGCAAGCTGCATAAAACAGATAATTGCTGATCATGTATGTTCCCTGACTTTCTTATCTTCTTAAGAAATGGACCTTTTATCTTGCCTTGCCTTGCACACATCGCAACTAACAATTTGGCGGTATTTGATGCATTTGGAGTTGGCAAAACTGGGATCTTAAAATCTAATGCTACAGAGGATATTGCACCATAGAAGACTAGCGGGTTTTCGGTGATTTGGTTTATTTCGTCAGTGTCACCCTCTATAATGATTGCTGGGTGCTCAAAATGTTCCTTTAGCCTGTTACATTGATCAAATAACCGTCCATCAAAAACTGATGAAATAAAGTCATGGATGCTTTTTCTTTCAACCACTGTTTCGGATGCAACTATGTAATCACCTATTGGGAGATTTTTCATCTCGACCTTCACTCCAATTTCTTTTAAAAGATCAGGAATGCCACTCTTTTTTTCTCGCTCGTCAATTACCATTCGCATGTCTTCTATCTTCATTAAACTGCTGGAATTTAGTCAGTATTTTATTTAGGAGTATCTGTCTTTTGTCCAGTCTGAGCAGGAGGTCCACGTAACATTTCTCTAATTTTTGTTTCTGATTCTTTGAGATTTTCCTTTAGTCGGGCTTCTTGTTTTGTTATGACGGTTATGCGAGTATTTGCAAGTTCCCTTTTTTCTTCAAGTTCTGAAATTAGAAGGGGTTTTGTTGATTTGACAAGAATTGAACCAGCTGCCTTGTAAACTGCATCATCATCCCCTGTCTTCTTTAATGTCTCAAGAGCCCTTTCTGTTTCAAGTTGTTCTGTCTCAAGATGCTGTTTTTGAGCCATAATTGACTGAAGATTTTGTTGTAACTGTTGTAATCTTCCTACTTGTTCCTGTAACCATGGCGGAATTTGTTCCCCTGAGGACATGTTTGTTACAGTAGTTGTTTTGCTTATATTTTTACCGATTCTATTGCATCATTGCTCGTTTGAATCAGACGTAATGTGGAATTCAAGTTTGCACGTAGATGCGCAAGTTCCTTAGCGTCAATTAGAATTGTTATTTCCTTGTCCAGTAACATCTCTGTCTGAGTTGGATTCTCATCGTAAAACTTGTTATCAGTTTCCAAAGACTTGAAGATTGCCTTGTTTTTTTTACCAGCAAAAATTTGTATTTTAGCGCTATAGTTTGACGTCATAGGCCATACCAGCTATTTTGAAACCGCATTTCTTGCACACCCATATACCTACTGCTTCCCTACCGAACTGAATTGAGCCACAGTCTGGGCACCTCCTCTTAGACTTTAGTAGCCTATGTACTGCGGTAAACCTTTTGCGCGGCTTTAATCCATATTTTTGTCCCAGGCCTTTTAGCGAAGCCCCTTTACCTTTTGCCATACTACATCAATTGTTCTAGTTTCTTCCTTATTTTTGTTCCCACAGAAAGTGCCATTTCTGAGCACTTGAAAAGTTGATCAACTGAAAATCCATCTGCCCCACCCTTTTGCAACGCGCAAATATTACCTGCGGAGTTTGTGGTGATAGTAATTCTTGCATCCATACATGCTTCTTCGTCCTTGGTAGGATCTACGATTATGTAATCATCTATTCTTGCCATAGTAACTGAAACTGGTAATGTCTTCACCGGAGGCTTGGAAGTAACTCCTTCAACTAAAACTGGTGCTTCATCTTTAATTTCGTATTTTGGAATAGTTGAGGAAAGTATTGCCGATACTGAAGCATATGAACAGGCATCAAAAAGATTTCCATCCGAGTCAATAATACTACTATCAATGAATATACCTACAACAGATTTGTTCTCAATCAAAACAAGCTGGTGTAGATCAATCATTTCAGTCTCGCGTATACCACGATCTACAACTCTGGCAAGCTCAATTACCTCCTCACTAGGAGGTCCAGGTTCTACGTGAGGATCCGCAAGTGGAAGAATTTCAGCAGTGCAAATAAGAATTCCCTTGTCCCCCAAGTCAGGAAATGGTTTGTCAGGTTGTACTTTAACTCCTGTAATGACTTCAGTATTTCCCAGCTTTACCCTAGCAGAACCGTTTGCTTTTGGAATAACCCCTGTTTCGATGATTAAAGGGCGCTGTTCGTCAAGAGCCCTACCATCCAATCTTTTTCCCTGCTTGAGCAGGTCCAAGATTTTATCTCGTTTTAATTTATCAATTATTACTGATTCCAATTTTATTGTACCCCACTTTCAAAGTATCTTTCAATGAGAGATCTTCTTTGAACCTCATAGACCTGCCTACAACCACCTATGGCTGTTTGCAGGCACGTTTTGTACTCCTCCGATGTTAAAATTCCATCAAGTTGCATTAAAGTAACTTTTCCTGAACTTGGCATTATTGCAACTGGCATGTCGGCTTGCCCTTCTTGGTCCTCTTCGTTGTTGACATCCAAAACTATTCTATCAGCTACCTTACCTGCTGCACATGCAGATACTAAATCTCTCATCGGTATACCTGTATCTGCCAATGCAACTGCTGCAGCATCAAGAGCGGCACACCTAGAGCCGCCATCAGCCTGAAGAACCTCCACAAAGACATCAGTGACAGTCCTTGGAAAATCTTTCAAGATTAAAGCTGGTTGAAGCGCTTCCTTTAGTACTTTTGATATCTCAATCTCTCGTCTTGATGGAGCTGGATTTTTCCTTTCAGTTACAGAAAATGGAGACATGTGATACCTACAACGCAAAATTCCAGTATCTTGATTAGCCATGTGTTTTGGATGTACGTCTCGCGGCCCAAAGACACCTGCAAGTATCTTGTTTTTGCCAAATTCAATGTATGCGGATCCATCAGCATTATTTAGAACACCAACTTTGATCGAAATATTCCTTAGTTGATCTACTCTTCGCCCATCACATCTAATTCCATCTTCACTCATTAATTGTGTCATTATTTTCACCTTCTGGTATTCCTAGCATAGATTTGACTCTTTCAGTCAAGTTAGGTGTATGCGCTAGATCATCCACCATTTTTATCGCCTCAATTGCCTTTAATAATCCCTCTGGATCGTCACAAGATACTACAATCCACCCATTTTGACCTATTGTTATAATTGCCTTTGTTGCCATTTCTATAGTTTGGATCATTGAGCCTCTCTTACCTATCAGTCTAGGTACTTTACTTGGTGCTATTTCTATTAGCTCACCAGACTCAATTTTACCTAGATCTCTGTCCTGAACTGTCAAAAGCGGATCTCGCGATCTATCAAAATTTGCTACTCTTGCAGCTACCAAGTCTCCAATGTTCAATCTTTGTTTTAATTCGTCCTTAGTTGGAGAATAGTCCCTGCCAAAAACATCCTGAGCTGGTAAAAAACCTATAAAACAAGAATTGATGTCAAACTCCCAAGACAGCGGAGAAGTTCCAATCACTTTTCCTATTACCAAATCATTTGCTTTTGGCACATATACACCTGTTAGTGGGATTACTCTTACAGCATTCTCAAAAATTTCAGATATTCCGATACAAGTTGAAATTATTCTGTCACCCTCTTGGTATACGTTTTGCTCTGGTCTTAATGGTCCTGTCACGATGACATCACCAGGTATGACGTATCTTCTTTTTACATCCATCATTTCGAAACCTCAACAGAAGCAGTACCTTTTGTTACTGAACCCAATCTATCAATCACGTTTGCTCTTGCCGCAGCCGGTATATCTAGTATTACTTTGAGAGATCCATTTGATTGCCATTCTTCCTTCTTCAAAGAACCAAATGACTTCAATACTGAATAAGATTGAGCTGCAAATTGTGCAGGTATTGCAACTTCAAGTAACATATTTTCCGACTTTAGTGGAATAATTGATCGGATCTGTTCAACAATCTCCTTGGTTTGTTCATCTATGTTTCTGAATGGATCAATTGAGACTCTAGCATCATCCATTGCTTGTTCTATTCTAAGTGGTGGATGTGGAAGATGGGATCGTGGATCTACAAAGCTTTTTGCGATAAAGTCTACAATTTGTTTACGTTTTTCGGTGACCATCTTTCGTCTCTGATCTGTAGTTAGATTGAGGTCACCTTTTTGCAGTATAATCGTCGCAATAGAAATAGGATCTGTAGTTTTGAATGCTTTCATTAGTTTTTCCGTAGATGCCCTTGTACCTTTGTTCGAATCTGAGTATACTTCATCAGATATTAGAACACCTGAAATTTCCTTCCTTTTCCCGAGTTTAAACTCAAGAGCCGGATCCGGTTTGACTATAATTTCGAACTTTTCGCCCTCTACAGACAACCTAACAACCGTGACTTTATCCATGATTGATGTATTCATTCTCGGTATTTATCTATACAGAGAAACTCGCTAGATTTTTATTTGGAATTTCGGTCTTCATCAATAAGATTTGACTTCTCTAGAGATAATTGAAGAAAGCGAAAGCAAGATTATTGTTAAACTAAAGGGGATACCACTCCAATATGCAAATGCGCTTAGAAGGATTTGTCTTTCTGGTGTTCCTACCTTTGCAATTGACGATGTTGTAATGATTGAAAATTCGTCAGTCTTGGCAGATGAAGGTGTGTCTCACAGACTTGCTATGCTCCCTTTGAAGACAGATATTGCTAGGTTCGTAGAACCTTCTGCCTGTGACTGCAATAGTGAGTTAGGTTGTAGCCGTTGCAGAGTTTTATTAGTGTTAGATTCTGGCAATTCTGACACAACCCGCACTATCACGTCACAAGATCTTAGTTCTGAAGATGAGGTTGTAAAGCCAGTAAATCCCAATATTCCCATAGTCACCTTGGCGCCAGGTCAAAAGTTGAAGATTGAAGCTTACGCAAGACTTGGGCGGGGTAGCGAACATGCAAAATGGAACTCTGCAACCATTTCAGTTCTAACTCAAGGTAGCAATGCAGATGAACATATTTTGACGGTAGAGACGGTGGGAAATCTCACTGCGGGAGAAGTGGTAAAAGCTGCAGTCGATGAATTAGAGAAGAGATTAGGCGAATTTCAGCAGACAATTGCGGCACTTGGCTGAGGCTCTTACGTTGCAGGACGATGACCCGGTTCTTTCTTCTGATGCCATGCTTTGAATACAATTGTTTTCTGATTCTGTGATCGTCTCGCTTAAATTATGATGTGATTGATTTTGCACACACCAATTGCGGTTGCCTTTGAGATGTCATACAGTATGACTTGATTGCCTTCAACTGATGGCTATAACATATCCTGTTGAAACTAGTGTACGGGCAATGTCATTATCACCTGACAACGTGATAGAGCCTGGCTGAGCATATATTATATTTGGGTAAAAATTGGCATAATTACACATGACTAATCAAGTTGTCATACGAATGGCAAAAGAGCTCAAAGTGGCCTCAAAGAAGAATAAGGCTCCCATCTGGCTAAGACTTGCCGAGATGGCATTAAAACCGGCCAGAACAAAAAGAGTACTCAATCTAGGTCAAATTGACAAGTCCATAAGTGATAACGATATAGTAATAGTTCCAGGAAAGGTTCTAGGTACTGGAAATATTTCACACAAGATAACATTATGTTCTTTCTCAATTTCTACAACAGGTGCAAAAAAAGTAATACAGTCAGGTGGAAAGATCGTAGACTTTGCACAGCTGATTAAGAACAACCCAACAGGTAAGGGAGTGAAAATAATTGGCTAAACAAGAACAAGCACCTGCAAGGACAGAATCTAAAAAGCCTCAGGATGTAATAGTAGACGGCACAAACCAAATTGCTGGAAGACTGTGTTCACATGTAGCAAAACTATTGATAAATGGTACAAGAGTTTCAATTGTAAATTCTGAAAACATCATGCTTAGCGGGGACAGATACATGATAATTGGGGAATATAGAAAGTTTCTCGAGGTAGCAAGTATTAATAATCCCAAATTTGGCCCATTCCATCCTCGTCGACCTGATACGATGATCACAAAGATGGTAAGAGGCATGCTTCCAAAGAACAAGCCTTCAGGTCAGACAGCCTTGAAGAGATTGAGAGCATACCTGGGTGTTCCAAATGAATTAAAATCAAAAAAGACTACCCAGTTCGAAGACGCAAAAATAAGAAAGCCTTCTGCATATTATACAACTTTTGGAGAGATAGGTAGAACAGTAGGGTGGCATGAATAATGGCAAAACTTGAAGGATATTTTGCATCAAGAAAGACTGCACGCGCTCATGCCTTTATCACAAAAGGAGCAGGTCGTGTTAGAATCAATAATGTTCCAGTAGAAATGATTCAACAGGAGATAGCAAGAGAAGTAATTCTTGCCCCGCTTGAAATCACAGGTGATCTTAGGAACAAAATTGATCTTTCAGTTAGAGTACGCGGCGGTGGTTTTATGGGACAATCGTATGCAAGTGCAGTAGCTATATCAAGAGCTTTGACAGGTTGGACAAAGACAAGAAAAGATCCAAAAGAACATCCATTTACAAGAACAGTTCGTGAAGATCTAAAAAAGAAAATTTCAGAATACGATAAACACTTGCTTAGTGGAGACGACAGGAGAAAAGAGCCAAAGAAGTTTGGCGGTCCCAGCGCTAGAAGAAGAAAACAGAAGTCATACAGGTAGTAGCCTTGAAAGCTGTAATTCTGGCCGGCGGACGTGGGACACGTGGAAAGCCGTTTACAGATTACATTCCAAAGGCAATGATACCAATTCACGGAAGGCCACTAATAGCTCATATTGTAGGATACCTATCATCATTTAAGATCATAGATGAGATAATCATTCTTTCAGATTTTGATGGCTTAGGTAAGCAAATAGAGAAGTATTTTGAAAATTACAAAAGGGCAAAAAAGCCACTTAGATTCGTTCAAGATTCACAAAGTGGAACTGGCCGAGATCTAGTGCATCTAGAGAAAATTCTAGAAAAAAATTCAGAGTTTCTGTTATGGTTTGTAGATAACCTAACACCGCTTGATATCAAAAGCATGTATCAATTCCATAGAGGAAAAAACACCATGGCTACAATAGCTACAAGAAGATACAGAAAAGAAGAGACGGGTTACGCAATAGTAGAAAATGGAGTTGTCTTGGAATTTAGGGAAAAACCAACAATAAAACTCGAGATGGCCGAATGCCTTGGCATCTATATCATGAATTCAGAAATTCTGAAGATTATCAAATCAGAAGGAGCTAAAAGAACCGAGATGAATCTCTCATATGATATTCTCCAACCACTATCAAAGGAAGGAAAGATTAGTGCGTATGACATAGGAAAGAGCCCGTGGATAGACATAGACTCCCCAAGTCGTGTCGAAAGAGAAAAAAAACTAGTAAATACGATAATTAAGAGACTCTAAGATCAGAGTTTCGTTGGATATTTTCGTACTGTGATATTGCATTATCATATTGTAGCGTCACTGCAATATCATCAAGGCCTTCAAGAAGAATTTTTTTCCAGTGAGGCTCTATATCGAAAGATATAATGGTATCATCATTGGTTATGGTTTGTTTTTCCAGATCTATTTCAGTCTCAGATCTGCTTTCGAATAATTTCTGCAATACTTGTTCACTTAACTTTATCGGCAATATTCCATTTTTGAAGCAGTTGTTGTAAAAAATATCAGCAAATGAAGTAGACAATACAGCTCTGAACCCAAAATCAAGAAGCGCCCAAGCAGCATGTTCTCTGCTTGATCCACATCCAAAATTGTCTCTTGCTAACAATATCTTTGAGTCTTCGTATCGCGGCTCATTTAAAACAAAGTCTTTTTTTGTAATTCCATCTTTTTCATATCTCCAGTCGTAAAACAAATACTTGCCAAATCCAGTCTTTTGAACTAGTTTTAGGAACTGTTTTGGGATTATCTGATCAGTATCAACATTTACCTTGTTAAGTGGAGTTGCGATACTTTTAATTTTTATGAAAGGTTCCATCTTAGTTCAAGTCCAGATCTCTTACATCAACAAAATGTCCCTGAATTGCGGCGACAGCAGCCATTACTGGACTGACAAGGTGCGTCCTACCACCAGAGCCTTGCCTGCCTTCAAAGTTTCTGTTAGAAGTACTGGCACATCTCTCACCGGCGGATAAAATGTCTGGATTCATTCCAAGACACATGCTACATCCTGATTCCCGCCACTCAAAACCTGCATCTTTGAAGATCCTGTCAAGGCCTAATTCTTCTGCTTGTTTCTTCACATGCTGTGAACCCGGTACAATCATGGCCCTTACTTTTGATGAGACTTTCTTTCCTTTTACTACCCTTGCAGCCTCTGCCAAATCTTCTAATCTAGAATTCGTACAAGAACCTATGAAGACTCTATCTATCTCAATATCTGTAATCAAAGTTCCTGATTTGAGTCCCATGTATTGTAGGGCTTTGGTTGCGGCTTTCTCTTCCTCAGGATTTCCTTTTGCATATTCTTCAGGAAATGGTACCTTGCCTGTAATATCAACAGTCATTGCAGGATTTGTACCCCAGCTTACCTGAGGTGCAATCGTATCTACATTTAACGTAAAACTTTTGTCAAATCTCGCATTACTATCAGTCTTCAAGTTTTCTCTCCAGTACTCTACCAATTTCTCATAATTTTTTGGGATATACCTTCTTCCTCTTAAATAATCAAATGTCTTTTCGTCAGGAGCTATAAGACCGGCCCGCGCACCACCCTCAATTGACATATTGCACATGGTCATCCTTTGTTCCATGCTAAGTTCCGAGATTGTTTCTCCCCTGTACTCAAACGTAGTGCCCGTACCACCAGCAGTGCCAATCTGCCGTATTATCGAAAGTATGATATCCTTGGCAGTTATTGCATGAAGGTTCTTTCGTTTCCCTTCCACCCTAATTTCAAATGTCCTTGGCTTTTCCATCCATATGCATTGAGTTGCCAGTACATGTTCTACATCACTTGTGCCAATTCCAAAGGCAAACGCACCAAAAGCACCATGAGTAGAAGTGTGACTGTCACCACAGACTATTGTTGTTCCAGGTAGTGTTATTCCAAGTTCAGGACCTATGACATGGACTATTCCCTGATCTGGGCTGTTAATGTCAAAAAGCTTGACTCCAAACTCTTTGCAATTTCTTTCAAGTGTCTTTATCTGTACTGCAGAGGTTTGGTCCAATATGGGCAATGACCTGTCACTTGTCGGCACATTATGATCCATAGTTGCAAAAGTAAGATCTGTTCTTCGTATGTTTCTCTTGTTCATGCGCAATCCATCAAAAGCTTGCGGTGATGTGACCTCATGTACTAGATGCCTATCAATATACAGTAGAGAACGACCATTTCCCTCTTCTACTACATGAGAATCCCAGATCTTTTCAAACAAGGTCTTAGCCATAAGTTATTCACTATCAGATTGGAGATATAATATAGATGTCATTACAGAACAAATATCCATTATGATTTGTAGTTGAACAGTCCACCGGCTGCAATTATTTTTCCTATCAACTCTGGAAATGGCTTTATTTCGTAGGTCGTATTTTTGGTAATATTTCTTATTTTATTTTCAGATGTTTCAATCTCGAGTTGATCTCCTTCAGATATGTCCTTGTAGGTACTTTCTTCTATCTCAATAGGTAGCAGGAATGCACCATCTACTGCATTTCTATAGAATATTCTTGCAAAGGACAATGCCAGAACTGCTTTGACTCCCGAATATGATAGAGCGATTGGTGCATGTTCCCTTGAGGAACCACAACCAAAGTTTTTACCTGCTACTAAAAAATCCCCGGGTTTTACTTTTTTGTGAAAATCTTTGTCAATTCCTTCCATTGCATGTTTTGCAAGCTCACCGTAGTCATGAATTTTAAGATACGGTCCTGGCAAGATTACATCAGTGTCAATGTTGTCTTTTTCGTATTTTATTACTGAGCCTTTCATTTAACATCCCTCGGATCTGTGATTTTCCCTGTGATTGCTGATGCTGCAGTAACAAGCGGTGAAGCAAGATACGTCCTTGATTCGACATGACCCATCCTGCCTGGAAAATTCCTATTTGTTGTACTGATACATACCTCATCTTTTGCCAAGACTCCCATATGTGCACCACAACAGGCGCCACATGTTGGCGGCCCCACCATTGCTCCTGCATCCATGAAAATCTTTACAAGACCTTCATCCATTGCCTTTCTGAAGATAGATATCGCCGCAGGAAGTATTTCGGTTCTAATCTTTACTGTTCTTCCTTTGAGAATTCTTGCAGCAGCTCTCAAATCCTCAAGTTTTGCGCCAGTACATGATCCAATGTATGCCTTGTCAAGTGACACAGATGATAGATCTCGTGCAACTGCAATATTTTCTGGAGAAAATGGTTTAGCTACGATCGGATCAAGTACAGACGCCTCATATTCATAGATTTTTTCATATTGAGCATCAGGATCTCCATGAACTTCACGGTAATTTGTGGCACCTCGCTGTGCAAGATAGTCACGTATTTTTTGATCCGGTTCAATTATTCCGCTTTTTGCTCCAGCTTCTGTAGTCATGTTAGTCAGTGTCAATCTTTCCTCAACAGACATTTCAGATATTCCAGTTCCTCCAAATTGCATTGTCTTGTATGCACCACCATCTGTACCAATGTCTCCTATTATTTTCAGTATCAAGTCCTTTGCCATCACATAATCGGGTAATTTTCCATTTATCTTAAAGTATATTGTCTCTGGAACCTTAAACCAGATCTTTCCATTTAATAAAACATATGCCACGTCAGTATGTCCAAGTCCTGCCGCAAATGCACCTAGTGCTCCAGTAGTATTTGTATGCGAATCACCACCAACATAGACTTCACCTGGTAAAACCATAGCCTCTTCGTGAGAAAGGGTATGACATATCCCATACTGACCCATGCCATATTTGAAATGCTTTTCTATACCATACTCTTTTGTAAATTGCGTCAGTAATACCACATTTTGAGCAGATATTTTGTCAGCTGCGGGTACAAAATGATCCTCTGCAACCCACACTTTTTCCGGGGCCCATAATTTTTCGATCTTCATCCCATTCTTCTTTAATTTTTCAAATACAGCTATTACTCCTGGCCCAGATACATCATGCACCATTACTTTATCCACATTAGCAAATATGACATCGTCAGGAGAAACTGTGGTTTTTCCCGATGCCCTGGCTAGAATCTTTTCAGTTATATTCAACAAAAAAGATACCCCTTTTAGAAATTAAAATGTTTGCAGAAAGTTCCTCCAAAGATTTACATTGCTTGAAAATCATCTAAAAAAAGATTGGTTTCTATACTTTTGAAATTATCAACTTTTGTCATACTTGTGTCATTATTCCAGCATGCAGTTTATGCGCAAGATGAATCTACACCGCAGATCAGATTATCAAGTAAGGGATTGGCATACGTCAAACTCTCAACATATCCGGCAAATCCTGTAACAGGTCAACTCACAGTCATTCTCATCCAGTTCATAGATCCGCAAAGTAGAGCTCCACGCGGAGACATTTATTACAAGTTTATTATAAGAAATGAAACAAGTCAACTGCTCATATTGCCAGGAGGATCTACAATCACAGGCAAAGCAGGAATACCATACCAGTTTGAAGAACCTGGAAAATACCAAGTGGAAGTTGACCTAAACGACACATCTTTCTCAAAAGACAACGCAGCGTCACTTGATAAGGTTATTTTCCCAGTTTATGTATCACAAGGAACACTGCAAACATCAAACCAAACAGTTCCTAACACAGTGTCTGATGTAAGTACTAAAACCAACACGAATACCAGTAATGGCAGTATTCATCTTTTGATCGATGTGGCATTAGTCGCGATTACTGTAGGTCTAGCCTTATTCATATTCAGGAGGAGGGTCATTGTAAAGCGTAAAAAATCAAACATGCCCGAATAATTATTTCATGTATCTGCAGAACGCTAAATAATAAATTCAGTTATGAAATATTCATGTCGCTTTCAGTATTTCCAATAAAGTCCTCGTCAAAGACTGAGAGATTTGATCTGTTTGAGAGTTTGAAATCGGATCTTGAAATTGAGGGATTAAAACCTCAAAATGGCGATGTTATTGCAATATCAAGCAAATATGTTGCAAATTCCCAAGGAAGGATAGTAGAGTATGACAAAGTGTTCTCATCCTTAGATGCCGGAATTATTGCATCAAAGTTTCATATTAAACCGAAAATAGCAGAGATCATCATAAGAGAATCAGACATTATTTTTGGGGGTATTCCAGGGTTTGTCATAACATCGTCAGATTACATCATGGCGCCAAATGCAGGCATAGACAAATCCAATGCAAGAAAGGGAGATGTGATCCTATATCCAATTGATCCATATACGGTATCAGAACAGTTAAGACGCAAATTTCTACTAACATATTACATTCACGTAGGAATCATCATAATAGACAGCAGGCTAATGCCTGCTAGAACAGGAACTGTGGGCGTAACAATTGCGTGCGCTGGAATAGAACCATTGTCAGATCTTAGAGGCCAAAAGGATTTGTATGGAAATCCGCTCAAAGTGACGTTTCAAGCTGTTGCCGATGATCTAGCATCTATTGCAAATCTCAAGATGGGAGAAGGAGCAGAAGCCATTCCTGCCGCACTCATTAGAGACTCTGGTGCTAGGCTTACAGATAGGAAAATACAAGAGAGCGAAATGGCTGTCTCGTATGATCAGTGCATATACGTTCGTGGACTAGGAACAAGAATCTGATGCAACCATAGTTTTAATGGTTCTGTCAATCAAGGAAAACACCATGCATATCCTGCCCAGTATGCGAAGATAGAATCCAAGAGGACAGGTTACACAGAAGAAAATTAGGGTGCTAATTGTAAGAGAAAAATAGACAGTATGTTGTTGCGGCACTAAACACTTCATACAATGAGTAGAATAGGTTTTGCCATTCTGGAGAGATTTTAGAGAAAGATGTTAAGATGAACGTGAAGATTGTAAGCTGACATCCTTAGCGTGGATGAAAGATAGTTTCTGTATGACATGATCAGCCGTGGATTTGACAGAACCTTTTTAATAGAGCTGACTTGACGGCAGGATATGGTGGAATTCTTCACCCGATATCCAAAGACAATGTCACTCCTAGATGGAATGAGAGAGATGGTAAAAGTTGATAAAAATGGAGTAGAACAACTCACCATTGTCGTAAGGAAAAGCGTTGACGATATGCTAAAGATCTTCGCTCATGAGGGTTTCACTCATGTCAAGTTTGAACATAAGCAAACATTGCAAATAGGTCACGGTCTTTCATTGAAACTGAAAAAACCATGGGAAATGCATGTCAGATTATTAGAAATGAAAAAAGGCCTAGTAGCAATACAAGCCGAAGTCGAGGTTTCACGAGACTATTTACAGCACCTCTTTTGTCAGCGAACACCAGTTTTATACGAAATCGAGTCCCTTCTCAAGAAGCATCAAATTGAATACAAAATCTGGAATGAAAGAATAAGGAAATATGTCAAGGCAATTGTGGACAATTACAAGGTTCAGCTTAAAACCCCAAGCTTTCCAGTTTTGGCTTGGAAGCCAATGGTGTTTTTCATAGGAGCAACAGGCATCCTATACCTCTTCAAATATATCTTGACAATTTAAGACACATCATAAAATAGAACTGTTATATCATTTGGTTCAAATCTTAAATCAATCCTCTACCTAGATAATACATGGCAATGTCATGGCATGACAGCAGCCATAGACTAAATACACATGATCTAGAATACCTGAAAAAAGTTGATTATTTGTGGAATCGTCTTTCCTGGCCACAAAGACTTGTGATATCATCAGCTATAGCTAACAACACATTAAGACAGGAAAACAGCAAACATTGTTTTATTGGAGAAGCAATCAGTATAAAAAAGAAGAACATGTCCCCGCATAACAATTCATTCGCATATAAGATTCTAAAAGTTATCAAAATAATGTTTTATGATGGTCCCAGTTATGACAATCTACTAGATAGAGCTATAACAAGAGAGGAAAAAAAGATTCTAAACGATATCTATTATGCGAAAATAGGTAACAAGGAACATCTATACAAAAGGGCAAACGAATTAGTCAGATTCCATATCACTGATATCTGTACATCATTCAGAAATCTTCCAATGTAACGTCAGTTTAGACCGGATAACTAGTAAAATGTGATTTATTCCTAAGATAGGATTGAAACTTTAATTAGATTTTTTTATAATTACATGTTATGAGTACATACAATCTTCCCCTACCACTGAAATACTATGGCGTATCCCCTTGGGAATTAGAAGTACTATACAGTCTTCTTCACAACTTGTTTCAAGTAGAGGAAGATAAACAAGAACAACCAGACGAAGATTTTAGCACAATGATCGATTTTATTTTTCCTCTTGCATTCAATGATGACTTTTTCAAGTGGTTTGGAAATGCAAAATGGGAAAAGTTCAAGGCAATTCTAAAGGAATTGAAAAGGCGTCGCGGAGGAGGAAAAACATTGCGAGTTTACATGAAATTCATCGGTAAGCCAAACATAAAGTTCATGCTTGATCTAGGCGATAAAAATTTATTTGATTCATCAGTAGAGAGGATAGATTTTGTTTTAGAACTTCTTCCATATCATCTTGACCCACTCAAGATACCTGCCAATATCACAGAAGTTGTGTATTATTTTGATGATAGAACTGGGAGATGGAACATCAATTCAGCCACCACATCAGAAGATGAAACATACGTATTTTCACAAAACGAGTGGAAAATCACTTAATTTCTTTTTCTAAAGGTTCTAGTAGAGAGTTTAATTCACGATATTTTTTTTCTATAAAATCCAAAGACTCTTCGAGCTTCTTGGATTTACCATATTTGTATCTGATGAGTTCTCTATGTCTCCAGAAATTCTTTCCTTCTCCGACTGATATGGTACTAAAATAATCTGGGCTTTTCAGGTTATCAGGAAGTTTGATATTGTGAGGAAAGAGAAATTCTGCCATAAACCATTCATCACCATCAGGATAATCAGAACCTGTTTCAATATCAAAGAAGAGATGGAGAAGATTAGTTTGCATGAGACCGTCATCTCTTATGGTGGGATGTTTTATGTTTGACTTTTTAAAATCCAGGTTCAGAAGACTTGGTTCAAAGTATCCCCGGATAATTGATTTTCGGAATATTTTGTTAACTTCCTCTAAATTCAATGTAGAACTACTCTTCTGTTCATCATGCTAATAACTTATATCATTGTCGTTAATGGGATTTGACAAATTTAGGTCATTAGTATCAGGAATGCACCAATTATTCTCATAGGAAAAAACCCGTCTTAGATTTGAAGTGAGCCAAGAATTTTTGAAATATCTGTTATAGATTTGCCGTTAGATGAAATTTCTTGATATGAAGGAGGGTTTTCAAGATAGTTTGGGATTCTATCCCTTATTCTTTCATCATATGGAGCAATCATCTCATTTTTGTAAAATATTCCGGTTGGAATTTTGGAGTCCCATTCATTTGACTTTATGAGAGCCTGTGTTAATTTTTCATTCTCTTCATAGGATGAATCTATGTGCACGACTGGATCATAACCAGTATCTTCCAACTTGTAAATTCTCGGGCGCGGTTTATTTGTTATTTCGTCAATGTTATCCATTCCTGCAAACCAATCTCTTGTGTTAATGTCATTATATGTAGGACATGGTTGCAAAACATCAAGGAAAGAAAGTCCCCTATGCTTTACTGCTGCAACAATCAGATCTTTTAGTTGCCTGACATCGTATGCGTAACCTCGTGCAACAAATGTAAAACCGCTGACTATTGCCAATGCAATTGGATTCACAGATTGATTTACGTTAGGCTCTGGAAGTGATTTCGTTTTCAAACCAAGCTTAAGAGTTGGAGAAGCTTGTCCTTTGGTCAGACCATAGACCCCGTTATTGAATATGATATATGTCATGTCCACATTTCTTCGTCCTGCTGCCACAAAATGCCCAGCACCTATACTCAATCCATCACCGTCACCACCTGCCGCAACTATTGTCATTTCCGGATTTGCAAGCTTGGCACCCTGTGCAAAAGTCATTACCCTTCCGTGCAATGTGTGTACTCCATAGACATTCACAAAATGTGATGTCTTGCCAGAACATCCGATTCCCGAAAAGATCGCAGCCTTGTGACGTGGTATTGCCATTTCCGCAAGCGCCATCTGAATAGCATTCACAATTCCAAAATCACCACAGCCTGGACACCAGTCATTATGTACCTCTGTTTTGTAATCGGATAGATTAGACACCATATGATAACACCTGTCTTTTCTCAGCCTTTCCATCTATTATTTTTTTAATTGACTCGTACAATTCTGTGCAGGTCATCGCTCTTCCAGTATACTTGAGAATATAATAATCAACTTTACGATCCAAGTTTTCATTTAGTAGTGTTCCTAGTTGAGCAGAATAATTTGCTTCTACATCTATTATAGTTTTGACACCTTTTAGCAAAGATTTGACATGATCTTGTGGAAACGGATGCAATAGCTTTACTTGTACAAACCCTACGCTATAGTTGTCTTTTTTCAGCATTTCAATTGCATCTAGAATTGGCCCTTTGGTAGACCCCCAGCTTACAAGACAAAAATCAGATATTCCATAATTTACCGCCTGCTCTTCTTTTGGGATTGTTTTCAAAGCTAGATCCATCTTCTTTGCTCGTTTATCCATCTTGTACATTCTGTTTATTGGATCTTCTGAGATATGACCTTGTTCATCGCTTTCGTCGCCTGTATTCCAAAATATGCCATTTTCAAGTCCTAGTTTAGATCTTGGAGATATCCCATCTTCAGATGGAGTAAAACGCCTGTAATTGTCATCAGTGATTTCTTTTAAGAGCTTACCTCGCTCAATGGTGATCTTTTTAGGATCAAACCTTTTCACAGTTGCTACAGTACTTGCAATGAATTTATCCATCATGTGAATTACAGGCATTTGAAATGTTTCTGCAAAATTGAAGCATTCTGCAGCATCATAAAATCCCTCTTCAATGTCACCTGATGCATAAACAATTCTAGGAAAATCTCCATGACCGGCATATATTGCGAAAAGCAGATCATCTTGCCCATGCCTAGTAGGAAGTCCCGTTGAGGGGCCACTCCTTTGGTATAGTGTAACTACAATCGGTACTTCATTTATTCCAGCCCAACCAAGAGCTTCTGCCATGAGAGAAAATCCCGGGCCTGATGTGCTAGTTGCTGCCCTCGTGCCTGTCAACACAGAACCAATTAGCATACCTATTGCTGAAATCTCATCTTCAGTCTGTACTATCATGATAGAACCTGGTCTATTATTTTCAACATCAAATGTTTCATTTGATTCCAAAAATACACTCTCGTCTGATGCTGGTGTAATTGGATAGTATGATTGAAACCTACATCCTGCTGCTAACTTTCCAAGACCTGTAGATTGGAATCCTTGTACTAGGATAACATCCGAGTCGCTTTGAATTGAAGATAACTGATATTTGAATTTCTGATATTTGCCTATTGCATAATTATATGCATAGTTTGCGGCATGTTTATTCATCTCTGCAATCTTGGGTTTACTTGAAAAAATTTTTTCTACAGAACGTAGCAGAGTGTCAGGCGGTAAACCCAACAAGCCAATAGATACAGATACAGATAGAACGTTTAGCATTCGAAACATTCCTCGGATAGCAGGATTATGCATTTCTTCTGCCAGAGTAGAAAGTATTGTCTTAAATGATACAGGATATAAAATGACCCCTCTGTCTTTTGCTACTTCAAGTACTCCCTGTACAGTAAATGGCTTATTCTTTGATAAAAGATATTTCTCTAATCTCTCTTTGAATGGTTTGTCAAGGGTAGGTATTTCATCGGTCTTGACCTTTTCAAGATCAGATTCGTATACAATTGCACCATCGTTATGTACGTCATCTGCATGTCTGAACAGAGTTTCCGCGTCAAACGCTGCAAGTATTGTGATTCCAGTGATATTAGAATGGATTTCGTTGTCAGAAACTCTTACCCCAAAATAGCTGTGTTCCCCTTTTATATTAGAGTAATATTCCCTTTTTCCAAAAATTTTCAAACCACATCCAGCACAGGCTCCGGCAAAGATATTAGCTGCAGATTCAACACCGCCTCCTTGTGGGCCGCCTATAACCCACGTTAAATCGATTGAACCCACACCGAATCTAGATAATCATCAAATATTAATAATACTATATTTCTCGTTTTGTAAACCTAACCGCCAGTGACAGCATCAAACAAGGCACATTCACATTTATCACGCTCACCACAAAACGGGCAAACACAAACACATTTTTCAATCGGGTTGCTACATTGAACACAAACTGCAAACTCTTCTTTGTGTTTCAATTCGTTATTATTATACAGGCTTGTTATAAATGAGTTTTTATAATGACCTTTTGAGTGATTTTTCTAATGAAAGTTCTGCTTACTCGACGTCTGCACGATTTTGCAGTAAAAAAGATTAGGAAGAGACACCAAGTTGAGATCTATACTGGCAAGGTTCCAATACCAAAAGATGTACTTGTCTCTAAAATAAAGGACAAAGACGGGTTAATTTGTTATCCATATGACAAAATAGATTCAGATGTAATAAATGCAGGAATCAAACTCAAAGCAATCTCTACTTTTAGTGTAGGTTACAATCACATCGATGTTAAGGCTGCGTTAGAAAGAGGAATAATTGTAAGTTATACACCCGAGATACTTACAAGGGCTACAGCAGATCTTGCCATGGCACTTGTGTTATCTCTATTTCGGAGAGTCAGTGAGGGAGATGGTTTGATTCACAAAAAGGAATGGAAGACAATACTTGGACCATATGAATTCCTCGGTACGGATCTGTACGGGAAGACCTTAGGAATATTTGGAATGGGGAGAATAGGCAAGGCAGTTGCAAAAAGAGCACTGGGTTTTGATATGAAATTGTTATACCACAACAGAAAACGACTCTCCCCTAGAGAAGAAAAGAGTTTGAATGCAAGATATGTTTCACTTGACGAGTTGTTCAGAAGAAGCGATGTGGTAAGCATACATGTACCACATACACCAAAGACACATGGTATAGTGAATCTAAAATTACTCAAAAACATGAAAAAGACTTCTTTTCTTGTAAACACAGCACGAGGTAAGATAATAAATGAAAAGGATCTCGTCGTTGCATTGAAGAAAAAGACCATTTCAGGTGTCGCCTTGGATGTATTTCAAAATGAACCCATAGACGCTTCAAATCCTCTAATAGGACTAAAGAATGTGTTGATGACTCCACATATTGGAAGTGCGACCGTAGAAACTAGGAGAGCGATGGCAGAAATAACAGTAAAAAACTTGATGCTTTCACTTGCTAGGAAAAAACCAATCTACCAAGTCAAAGTTGAATCAGGTCATTTGGGTCGATTTTAATACAACTTGTTCCCACTGGCTTGAGATCTGCAAAATGGATCGATCCTTGTCTGACTTTTCCTTCTTTCTGTAAAGAACCCAGTTTATCAACAAATATCTTCTTGTGGTTATCACATGTGACTCCAACCATGTATTCGTCATCCTTAGACTTTACTGAGATGACAAACTCTGGGGGCATTGGACAATCTTGTCCATTTTCTCTGACAGAGCAGTGTTCCGGAAACATAATTTTATTGTGTTATTTAATAATATTAAGTTTGGTGGAATAGATACCTGATGTTTCTAAAATCATTAAATCTTCAAAATAGCTCTTCTGTTACGACTGCTTTATTTTTTGAGTTACAATGATCCCATAGTTTGATCATTTTAATGGGACAAAAATGTCAGACCATATGTAGCATTATGGAAATAATGAGCCCCATATGGATGATATAATAACAATCACATGAATCAACCGCATTCTCTTTATCCCACTAAAACTGCAAGAGTGTTGTCTTTACGAAATATACAACAGGATGGATTATAACCATCCTAGGCATGATAGTTTTCCCCACGTATGTTGCATTCATGTAAATTCTGATGAAAAAAATGCGATCGTGAAGAGTTTAACATCATAGTTTAGATTTTTTTCAGATCAAGTACCTAGAGACCATCATTTTGAGCGTTGAATTCATGGAAAATCTGGTCAATATAGCAAATAACAAAGGTATAATGCCGTAGACAACTAGATCTAGTCCATAATCAAAAATGAAATTCAGCTCAAAATATTAGAGGCATATAGTCGCGATGTAGGCCGAGGCGTAGCACGTCTTGACTATGAATCAATGGATGTGCTTGGAGTATCCAGTGGTGACATTGTAGAAATTACTGGAAAAAGAAAATCTGTTGCAAAGTGTCTTCCCCTTTATACATCAGATGAAGGAAAAGGAATAGTCAGAGTAGATGGACTTGCTCGGAATAACACAGGAGTGGCAGTAGGAGACACTGTCATGTTACGAAAGATAAAGGCGATTGCAGCCGAAAAGGTCGTAGTTGCTCCACTTGATACGATGCCACCAATAGATGAAAGATACCTTACAGATTCATTAGAAAACATTCCTTTGGTAAAAGGCGACAACATCATGGTACCTTACTTTGGTGGACGACTCACATTTCAAGTCATTAGCATAACACCGGTAACGGGCGCAGTGATTGTAACTTCAAAAACAGTATTTCACATTGCTGAAAAAGAAGAGAGTTTACGGGGTGTACCACAGGTAGCATATGAAGACATTGGTGGTATGAGTGATGAGCTTAGAAAAGTTCGTGAGATGGTTGAGCTACCAATGAGACACCCAGAAATTTTTGAAAAGCTTGGGGTTGAGGCTCCAAAAGGTGTACTGCTTTATGGAGTGCCAGGTACTGGCAAGACGCTTTTGGCAAAAGCTGTGGCAAATGAGACTAACGCTCACTTTACTAGCATTTCAGGTCCAGAAATTATGAGTAAATTTTATGGAGAAAGTGAGGCACGTCTAAGGGAGATCTTCAAAGAGGCACGAGAAAAATCGCCGTCCATTATTTTTATTGATGAAATTGATTCCATAGCTCCAAAACGCGAGGAAGTAACTGGCGAAGTTGAGAGAAGAGTAGTTTCCCAGATGCTTGCATTGATGGATGGACTTGAGGCAAGAGGCAAAGTAATTGTCATTGCTGCTACAAACAGACCAAATGCATTAGATCCTGCCCTTAGAAGACCAGGTAGGTTTGACAGAGAAATAGAGATTAGAATACCAGATAAAAAAGGAAGACATGAGATACTTTTGATACATACAAGAAACATGCCGTTAAGTGACGATGTAAACTTGGAAAAAATGGCTGCAATAAGCCATGGATTTGTCGGAGCTGATTTGGAATATCTCTGTAAAGAAGCTGCAATGAAATGTTTGAGAAGACTATTGCCGGAAATTAATTTGGCAGATGAAAAAATTCCTGCAGAAACTCTTGAAAAGCTAGTTGTAAACGATGAAGATTATAGACTTGCGTTACGTGAGGTAACCCCTGCTGGGATGCGCGAGGTTTTCATTGAAAAACCTGACGTAAGGTGGGACCAAATTGGAGGATTGGAAAACGTAAAGCTAGAGCTACAAGAAGCAGTAGAGTGGCCTATGAAATATCCCATATTTTATTCAAATCTTGGATATAGGACGCCACGTGGAATATTGCTTCACGGGCCAAGTGGAACTGGAAAGACGCTTCTAGCAAAAGCCGTAGCAACAGAGAGTGAAGCTAATTTCATCTCAGTGAAAGGGCCTGAGCTTTTATCAAAATGGATAGGTGAATCAGAACGAGGAATAAGAGAGGTATTTCGAAGAGCAAGACAGGCATCGCCATGCGTTATATTTTTTGATGAGATTGACTCCATTGCTCCAACAAGGGGAATGGGTGAAACTTCAGTTACAGAAAAGGTGGTCAGCCAACTTCTCACAGAACTTGACGGTATTGAAAGTCTTCATGGAGTAGTAGTCATTGCTGCAACAAACAGAGCAGACATAATAGACAAAGCATTACTTAGACCTGGTAGATTTGACAAGATGGTACTGGTACCAATACCAGACAAAGAGGGCAGACTCAAAATACTTGAGATAAGCTCAAAAGACATCCCAATGGAGAGAGAGATGGGAACTCAGAATGGCATAAACCCAGATTATGTAGACCTAAACAAGATTGCAGAAGCTACAGATGGTTTTAGTGGTGCGGATGTTGCGTCTATTGCAAATACTGCTGTATCTCTTGTCATACACGAGTTTATTGAAAAATACCCAGATCCAAAAGAGGCAGAAAAACGTGTTGAGGATGCAAAGGTAACCATAAGGCATTATGAAGAGGCCATCAGAAAAGTAAAGACCCAGAAAGATCTAAAGATTGGTGAAAAAGTATCAATATCGCACTTTAGATAATTGAGGCATGGGCATAATTTCTACCAAAAATAAATGCTAGTTGCCAAGCATGTGCTTGACACATCTTGGTCTGTCACTGCCAACAATGCAATTGTAGTACACCGCAATCTGGTACACAAAGACACATGACAGTACAAATGATGCCGACATTTCCAGCCCGCGGACTGTAAGTGTACCGATGCCAAACGTTTCCTTGAGACACTCAAAGAGCGGCTCGACTGACACCTTCCTGTTTGCGTATATTCTCTGTCCCTCCTTCGAGTTGTAAAATTCTACAAGTTCCAGCCTCTCGGCAGGCGTGCTCTTGTACTTTTTTACAGGGCAGACAAGTCTTGCAGCGCACGCCTGATCGGTGAGCCGGTACAGCTCGGAATCGTCATAGGCATGGTCTGCTGCCATATTTTCCACAAAACCTGCAATTGGTACCACAAGAGACCTGTATGACATGTTGTCACTGATGTTTGCCGTTGTATAATCTGCTGACAGCGGTACCACAAGACGGCCCGTGCTGCATAATATGTGCAGCTTGTACCCAAACAACCATCCCTTTGATTTTGAAAATCCCCACCTGGCATCGGTGTCAATTCCGGAGATTGGTAGAATCTTTTTCTTCATGCTGGACCTGCGCCATACCGGTCCCCTTGTCCTCAGAAGCGAGCTGTCAACTGATGCCGTGGTACCATCGACTAGGCCTTCTAGCAAGAAGACGTTTCCCATCTTTGCAATTACCTTCCTGATTGGGAGCACCTTGAATCTGCGGTCAAACGTCCTGCGGTCTGGCAGACAGTGCAGTCCGCATGCGCTCATTACTTTCTGATTGTATGGCATGTCCATCTCAAAATACTGGTGCAGGCAGTTGTTGGACGGGATCCTCAGCCATATCATGACAACGCGACACCGCAGCATTACCGTTGTGGGATAAACGTATGGGTGCCTCCTTTTCTTGTCAACATCTTTGTACAGGCAGAGCAAACCAATCAGACGCAAAATTCCTAATAGTATCGAT
>VFSW01000876.1_pt1 | contig 44478 bp, 37 predicted proteins | sample 5358111 | NCBI WGS metagenome assembly VFSW01 (sample SAMN11554181, study PRJNA540505) | mine drainage metagenome | isolation source: sediment from site ElyBrook_90M | place: USA: Ely Copper Mine, Vershire, VT | collected 2017
CACCCGGTCGCGGGGCGTCCGGCGCCGAGAACTCTTCGAGCTGAGCACGCGCGTCTACCCCCGACGCCACCGAAGCCCCACGACCGTTAATCGTTTGGGGGACGGTTCGGACGGCCGGCGTGCACGGGTGCGGTTCGGTCGCCGTGCGAGTGGTCCCGCTGCCGAGGCGTCCGGCCTCAGACTCTCTCCTCCGGCGAGCGGGTCACGAGTGCCTTGGCAGAGGGACTACCCTCCGCTCGCGTGCGTCGTCGGCTCGATGGCTCGTCCCACGAGGTCAAACGAGATGGAGCGGGACCCGGGGAGGTCACCGTCCGTCGGGGGAGTCGAACGGCCTCGCCTCAGCGCGGTACCTCGGGTCGGCCGATGGGGGCCGAACGATGGGACTCGCCGAGCGGGTTCGGCGTCCGGCCGAGAGACCGATCCCGAAGTCGGTGATGGGCATCGGTGTACGCCGTCGCCAGCAGGAAGTACGTAACGAAGAGCGGGGCGATGACGAAGGCGATGGAGGCGCCCGACGCGATCAGGGCCAACGGACTTGTGAAGAACTGTACCAGGAGTCTGAGGATGTCGTGGCCGATGACATATCCGGTCAGCACCGAGACTCCGAGGGACCAGGCAAACGCCGTCCACAAAATGAGCCGCGCGACCCTACCGACGACCCGCTCCACGAGGAGCACGAGTCCGAGAAAGAAGTTCCCAAACGCGAGCGCCACGAGACCCCCCACGATCCACACGACGAGGGCGGGCGGTCCCCCCGGTCCCGGCGGCCCTTCGAGCGCGTCGAGGACCGCGACCGCCCCCGCGCCTCCGATGAGGAAGGTAAGCACGATCCCGAGGCGACGGGAGCGCGAGAGACTGCTCCGGGGATTCGACTGGTACCATTGATGGAACCCACGGTACATCAGGTAGAAGCCGAGACCGGTAGTGAAAAGCCCCAGATAGTAGAGGCCCACCCACACCGGGGGCGCGTAGCCGTAGCTGAAGAATTGAAACGTCTCGGTCCCGCCCTCTACTAGGAATCCTGCGACAAACGTGGCTAGGGCCAGTCGAATCGTTCGGGTCACACAACGGACCTGCAGTCTCGGGGCCGTAACCTCTACCGGGCCAAAAGAAGGACTCCCTGCGTTCTCCGAGCGCTCGCGCTCGGCCGACTCAGCGGCCCGTCGTCGCCCAGGGGGTCCACACCGCGGGGAGTCCGGCGGCTAGGGGACTCCGAGGCTCCCGGCAATCGGCGCCCACGGATCGCCGGCCGATGAAGGGTGAGGAGAGAACGGCCGGCTTAGGGTCGGTAACGGGAACCCTGGGCGAGCGGAGATCGGCCGGCGATGCCTCTCAGAGAGCCCATCCGCCGTGCTCCCATCATGAAACCCTCACGGCTTCACCGAAGAGGGACTCCTCTTCGGCAACGCAGTCGGCAGGATCCGGGGACAGACCGCGCCGGTCTTCGGATTCGTAGTAGGCCTTCTCGCTCGAAGCCCAGTCCTCGGACGTCGATAGGCCCAAGACCCAAACGAACCGATCCGACTCCCGGATCACCCGAGCCCCGACCACCTCGAACCCGAACTTCCGGCGAAGTGGAACGATCGACTTTCTCCAACCCACGAGCCACTCCTCCATTCGTCCGGAGTGAATCTTGTAGATTCGAATTTGCGTGACCATGCTCGGACCTCGCGGAGCTTCCCGCACCGATCCTTCCGTAGGTCCTCTGGCTACTGGTAACTTCTGTTCCGAAAGGACCCGTTCCGAACTCCCCATCAGCGGGTTCGTGCGGGGGGCGGCTTAATCTAACCGATGCAGGTTTGGTGCCGTGGCCTCGGTCCGGCGTCTCGCCGCCATCATGTTCACCGACACGGTCGGGTACACCGCCTCCACGCAAGCGGACGAGGGCCGGACGCTCGACCTGCTCCGCCAGCAGGCGGAACTGGTCCGCCCGCTCGTGGCCGTCCACCAGGGTAAGGAGATCAAATCGACCGGGGATGGGTTCCTGGTCGAATTCGACAGCGCGCTCAAGGCCACTCAATGTGCGGTGAACATCCAGCGGCGGATCTACGAGCGGAATGCGGAGGGGGGCTTGGCCCCGATCCGGATCCGGATCGGAATCCACCTCGGGGACGTCGTGCAGAACGGCACGGACATCCTCGGCGACGCGGTGAATATCGCCGCACGGATCGAGCCGATCGCCGAGCCCGGGGGCATTTGCGTCTCCGGCGCGGTCTACGAGCAGGTCCGGAACAAGATCCCCGATAAGCTCGAGAAGCTAGCGCCGACGGCGCTCAAGGGGCTGCAGTCCCCCATGGAGATTTACCGGGTCGTGTTGCCTTGGACGGTTCACGAGCCATCCCCCGTGGACAGAGGTCCGTCCCCACTCGACAAGAGCCGAATCGCCGTCCTCCCGTTCGTGAGCATGAGCCCGGACCCGAACGACGAGTATTTCGCGGATGGACTCACCGAGGAGCTGATCGCGAACCTGGCGCTCGTCAAGGGACTCAAGGTAATCGCACGGACGTCGGTGATGAACTACAAGAAGAAAGAGAAGAACGTCTCCGAGATCGGCAAGGAACTCGGGGTCGGGACGGTCGTGGAAGGGAGCGTCCGGAAGTCGGCGAACCGGATCCGGGTCACCGTGCAGGTGATCGACGTCGCCTCGGAGGAGCACCTCTGGGCGGCGAAGTACGACGACAACCTCGACGATGTCTTCGCCGTGCAAAGCGAAATCGCGACGAAGGTGGCCGCATCCATCCCCGGGAGCCTTTCCCCCGCGCCAGCTCCGGGTCCGGCGCTGCAAGAGACCCGAGACATGCAGGCTTACCTGTGCTTCCTCCAGGGGCAGGCCCTCGTCTGGCGGCGCGAAGAGGTCCCTATACGGCAGGCGCTGAGATACTTCGAGCAGGCCGTCGAGAAAGACCCAACCTTTTCGAGGGCGTACGCCAGCATGGCCAGGGCCTACAAGCAGCTCGGCGAGGAGGGGTTGATCTCCTGGTCCGAGGCCATCGTTCAAGGCAAGGCTGCGGCGGAGAGGGCTCGTAGAATCAATCCCAACTTGGCCGAGGCGCATGCCATACTCGCCGAACTATCGTTCATGGCGGACGACCCCATCGAGGTGCTCGAGAAGGAAGCGAGAAAAGCGCTGGAGCTGAACCCCAACCTGGCCGAAGCCCACGACATTTTGGGGGAGGTTGCGGGAATCAAGGGAGACCTAGAATCCTTTGTGCGTCAGATCGAGGAGGCCTACCAGTTGGATCCGCTCTCCCCACTTACGATAAGGTATCTCGGAAGGGCCTACTTCTACGCGGGGAGGCAGCAAGAAGCTCTCGAGCATTGGAAGAGGAATCTCAATCTCGATCCGATTACTTCGTACCACGGGATGGCCGACTACTACATCGCGAAGGGGAACCTGGAAAGGGCGGACGCGATGGTGAAGGAGATGGAGAGAATCGGGCCCACCACTCGGGTTACCTACCTAGAGCGCGGGTACGTGGCCGCCCTCCAAGGGGACAAGGCGACTGCCATGGAGATGATTGCGAAGCTGGATGCCACTCACGAAAAGGGGTGGGTGACCTTCCCGTACGCGGGCTACATCTATCAGGCGCTCGGAGACCTGGACAAGTTCTTCGAGTACATGTTTGCGGCGGTCAAGACCCACACGCTCCCCGTGACCAGCCTACTGTTCTCCCCACTCTTCGCCGGGGTGAGAAAGGATACACGGTTCGACCAGGTCATTTCCCTCGATCGCCAGCTCAATGGATAGGAGAGGATTTACCCTGCGGACCGGAATGCCCGGGGCAATGCCTCACTCCTTCGAACCCCATTGTCCGAACTGCGCGCAACCCATGCACTCCGGGATCATTGGAACGAACGGCAAGCTCGCCTGGCGGCAGGAGGCGGGTCGGTTATGGCTCGACGGTGAGACCATCGGCAAGAAGGTCATCTTGACCGTCCAAAACTACAGTGCTTGGCGGTGCCATGTCTGCCAGTTGCTCGTAATCGACTATAGCCACGACGTCTAAACAGCGCATGGCGAGCTCTAGCGCGTGCCGGGCCGCGCGCACGTCAGCGTGCCCTTGAGGACTCGCAGGAACCTCTGGCGCTGGGGCTAGACCGGCGACTCCTACTCCAAGTCCATTACCCTATCGATTGTAGTCGGGAGCATTCTGCCTCTTGAGGAACTCCGGGCGGGCTACCAGGGCACGGAGGAGGTAATCCCCCTGGGCATCGTTCCTGGCCCCCGCGGTCCTTTGCAACGTTCCGGGGGCCCGGTCGCGGCGTCGGCGGTCTCGAAGGGGCGAGGCGCGCCCGACTCGGTGATCGACACGGAGTGAGCGTGCAAGGATCGCATCGAGCGGTGCGAGCGAGCCCGGGTCCTCATGAAAGACGCTCCCGGCCGATCGGTTGGCCGCAATACTCAGCGCGCGGGACGATGACGGGACGTCGAGGAGCGTAGGCGACGCGGACAGCGCCTACTCCACCCGCGCTAGCACGGTCAGCGCGCGGAGCGTAATCATCTTGCTGGATTTCCCTACCTCCTCGAACGTGAGAGGCTCCGGGCACTTACCGGGGTGCGTGGCGAACCAGTCGACGAACTCCTGATACGGATCCGGTTGGAACGCATCGAGATCCCAGCGGCCGTCCGGCCGCTGCTTCTTGCGCAAGAGGTCGAGCGCGTAGCGGAGCCGAGGATCCTTGCCGTAGCCCAGCTCGGTCAGGCAGTCAAGGCCCACCAAGAGATCGTAGTAGTAGTGCACGGGCCAGTGGAAGCGGTACCAGGGCTCATACCGGTCCCCTTGATGGTGGAGCTCGTGCTCGAGGTAGTATTCGGCGGCCCGCTCGACGACCGTCGTCATCGCCGGGGTCCACTTCGAGCGAGGATACGCGGCAAAGGCTCCGAGACCCTCCCACGCATCGAGCGACCGGCTCGGGGCCGGTCCGTTCTTCACGTATCGGCAGGACCAGCCCCCTTTCGGGTGGGCGGTCCTCACGATCCAGTCGAGGGTCTTGCGGACCCGGGGGTCGTCCTCGTAGCCCAGGCGAAGGAGTCCCCGAGCCATGTTGGCGGTGTAGCAGTGGTGCCCCTTCCCTTTGCCGAACCCTCCCACGCCTCCTCCCTCGAGGGGAGACTTGCCCATCCAATACTCGGCCGAGGCCGCCACCGCCGGGATGGCGCGCGTCGCCCCCAGGTCCGCCAACGCCAGCATGACCCAGTGCGTGGCCACGAACCGGGGCTCCATCCAACCCTTATCGCGTGCCCACCACCCCCTCGGGTCCCGACGGGCGAGGAGGTCGGCGACCCATCCCGTGGTCGGGATGCGCGACTTGGTCCTGCAGACCTCGGGGTCGGACTCCTTCTTCCGGAGGAGCTTCGTCAGCGCGAGGTAGCGGATCGACGGCTGCTCGGGCTCAAGCAGCCACTCCAAGACCTTGTCGCTGGACACGGGTGCGAGGAGGATCGCGCACGTACATGACCCTGGTGAGGCGGGCCCCCCAGGACCGGCCGCTTCCGCGGCCCTCCTGCGGGGTCGCGGCCCCCTGCGCGACCCCAGCGAGGGACGTGTCGGTGCGATCCCGAGTTTGCAGCGGACGCGCGCGGCCAATGACGTTGACCGCAACCGACGCGGAGACGAGCGCGCGGGACGAGAACGGCGTGCAGATTGCAGCACGGCCGCGATCGAAGGGCAACGTGAGGAGGGCGACGCCACGCCCCGTGAGGGACTCCTCGTTGCGAGCCTCTCGCTTGGAAGAGGGTTCGAGCGGCCAGCTACCTGGCCCCCACCTTGCCGAGGGAGAAGGATCCTATCGCTCGCGTTCCGGCACCGCGGGAGTGGCCGCCTGGCCAACTTCGGTGCCAAATGGGTACATTCGCAATGCAAGACTAAGGAGGAGCACACCCACCACTGCGAGGGAAACAAGGAGGAGGCGGACAGCGAACGCGGTAGTTCCTGGTCCTCCCAGCGACGCCTGAAGATAGGCACCCACTCCGGCCAAAGCAACGACTATCCCAGCGAGAACTCCGATCAGTCTGGAGGGCACAGCGCTCGACATATCGACGATCAAGACACGGGACGTTCTAAACCTACGTGTTCCTCGCGTCGGACCCCGGACCCTTCTTCGGGTTGCACTGCTCGCCCCAGTCGAATCGCTTGGCACGGCTTGACCCGGGCCGGGGCGGAACGGGAGACGCCGCGGAGGGCTAGCGGGCGCGCAAGCACGGCTACCGGGCCCGGGGGCGCGGCCGCCACGTGCACCCTCGCGACCAGTGGGCGTCCGTTCGAGACCGCGGCACCATCGCCCGGCACCGCGGAGCTTCGTCGCGATTTCGCCGTGTTGGATGCGCGCTCGGTCGAGCGGTCACTCGATTTCCTCTTTGCGCGCGCACATGGTCCGTCACCCAGCCCCATCGACGATGGCTCCGAGCTATCGGCCATGGGCCCCGTCCTGACCGGTGAGAGGTGCGATTCTCGAACGCGCGTGGACTACTCAAGTGCGCCGACCGTTGCGCTAATCCTCTCGATGCGCACGAGCGGCCTTGCGGCAGAGTGGCGAAGCGTCACCCTTAGGAGGCGCAAGGCACCGAAGGCAAGCCTTCGGTGCCGTTGGCACCTCTCAGTGGATGATGCCAAACCAAAACAGCACGACGGCTACGACCACGATTACGACAATCCAACCGAGTACTCCCATGGTCGGTGGTGGGAGGTACGACCGTATCAACCCGAGCTTGAATCGAATCGAGCAGAGGCCCATCAAAGATCCGATCCGCGGCCCCCGACTTGGCAGCTCGACGTTCTTCCCGAGAAAACCACGTACCCTTATCGGAAGCCGGCCGCACCACAGTGCGCCCGCCCCTCATTCACGGGGACCACAGCCGCTCCGTTAGAAGAGACGAGCCACCCTGACGGGAGCCCGGGTGGGTGCCGTAAGAGCGGGCGGGTGCATGGTGTGGCGATGCCGCAACACCAATAACCCCGAGAAAAGGTCAACGATCACGGGAACGTCGCGAAGGTCAAGTTCGACGGCGTACGCCGCCCGCCGCGGTTCTGCCTACCGCCGAGGCCGCCGGCGGAGAAACTCGTGGGCGCGGCGGCCGCGTCGGCGCTTGCGGAAGGCGCGGAGAGCGGGAGGCCCTACGATCTCGTGCGACCCGAGCTCGATTCCTGGTGCGCTCGCGCGAGTCGCTTTGGGGCGAAGCGGAGACACGGTCGAGGTTCCGATCGAGCCGGGGAAGCCGAGCCCAGCGAGGTGCGGAAGCCGTCACCCCTACCGGAAGGTTGAGGAGGGCCGGCCCGTCGACGGGCAGGTTGCCAGCAGTGGGCTTCGCACTCCTCGGAACAAGCCTCGAGATCTTCCGGTGGTTTCCCGGCGCGCCTCCGCTCGTCTTCGTCACCTCAGCCCGCACGATTCGGGCGACGGTCGTCCTGCTCGTGACGTGGCGCGCGCTCGCCATCGCCGCGTCCTAGGGTCTCTACGCGCGCCGACCCGGCAGATTCAGGTGGGAGAGGCGAAGCGGGGGAAGTCGGTCTCGGTATCGACGCCCCGACGCGCGGGGGCGCTACGCATGACCGTGTTCGAACTCCTCGACCGCGCGGAGGAACGCGCGCATCTTCTCGGGGTCTTTCACGCCGGGCGCGCTCTCGATGCCGGACGAGACGTCGACGCCCCACGGACGGACGGTCGCGAGCGCGTCACCGACGGACTCCGGGGTGAGCCCGCCGGCGAGGACGAACTTGCGGCCGGGATTCTGGTCGACGATCCGCGCGCAGACCTCCCAGTCGGGGCGCACGCCGCTGCCCCCCGGTAGCGGTTGACCCGCGGCGTCGAGATGGATCCGAGGGTAATCCTCGGCGGGCGGCACGTTGGGGAGCGGGGCATCGCCCGCGGAGGGCGGGATCGGGACCGACGGGACCAGGTGGTGGACTTCGAGGAACTCGAGTCCGGCGGGGACTTCGCCGTAGACCTGGATCCGGTCGACCCCGACCTCTTCGAAGAGCCGGTGCACGAGCTCGGACGTCGGTCGGACGACGACCGCCCACGCCTCGGCCTCGGAGGGGAGGTGGCCGATGAGCTCGGCGGCCCGCTCGCAGGAGACGGACCGCGGGGAGCCCGGAACATCGATCACGAACCCCGCGGCTCCGCCGGCCGGGGCGAGCGCCACGTGCGCCGGGTCGGAGAGACCGCAGAACTTGACGAACGTCCTCATCGCGGACCTCCGGAACGGACCGCCCGCACCGTGTCGAGGAAGGCCGCCGGGTCCGACGCCCGGGCCACTGCGGTGCCGACGAGGATCCCGTCGACCCCCAGCCGCCAGAACCGGTCGGCGTCCTCGGGTCCCTCGACGCCGCTCAGGCCAAGGAGCGGTCGGAAGCCCCGGTCCCGAGCCGCCGCGATCGTCGTCTCCGCGGTCGCGCGCTCGAACCGCAGGGTGTCGAGGTCGCGCACGTTCACTCCGTACATGTCGGCGGCCACGCCCGCCGCCTCACTTAATTCTGCCTTCCCGTGGAACTCGAGGAGCACTTCGAGGCCGACGTCGTGGGCGGCGAGCGAAAGCTCCGCGAGGGAGTGCTCGAGATGGCCCTCGCGTCCGAGACGCGCGATCAGGAGGACCGCGCTCGCCCGGGCGGGCCGGGCCGCTTCGACCTGCTTCGGGTCGACGACGAAGTCCTTGAAGAGGAGCGGCCGGTCGGAGGACCGAGCCAGTTCGGCCACGTCCGACGGCGAGCCGTCAAAGCGCGCACGGGTCGCGAGGCACGAGTACCCGGTGGGGCCCGCCCGTCGCACCGACTCGACGAACTCTCGGACGGAGCGCGAGGGAAGCATCGGGTCGGGCCGCCCGGGCGAGACGCGCTTGTACTCGACCAGAACCGCGCCCCGGGCCGCGTCGCGCTCGACCGCGGCCCGAAGGCTCGGCCGGGGGGCGGATCCGACCGGTGGGAGCTGTGCGAGGTACGAGGGACGTGCGACTTCCTCGCGCACGGCGCGCACGATCTCCTGGAGGAACCCCATCGTCACGCGCCTCCCGGCGTCGCGAATCCGCGGGCGAGGTCGCGCAGGGAGCGAAGGAGTTCCTCCGCCCGGCCGCCGTCGAGCGCCTCGCGGGCGCGATCGACCCCCGCCGCGAGCGGGGGTACCGGCCGGGCGAGCCAGAGCGCCGCGGCGCTCGTCTGCTGGACCGAGCCGCGGCGCGCGCCGTCGCCCCCGGCGAGGATCCGCTCCGTTTCTTCGGCGGCCGCGGGCGGGTCGAGCGCCTCCCACGAGCCCCGACGCTCGCTCGGGAGAAGGTGGCGGCGGGGGTCGACGCGCACGATCCGTCGGCGACCGCCGCTCCGAACCACGGCGATCGTGAGCGCGCGCGGCGAGAACTCGTCGCATCCTTCCGCCGACGTCATCGAGAGCGCCCGACGGACGCCGAGCCGCTCGAGGGCGGACGCCACCTCTTCCGCGGCCGCCCGGTCGGGGACGCCCACGACCTGGTAGGGAACGCGCGCCGGGTTCGATAGGGGCCCGAGGCGGTTGAAGATCGTCGGGATCCCGAGCCGCTTGCGGACCGGGGCGACCGCGTGGGTGGCGGGGTGGAAGAGCGGCGCGTGGAGGAACGCGAGACGGTGACGGCGGTACGAGGCGCGAGCAAATTCGACCGATCGGGTGACCGGGAGCCCGAGCGCCTCGAGGAGGTCGCTCGAGCCGCACCGCCCGCTCGCGCTGCGGTTGCCGTGCTTGACGACCGGCGTTCCGGCGGCGGCGACGACGAAGGCGCTGACGGTCGAGACGTTGAACGACGGGCGACGGGCGCCTCCGGACCCGCAGAGGTCGACCGCGCCGTCGGCGGACGGTACAGGGAACTTGAGGGCGCGGCGGCGCATCTCCGTGGCGAACGCGGCGAGCTCCGCGGGCGTGCGCGGACGAGCGGCGAGGCCCACGAGCAGGGCCGCGCGGTCCGCGTCCGTTGCGCTCGGGTCGACGATCGCGTCGAAGAGGGAGGCCGCCTCCCTGGCCCCAAGCGGCCGAGCCTCGAGGACGCGCGCGAGCGGCCGGGCGGTCATCGGCGCGCCTCCTCGAGGAAGTTCGCGAGCATCCTCGGGCCGTAGCGCGTGAGGTACGATTCCGGGTGGAACTGGACGGACTCGACGGGGCGGTGGCGGTGCCGAAGGCCCATGACCAGGCCGTCCGTCCCGCGCGCCGAGATCTCGAGGGCGGCCGGGACCGTGGAGGGCCGCACCACGAGCGAGTGGTAGCGGGCCGCCAAGAGCGGCGACGGGAGTCCGGCGAAGATCCCCCGACCGTCGTGCGCGAGCTCGGAGAGCTCCCCGTGGACCGGTGCGGGCGCGCGACCGACCGCAGCGCCGTAGTGCTCGCCGATCAGCTGATGCCCGAGGCAGACGCCGAGGAACGGCCGCTCGCGGTCCCACCGCTCGAGAAGGTGGCGCGCGAGGCCGGTGATGCGCCGGTCGCTCGGGTGACCCGGGCCGGGAGAGAGGACGATCGCGTCCGGGTCGACCCGCACGGCGTCGCGCAGCGGCACCGTGGCGCGAAGGCAGGCGACCCGCGCGCCGTGGGCCGCGAGTCCTTGCTCGATGTTGTGGACGAACGAGTCCTCGTGGTCGACGAGAAGGACCTTCACGAAGTTCCCCCCGCGAGGAGCTCCTCGACGTGCCCGAGCTTGGTGAGCGTCTCGGCGAACTCGCGCCGCGGCTCCGAGCGGTAGACGATCCCCGCTCCCGCGGCGGTGTAGAGCCGGGGACCGACGGCGAATCCGGTACGGATGGCGAGCGCCCAATCGGCCCGTCCTCCCGGACGCAGGAGCCCGACCGCTCCCGCGTACGGACCGCGCCACGTCCGTTCCTCCCGCTCGAGAAGCTCGGTCGCCCGGATCTTGGGTGCGCCGCTCACGGTCCCCGCCGGGAACGTCGCGGCGAGCGCCTCCCAGGGCCCGACGCCCGGCCGGAGGTCGGCCGCGACCCGGCTCACGAGGTGGTCCAGCCGCGCGTAGCGGACGCGGCGCTCTCGGGAAAGGAGGCGCACGGTGCTCGGTCGCGCGATCCGTCCGAGGTCGTTGCGCGCCAGGTCGACGAGCATCCGGTGCTCGGCGAGCTCCTTCGGGTCGACCTCGAGCGGTAGCCGGCCCCGGGCGCCCGCGCCGACCGGCACGGTCCCGGCGATCGGGTTCACCACCGCCCGACGGCCGTCGACCTCGACGACCGATTCGGGAGAGACGCCGACGATCTCGCGGTCCCCGAAGCGCAGGTAGTAGAAGAAGGCGTACCGCTCGCTCGCGCGCAGCCGACCGGCCCGCTCGAGGAGGTCGTTCGGTCGCGCCCAGGCGCGCCGGTGGGCGAGGACGACCTGGTACGCCTCGCCGTTGCGGATCTCTCGCTGGAGCCGTCGCACGCTCGCCTCGAACCGGCGGTGCGGCATCGAATCCTCGAGCGGAGTGAGCGGCGTCGGCGGCGCGCGCTGCGCCGGGCGCGAACGCCGCGGCCGACCGACCGTCGTGCCGGCGACGAACGCGAACTCGCCGAGCGGGAACGGCGATCCCCCCGGAACCCGGCGGAGCGCCGGCTCGAAGAGTCCGAACGCCTCGAATCCGGCGTAGCCGAGGACCGCCCGGCCCCGACCGCCCCCCAGGAACCGCTCGGTGGCCCGCGAGAGCTCCTTCACGTCCGTTCGGGGTCCGAGCGTCCGGACCTCCTCCGCCCGCGTGAACGCGACCGCGATGCCGCCCGTCGGGTCGTGCGTCGCGCTCCGCTCGAAGTACCCGGCGGTCTCGGCCCCCTCGGCGCGCTCCACGAACGCCGGCCATGGGTCGGTCACCGCGGCGCCTCCGAAACGAGGGTCCGATGCAGCTCCCGGAGGACCTCGGGCCCACGGCCCTCGGGCACGGCCACCGAGAGGGCGCGCGGCGTGGCGCTGAACCCCTCGGCGCCCTTCACCGCCGCCGAGGGAAGTCGGTCGAGATCGTCGAGGATCCCGTCGCCGATCGCGATCACGAGGGTGACCGAGTGGGGCCCTTCGACCATCGCGGCGGCCTCCCGGGTCACGGGGGCGAGGGCCCGGATCGCGGCGAGGACCTGACGCGGTTCGAGGACGAGGCAGAGGAGCGCGGACGACGTGTACAGCTGGACCAGGTTCACCCCGGCCTCCGCGAGCCGGTGCGAAACCTCGGCGACGATCCCCGGCCGCTGCCGGCCCCCGGGGACCCTCAAGCGCAGAAGGCGCAGCGGCCCCAGCATCGTGAGCGCGCGGTTGCGGCGGCCGGGTCGGGCCGGCGCGATCGTCGTGACGACCGAAGGGTCGTCGAGCGAGCGCACGCGCAGGAGGACCCCTTGCGCCCGCGCGGGTTCGATCGTGAGCGGGTGGAGGACCCGGGCGCCGAACTGGGCGAGCTCCTCCGCCTCCTCGTACGAGAGCTCGGGGATCGGGCGCGCGTCGGGGACCTCGGAGGGGTCGGCGGAGAGCACCGCGACGTGGCGCTTGACGAGCTCGACGCGCGAGGCACCGAGGATCGCGCCGATACCGGCGGCTGCATAGTCGGAGCCGCCCCGCCCGAGGGTGGCCACCCGACCTTCGAGGCTACGGCCGAAGTATCCCGTGACGACCGGGACCTTCCCGCGGGCGAGGAGCCGGTGAAGTCCTCGCCGGACCGCGACACGCGAGCGCTCGAAGAGGATGCACGAGGCCCCGTAGGCATTGTCGGTGATCAGCCCGAGGTGGTCGGATTCGACGGGGACCGCATCGAGCCCGCGGGCGACGAGATCGGCGCTCAACCAGTGCACCGAGATCCGCTCGCCCTGGCTCAAGACCCGGTCGGTGAGCGGCGCGTCGTGGCCCGAAGTCGCCTCGACCTGCCGAAGGAGCCGCCCGAGTCGCTCGAGCTGCCGTCGACCGGCCGGTGGGAGTCCGGGATGGGCCCGTCGGACCTCGTCGACGGTCTTCCGGTGGACCGAGGGCGATCGGGGATGGGCGAGGGCGGCGCTGAGCCGGTCGGTGATCCCCTCCCGGGCCGATGCGACGACGACCACGGGGGCGCCTTCGGCGAGCGCCGTCCGGACGTCGGACGCGACGCGGGCGGGGTCGGCGAGCGAGGCGCCGCCGAACTTGAGGACGACCGGGGGACGGGCGGGGCTCACGGCGACGTCCCCTCCCTCGATAGGAACCCTCGGCCGAGAGCAAGCTCGGCGTTGAGCACCGATCCGCCCGCTCCGCCGCGCACGGCGTTGTGCGAGAGGACGAAGAACCGGAGGTACGGAGGGTCGAAGCGGGCGCGTCCGACGACGACCGCCATGCCGCGGGCGCGGGCCGGGTCTCCCGCCCATCGGTCGCGGAGCGGCTGGGGACGGTCGGGCTCGGCCCGGAGCTCGATCGGCGGCCGGGGCGCCGTGGGAAGATCCTCCGCGGCGAGCGGGTCGAACTCTCGCCAGACCCGTTCGACCTCGTCGAGAGACGCCCGACGCGTCGCTTCGACCGTCACCGCCTCGAGGTGGCCTTCGCGCGTCGCGACGCGGGCGCACTGGGCGATGACCGGGAGGTCGAGCGGCGCGACGCGGAGGCCGCGACGGCGACCGAGGATGCGCGCCGTCTCGTCACGCATCTTCTCTTCCTCGTCGCGGATGAACGGAACGACGTTGTCGGCGATCGCGAGCGACGGGACGCCGGGATAGCCGGCGCCCGAGAGCGCCTGGTACGTCGCCACGTGGACGGCGCGAGGGCGCAGCAGCGGGACGATCGGGGCGAGCGAGACCACGAGCCCGGCCGCCGAGCAGTTCGGGTTCGTCACGAGGAGACCGCGGCCGCGGGGCCTCCGTGACGTGAGGGCGAGGTGGTCGGCGTTCACTTCGGGCACGAGGAGCGGCACGGTGGCGTCCATCCGGTGGTCCGACGCGTTCGAGAAGACCGAGATCCCTCGGCGGACGAGTTCGGTCTCGACGGGTCCGGCCGTCCCGGACGGGAGCGCCGAGAAGACGACCCGGACCCCCGCTCGGGCGAGGCTCGAAGGGGTCGAACGAACGAGCTCCGCCGTCGCGAGCGCGGCGGGCGGGGCTTCGGCGAGCTGCCAAAGATCGGCGAGCCGTCGGCCGACGGACCGCTCGCTCGCCGCGAGCAGCGGTCGGCCGAACGTGGGGTGGTCGGCGAGGAGCCGAGCGAAGTGCTGGCCGATGTAGCCGCTCGCTCCAAGGATGGCGCACGGGATCTGAGGTTCTTCGGTCATAAGTACCCTCCACGAAGCGCGAGGTCGGCGACCGCGATCGCGGCGACGGCCTCGAGGACCACCACCGCCCTCGGCACGATGCACGGATCGTGCCGTCCGGTGACGACGAGCGTTTCCGCCGAACGGGTGGCCAAGTTGACCGTTCGCTGCGGCCGCGCGATGGACGACGTCGGCTTGACGGCGACCCGGACGACGATCGGCATCCCCGTGGCGAGGCCCCCGAGGATCCCGCCGGCGTGGTTCGACTCGGTCCGGACCTCGGAGTCGACCCAGACGAACGGGTCGTTGTGCTCGCTGCCCCGCATTCGGGCCGCGGCAAAGCCGGCGCCGAACTCGACCGCCTTGACCGCGGGTACCGAGAAGAAGGCGTGCGCGATCGTGCTCTCGATCGAGTCGAAGAACGGCTCGCCGAGGCCGACCGGCACGTGGTCGATGCGGACCTCGACGACCCCGCCGACGCTGTCGCCGTCCCGGCGCGCCTCGGCGATGACCTCCTCCATCCGGGACGACGCGACGGGGTCCGGGGTCCCGACCTCGTTCGTCCGTGAGCGCTCGCGCAGCTGAGGGACGTCCGCGGTCGGCGGGATCACGGCGTCGACGGTCCCGATCGAACGGGTGTAGGCGACGATGTCGATTCCCCGGGCGGCGAGCAGCGTCTTCGCCACCGACCCCGCGATCACGAGGCCGACCGTCATCCGGCCGGAGAAGATCCCACCGCCCGAGAGGTCGGCGCCGGCCCCGTATCGGACCCGCGCCGGGTAGTCGGCGTGGCCCGGGCGTGGGGTCTCCTTGAGGCGATCGTACGGCTCCCGTCGGACGTCCTCGTTCGCCACGTGCGCGCGCAGCGGGGCTCCGTCCGCCTGGCCTTGCGTCACGCCCGAATCGAGAACGAGGTGGTCCTCTTCCTGGCGGCGGGTCGCGAGTCGCCGCCCGACCGGCCGCCGCCGGTCGAGGTCGGCCTGGATCAGGGCCGGGTAGATGCGCGTGCCCGCGGGGATCCCCTCGATCGTGACGCCGACCTCCGGCCCGTGGCTCGACCCGAAGACGGTGACGCGGAACCGCTCCCCGAACGACATCATGGTGTGTCTCCCGTCAGACCCTTCAGGACCGTCCAGAACCCCGGAAACGACTTCCGCACGGCCCGGGCGTCGCCGACGACGGACGGACCGCTCGCGGCAAGCGCCCCTACGGCGGCGCTCATCACGAGCCGGTGGTCGTTGAGGTCGTCGAGCGTGAGCGCCTTCGGCACGTCGGTTCCGACGATACGGAGCCGGTCGTCGGCGACCGTTACCGTCGCGCCCAGCCGGCGAGCGAGGTCGGCCGTCCCCGTCCGTCGGTCCGACTCCTTCCGGACGACGTGCCGCGCTCCGCGAAGCTCGCTGCGGCCGACGGTCGTCGCCGCAAGGACCCCCGCGAGCGGGTAGAGGTCCGGGGCGTCCGTGAGGTTGACGGTGAACGGTCGTCGAGGGGCGGTCCCCCTCACGGTCGCGCCGTCCCGCTCGCGGCGCACCTCGGCGCCGGCCCGCTCGAGGAGGTCGAGGATCCTAAGGTCCGCCTGCGGCCAGGAAGAGGGGATCCCGCGGACTCGGACCTCTCCTCCCGAGACCGCCGCCGCGGCCCAGAGGTACGCGGCCGACGACGCGTCCCCGGGGACGTTGAACCGGCTCCCCCGGTATCGCTGTCCTCCCGGGACTCGCACGGTGCGGCCCGTCCTCGAGCCATCGATGCCGTGGCGGGAGAGCATCGCCGCGGTGGCGTCGAGGTACGGGGCCGAAACGATCGGGCCGCGAAGAAGGAGGGTCGACTCCTCGGGAACGGTCGGAAGGGCGAGGAGAAGCGCGGAGGCGAACTGCGAGCTCTCCCATGAGTCGACCTCGACGCGTCCGCCGTGGATCGGCCCACGGACCGTGAGGGGGAGCGTGCGGCCACCGGTCGGAACGCCGACGGTCGCTCCCAGACGCTCCAGGGCCCGGAGGAGCGGAGCCATCGGTCGTAGCGGGAGTCGTCCGCGGCCGTGCAGCACGACCGTGCGGTCCCCCAACGCGGCGAGCGCCGTGGCGAAACGGAGCGTCGTTCCGGATTCGCCGCAGTCGACCCGGACCGTGGCGCGGTCGTCCGCGAGTTGGGGGGCGTCCACGGTCCAGCGGGTCTCGGCCCGCTCGACCGGCGTCCCAAGGGCTCCGAGCGCCCGGGCCGTCGCCCGGGTGTCGTCGGCGTCGAGCGGGTGGTCGACCCGGTACCGCCGATGGGCGAGATGTCCTACGACCAGCGCCCGGTGAGTGTAGCTCTTCGACGGCGGCGCCCGAACGACGCCGATCGCCGGGGAGGGCCGGATCCGGACCCGCGTCACGCGGATCCCCCCGGCCGCACTCGTCGGAGGCCCACTCGAAGAACCGTTCCCTCTTCCTTCGCTAGGACCTCGAGGATGCGCGGGAGCCGTTCGGACGGCGCGACCGCCGCGTAGGAGGGGCCGAGCCCGCTCACGCCGCTCCCGACGGCTCCCGCCGCCGCGAGCCTCGCGCGCAGCGGGCCGTAGGTGTAGCCCATCACGCGCTCGACGATCTCCGAGTTGCGCCGCATGGCCTCCCACCAGCGGTCCGAGAGGGCGGCGTCCACCGCCCGTCGGCTCTCCGGCGCGTACCGGCGGAACGCGTCCGTGAGACCGGGGGACGGTGGGTGGGTGCCGGAGGGGACGAGCAGCGCGACCTCCCAGTCCGGGTCGGCGGGTCGATGGCGCACGAGCGCGTCCCGGCCGTTGTCGGTGACGACGAACCCCGTCGACAGCCCGGCGAGGGCGTCGTCGTACGCCCCGGTCGCGCTGACGCCCGAGCGGCGCGACACCTCCGCGGAGAGTCGCGCCACCTGCCGCGCCGCCGGCGCGGAGCCCGCGGCCTGCGCGACGGCGAGGACGACCGCGCTTGCGACGGCGCTCGAGCTCTTGAGGCCCCGGGCGACCGGGATCGCGGACCGCACGGCGACCTCGCAGGTGGATCCGGTGGCCCGGCTGAACTGCCGAAGCGCCTCCCGCACCGCCTCGGCGACGAGGGGCGACGGGGTGTCGGTCGGGGGCGCGGTCGACGCCCCGGGGTCGTCGAACGGCGGGAGGATCGTTGCCTCAGCGACCGCTTCGAGGTCGATGCCGAGCGCGCAGCCGATCCCCGACGGGAGGGCGTTGACGATCGTGATCGCCGCGGACGCCCGACCTACGCCGTGCATCGTTCCTCCTCGAGCGTCGCACGAAGCGACTCCGCGTCCGGGTCCTCGCCCCACCACAGGGCGAAGCTGGCGGCCGCCTGGTAGACCAGGAGACGCCGACCGTCCTCGTAGCTCGCACCGGCGCGTCGGGCGGCCTCGGCGACCGACGCGCGGTCCGGCGCGTACACCCAGTCGAGAAGGTGACCGCCGGGCCGAACGAGGCGCTCGAGGGGGAGTTCGAGCCGGCCCGCGTCGGTCCGCCCGACCGGTGTGGCGTGGACGACGAGGCCGTCCGAAGGTGCCTCGGCGGGCGAGACCGCCGTCGCGCCGAACGCGCGGGCGACGGACTCCGTCGCGGCGGGGTTGCGGCCGACGACCCGGCGCTCGACGCCGAGCGTCCGGGCCGCCGCGAGCGTGGCCCGCGCGGCGCCTCCGGTGCCGACGACGGTGAGCGATCGCCCGTCCCAGCGGCCCATCTCGGCGAGCTCCGTCAGCCGTCGGAGGGCCGCGAGGAGGTCAGTGTTCTCGGCTTCGACCTCGTCGCCTCGAAACGTCAGGCAGTTCGCGACGCCGCACGCCGCGGCCCCTGGGCGCACGTCGCTCGCGGCCGCGAGCGCCGCGCCTTTGAACGGATGGGTCACGTTGATCCCTCGGAACCCCCGGTCGGCGAGCGGGCCCAGCGCCTCCACGAACTCGGCCTCCGACGCGAAGTCGAGGGGCACGTAGATCCCCGAGCGGTCCGAGTCGCGCATCCAGCGCGAATGGAGCCACGGACTGTGCGAGTGGGCGACCGGGTGACCCGCGACCCCAAAGAGCGGACCGTCGTCCATGGACGCGAAGTAGCGCCGCAGCCGGTCGACCGGCAGCTGGCCGGGCTCGACCGGGGGCGGCCCGCCGGCGACGGGCCCCGCTTCGGGAAGCGACGCGTAGACGAACGGGAAGCCGAGACGTTTCCCCCACGCCCTCAGGAGGGGGCTGGAGGCTCCCGTCGTCATCGCCGCGACCAGCGACTCCTCGACGGGAGGAAGGCGGGGGAGAAGCTCCCCGAGCAGCCGGCCGATCGACGCGGAGGCCACGACCTTGCGAATGCCGCCGACGGGGACCGGATCCCGGAGGAGACGCGCCCAGGCGCCGGGGTCGACCTCCCCGACCAGGTGCGTCGAGACGATGCGGCCGAGGTCCGACGGGCCGGGAAGGCGCTCGAGGAGCGGGCCGTCTCGCGCGGCTTCGACGTCGATCCACCGGAACGGCGACCGGGCCAGATCGAGAAGGATGCGCGCCCGTTCGGCCGGGTCGTCCGGACCTTCGCCGCCTTCCGCGCGCGACCGCAACGTCGCGATCAGCGGAAGGGGGGAGGGGAAGAGCTCCGACGCCGAGCTCCGCTCGGTGGCCGCCCAGCGGTCGAACCGGACCTCGGCCAGGTCCGCGCCCGCCGCGAGCGCCGCGGCGATCTGCTCCCGAGCCGTCCCGACGGACGTAGCGGGCAAGGAGACGACCAGGGCCGGGACGCGCGCGCTCACCGTTCCTCGATCGTCTCCTCGATCGCGTGTCCCAGGTGACGCGCCGGGGGAAGCCGGACCCCGTAGATCCGGACGCCCGGCCCGAGGTCCGTGGTGGCGACCCGCTCCGTCTCGGTCGAGACCCGGACCGTCTCCGCCTCCTGGAGGAAGAGCGACCGACGCTCGCCCGCGTCGTCGCCCACCACGGCGACCATGGGACGTCGCTCGATCTTGATGCGGCCGACGCGCACGGAACGCGCGCGTCCGTTCGGCTCGGCGACGAGGACCGCGTCGCCGCCCCCGAGCTCGGCCAGGTACCGGGTCGTCCCGTCCGCCATCAGCACGTAGGAGTGGGCCGCTCCCGCGTTCACCCGGAACGGACGGGGTCGGCTGAATCGGGAGCCGACCGCCTCGCTCGCGACATGGTAGAGGAACGCGGCCGCGCTGCCGACCAGCAGCCCCTCCGCCGGCGTGAGGAGCGAGGTCGTGTCGACGATCACCCGGTCGCCGACCCCGACCGGGCGGACGGAGAGGACCGGAACGAGCGTCCATTCGAGGCCGGTCGGCAGCGGACCGTCGAGGACCCGTTCGAGGGTGTCGACCTCGGCGGACGAGCGGACCTCGACGATCACGAGGTCGGCGCCGTGCTCGAGCGCCCCCAGCGCGCCCGGGACTTCGCTCGCGGTCCGCGCGTACGCCCACAGCTCGAAGCGACGCCCGCGCGCCGCGATCGCGTTCTCGAGCGGGATCACCCGGTCGCCGGTCCACTCGACCGCGAGCGCTCCGCCCGTGGGGACCCGCGCGACGGCCGCGGCGAGCTCCTCGGGACCCGAGACCCGGACGATCGGCACCTCCGCTCCGGCCGGGCGCTCGAGACGGTCGTCCTTGCGTCGCACGACCTCCTCGCCGGGCCGAACGTCGAACGGGGTGTCGGTGTCGACCACGAAGCGGTCAAAGCCACGGCGACGCGCGCGTTCGACGATCGCCGCCCGATCGGCAACGTCCCGGCCGACCGGGGCGATCGCGACCCGTTCGCGCGTCACGGTCCCTCCTTCACCCCTCGGAGTGAAGGACCGCGGCGATTCGCCGGGCGAGCGGGCCGACCGGCCGTCGCTGGAAGAGGTTGCGGCCGATGCAGATGCCGCCCGCGCCCGAGGCCACGCTGTCCGCGATGATCTTCAGGAACGCCGCTTCGTCGTCGAGACGAACCCCTCCGCCGATGAGAACGGGTACCGGTGTCGTGCGGCAGAGCTTTGCGAACTCCTCCCTCGAGCCGGGATAGCTCGTCTTCACGATGTCGGCCCCGGTATCGGCGGCGGCGCGGGCGGCGTGGCGAAGCTCGTCCGGGGTCCCTCCGCTGCCCGATTTCACGTACGCCATGCACAATAGCGGGAGGCCGAGCTGGCGACACTGGTCCGCGGCCACGCCGAGGTCGCGGAGCATGTCGGGCTCTTCGGGGATCCCGAAGTTCACTTGGACGGACAGGACGTCCGCACCGAGGCTGACCGCCTCCTCGGCGGTGCCGACGAGCACCTTGCGGTTGGACGTGGAGCCGAGGCTCGTCGACGCCGAGACGTGGACCCCGAGCAGCGTCGTCGGCGCGAGGATCGGCGCGACCTCGCGGACGGCGCCCTTCGTGACGATCAGAAGGTCCGCGCCGCCGTCCTGGAGTTCCTCGGCGAGCGGCTTCAGCTCCTCGAGGCCGTCGATCGGCCCCATCGAGACGGGGTGGTCGAGCGGCACCGAGAAAAGACGGCGCCGTCGGTCGGGGAACAGTCGCTTCAGGCGGATCGTTTTTCCGTACATCGGTTATTCTCCGTGGAAATCCTCTCGAGGAGGCTACCGAGACGGCGTCGGCCCGAGAACGTGCAGGGCACGACCGGGACGGCGCCCTCCCGGCGCCTCCCGTTCACCAGAGCCAGGCCACGGCGGGCCGTCCGTCCGCCCGCATCGCCGCGGGGTGGCACGACCCTGCCGTCATCGCTCCCGGGAACCCCCGTTCCCCTATTTAGCCTTCGACGGGACGGATGCGCCGCCGTTCGCCGCGGTCACTCCGTCGACGAGCAGGGCATGGATCGAGAAGCCGCGCAGCATCTGGTCCCACATCTGCTTACGGATCGCAGGCGTCGAGGCGAAGCCGGCGACGATCTGACCGATCCACTCGCTGTGCTCGACGTCGGCGACGACGTGGAGGTTGTAGTACTCGAGGTGCGGCTCGGCGACCTTGTACTGGGTGCGGAACGCGGGCAGGAGCCGCGCGCAGAGCTCGACGTTCGGGGGCTCGGACGACCCGGCCGCGGAGACGTAGAAGCTGTTGACCCGGTTCGTGTAGAGGAAATCGTCGATCGCCACCATCGTGGAGGGGAGGAGGGGTGCGGACTGGACCTCCTTGCGCGAGAGGCCGAGCCCTTCGCAGAACCGGAGCCAGAGCTCCGGATGCCCGGGGGCCTTCCCCTTCGGGTCCCCTGCCTCTTCGACGAGCTGGTCGAGGATCATGCGACGGTAGCGGTCGTTCTCGGGCTCCCACGAGCAGTTCGCGAACCGCTCGGCCATCGCGATCGGCACCGAGGCGAGCCACGGGTAGAACTGCTTCGCCCATTCGCGTACGACCGGGAGCGGAACCTCGCCCTTCTCGAGCCGGGCGAAGAACGGGTGGGTCTTGAACGGGTGGTGCGCCATCTTGAAGCTCGTGAGCTCGTCGCGGAACTTCTCGCCCTCGAACCGGATCCACGGGGCCTCGGTCATCGGACCGCCGAGCGGGGGAGCGTATTTGGACGCCGAGGTTCCGCGGTGAACCTCGACCGTTATCGAGAACCGGCCTGCTCGGGTCGCGTGTCTCCCGAGTCGGGCCCCGACGCCGTGGTGCCGCCGTACGGCCCGCTTTCCGGCCTCCGGGTGCTCGAGTCGGCCCGGTTCGTCGCCGGTCCATGGGCGGCGACGTACTTGGGCGAGTTCGGCGCCCGCGTCGTGCACGTCGAGGGTCCGCCGTTCGAACCCCCGTACGCCGACGCCACCCGCACGCTTCGGCCGCTCTTGCCCGGGCCTTCGCCCGAGGACTCCGTCTCCGAATCGTGGGTCCAGTACTCCCGCAACAAGCTCTCGGTCGGTCTCGACGTCCGACAGCCCGAGGGGCGACGCGTCTTCCTCGACCTCCTGAAGCAGTCGGACATCTGGATCGAATCGTCCCGGCCCGGCACCTACGACCGTCTCGGGCTCTCGGACGCCGAAGCGTGGGCCGCGAACCCGCGGCTCACGATCGTGCACGTCTCGGGCTACGGCCGGACCGGCGACCCGCAACGGGTGACCGCCCCGTCGTACGACCTCACCGCCCAGGCGTACAGCGGGTACCTCGCGCTCCAGGGGAACCCGGACCCGGAGCCGCCGATGCGGGCCGGCACCGCGATCAACGACACCGTGACCGGCCTCGCCTCGGCGACCGCCGGTCTCATGGGGTACATCCACGCGCAGCGGACGGGCCGCGGGCAGTCGGTCGACGTGGCGCAGTACGAGGTCTTCTTCGTGCTGCTCGAGAACGTCGCGCTCGACTACTTCATGCGCGGGGTCGTCCGGGGCCGCTACGGTTCCGGGCACGCCCGACTCCATCCGTACGACGTGCACCGCGCCTCGGACGGCTTCGTCGTCGTCGCGGCCCCGACCCCGGATTCCTGGGTACGCCTCAAAGCTCTGATCGGGTTCGACGACCCGGCGTTCGACGACCGGGACTTCCGCCTCGCGCACCGGGAACCCGTCGACCGGGCGATCGCCGACTTCTGCGGCCGCCGTTCGCGTGACGAGCTGGAGCGCCTCGGTCGCGAGCACGATGTCGCGATCAACCGGGTCCAGGACATCGCCGACATCGCCCGCGACCCGCACTTCCGCGAACGGGGGATGTTTTTGGAATGGGACGACCCGGTGGCGGGTCGGGTGAAGGGCGCGGGTGTCGCTCCGAAGTTCTCGGAGACGCCGGGAGGCGTCTGGCGAGGGGCTCCGTGGCTCGGCCAGGACAACGAGTCGGTCCTCACCGGGATCCTCGGATACTCCTCTCCAGAGGTCGAACGGCTGAGGAGCCTCGGGGTCATCGGCGAGCATCCCCCGGGGCGGGGGTCCGCGCCGTCCGCTCGTCCGTTCCACGTCTCGGAGGAGGTTTAGGTGCCGGACCTCCCGCCGTTGCCCCAAGATCCGGCCGTCGACGAGGTGCGCGAAGCCGCTCGGCGACTCGACCTCGCCCGACGCTCCCGCGAGCTCGACCGGGCGCCCGCGTTCCCGTGGCCCGAGTACCGGGCGCTCGGCGAGGCCGGCCTCCTCGGGCTCCACGTTCCGTCCGACCTCGGCGGCCGCGGGTGGCCCGTCCGCCGGGTCGGGGTCGCCCTCTACCATCTCGCCTACCTCGCCGGGACGACGTTCGCGAAGCTCTCCCTTCAGCCCGAGTTCTCATCGGTCCTCGCCGAGCACGGCTCGCCGGACCTCGTTCGGGAGTGGTTCCGCCCGATCGTGCGCGGCGAGACCCTCGTCGGCAACCAGATAACCGAGCCGGGCGCGGGATCGGACGCGGGGGCGATCCGGTCCGTCGCCGTGCCGGACGGGGACCACTACCGGCTCAGCGGCACGAAGAGCGAAGCGGCGTTCGCGACGGACGCCCAAGCGGCGATCGTCTACGCGCGCGTGCCGGGACCCGACCCCCGACGGGAGATCACCGCCTTCCTCGTGCCCCGCGACCTTCCGGGGGTCCACGCCGAGGGCCCGGCCGGCGACCTCGGCGAGCGATGGCAGCGCCGCGGGACCGTGCGGTACGACCAGGTCCGCGTGCCCGGTCGGCTGCGGATCGGCGAGGTCGGGGCGGCGTTCGAATACGTCCAGCACGAGCTCACTCGAGAACACGCGCTGCTCGCGGCGATCTACCTCGGCGTCGCCCGGGCGTCGTGGGACGAGACGGTCCGCTTCGTCGAGGAAAGGAAGGTCTTCGGCCGTCCGCTCTCCGCGCAGGAGGCGGTCGCGTTCGCGCTGGTCGCGGACGGAGCGGAGCTCGAGGCGGCGTGGCTGTACACGGACCGGGTCCTCGAACGGCTCGACCGCGGGGCCGAAAGCGACGGCGACGCGGCGCTCGCGAAGTGGATGGCGACGGAGGTCGCCCTGCGCACGATCGACCACGCGATCCAATTCCACGGGGGCCGCGGCTACTCCCAGGAGCTGCCGCACGAGCAGCGCTGGCGGGACGTGCGCTCGGGCCGCATCGCCCACGGACCGTCGGAGATCATGCTCTGGGTCGCGGCCCGACGCCTTTGGCCGCGCCGGGAACCCAAAGGCAAAGAGACGCTCCCGTCCGGCTGAGGCGAAACGGCGGGGGCACGCCGAGCGCGGGGCGCCGAGGGCGGATCAGCTGACCTTGGAGGAGGCCGACCGGGAGCGACCGGACCGTACCGGCGCGTCGCCGCTCGCCCGTCGCGGCTGGGGTTCCTGGAACTGCTCCTTCTCGGTCGAGCCGTCCATCGCCAGCGTGGAGGTCAATCCGCCGGAGAGGACCTGGGCCACGTCGTCGAAGTAACCGGTGCCGACGAACGACTGGTGCTTCACCGCCGCGTACCCGTCCTCCTCGGCGCGGAACTCGTCCTCCTGGAGGTCGGTGTACGCCGACATGCCGGTCTGCGCGTAGCCCTTCGCGAGCCGGAACATCGAAAGGTTGAGCGCGTGGAAGCCCGCGAGGGTCACGAACTGGAACTTGTAGCCCATCTCGCCGATCGTCGACTGGAACTGCGCGATCACGTCCGCCGAGAGCTTTTTGCGCCAGTTGAACGACGGCGAGCAGTTGTAGGCGAGCAGCTTTCCCGGGAAGGCCCGGTGGATCTCGCGCGCGAACCGCTCCGCTTCGTCGAGGTCGGGGCCCGCGGTCTCGAACCACAGGAGGTCGGCGAACGGCGCGTAGGCCAGCCCGCGGGCGATCGCCATGTCGAGGCCGCCGGTGATCTCGAAGAACCCCTCGGGGGTACGCTTCCCGGTCAGGAACGGTTCGTCGCGCGGGTCGATGTCGCTCGTCAGGAGCTTCGCGCTCAGCGCGTCGGTGCGGGCGATCACGACCGTCGGCACTCCGGCGACGTCGGCGGCGAGACGGGCCGCCCAGAGCTTCTGGTTGAACTCCCGCGCGGGGACAAGGACCTTCCCGCCCATGTGGCCGCACTTCTTGACCGAGGCCAGCTGGTCCTCGAGGTGGAGGCCCGCGGCGCCCGCGTCGATCAGCGCCTTCGTGAGCTCGAAGACGTTGAGGTTCCCACCGAAGCCGGCTTCGCCGTCGGCGACGATGGGCGCGTACCAGTACACGTCGCCCTTCCCGAGGGCGTGTTGCTTCTCGTCCTCCCGTCGGAAGGCGTTGTTGATACGGCGGACCAGGTGCGGCATCGAGTCCGCCGGATAGAGGCTCTGGTCGGGGTACGTCTGGGCCGCGTCGTTCGCGTCGGCGGCGACCTGCCAGCCGCTCGCGTAGATCGCGGGGAGGCCGGCGGCGACCATCTGGACCGCCTGCGTGCCGCTCATCGCCCCCAGCGTCGGGAGGTACGGCTCGCTCTGGAGGAGGCGCCACAGCCGCTGGGCGCCCAGCGTCGCGATCGTGTACTCGATCGGAACCGACCCCCGAAGCCGCTCGACGTCTTCCGCCCGGTACGGCCGGACGATCCCTTTCCAGCGCTCGGCCTTCTTCCAGTCGGTCCCGACGACCTCCTTCATGCTCCGCTCCCCGGCACGTCGCCCAACGACGGGTACGCGTACCGCGTGATAAACTCCTCGAGCCCGGATTGGGTAATGACCTCCTCGAGGAGGGCGGCGGCCGTCTCGGCGGTCGCCCGCTCCGACGCGGTTTCCGCCTCCGCCCGGTACCGCTCGAGCTCTCGCGCGAGCTCGGCGCGAACGAGCGCGATGTCGACCGGCCGGCCGTCCTCGAGGCGAGCCCCGTGGTGGATCCACTGCCAGAGCTGGGTCCGGGCGATCTCGGCCGTCGCGGCGTCTTCCATGAGGTGGTCGATCGGTACGCATCCGTTCCCGCCCAGCCACGCGGTGAGGTAGAGGAGCGCGACCCGCGCGTTCCGGTGGACGCCGTCCGCGGTGATCGGGCCGGGCGGCAGGGCGAGAAGCTCCGCCGGGCCGATCGGAGGAAAAGTGCGGGGGATGTGGATCTGGTTCGGCCCGGGCATCTCCCGGTCGAAGACCGCGGTGGCGATGGGGACGAGCCCCGGGTGAGCGACCCACGTGCCGTCGTGCCCGGCCCGGACCTCGCGTTCCTTGTCCGCCACGACCTTCGCGATCGCCTCGGCGTTCGCGACGGGGTCGCTCTTGATCGGGATCTGCGCCGCCATCCCGCCCATGGCGTGGGCTCCGCGACGGTGGCAGGTCTGAACGAGGAGGTGCGAGTACGCGGTCAGGAACCCCGTGTCCATCGTGAGCCGGGCCCGGTCGGGAAACCTCGACGTCGGGTCGTCACGGAACTGCTTGATGAAACTGAAGAGGTAGTCCCAACGCCCGCAATTGAGGCCGGTCGAGTGCTCGCGCAGTTCGTAGAGAATCTCGTCCATCTGGAACGCCGCGGGCAGGGTTTCGATGAGGACGGTCGCCCGGATCGACCCCCGCGGGATTCCGAGCGCCTCCTCCGAGGCGAGGAAGACGTCGTTCCAGAGCCGGGCTTCGAGGTAGTGCTCGATCTTGGGGAGGTAGAAGTACGGTCCGGTGCCCCGAGCGAGAAGCTCTTTGGCGTTGTGGAAGAAGTAGAGTCCGAAGTCGAACAGGCTGGCCGAAAGCGGGGTCCCGTCGGCGCGGGCGTGTCGCTCCTCGAGGTGCCAGCCCCGGGGCCGGACGACGAGGGTGGCGGTTCGCTCCGCGAGCCGGTACGCGCGTCCGTCCGGGCCCTCGTAGGTGATGCGGCGCCGCACCGCGTCCCACAGGTTCACCTGACCGGCGACGGTCGCGGTCCACGTCGGGGAGTGGGCGTCCTCGAAGTCGGCCATGTAGACGCGGGCGCCCGAGTTGAGCGCGTTGATGATCATCTTCCGGTCGACCGGCCCGGTGATCTCGACCCGGCGGTCCTCGAGGTCCGCGGGGGGGGGAGGAACGGTCCACGACCCGTCCCGCACCGACCGGGTCTCCGCGGGAAACTCGGGGAGCCGACCGGCCGCGAGCGTCGCCCGGAACGTGCCGCGGGCCGCGAGGAGCGACCGACGACGGGAATCGAACCGGGCGTGGAGGGCTCCGAGGAAGTCGAGCGCCCCTGGAGAGAGGATCTCGGAGTGCCTCGATACGGTGGGGCCCTCAATCTCGATGTGAGGGCGTATCGGTTCGGCGGGGGAACTCCCTGGACGAGGATCCCGGGAACTCATCGAGCTCTCGATCGCCGGGACGAAGACGGTGGGGGTCTACGCGCCGGTCGCGAGAGAGCCCACGCGCTTCCGGTCGAAATACGTTGCGAGCCTTATCGGGGCATTGCGGCATCAGGGTTCGCCGGGAGGCCGCGTCCGATCGGCTCCCCTTCGACCCCCGCGGGTGGGGCCCGACGGGAAAGCGGACGGAAGACCCTGCTCGAGCCGCACTTCGGACGTCGGCGGGAAACCCGGACGTTCGGAGAAGTCACGTCCCGCTTCCGGGGCACGGGGGCTCGCTCGCGGATACCCTCCGGCCTTCGCCCCATTGACGAGCGAAACCCCAACCGATAGCGCCCATCCCCCCGCGGCACCGCGGCTCGGTGTAGATCGGGAAGAGGCACGACCGCGCCGTATGAGGGAACCGGGGACGGGGTGGCCGCGGCTCGTGGCCGAGGGAGCCCTCCGCCCCGCGGCGAGCCGAGCGATCCTCCACGATGCGGCCGATCCGCCGTCCCGCGGAGAGCTCCGCGCGACCCGTGCGCGAATAGGCGCCCGTAGGACGCCGCTTGGGCATCGCTCCACCGGTCCGTCGCTGGGAACAACTCCGTGCGGTGCCGGGATCGCCGAGGTGTCGGCCGCGCGAGCCGACCGCAACCGTAGGCGCGTCGCCGGGGATTCGACGGTCGCCCGAAGGGGGACGAGCGATGCCGGCCCGCCCCACCGGGCGTTCCCTGGGCGGCCCCCGTCGCTGCCGCCGGGATGATCCCGGTCGATCGAAGTCCCGGGGCAGGGTGCCGGTTCGGACCCCCCCCATATAAAGTTCGAGCCGGCTGAGGAACGGTGTCGCCCGTTGATCCGCCCCGGGACGGGACCGGCGGGGGTTCCGTGGCCGCTCTCGGATGGGGAAACTTGGCGAGCCTCCGACTCCGGCCCGCGACGGCCGGGCCACCCAACGGCGGTCCATGACCGATAGCCGCCATCGGCCGCGGGACGCACGAAGATGATCGCGACGTGGGTGGTTCTCGTTCCGTTCGCGGCGGCCATGGCGTCGGCGACCGCCTACCTGGTCCGTTGGGCCGCGCACGTCCAGAGCCCTCTCTCGGCGTCGACGGTCGTCTTCCTCCTCTTGATGATGGTCTCGATGGTCGCTGGGGGTGCGGTCTATTACTCGGACCCCGGGACCCCGGCTCTGGTGGAGGGCATCTGGGTCGCGAGCGCGCTCATGGCGGTGAGCGTCGTCCAGGTGTTCGTGGGGTTCCTCGAGGAAGCGAGGCACCGAGCCTCCGCGGCGAGCAGCGCTTCTCTCCCGCTCCTGAAGCATCGGGGACGGTTCGTCGCGGGCGTCGTGGTCCTCGCTCTGGTCAATGAGTTCCTGATGGGGTGGACGTTCTCGGCCGCGGCCGGCGACGTTGTCGGGTTCGGGGGCGGGAGTCTCCCGGGGCTCGTCTCGGGGGTCGCGTCGACGATCGGCTCTCCCTGGTTCCTCTTCACGATGGCCGCCGAAATGTTCCTGTCCGTTGTCCTCCTTCGCGACCGATTCGCGCGGCCCGTCGTCGCGATCCTCGGCGGGCAGGCATTGATCATGGCGTTCTCCCCGCCGGCGCTCTCGGGCGCGACCTGGACGGGCGTCGCGATCGCGGTTTCGAGCGCGGCCATGATCGTCCTCGTGGTCTTCGTGATGGAGTTCCTCTACCGCCATCGCAACGTCGCTCCCGGGCTCGCCTCCTACCTCGTGCAGTTGCTCGCGGTCTACGCCGTGATGATGGGCGGGCTCTACGCGTGGAAGGAAACCGGGTCGACGGCCGTCTTCGCCCTCTCGGTCGTGCTCGAGATGGTGATCTTCTTCGGGGTTGTGATGCGTCCGGCCCATTTCACCGACGGCCCGACGATCCCCTGGACGCTGCGGCCGGGCTGGTCGGTCTTCCTGCTCGGGACGATCTTCGTGGCGGAGGTGTTCATGGGGGCCCTGCTCGACGCGGCGATCGTCGGGCCCTCGTTCTTCGGGAGCGTCGGCCTGCTCCCGCTCTCGGGCACCGCGGTCGTGGTCGCCTACCGCACGCTCTTCGACGTCTTCTGGTTCGTCGCCCTCACCACCGGCTCGACGTGGTTCCTCGCCATGATGGGCGTCGAGATGGGCGCCCTCGTCTACTTCAAGTTCCGCGAGACGCGCTCGCGCGAAACCCGGGTACGCCTCGCCCTCATGATGGGAAGCTACGCGACGTTCGCGGTGTTCTTTCCGAGCCTGTACTACCCCCTCGTCTTCCCGACGCTCCCGCGGGGCGCCGCCGTGCCGGTGCTCGGATGGAGCATGGGGATCGGCTCCGCGCCGCTCGCGACGTCGGTCTTCGTCGTGCTCCTCGCAACGTACGCCACGGTGGGCCTCCTCGCCGTCTTGTTCGGCCGCCGAGTCGTCTGCTCGGTCTTCTGTACCGCCCCACTGATGTTTCAAGGTACGACGATCGACGCGATGAAGAGCTTCAACCGTACCTCTCCCCTCGCCCGGAAGTACCTCAGCAGCCGGTTGTCGCAGGCGTACGCGATCACGACGGCCTGCGTGTTGGTCTCGCTCGTTCTCGCCTCCGCCGCGTCGTACCTCGACCAGGCCGGCGTCTGGGACCTGAAGGTCCTCGGCGCCGACCCGACCGTGTTCCTCTACGCGCTCTACTTCGGCGTCCTCTGGTACGTCCTTTTCGTCACCATTCCGTACTCGGGAACCTACAACTGCGTCACGATGGGCTGGTGCTACACCGGACAGATCACGGCAGCGTTCGGGCGTCTCGGGTTCTTCCGCCTCAAGGTGAAGGAGAAGGAGGTCTGCCGCCGCTGCACGACGGTCGACTGCGCGAAGTCGTGCCCGGTCGGACTCGTCGACATGCCCGGTCACTTTCGAGAAAAGGGCGAATTCCGCAGCTCGAAGTGCTGCGGAGTCGGCGACTGCGTGGAGGCGTGCCCTTACGGGAACATGTACTTCTACGACGTTCGCCACTGGCTGAGGTCGAAGGTGGGGCGACCCGCGCGCCCGGCGGCCCCGGCCCCGTTCCGCATGCTCCCCTCGCGCTCTCACCCGCCGGCGCCCGGGGACCGCACGGTTGTCCCAGGCACCGGGACCCGCGCCGCCACGGCCCACGGGCCGCCCCGACCCGCCCTCTCGGACGAGTCCCGAGCGTGAGCCAACGCGCCGCCGTTCAGTCGGTTCCGTCCATCGGAGCGAAGATCATGCCCTCGGCGACCTTGGGAAGGAACATCGTCGACTTGTGGGCCATCATCGCCCCTGCGCCGAACGCTCGTTCCTCGATGCCCTTTTCCGTGAGCCCGGGCACCAGGAACGCCGTGCCGCCCGGGACGCCCCTGTCCGTTCCGCCGAGCCGGTCGAACGCCGCTCGGGGCGACCGGACGAACTCGAGTTCGTGGGGGTCAACCCCCAGACGGCCTTCGAGGAACCCGTGAAGGAGGTCGAAGTCCGCGCCGACGTCCGAGCTCGCCTCTCCGTTGACCTCGACCATCGACTCCGAATCGACCACGAGGAACCCTCGACGACCGGCACGATGCATCTCGCCGAGCCGCTGGATCGCTCGTTCCACCGAGCGGGGTCCCGAGACAGCGACGACCCGCGGGAACTCCCGACGTGCCGCCCCCAGGAGCTCCGCGAACGGCACGCCGCGCGAGGGCAGCACCCGGTGCCACGGGAGGACCCGGAGCGCTCGGTCCTCCCCATCGACGAGCATCGTGAGCGGCGCCGACGGTCGGCCCGCGTAGTGGCGCAGCGCGGCCGCGGTGAATCGGTGGTGGCCGTCCAGCACCAGCACCCGGAGCGAGCGAAGCTCGCGGGCGATCTCTTCGAGCCGCGACGGCTCGTCGATGCGCCACAGCCGGTGGGTCGACCCCTCGAGGACCGCTTCGGCCACCGGCGACACGTCTCCGTCGAGCGCCAGCCCCCGTCGGTCGAGACCGAGCCAGCGCTCGAGTCGGTCGTTGAGACCATGGTCGGGGCGGTGGTAGCCGGCCATGATCGGCGCGAAGCTCATCCGGGTGGCGTCCGTGAGCGCCACGCGCTCCTCGACGCGGTCGGCGAAGGTCCGCTCGTGCATCGCCACTTGGCCCGGCTCGATCGCATCGAAGTCGAGGGCCCCGACGAGCCCGAGAAGGAGGTAGCGGGCGCGTCGTTCGCCGGGGTCGATCGTCTCGAGGATGTCGTCGGGCGGGAGGTACCGGATGCCGTAGACGTAGTACGACGGACGATCGTCCCTCACGAACGACTTCGACCGAAGGGCCTCCTCGAGCCGTCCGGCGGCCTCGGCGGCGAACCGTCCCACCGGGACGTCCCTGGGCCGCGTGACGAACCGGGCCGCGTTGTTCGGATGGGTGGCGTAGCGCGCGAGCTCGCTTTCCGAGAGAGTGTCGTAGACCGGGCAGACCAGCCGGTCGGGGGACCCCCGCTGCGGGTCCGGATGGTACGCCCGTACCGGCTTCAAATCGACCACGTTGCTCGGTGACCCCGAGGCGGACGGAGAGGACCTATTTGGCGTGGTCGAGCGGCCCGCGGCGAAGCTGAGCGGGCCTCGGTGCGTCCGGCGCGGCGCACGTAGGTTCGACTTGACGAGAGACGTATCCGTTCCCGCGCTCAGAGGTTTCTGGGTCTCAGGGGACGGAACGGGGAGCAGAGGCGCCGAGTCTCTTCGGCACCCCTGGGACCCCCCCGACTTTCCTCGGGCCAAGGACATGCCGTGGGTCGGAACCGGACCGGATCCGGGCGGTCGACCGGCGCGGGCGCGTGGCGATCTCGCACTCTCCGAATCGAGGATCCTAAAACAGGGTCAAACGGCCCGACGTTCCGCACCGTGCTGAGGCGTCACACCCCGGTGCGCGACTCTTCCTCGGCGAGGCACGTCGTAGTCAACCTTCGTTGACTGTGCTCTCATATCTCTCGCGGAAGGTGAAGGATTCGAGGAGAAGATGGAGATCGAGGAGCTAAGGCATCTCAAGGTCGACAAGTCGATCGACGCGCGCGGGATGGCTTGCCCGGGCCCTCTCCTCGAGGCGAAGCGGACGGTTCCGTCGGTTCCGATGCACGGTGTGATGGAGGTCATCTCCTCCGACGAGGGGACGACCGAGGACGTCCCGCTCTGGGCCCGGAAGGTCGGGCACGAGTACCTCGGAACGATTCCCGAAGGCGGGCTCTGGCGAGTCTACTTGCGGCGAGGCAAGTAGTGTCCGGCGCGGGCGCGACCAGCCCCCGACCGCGCGTGCTGGTCTTCTCGACGAACGCGATCTCCGACATGGGGATCGATCTCGCCGGGAGCTCCCATATGGACTACTCGGCCACCGTCCAGGTCATCGCCGTTCCGTGCTCGGGCGGGATCAACCCGACGTGGGTCCTCCACGCCCTGAAAGCCGGGTTCGACGGCGTGTTCATCGCCGCGGACGGCCCGGAGTGCGCTCTCCTTTCGGATTGCGTCCGGCGCACGGCGGACGTCGTGACGCGGTCCCAGGCGCTGCTCCAGGAGAACGGCCTCGAGACCGGGCGCGTCAAGATGGCCGCGATCTGCTCGGTGTGCGCCGAGCCGTTCGTCAATCACATGAAGCAGTTCGGTAAGGCGCTCGACGGCCTCGCGCCGGTCGCGGCGGAGGCGTAGATGGCCGAGAGCGGCTCGAAGACCGAGTACGACGTCCTCGTTGTCGGCGCGGGCGTCGGGGGTATGGAATCCGCGCTCACGCTGGGCGACATGGGGTTCCGGGTCCTCGTCGTGGAGAAGGAGCCGAGCGTCGGCGGACGGATGATCTTGCTCAGCAAGGTCTTCCCGACCCTCGATTGCGCGAGCTGCATCTCGACGCCGAAGATGGCCGCGGTGAACAACCATCCCAACATCCGCACGCTCGTCTCCTCCGAGGTCGACGACATCACGCCGGATGGCGAAGGAGGGTTCAAGGTCCACCTCACTCGCAAGCCCACGTTCGTCGACGCGGCGAAGTGCACGGGCTGCGCGCTCTGCGAGCCCGCGTGCACGGTCGCCGTCCCCGACGAGTTCAACTACGACCTCGCGGCCCGGCACGCGGCGCACATCGCCTTCCCGCAGGCCGTGCCGAAGAAGGCCGTCATCACCCGGGAGGGGACCTCCCCCTGCTCGTTCGCGTGCCCGGCGGGCGTGAAGCCCCACGGGTACATCTCTCTCGTTCGCTCCGGCCAGTATGACAAGGCGTTCCGCCAGCACCTCGACGACGCGCCCCTGGTCGGCGTCCTCAGCCGCGCGTGCTACGCGCCCTGCGAGGACCAATGCTCGCGCGCCGAGCTCGAAGGGACTCTCCCGATCCGCGGGATCAAGCGGTTCATGGCCGACCGGTACTACGCGAACCACCCCGTGCCCGAGTACGGACCCTCGACCGAACGTCGCGGCCAGCGCGTCGCGGTGGTCGGGTCGGGGCCGGCGGGCCTCGCGGCCGCGTTCTTCCTCGGCCGGAACGGCTACGACGTGACGGTCTTCGAGGCCGACCGGGAGCCGGGCGGAATCATGCGATGGGGGATCCCGGCGTACCGCCTCCCGAAGGAGGTTCTCGCGAGGGACCTCGCGAACATCACCGCCCTCGGGGTCCGCATCGAGACCGCTCACCCGATCACCTCGCTCAAGGCGTTGCGCGACTCCGGATTCGACGCGGTATTCGTCGCGGCGGGCGACCGGGGCGGTCGAAAGCTGTCGGTGCCGGGCGAGGAGCTCCCCGGCGTCATCGACTCGATGGAGTTCCTCCACCGCGTCAATGATGGCCGGGCCCCCGACCTCGCGGGGAAGGCGGTCGTGGTCATCGGCGGCGGCAACGTCGCGATCGACTCCGCGCGCAGCGCGCTCCGCCTCGGGGCGCGATCGGTGCGCCTCTACTGCCTCGAGTCCCGGGCGGAAATGCCCGCCCATCCCTGGGAGGTGCAGGAGGCCGTGGACGAGGGGGTCGTCATTACGAACTCCTGGGGGGTCGGGCAGGTCTTCGGTTACGACCACCGGGTTTCCGGGGTCGAGCTCATTCGATGCACGTCGGTCTTCGATGCCGAGCACCGCTTCCGACCCACGTTCGACCCGGCGGTCCGGGAGACGGTCTCCGGCGAGGTCCTGATCACCGCGATCGGTCTCTCTCCGAACACCCAGGCGTTCGCGAGCGAGCTCACGCTCCGCCGCAACGGGACGATCGAGGTCGATCCCGAAACGCTCGCGACCTCGATGGCCGGCGTCTTCGCGGGGGGCGACGCGGTCACGGGCCCGACGATGATCGTGACCTCGATCGGCCAGGGCAAGCGTGCGGCGTTCCACATCGACCGCTTCCTCCGGAAGGTCACCGACGGCCGCCGGTTCGACGACCGGTTGCCGGTCGCGGACCGGGTCGCCGTCGCCGCTAAGGCCCGAGAGCACGGGACGCGCCGGGAGCCGGTCGCGATCGTCCGTATCCCCGTCGCCGAGCGACTCGCCTCCTTCGCCCCCTACGAGTTCGCGATGGGCGAAGCGGACGCGCGCGCGAGCGCGAACCGTTGTCTCGACTGCGGGGTCTGCTCCGAGTGTCGGGAGTGCGTCGCGGCGTGCCCCGCGGGGGCGATCGACCTCGACATGCGGGCTCGCCACGAGACCGTGACCGTCGGCGCGGTGGCGATCGCCACGGGCTTCTCCCCGTTCGACGCCCGTCAGAAGCCGGCGTTCGGGTTCGGACGCTTCGCGAACGTGATCACCGGCCCTCAGATGGACCGCATCCTCGCCCCGACGCGTCCGTTCAACGCCGTCGTCCGACCGTCCGATGGGAAGGCGCCGACGAACGTCGCCTTCCTCCTCTGCGCGGGCTCGCGGGACGAGCAGGTCGGCAACCGCCTCTGCTCGCGGGTCTGCTGCATGTACTCGATGAAGCAGGCGCAGCTCCTGATGGGGGCGATCCCGCTCGCGGACGTCACGATCTACTACATCGACATCCGGGCGTTCGGCAAGGGGTACGAGGAGTTCTTCCAACAGACGAAGGGAATGGGAGTCTACTTCACGAGGGGGAAGGTCTCCCGCGTCGAGGAGACCGACTCGAACGACCTCATCGTCCACTACGAGGACATCGAAGGCGACGGCGGGCCGAAGGAGGCCCGCCACGACCTCGTCGTGCTGGCGACGGGGCTCCTGCCGAACCCAGGCGCGTTCCGGCTCTTCCCCGAGGGGGCTCCGGAAAAGGACTCCCATGCGTACGTGCGCGAGACGAACGAGGAGCTCGAGCCCGGCCGAACGAGCCTCCCCGGAGTCTTCGTCATCGGCTCGGCGACGGCCGTCCGCGACATTCCCGACACGATCCTCCACTCGGAGGCGGCGTCGGCTCAGATCGCGGCGTACCTGATGCGCCGGGGGCCGAAGCCGCCCTTCCCCATCCAGCCCGCGTCGAGCGAGGTTCCGGTCTTCGTCCCGAGCGCGGAGGTGAAGGCATGACCGGTCGCCGCCTCGGCGTGGTCGTCTGCCAGTGCGGCGGGAACATCTCGGATTACGTCGATACCGAGAAGGTCAGGTCCGAGATCGCGAAGGACGGCGACGTCGTCACCTCCCAAGTGCAGATGTTCGCCTGTTCGGACGCCGCGCAGCAGTCGGCGATCCAGGAGATCCGGGAGAAGAAGCTCGACGGGGTCGTCGTCTGCTCCTGCTCGCCGAAGCTCCATACGGCGACGTTCCGGGCGATGGCCCAGCGCGCCGGCCTGAACCCGTACGAGTACACCCAAGTGAACATCCGCGAGCAGTGTTCGTGGGCGCATACGCACGACCGGGCGGCCGCGACGGAGAAGGCGCTCAAGCTCGCCCGGGCGGGAGTGGCGAAGACGGCACTCTCCGTGCCGCTCGAGCGGATGCGCGTCGAGACGCTTCCCCAGGCGCTCGTCGTGGGCGCGGGCGTGGCCGGCCTGCGGGCCGCTCTCGCGCTCAGCGATCTCGGGATCTCGGTCCACCTCATCGAGAAGGCCGAGGCCGCCGGCGGGCAGGTCGCCCGATGGGGGACCCTCTTCCCGAACGACAAGGGCGGACGCGAAATGGTCGACGGATTGATCGACGAGGTCCGCCGCCGCGAGAACGTGAACCTCTACCTCGGGACCGAGCTCGTCGAGAAGCAGGGCCGACTCGGGGAGTTCGCCGTCACCCTCCGGACGCGCACCGGCGACACGATCGCGCTCAAGGTCGGTGCGATCCTCGTCGCGACCGGCTTCGACCCCTACTCACCGAAGGACGGGGAGTTCGGCTTCGGGCTCGAGGGTGTGATCACGCTGCCCGAGCTGAAGGAACTGGTCGCGGGCCGCCCCGGACGGCTCGAGTACCACGGCCGACCCGTCCGGTCGATCGCCTACGTGTATTGCGTCGGCTCGCGCGAGGCGCCGAACGGCCCGGGGAACCGCACCTACTGCTCCCGGTACTGCTGCAGCGCGACCTCCCACCTCGCGACCGTCGTGAACGGCCTCGACCCGACGATCCATCAGTTCCATCTGTTCCGAGACGTGCGCACCTACGGCAAGTACGAGGCGCTCTACGAGCGGGCGCTGCGGGCCGGTTCGGTCTACCTGCGCTACGGTGAGGACGCGCTCCCGACCGTGACGCGCGACGGCCAAGAGCTCGTCGTCCGGGTCCACGACCGACTGATGCGCGGCGAGGAGGTCGAGATACGGCCCGACCTGGTCGTTCTCGTGACGGGGATGGTCCCGCGCGAGAACGACGACCTCGTCCGCGTACTCAAGCTCCCGGTCGGCCAGGACGGGTTCTTCCACGAGGTTCACGTGAAGCTGCGGCCGGTCGAGACCGTCGTCGACGGGGTCTACATCGTCGGCGCCGCCCAAGGTCCGAAGAACGTCGCGGAGAGCGTCTCGAGCGCGCTCGCTGCGGTCTCGAAGACCGGGGGCCTCCTATTGAAGGGGTACGTCGACCTCGACCCGCTCGTCGCGAAGGTCGACCCCGCGCTCTGCGTCTGGTGCGACGAGTGCATGAAGGCGTGCCCGTACGGGGCGATCGAGCCCGTCGATCACGGCGACCGGCGGATCGCCGAGGTCAACGGCGTGCTGTGCAAGGGCGAGGGAGCGTGCGTCCCGGTCTGCCCGAAGCAGGCGATCTCGGTCCAGGGCTACTCGAACGAGCAGATCCACGCGATGATCGACGCGCTCGCCTCGGAGGCGGCATGACGGGAAAGACGTACCTGCGGAACCTCGGTGAGGTCCTGCGGGACGAGCCCTACGAACGCGACCGGGTCGTGGCCGCGCTCCGCGAGGGACCGAAGACGATCCCCGAGCTCGCGACGGCGCTCCGCGCCCCGGCGCCCGAAGTGACGAAGTGGGTGATGGCGATGCGGCGGTACGGTCGGATCCGCGACCTCCCCAAGGCCCGGTCGGAGGACTACTACCGCTACCAACTGGTGGAGGAGGGCCTATGAAGGTCGACACCGAGTTCCTGAACGCGCTCCGGCTGGGCGGCGACTTCGACGCCCGAATGTGCATCAACTGCGGCACGTGCACGGCCCTCTGCCCGCTCGGCGTCGAGCTGATGCCTCGCCGCCTGTTCCGCTACGCCCTCCTCGGCAATCGAGAGGCGGTCCTCGGGGAGGCCGAGACGATCTTCAGCTGCCTCCTCTGCCGCCTCTGCGAGGCGAACTGCCCCGCGGGGATCCACATCTCCGAGAACGTGCGCGCCCTGCGCACGGTCGTCAACCGGGACGTCTACGGCCTCGCGGAGGCCTGACGGGGGGCCACGACGATGCCGGTACCGATCGCGAGCACGCTCGGGATGCTCGGCGACAACCTTCGCCAGAGGAAGAGCGCCCTGCCCCTCGGGCGACGCGCGATCACCGCGTGGACGCACGGACTCGACATCCCGCGCGGAGGGGAGACCGTCCTCTACACCGGCCAGATGTGGCAGATGGTCCCGGCGATCGACGCGATGAGCCGCATGCTCGCGAAGTACGAAGGTCGCTCGAGCGGGTGGCTCTTCTCCGTCGCCCGGTCGATGAACAAGCTCGTCAACCTCACGCCGTTCCTCGCGCGCACGACCCCGCGGGAGCGGGCGGCGTTCGACGAGCGGCTAAGGAACATCGCGAAGCTCCTCGCGGCGGCGGGAGTGCCGTTCGGTTACCTCTACGAGGACGACCTCTACGCGGGCGGTCTCGCGCACGACGAGGGCCTCGACGACGCGTTCCGCGCGCACGCGCACCGCGTCGCCGACGCCCTCCGCCGCCACGGCGTCCGACGCGTCATCACCGTGGACCCGCACACGACGAACATGCTGCGCAGTGTGTACCCCACGGTCGTGAAGGGGTTCGACGTCGAGGTGAGGAGCTACCTCGAGGTCCTCGCGGAGCGGCGCCTCGCGGCCGCGACGAAGCTCGGCGAGACCGTGACGTTCCACGATTCGTGCGTCTACGCCCGCTACGAGGGGGTCATCGACGAGCCGAGGGCCCTCCTCCAGGAGGCGGGGGTCACGGTCCTCGAGCCCGAGATGTCGGGGAAGCTCACGTTCTGCTGCGGTGGCCCCCTCGAGAGCCTCTTCCCGGGGAAGTCGGCCGAGATCGCCAGCCGTCGCGTCGGCCAGTTGAGCGCGGTCAGCAAGCGCGTCGTGACCGCCTGCCCGCTCTGCCTGGCGAACCTGAGGCGCGTCGCCCCGGCCGATGTGACGATCCAGGACGTCTCGGACTACCTCGTCAAGGCGTACGGCCCGGCGCCGGTCCCGGCCTAGAGACCCCGCGGCGGCCGCCGGGCGCGAAGAGGTCCCTCACTTCGAGCGCCCACTGACGAAGGTGGAACGGAGAGAGGCGGACCAGCGCGTCCCAGAGCTGGGCGACCACGTCGCGAACCGTCGGCCGACGACCGGTGACCACGGCGAGGCGAAGCCGCATCGACCGGTCGAACCCCCGGGCGAACCGCTGCGCGACCGGTGCTCCGGTCGAGAGGGCGAGCATGTAGCGGGCCGCCTCGGCGTAGCGAACGACCTCGTCGGGATGCGCCGACGCATTGCCGGGATGTCGACGGTATCGGACGAGGACCTCGGGGGAGTACCATACGGTCCGGGCCCGGGGGTACTGGGAGAGCCAGTAGAGCGCGTGGTCGGAGCACGCGCGGACCGGCCGCAACAGTCCGGTCTGCGTCGCGTACGCGCTCCTTCGAATCGACATCGAGGAGGCGTGCGCGTCGATCTGCGCGCGGGAGAGGACGCTCAGGGCCGGCGCTACCGTCCCGAACGGCCAGGGCCTCGCGGGGAAGAAGGGCGGCGGGATCGGACGGTCCTCGCCATCGATGTAGCTCACTGCGTGCCGGAAGTAGACGACCGGGGGATGGTCGGAGAACACGCGTCGGACGAGCGCGACCTTTCCCGGCTCGAACCGGTCGTCGTCGTCGAGGAAGCAGATGACATCACCGGTCGCATGCTCGATCCCGAAGGCGAGCGACTCTCCCACGTTCGGTAGCGAGGCGTTGAAGCGACGGACGACCGTCCGCCCCACCGACTCGGTGAAGGGAGGTCCGTACGGGGGATTGTCCTCCACGACCACGACCTCCTCGGGAGGATCGGTCTGGTCGAGGACGGAGCGGAGCGCTCCGTCGAGGTACCGAGTGCGTCGGTACGCGGTGACGACCACGGTGACCGAGGTCACGTGGAACGACACGCGGCCCTCCTACTTAGGGCCGACAACGGCCAGGGCGACGGTCGCGTCCCGCTGCCATAGGTTGATGCCGTCCCTGGCCGTGAGGGACCTCGATCTCGGAAATGAGGACCGATGAGCTCCTCGACCTCATGCAGACGCTGGACGACGCGTGGAACGCGCAGGATTGGGCGGTCTTCCGCCAGCGACATTCGGAAGATACGGTGGTCTACTGGCCCGGGCAACCCGATCCCACGCGGGGACGGCACGACCACGAAGCGGAGGCGAAGGAGTTCTTCAAGACCTTCCCGGACAACCATCTCATCAATCGCCCGTACAAGATCCTCTTCGCGGACGGGAACCACACCTGCTCGGTCGCGGACTTCTACGGGACGATGAGCGGACCGATGACCGTCGGGGGGAAAGTGATCCCTCCCACGCGGAAGAGCTTCCACGTCGAGTTCTGCACGGTCGCGACCTGGAACGAGAACGGCGAAATCACCGAAGAGCGGCTCTTTTACGACCTGGTCGGCCTGATGAAACAGATCGGGCTCGGCTAGACCGGGACGGCCCCCGGGCCGCGGGCCCCCACGCGGCACGGCTTCCTCGGAGACGGCCGGGCCGGGGAACTCCGTCCCAGGGTCGCCATGCAGCGGCCGAGAGGTCCCGGCACACGACACGATTCACTTCGCGGGGACGTCACCACGGGACGGAACCTTCGAGACTCCCGCGAGGTGGTCACAATCACGACAGACGGCGACCCAGCATACGACGGGGCAGACCGGGGCGGCCCATGTTGGGAGATGCCGGACCAACGCGGCCACGGCGTCCTCAGGGACCGCACGGACCAGCCGCAGGGAGACCAGCAGCACTAGCGCCCCGACCGCGATGAACCCGATAACGTAGGCCGTACGGTACCCTAGAAAGGAGAGCGGGAGGGCGACCACGACGAACATCGCCAAGCTCGCGGACCAGATGCGCGCGATCGACGCGGTGTCGAATCGCACGAGGTCCGTGCCGCGCAGACCGAAGTAGACTACCAGGAGGGCGACCCAGTACATCGCCGAATTACCGACGGCGGCGCCCATCATACCGATCGGGGGAACGAGCCCCACCGAGAGGCCCACGTTCGCGACCAACGCGAGGGCGGAGGCCTCGAGGAGGAGGCCCGTGCGACGGATCCCCGATGCGAGCGCGACGAGGATCACGTACGGGATCGAGGCGGCGCTGATGACCAGAAGCATCGCGAGCGGGATACTGGCCGAAACGAACGCGGGGCCGAGCAAGAGACGGAGTACGAACGGTCCGAGGGCGGCGAGACCGAGGGCGAATGGAACGAATACCAGAACGACGAGCGTGATCGAAGTCCGGCCGGCCGCTCGGATCGCGGCCACGTCGCCCCGGCCGAACAGCGAGGAGATCCTCGGGACGAGCACGGTCGCGATCGGGCCCACGAGGAACATGCTCCCCGTTGTCATCAAGATCGCATAGTTGTAGACGCCGACCGTCGCGAGTGCGGTGAGCGAAGCGAGGACCAGTCGGTCGACGTAGGACGCCGCGGTGCCGATGAGGGACGACGCGAAGATCGGGATCGAGTAGAGGAGCAGGTTGCGGTAGAGCGTGGTCCCCCGGGGGAGGGCCGCTCTCCCCACCGGCAAGGGACCGAGCGGGCGGGTACTTCGAAGGACGGCGGCCAAGGAGAGAAGGAGGCCGATCGCCGAGCCTGCGACCCAGCCGAGGACGATCGTCGTAACGCCCGGGACCACCTGGACGAGGAGGACGGGGAGGCCGTACGTCGCGAGGCTGGCCGCGATGTACACCTGCGAGTACGTGGTGAACCGTTGGAGTCCGAGCAGCACCGACTGGAGGATCGCAGCGGCCGTCGCGAACCCGGAGTAGATCCCGAGGAGCTCGATGGTCGGAGCGAAACGAGGCGTGTGGAAGAAGAAGGTGCTCAGAGGGCCGGAGGCTGAGGCGACCACGACCGCGGCGACGACCGAGAGCAGTGCGGCCGTCGCCAGGGCGGACCGTACGAGGGCCCGCAAGCGGTCCCGGTCCCCCCTCCCCTGGTAGAACGCGAGGAAGTGCTGGAAGCCGGCGCCGAGACCGAATACCGCCGCCGTGCTGGCGATCAAGGCAACGGCCGAGAGGACGACGACCGTCCCGAGGTCGTTGGGAGCAAGAACGTGCGCGAGGTAGAGGTAAAAGACGCCGCCTGCGGCGAAGAATACCGTGCTGCTCGCGTAGACCCACGGGACCCCACGCTGGGGGAGCTCCTCGAGTTCCTCGGGCGGAGCCCGCGGCCCGGAGGGTGCGTCGTCGCTCTGCGCCGATCCCTGCGTCTCGACCCCCCTCGGGTGGCTAACGGTATTCCTGGCTTAAGCGCCGTGTTCGGCCGTGTACGGATCCCGGGGCACAGGCCTTACAGCGTGCGCGACCCACCGCGGCACCGCTCCGACGCCGGTCCGTGGGGCGACGCCCGGGCCGTGAGCCGCGCGAGCGGGACTGGGGCCGACCGTTTCGGTCGTGCCGTGCCCTCTCGGCGACACGCGCGGAAAGTTTCGTGGGGCTCCCAACTGCGCGGGCGACCGAGTCCGAGGAGCCTGGGGTGTGGTGCGCACTGGGGTGGTTTGCGGTAGAGTACGGTGTGAGTAGGGAGGTTAATAGACCACGTCGCGTTACGGGTACCGAAACCTACTGGGGGTCTTCCGTGCCGAGGACGACCAAGGGCCGGTGGTCGACGGTCGTGGTGGGTGTCGCTGGGGCGGTTACGCTCGCGCTCTTGGTCGCGGTTCCGGCGTCCGTGATGGGGGGAACCCCGAGTCTCACTCTCTGGCTCCGTGACACGCCTCCCATCGCAGCGGGTCTCGGGTACACCTCCTCGACGACGGCGATCTCCAACGACGGCAACTACATGTACGCGGCCACCGCGAGCGGCTTCCTCTACTCGTTCGGTGCATCCGGTGGGCTGCGTTGGACTCGCTCTCTCGGATTGCCGGTCGGCGGGTACATCGGGGGTGTGTCGACGGACGCCTCGGGGAGCGTGGTGGCCGTGGCGGCGGGAAACCACTTTGAGCTGTTCAACTCCCTCGGAACCCGCACTTGGAGTTTCTCCATCGGTGGAGTCGTCTCGGGAGGAAACACCCAGTCGGTCGCTTTGAGCCGGGACGGAACCGCGCTGATCGGCAGCGCCGTCGGTCCCTTCGGTTACCCCACGGGAATGCTCTACTCGTTCGCTGTACGCCAGGGTCACGGAGAATTGAAGTGGAGCTACGACTGGGGCGGCACCTTTGCCGTGGTCCATGCGATCGCGTTGAACCAGAACGCGTCGCGGATCGGGGTGGCCCTCGGCAACGGGTACGCCTCCGGGGGTTGGGTCCAGCTCTTCAGCGGGTCCGGGTCTCTCCTGTGGAGCCGAGCCCTGAGCGAAGTGGGAGACTCGGTTGCGATGAGCTCCAGCGGGGGGGTTGTTGCCGCGGGCACCCAAGGGTATGGAACCGGCCGCGTCGTAGCTTACAATGGATACGGGAGGCTCCTCTGGGAGTTCGCTCCGGGCGCCGACGTCTGGAGCCTGCAGCTACTGGCGGGGGGCTCCGAAGCGGCGGTCGCGGCTGGAGGCAGACTCTACTTCCTGGAGGCCGGTTCGGTCGTGTGGAGCCGGTACCTGGGCGCGGTTTCGACGCTGTACCCGAACGCGCAAGGGAACGACGTGGTCGTCGCCGACGACGGCACGGAGATCGCAACCGGCAATGTCTCGGGAACCGTCCGGCTGTTCGACCTTCAGGGTGCGATGTTGTTTTCGGTGCAGGTACCCCAAGTGGCCGAGGTCGAATCGATGTCCGCTTCCCCTACCCTACCCATTGTATGGGTTGGTACGTCGGCCGGTGTCCTGCGGATGGACGGGATCTGACGGGAACCCGGACCCGTAGCATGCTCTCGGGGGCGACGGACCCGAAGAGTCGCTCGCGGATGCCTCGGTCTCTCGGTCGGGCGGGGAAACACCTACCGCGGCGCTCTCTTCCCTCCGTGTCGGTGACCCATCGGTTAGTGTGGATTCCCTTATCCTCGGTCCCTACTCGGCAAACGTGAGGGCGGCCCGGAAACCGCCTCTCATTCGGCCGGGTGGTCTAGGCTCTTGGACGTTCGACGGTGGGGCCGGAATCAACCGGAACGAGCCGCTGGACCGGGTGGTCCCTGGGCCGCCGGAGGGACAAGGACTCCCGGCACAAGCCTTCCGGTCCAACGGACGTCCCGGTCGGATCCACCGTGAGAAGAACCGTGCGGCTTGACTCGACCCCTGCGAGACGGGAGGGTTGTTCCCGTCTCTCCGAACGAAGCGCGGCGCCACCTCGCTTCTCGCAGCCATCCCAAAGGAATTAGGGGCGTTCCTAGTAGGCTTAGCTGTTTGCATGTCTCGTGCCGGCTTCGCTCGCCTCGCTTCCGCGATGCTTGTGGCAACTCTTGTGGCGACCGTCTGGCCTGGGATGACCGGTCACTCGGTTGATACTATCGGTTCGAGTTCGTTGGTTTCGGTCGCTGGCGCGAATCTGGCACCTCCGGCGTCGGACCGAGCCCCAAAGATCATCGCCAGCTGCGTAGACCCCTGGGGGCCTAGCACTACTCCGGGGGTTGGGACTACCACTGGAGGGTCGGCTTAGAGTGG
>VFSW01000877.1_pt1 | contig 44474 bp, 54 predicted proteins | sample 5358111 | NCBI WGS metagenome assembly VFSW01 (sample SAMN11554181, study PRJNA540505) | mine drainage metagenome | isolation source: sediment from site ElyBrook_90M | place: USA: Ely Copper Mine, Vershire, VT | collected 2017
AACCTGAAAGTCTATGCGATATTTCACAGCTTACCTCCACAATGCGGGCAAAAGCCCTTGGCGTCCGAATTTACAGACCCATACAGTGCCCATTCCCATGGCCGGCGGGGTATCTGTACCCACGTTCCGTCCTTGCGCCTGATCCGCTTATAGACGGGCTCGCCGCGTCGGGCGCAATCCGCTAAGTCGTGGATCGCGAGCCACGCTAGAGCCTTGTACACGCCCTGCAAATCGTACTCTGGGGTCAGCAGCGGGAATAGTTCCGCCGCGAGCGCATTCGTTGAGCGAACCTTGCCGTCAGAAAGCAAGGTCCGCGCTTGCAGAATGAGACCGGTGTGCTTCATGTTTTGTAGGTTTCCTGCGTCACCGGCACGACGCGCTCATCCTTCACGATCCACGCCTTCATCTTGTCGAAGAAGGCAATACGGTCAGCGTCGGTCAGCTTGCACCGATCCGCCACAAGACGAAGATCGCCCGTGAACGAAACGGTTGTTCCCAGAACGAAAGTTTGCACCGCCGCCATGGGGCTCACCTTGTACCACGAGAGCACCATACCATCGCCGGCAATGTACGCCTTCTCGGCCATGCGCGGATAACGAGTGCGGTTGTTGTAACCCAGCGCCGCTATGATCGCACAAGTAAAAGGACGCATCCCGCCCCGGCCTACTTCTTCCAGAACCTTTGCTTGCCAACTCTCGGCAACCTCGGGCCTCAGTCTGTTACGCGCCGTCATCTTCGTCTCCATTCGCTCATGGTATCACCCGCCCCATGGGGCCGCACAAGATCGCCCAGCTGCTACTATCGGGTGAACCGTACTCGCGCCGCCAATCCGCTTCGGGCGGGTCATAACGGCCATCATCGAGGAAAACGCCCACGTCTAGAATATCGAGAGACGAGCACCCACTCGGGCTTGCGTTGTAATGCTCGCGCCACTCATCGAGGTTTACCCGCGCGATGTTTTTGTACTCGTCGCCCTCCGCCGATGGCTCGTAATCAGTGACCTTGCCATCAGCCGCGTCAACGTAGAGTGTCCCCCACGTTCCGGCAATTTCGATTGTCCTGTTCATGCGACCACTCCATCATTGAGCCCGCAGGCGGTTAGAAACTTGTCGCGCTTGAAGGAGATATTCGACCGGCCGCACACGTCCGCCACAGCCTTGCAGTCTAACTCCCATTGCACGCGCTTGTTCGGGTTCCAGTTCGAGCCGGGCTTCTGATTTAGAAGCGCCGCCGCTAATGCTTCAAAGTGTGCTCGGGTCATCCCATTTCTCCTGCTTGTGCAGCCGTTGCACGATCTCGTAGAACGCCACAGGCGGCGAAATATCCCGCGCGTAGGTCCGCAATTGTGATCCTCATTGCACGATACTCCCGATACAGATTTTCAGGACATAAACGACCTTCTCAGCCACGTAGTCAATCACCGTGACCCAAACAACGACGTGCGCTTGGTGGTGCACATGATGCACCGCGCGCTTGATCTTTGGATGAATTACGATCTTTGTCATCGGGGGAACTTTCCGTAAAAGTATTGGCCCAAGAGTGCGTCGCGCGTGACAACCGGTTCGAGTGCCAATTCGACCACGACGCGCTTGTATTCGTCGCCGAACAATTTGCGCATGATGCCATGGTCAAACATCAGTGTGTCCGCCGCTGGAATTTCTTCCACGACCTGATAGGCAAATCCATCAGCCCGCCGATCCTCGACCACGTACACGAGATGATGCGCAATAATTACGTCCGTCACGCCAAACGCGCGCTTGATGATATCTTTGTAAAGTTGCGCGTTCTCAGCGTTCCGGTCATTCTCGTATGCGCCCTCGATACAAACGCCCGTAGGCGTGAAGTCATCTTTGCGCATGTTACCAGCCCTCCCGGTTCTGCCCGTCCGGTGCCGGCCGCGCGTCGTAACGGCGCATGTCCGCCTCTGCCCGCACCTGAGCCCGGTTGATGTACCTCGTCCGATCCAAAATCTCGGCCTTGCCGATGCGCGCAACGTAGAACGCGCGTTCGCGCGGATATAGCAGCATCGCCTCATATTCAATCGCCGCGAGTTCACCCTCTTCGCACGCTACCTGAAAAACCACCATCGGTTCCCGGTATATTGTGCCCGTATCAGGATCGCGCCATCCGCCATGTACTACGCCACGCGCTTGGAAACCGCCCGCAATTTGCAGCATCAGTTCCTCAAGCCGCGCTTCGGCCGCGTCATTCCCGGCCGGCACTTGAATTTCGTAAAGCGGCTTAGGTATCGGCCGCTTCGTTTCGATCTCAGCCATCTAACTTTCCCTTTCGCTTAAAACGGCACATATTCTGACGGAACGATTGCCAGATGTAAAGCGGAAACCGCGTCGGGCTCCATATTATTTGCTTGGCCCACGTCGGCACACCAAGCGTCCCACAGCGTTTGCGCTTGTCCGCCGATATCAGCCACGTAACGCGCAATCAAGCGCCTGTAGCGTGGCCGGGTCTTGTCTCGGCCCCGACTTTCATACGATCTGGGCGAGCGTCCCATGCGCTTTAGATTGCGACTGTCTAAACAGCCAATGTCCGCCCCCATCAGTTGAGCGACGAAACCCGCTTTGACAATGCCTATTCCCGGTATCCGTGAGAATGCCCAGATGAGTGCGGCCGGATCGTACTCAGCACGAGTGCCGTTCCACAGTTCCCGGCACCGTTCACTGAGAATGAATTCCCACGATTGAACCTTAATGCCGAATAGCGGACTTTCGCCCGGTTCCTCGCGCCACAGCACCGCAACTTGATCTGACACGTTTACGATGTGTTGGCGAATGCTGCATACGACGAAGGACAAGCCCCGTTGGAACGCGGTGTAGTCGTTGCGCATGGCATTCGAGATTAGCGGCACATGTTCAGCGTACATAGATCGGCCTCTTGGCATATGGTAACGCACCTGATTGCCAGATGCGCTACACTACGTCAAGCGCGAAGCATTGCTTTCAGTTCGGCCTTGATGCGCTTCGCAGCATCACCGCGATAAGTGTCGGCATTCGCCAGAAAGTAGGAAACGACCGACCGGCCGCTATCTGCGAAAAAATTGTCGCGAATGTCGGTCAGATGTTCCATGGCGCCAAGATACGGAACGGCCGCATAGTTGGGCTTGGCCCACGTCGCGCGCACTTCTCGTGCGATCTCAGAAATTTCACGCATAACGGTTTCCTTTTTTGTCGTTGGCGTGCACTTTGAGTTCCCCGTTTGCCAGCCGCGCACCTTGCCACGCATACGGATAGGGTTTCTTGCCGTACTTGTGATAAGGTGACGGCTTGTTACCTTGCCGGGCAGAATGCCCGTGCTGTTTCTCGTTTTTCATATCAGTGGTCGTACCATGCGTCAACGACGCGCGCTGCACCTTGCCCGATGGTCTCAACGTTCGAGGTAGCATCGCCGGGCATGTTGGCTGTATTGAACGTGGCATCAATGCCCAGAACATCATTTGCCGCGCGTACGGTCCTGAGTGTCGCCACCGCAAGCTGATATTCGCCGTCAGTCTCAGCGTTGCGCACGTCGCGCAATGCCATCTCTAACTCCCATGCGGCGGAAGACAAGCTCAACGCGCGTTCACAGATTGCCTTCAGGAGCAATTCGGTCCTGAGATACTCTTGCGGCGTCTCGGTACGTTCCAGCCACGGCTTTGTTCTGCCATAGTTGAACTCGCGACGCGGCACAGTCTTGATAGTGCGTCCAATGCCTTTGATGCCGTTCATCACACTTTCCCTTTCGTACTCGTGCCGGAATTAGCACGGAACGGCGCACCTGAGTTTCCCCAGATGCGCTATCCGATGCTAGTTCAGTGTCGGTCCTTCGTTGAGTGCTTTCACCACTCCTGCGAAAAACGACGCATCGTGTATTGACTTCACGATGGCAATTTGGCCATCAGTGAACTCGGCCGCTTCCAGAATACCAATCTTGCTCAACGCAGACCATGATTTGACTACCTGCCGTTCCATCTCGGGTGAGACCTTGTAGCCTTGCGTCGCGAAATGTTCCTCGGCCACTCGGGCCGGGTGTTCCGGACTGATATTTGTCTTAGGCATTGCATTTCCCTTTCCTAGTCGCGCCATCATTGGCACGGAACGGCGCACCTATCCCAGATGCGCTATCCGATGTCAACGGGCAATCTGTGTCGCTGGGACTGTGGGGATAATCTTCCAGCGTCGGCCGAATAGTGGTATCGTAAGCATGGCGTTCCCTTTCCGTCAGATGGACTAATAAATCTAATGTCGTCTTAGTCAACCGAAGCGCAACCTCACGTGTAGTCTCGGTTGCTTTCCTCAAAGCGACATTAGATTATCATAGTCCATCTGGGAAGTACAGCAATCAGCAGTTGAGTTTTATTACAAATGCGTAATCTTTCGGCTATCTCTTGTCCACTTGCGATTGCTGTTGCGACCCATTCTCATTGCACATGCGACGCATTCTCACATGGTCCCAATTGCACATGCGACGCATTCTCATTGCACATGCGACGCATTCTCACATGGTCCCAATTGCCTATATTGTAGGCAATCTGAGTACATGCGTCGATAATGCAAATGCGAGTCATTCGCAATGCACATGCGAATCAGTCGCAAATTCCCATGTTTCCACTGTCCACATTGAAAGACCGGGGCACCCGGCACCCCACCCCTCGACGCCGCGCCGCAGGCAGGCAAGCGTGTCATTGGATTTTTTCGCGCGGCTTTGAAAATAACTCTTGATAACCCCCTTATCATATGATACACTGTCTCACCATGGGAACTTCAATCGACCATCCGGCCAACTTCGGTCCCGCCATGAAGGCGCTGAACCGCCGGCAGCAACTATTTGTGATTGCAGTCCTCGACCTGGGGTCCACCAACTACACACGCGCAGCGCGAATGGCTGGGTATGAGCAAACGACCGACGAAGGAATGCGGGTCACAGCCTTCAGGCTCGCGCACAACGACAAGGTAGTTCTGGCGCTGAATGAGGAAGCCCGTCGCCGCTTGATGGCGTCCGCACCCATGGCGATCTCGGAACTGGTCAAGATCGCTGAAGACCCGACCGACCGGAAGTATCAGTTGAAGGCGATTGAGATGGTCCTCAACAGGACGGGCCACCACGCGCTGACGGAGCACAAGGTCGAAGTCGCGCACACCTACAGCGACCAGCAGACCATCCAGCGCATCTTTGCACTTGCGAAGCAGTTGCAAATGGACCCGGTGAAACTCCTGGGCTCGGCCGGCGTGAAGGTTGGCGAGAAGGGTGAAGTGCTCGATGCGGAGTTTAGTGAAGTATCCTCCGCTCTTAATGCGGAGATTGACACACAGTTCGATTGGAAGGGAGAGTGACATGAGCCTCTATATGAGATTGTTCGCTTGGGGCGGCTGGTTCGACCGGCAGTCTTGGCAGCATCAAATCTGGATCAGGACAAAACGGTACGATATTTGCATAGGGCGCTTGCCACATCGGTCGAGTGAACCCTGGGGCATCTGGATCGGCAAGGACGGCGTTCGTCACTACAAGGGGCGCTACGCTCCGAAACATTACGCCTGGACCTGGGAGTGGTACACTTCCTGGTTCAACCGCACGCATCCCGACCCCACCATCCCAGCGGTGATACCTGATGAACCAGAACCTCAGTGACATTCTCGAAACACTAGAACTCGCGGCGCAGCGGAAACTCTACCGCTCGGCCGACTTCTTTGTTCCGTATGCGAAGCAAGTTTCGTTCTGCGATCTCGGCCTCGCCAAACGGGAGCGGTGCTTGTTCGCCGGCAACCAGACTGGCAAGACTGAGATTGGTGCCTTCGAGGCGAAGTGTCATCTGACCGGTGAGTACCCGGACTGGTGGCTTGGCCGGCGGTTCGAGATGCCGACGAAGTGCTGGGCGGCTGGCGTGACCAGTCTCTCCACGCGCGACATTGTGCAGAAGAAGCTCCTGGGCGAGCCCGGCATCCCTGACAAGCAGGGCTCGGGTATGATCCCGAAGGAGAACATCCTGCACACTACACTTGCAAGGGGAGTATCCAATGCGCTCGATAAAGTCATTGTACGTCATATCTCCGGCGGCGAGAGCATCCTCATGTTCAAGTCCTATGAGCAGGGACGTGAGAAGTGGCAAGGCGATACTCTCGATTTCCTATGGTTCGATGAAGAACCCCCGGAAGAAATCTATTCGGAAGGTCTCGCCCGGTTGCGTGAGGGAGGTATGGCATACCTCACCTTCACACCCTTGCTGGGCAAAACTCAGGTCGTGATGAACTTCACCGACAACATCCGCGAGGACCAGGGCATCGTCTACATGACACTGGACGACGTGACCCACTTCTCGGAGGATGAGAAGAAGCGACGCATCGCAGCCATGCCTGCGCACGAACGTGAAAGCCGCGAGCGCGGACTGCCGGCCCGAGGATCAGGCGCGGTCTTCCAGGTGCCTCTCGGCATGATCGAGGAAGACGGCTTGGACCCGGCGATCATCCCGCCTCATTGGGTGTGGCTCTGGGGTCTCGACTTCGGCATCGACCATCCATTCGCTGCTGTGCTCGGCGCTTGGGACCGCGAGAGCGATGTGATCCACGTTGTCCACACGATCCGCGTGAAGGGACAAGACCCCCTCCAACATGCGCGGGCGATGAAGCCCTTCGGCTACATCAAAGCCGCTTGGCCGCAGGACGGGCACAAGCGCGACATGGGCAAGCTCGTGCCGCTCGCGAAGCAGTACAAGAAGGAAGGCGTGTGGATGATGGACAGCCATGCACAGTTTGAAGACGGCTCGAACTCCACCGAGGCCGGCATCATCGAGATGGATGCGCGTTTTCGCACGGGCCGTCTCAAGGTCGCGAAGCACCTGACGGAGTGGTTCCAGGAATACACGAATTACCATCGCAAGGATGGGCTCCTGGTCAAGAAGCACGACGACTTAATGTCGGCCACCCGTGTCCTTGTGATGGCTCGGAGGGCTGCTTCGATACGCAGGCAACGCCCCGGAAAGGGGAAAGGGGGCGTTGAAATTGCTCGCGATCTTGACTTCGACCTTTTCCCGTAATAATTATACACTTGACTTTGTGTCCAATAGTTGCTAGTGTTCCCAATTCTTATCCTCAAGGTAGGCCCATGACTGCCAAGAAAAATCTGTTCATGTCCCCCGCTGTGTCCGATCTCGGCCTCGGCGATCAGGTGAAGCAACAGATGGAAGACGATGATGAAGTGCGCCGCAAGAAGAAGATCATGGCGGCAGCGAATGGAAACCCAGGGCAGTACGGCGACCTGACTGGCTCGCCCGCGACTGCTATGCTCTACGGCAAGGCTCTGATCTAAAATGGCTGATTATCTTCTGAACGTAACTTCCAACAGTTACGTGATGCAAGACCCACGCGAAATGGAAATCGTGGATAAGGTCATTGCGTTGTTCGAGCAACTGAACCAGTGGCGCGTGAACTTCGCGGGCCAGTGGGAGGAAACCGCCGAACTCATTATGCCATCTTCGCGCAACACCTTCTTCCGTTGGAACGTGAACTTCCCTGGCCAGAAGAAGACTGATCGCCAAGTGGACGCCAGCGGTATGCTCGCGCTCAATCGCTTCTCCGCGATCTTGGACAGTCTGCTGACGCCGCGCAACATGCAATGGCACACGCTCGCCTCCGACAACGACTACGTGCAGAAGGATCGGGCCACGAAGGTTTGGTTTGCCGATGCGACGCGCGTGCTGTTCAAGCAACGCTACATGGCGGCTGCAAACTTCGTGGGCCAGAACATCCAGAACTGGAAGTCGCTTGGTGCCTTCGGGAATGCCGGTATGTTCATCGACCGGCTGCAAGGCTTCCGCGATGAGCCTTTGCGCGGGCTACGTTACAAGTCGTTGCCGATTGGTGAGGTCTTCATCCGGGAGAACCACCAGGGACAGGTCGATGGCTTTGTCCGTGCGTTTCGTTTGACGGGGCGTCAAGCCTATCAGCGTTGGGGCGCGAAGTGCTCTCCCGCGCTCATAGATGCGATGAACAAACAGTCGGAGGCTCTCTATGACTTTTTCCATTGCGTTATCCCCAACCGAGAATACGACCCGCTTCGGTTGGATAAGCGAGGGAAACTATTCGCAAGCTATTATGTATCTCTCGAAGGACGATGCCTCCTGCAAGAAGGTGGGTATAGTTCTTTTCCACTCTGTTTCGCTCGATATGACCAAGCCCCCTGGGAAGTATACGGGCGAGGGCCAGCAATGGACGTGCTCCCTGCACTGAAGACTTTGAACGCAGAGAAGCGCATGTTCCTGAAGGTCGGCCACCGCGCGGCGGACCCGGTGCTCTTGACGAACGATGACGGCTTGATTGACAGTATCAGCCTACGCCCCGGTGCGATGAACAAGGGTGGCGTGAACGATCAAGGCGTGGAGATGGTCAAGGTCTTGCCGACTGGCAAGATGGAAATCACCAAGGAGATGATGGACGAAGAACGCTCCCTCATCAACGACAGCTTCCTCGTGACGCTGTTCCAGATTATGACTGAGACGCCGCAGATGACGGCAACCGAAGTCGTGGAGCGCATCAACGAGAAAGGTATCCTGCTGGCACCGACTGTTGGCCGGCAGCAATCCGAATACCTCGGCCCCATGATCGAACGCGAGTTGGACGTGCTCGTGGATATGGGAATGCTACCGCCTATGCCTCCGCGCTTGCGTGAGGCGAAGGGTGAGTTCCACGTTGTCTACACATCGCCGCTCGCGCGCAGCCAGCGGGCTCAGGAGGCTTCCGGCTTCTTGCGCACGATAGAGAGCGCCCTCGAAATCGCCGGCCAGATGCAAGACCCGTCTATCCTCGACAGCTTCGCGCTGGACCGCGCCTTCCCTGCCATTGCAGAGATACAGAACGTCCCACCGGACTGGATGGCAACGGCCGAAGAAATCCAGAACAAGGGCAAGAACCGCGCCCAGCAGCAACAGCAGGAGCAGGCGGTACAGGCATTGCCGGCCCAGGCTGCGATGCTCAAGGCCCAGAAGGCAGTCGGCCAGCAAGGCCCGGCTCAGGCGCTCGGCCAAGGTGGCCCGCAGCCCGGCGGTCCTCCACAGCAGGCGCAACGATGATCCTCATTGCACTCGACGCCAAGACAGGAACGATCTCGCGCTACGTGGCGCAGGGAAAATCCTTGAAGCGCACGCACCGGGGATCGGTCGATAAGGAGTACACGTTTGACGAAGCGGAAGTCGAATTGATGCGCTTGTCTCCACCTTCGGAGTTTGCGCACGAAGTAACCTTGAGAGGGTAACATGACTACGACTGTGAGCAAGTATTCGTCTGCTGCTTGGGCGTTCTTGCAAGGACGCAAGCGGTCCTATTTGACGACGTTTGGAAATCCTATCGGGCAGAACGTGCTCCGTGATCTTGCGAAGTTCTGTCGTGCCCACGAAACTACCTTCCACTCCGACCCTCGGGTTCATGCGGCGCTGGAAGGGCGGCGTGAAGTGTTTCTTCGCATCGCGAACCACATGAACCTATCAACCGATGAACTCTACCATTTGTATGGTGGATTAACACAGGAGCAATCACAATGACCGAAGGAACCCCCGCCGTAGGCGATACGGGTGCAGCAGCCGCAGCGGCAGCCGCCGCAGCCGCAGCCGCAGGGAACAACACGCCTTGGTACAAGACCGCTGGTGCGGATGCCGAGACGGAAGGTTACATAACCAATCGTGGTCTGGATAAGATGACGCCGGATAAGGCGGCGCTTCAGGCGATCCAGGCGCACCGCAACGCAGAGAAGTTGCTCGGCGGACCCGCCGACCGATTGCTCCGTATACCGACTGATGCATCCGACGTTGATGGCTGGGGCAAAGTGCATACCGCACTCGGCCGGCCGAAGGATGCGAACGGCTACGATCTGACAAAAGTCCAGGCAGCCGGCGACGACTTCATAAAGTTCGTGCGTGACTTCTCCTTCAAGAACAACCTCCCCAAGAATGTCGGTGAGGCTCTGGCCCAGGAGTTCACGCGCTATGCTGGTGAACTGGATGCCGGCGAGACGAAGGAGAAAGAACTCGCAGTCGCCAAAGAGCGGCAGGACATGAAGAACGAGTACGGCTTCAACTTCCAAGCCAAGATGCTGACGGCGCAGAACGCTGTGGCGAAGCTCGGCATTGACCCGACTGCTGTGAAGGCACTCGAAGGTCAGGTCGGCTACAAGTCGGTCATTGATATGTTCGTCAAGATCGGCGAAGCTATTGGCGAGGACAAGTTCATCAACAGCGAGTACACTGGCGTCACGATGACGGCAGTCGGTGCAGCCGCGCGCATTGCCGAACTGAAGGCGACCCCAGAGTGGGTGGCGAAGTATCAGGCTGGCGATCCGAAAGCATTCCAGGAAATGAAGGACTTGATCTTCATCTCCACGGAAGGAGGCAAGAAAGATGCCCGCCGTAAGTGACGCCCAGCAGCATTACGCTGGCATGAGTAAGACTGCAAAAGGTCGCGCTATCCTTCGGAAGCATGGGAAGAAACCCATGCCTCCGGCGGTAGCCGATGAGTACGCACACAAGTCGAAGCCCAACCTTCCGAAGCATGTGCTGAAGAAACCGAAGTGAGGATGTTATGGTTGATTTTGTTTCTGCCATTCGCGGCGCACTGAGCGGCCCGAAGCCGCCGACTTCTGGCGAGGCGAATACTGGCGACCGCGCGAGAGCAAAGTCGGAGTACGATCAGGCCGTGGACCACTACAGCTTCGTGTCCAAGAACACCAAGGACAAGAAGACCCTGGACGATGCCCACCAACGGCTCATGGCCGCAACTATGGCTATGGGGAAATTCCATTGAAACCGCGAGCACTCGCCATCCGCAGACTGCGTGATGGCTACGCCATTCATCTCTCGAACACGCCGATGCCACGCAAGTTCGATGCCGGTACGCCGGTTGCCGATGCGTGTTTCGACTTGGAGATGGAAGGATACGACGTAAGCCGTATACTGAACAAGGAGGCTCATCGTGAGCAGGGGCGGCACACGCGACGTTGAGGGCGACTTGAATTTGCAGGCGCACCCCGAAGTGCTTCTGCAAATCTTTGATCGCATCGGGCCGGTGACTGTCTACATTGTGGACGGGGTGCTGGTTCGCAAGCACATCTATCTGAACTTCACGCAGGGCGGGAACTACATGGCCTATCCCTGGCTGAAGGAAAAGTTGATCTTGCTTGAAGACGCGAACGAGCGCGATCGCCTGCCGATCCTGTTCCACGAACTCTACGAAACGAACTGCATGGAGCAAGACGGCGAGAAGTACGACGTAGCACACGAGCACGCGGATGAGGGCGAGATAAAGATACGCCATAACCCTGCGCTGTTCCAGTCGATGTTTGAGAAGGAAGTTCAACGGCTTGAGCGATATCATGGCAGCAAGTGGGGGACAAAAGTCCAGTCCAGTGTCCTCCGGCAAAATAGTTATTGACATTGGATTGCACACCCCCTATAATGTACAAGCTGCCTCCCCGCCCGGCTCGCGCAGGGTGGGGGCCGCTGCGAGTGCCCCGCGCGTGCGCGACATCACGGGGTCGGCGTTTGGCCCCCTTAGGGGCGGTAGCACCCCTTTCCGATACCCGCTGTGCGGCCGGAACGGGACATGGCCCCCTATAAAGGACACGGCTGAAATCGTTTTGGCTTTGACCTTTAACAGGAGACACTCCCGTGGTTGACACAGACCTGCTTAACCTTGCAACTACGCAGTATTCGGCGAACGTCGAACTGCTGTTGCAGCAAAAGGGTTCGCTTCTGCGCTCGACTGTTCGCGAAGGCGCACACGTCGGCAAGCAAGCATCCCCGATTAACCAGATCGCCGCGATCCAGGCTAAAGCGCCTGCCGGCCGATTTTCACCAAAAGAACGAGTTCCCGAGAGTTTCACCCGGCGTTGGGTGTTCCCCGTGAACTTCGAGATGGACCAGTTCATCGACACGTTCGACGAATTGCAGACCATTGTTGATCCGAAGTCCGACTACGTTACGAACGCTGGCTTTGCCATCGGCCGTGCGTACGACGACGCACTGATTGCCGCGACGACTGGCTCTGCCCAGACCGGTACGGACGGCGCTTCCTTCTCGGCTGAGGCTTTCGACACCACGAAGTATCGTGTTGCGAAGGACTTCAACATCACCGGCACTTCAGTCGGCATGACCGTTGACAAGCTGATTGAAGCCCGGCGCATCCTGCGCAAGTACCACAACGATCTGGCGAACGATCCGCTGACCCTCATCATCGGTTCGCAGCAAGAGGCCGACCTTCTGAACCAGGTCGAAGTTGTGAGCACCGAGTTCAATGATCGTCCTGTCCTCGTGGACGGCAACATTCGCCGCTTCCTCGGGTACAACGTGATTGTCATCGAGCGTCTTCCCTCCGCCGTCACCGGCGCGAACATTCGTGGGTGTCTCGCCTACGTGAAGTCGGGCATGTACCTCGGCGTGTGGAAGGACATGGTGAACCGCGCGTCCATCCGTAATGACTTGTCGTCCGAACCGTGGGATTTGTTCACGGCCGCTTCATTCGGGGCAACCCGTTTGCAGCCCGGCAAGATCATCCAAATCCTGTGCGCTGACAACACTGGCGTGGATATCAACCCGTAATCAACCCTCCGTAACCCAAACGGAACTACATGGAGTAAACGACAATGACTGCTGATGCCCTCAAATCCCTGTCGATCACTGATCTCGACGCAACGCCTGTAGTCCAGCACTCTGCTGGACAGGGTGCGCCCGGGCAGTACAAGCAGGTAAGCGACACCGTGACCCCGACCGCCGCTGGGATTGCCACCATTGGTTCGAAGTATACGATGGTTCGTGTCCCCACGAACTGCAAACTGAAGAACCTTCGGTTGATCTCTACCGGCGCTCTCGACAGCAACGGTTCCCCGCTTTTGACTGTGGACGTTGGCGCGTACTACAGCGACAGCACCGTGGACGGCACCGCAAGTGCCAACCAGGGTACTGCTGTGAACGCCGGCGCGATTGACTTTGCCGATGCAGTTGCCTTCGGCGATGCGGCCCACGAGAACATTGACGTGCTAGTCCCTGCCCTGTTCGGCATGGAAAAGCGTAACAAGCAATTGTGGGATGCTCTCGGGCTCACGTCTGATCCCGGCGGGTATTTCGACATCGTTGTGACTGTGGAAGCCGCCGCTGCGACTGGCGTCTCCGTGGTCATGGGCATGGAAGCGTTCTACGTCTGGTAATCTCTCGGCGTGCCTCGTGCGCGCCCAGGGGCCGGTCGGTGTCCCCCTTTCCGCCGGCTGGCCCCGCCCTTTCTAGGAGTTAACACCTGTGGCTCTTGTGTCATTCAGTGCCAAAGTAAACCGAGCCATAGGGCTAGGTGCGGATTATGACATTGATCCGGCTGGTGCAACATTCACTCCCAGATCAATGGTTCTGGCCTAGCCGACTAACAGGAGTAACCAATGGCAAGCGTATCCTTTAATCTCACCGGCCAGCAAGACGCGAAGGCCACAAACGTCCTGACCGGCACCAATGCGCCGGGTACTGGCGACGTAGAGGTTCGCATCAACCGGGCGAATATCCCGAACCGGAAGGAAGCGATCAAGCTTATCAACGCGATCATCCGGTACATCGAGAACGGCAGCTTGAACACGGTCTTCCGGCCGTAATAGGAGAGCACCATGTCTCGTGCGAATAACGGCCAGGGCTTTTCCAATATCTCTGCGACAACCGCCGCCTTCCTTTTGTACGGCGGGAAGTATGCGATGACTGTCCATGCCACCTGGGGTGGCGGCAACGTGCATCTCCAAATTCTGTTGCCTGATGGTTCGACCTATCTCGACGTTGGGTCTTCGACCAACTTCACCGCTGACGGATTTGCAGTTGTAGACCTTCCGCCGGGATCGTACAAATTTACTGTCACGACCGCGACTGCGGTTTATGTTTCGGTTACTCGTATACCGAATGATTGAGAGTTGCCTATATGTCGTTTCCGCCCGAAAGGCATGACTTTGTTTCTGTTGTTAGTGATGCGACTTTCACTCTTATGGGCGGACGATATGGTGTGTACTTGCAAGGAACATTCCCGAAAAAATCTTCGATCCAACTTCAGCTTCATCTCTTTGTTACTCAACAGGTAGACACTTACGTGGATGTTTCAGGAGGACAATTTACCAGCGAACTCTATCTCGTCTTTGATTTGTCGCCCGGTCAATATCGGCTTCATCTTATAGACGGCGGGAAGGGTCTTCCGACAGTTGTTGCCGCATCAATCAGTCGCATCCCGCTTGGAAACGATTAAGGAATAGATCATGGTCAGCGCGTTCACTTCCCCGGTAGATATTGCGAACCGCGCTTTGCAGCATGTTGGCTCCCCGCGCATCGCCTCCTTCCTCGACAACTCGAAACAGGCTTCAGAAAGCAACTTCGTCTATGATAAGCTGCGTCGTGCTGAACTCCGTCGTGCTATTTGGCGCTTTGCGACTCGTCGTGTTCCTCTCCGTGCAATAACCTCCACGTCGATGTTGCTGAACCCGCTGACTTGGTTGGTGGGTACGACCTATGCTGCGATGGCGATTGTGCAGGACGCCTCTGGTGCGCTCTGGCAATCGCTCGTAGCTGCGAATGTTGGCAACACGCCGGGCGAACCTTCTGCCTTCTGGACCGCGTATCATGGTCCAATTGCTGCTGACGTGTGGGCCACTGGCACGACTTACTACATCGGCGATATCGTCTACAAGACAGCCGGCAACACGATCTACATCTCGACCACGAATAGTCAGTCTGCGAATGATCCGGCGTCGGGCGCACCCTGGCTCAGTCTCGGCGCGGCCACGACCCAGACGCTCACTCAGTTCAATTTGCTCGGCTTCGGCCAGCGCACGGCTGACACGGCAAAGACGATCTATCGTTTGCCCTATGGGTTCCTGCGCATGGCGTCCCAAGACCTGAAGTCCGCAGCGTCTCCGATGCTCGCGACTTCTGGTGGCATTCGCTATACCGATTGGGAATTGCAAGGCAACTACTTGTTCTCAACTACGTCCACGAGCCCAATCCTTTTCCGCTGCGTGATGGACTTCGCGAACGTCCCAGAGTTTGATGATCTGTTCTGTGAGGGTCTCGCCGCGCGCATGGGCATGGACCTGTGCGAACCGCTGACCCAGAGCGATGCGAAGGTGAAGACCATCGCAGAGAAGTACAGCCGCTACATCAGCGAAGCCCGCAAGGTCAACGCTATCGAACTCGGCTCGACCGAAGATGAGGAAATGGATTACGACGCCAACACGGAAGTGCTTGCGTCCTCTAATCATGCCGGGGTGGCCCGCCAACAGCAGGGGCAGTAACCGATGGTTTCCTCGGTTGACATTATCAACAGGAGCCTTCAGCTTCTCGGCCGCAAGCGCATAGCGTCTGTTCTCGATCAGAACATGAACGCTTCCGAAAGCAATTTCTCCTACCACATCATCCGGCGTTTTGAACAGCGTCGCGCTGCCTGGCGGTTCTGTATCCGCAAGGTTGCGCTGCGTGCGCTGAACCTCGCGACCCAGCAAATCACCTTCGGCAACTACGCGGCCGGCACGACCTACGTACTGAATGACGTGGTGACGGGCTCGGACGGGCTGACCTACGTTTCGCTGAAGGGCTCGAACACTGGCGACGATCCGACCACGACTTCCGGTTCTTGGGGCATCTACCTTGGCCCAATGCAGGCGAACCAGTATGTCGTTGCCTGGGTTATTAGTACGACCTACAAGGCGAACCAGTTCGCGCTGGGCTCGAACGGGACGACCTACTTCAGTACTGTGAACAATAACATCGGCAACGATCCGACAATCACTCCGGCTGCTTGGCTAGTCGGCACCACGTATGCTTTAGGCAACTTTGTGACGGGTAGTGATGCCAATGTCTATCAAAGCGTGGCCGGCGGTAACGTGGGCCACAACCCGGTGGGTGATGGCGGTGTGCGTTGGACCCAGGTGCTCGCGAACGTGGACGGCTACTTCGGCTGGGAAGCGCAGACTGCTGTCAACGCTACGACGGACTACTCGGCCGGCGAACTGGTCTACACTCTCCCCAGCAGCGTGTATCTGTCAACGATAAGCGACAACACTCTCAACCCTACGACCGACACGACCGGCGCGTGGCTCTCCATGACCACGACCCCTTCCCTCGCCAACATGAACTTCATCTACCCCATTGGTGCTGGCCCGAGTGAGGAAGAAGATACGCGCAACGTATTCATGCTGCCCAACGGCTTCATGCGCGAAGTTGCGCAAGACCCGAAGGCTGGCTCGAACTCGGTGCTCGGTGCGCCAAGTGGCATTCGCTATCAGGACTGGTACTTCGAGAACAACTACTTTACGTCCTTCACTCCTGGCCCAATCTTCTTCCGCTTTGCCGGCGATGTGCTCGACCCGAACCAGTTCGACCCGATGTTCATAGAGGACTTGGCGTATGCGCTCGCTGTAGCGAACTGCAAGGCGCTCGGCGGAACGCAAGCCGACATGGTGTCCATCCAGAAAGAAGCTCGCCTGTTCCAAAGTCAGGCGCGCACTGTCAATGCGATTGAGAAGGGCACCGAGGAACCAGCCGAAGACGACTTCATCAGTTGTAGGATTTAAACCATGGGCGAGGCTTCTTTCCTTCAGACCGACTTTCGCGGGGGTCTCTGGTCTTCATTCTCGCAAGGGCGCATGGACGACAAGGACTACTCGCGCGGTCTGAACGTCTGCTTCAATTCTTATCCGATAGAAGAAGGCGCTTGGACGCGCCGGCAGGGAACGCGCTTCGTGTGCTTCACGCGCGCAGGCTTGCCCGCGTTCCTTCAGACCTTCGCCTTTGAAACGATCTCCCCGTATGTGATGGAGTTCACCGATAGCAACCTGCGCTTCATCTCGCAGGGTGCCAATCTCGTGCTGACCAACGATGCGCAGCAAGTCACGTCGATTAGCACCGCTAACCCGGCTGTGGTGACGACGGGCGACCATGAGTGGAACACGGGCGACGTGGTTCAGTTCCTATTCCCTTCGGCTCAGGACACATCGGCCGCTGGCATTCTGATGAACCGCCAGTTCACAATCACTGTCACGGGCGACACAACCTTCACCATTGCGGACAGTGTGACGGGCGCAGGCATCGACGGCTCGACATTCACGATGCCGCTGAACCTCTCGGTCGGGCGCGTCCTTGTGATTACATCGCCGTATACCCAGGCCCAACTCCCGACCATCCGCACGATCCAGGCGGAGATACTGTCGAACAACGCTCTGCAAGGTCAGGTCGTGTGCCTGGCCCCGACCGTGGCCCCGCAAGTCGTGGTCAACTCCGTGGCGGAAACGACCAATGCATTCGCCAACTTCACGATGAGCGCGATCACGTTCAAGGACGGCCCCTACTTCGATCCAGTGACCGGCGCTTCGGTGACGCCCAGCGGGCTCACGGGCACCATCACTTTGACCGGCGCACCGGCCAGCACCTTCGTCTCGACGGACGTGGGCCGGCTGATCCGCATCTTCTCGGAGCCCGCAGCCTGGGCGGTCGGCACTGGTTACAGCGCCGGCAACATCGTCAAGTACACGGACGGCAACTACTACACCGCCATTGCGGCCAGCACCGGCAAAGCCCCGAACGCCTACCTGACTTTGTGGGCTCTGACCCCGAATGCGGCTGTGTGGGCGTGGGGAACGATCTCGGTCTATCATAGCGCCACTTCGGTTGACGTAGCTGTGGACGCCTCGCAGGCGCTCTTGTACACCACGGCATTCACGACCTTCCGGCTCGGGCTCTACAGTGTGACCACAGGCTATCCGACATGCGGCGTCTTCACTGAAGGCCGGCTCTGGCTCGCGGGCGCGCAAGGAAACCGGTTCGATGCCAGCAACAGCAATGACCCGTTCAATTTCTCACCGACAGCGCCGGATGGCACCGTGGGCGATGCGAATGCAATCTCCTACATCTTCAACAGCGACGACGTGAACCCGATCTTCTGGATGGCGGCGGACCACGCGGGCATCATATGCGGCACATCTGGCGGCGAGTGGGTGATCCAAGCGTCAAACCTGAATGATCCGCTCACGCCCACGAGTTGCCAAGCACGCCGCGTCACCAAGTACAAGTGCGCCAACACGCCGCCCGCACGCGCGGGTCTCGGCCTCCTGTTCGTCAAGGCACACGCGCGCCGCCTGATGGAGTTCGTCGCCGACGTGTTCAGCGGCAAGTTCCTCGGCCGCAACGTGGCAGAGAAGGCCCAGCAACTTACCGCTCCCAGCATCGCCCAACTGGTTTACCAGCAAGACCTGACACCGAATGCGTGGATACGCATGGTGGACGGCACCTGGGCTGGAATGCTCTACCGGCGCGATAGTTCGTTCACGTCCGAAGCGCCGACCTTCATGGGCTGGCACAATCATCTTCTTGGGTCCAATTGCACCGTTGAGAGTATCGCGGTCGGCCCCAGCAATGATGGCACGCTTGAGAACGTCTTCATGGCGGTGAACGATCCGACCACGGGCTATCGCCACGTTGAGTATCTCGTTGACATGTTCAATGTCGCTGATCCGATCTACAAGGCTTGGCATCTGGACGGAGCGGCTCCCGCAACCGCAATCGTAGTCAACTCAGCGCATACACAGGTGACGTTCTATGGCTTCACAATGTACATTGGTAAGACGATCAGCCTTTGGGTTGGTGGCCTTGATCTTGGCGATTACGTCGTTGCTTCCGACGGTTCTGTTGTGGTCACTCTGGGTGGGGCTGCGCAATCTAGTACGGTTGGGCTTGGGCTTCCGCTATTTACTTATGCTTTCTTCTCCACCTGGGATGCCAGCCAAAAGACCACCTATGACACATCGGTATCTGTACAGTTCGCACAAGGTACTCCGCCCCTCGCGACGCAATCGTTCATCGACACCAGCATCGTAGCTGGCACATTGGAGGTACACGATGCGGTCTATGATCCCAACAATGACCGTCTTGTTACAACGTCTACAGGACACGCCACGACGGACGGTATCCGGGTCTTCAAACTCTCGACGGGCCTCCAAACAGCCGCAGCAACCGCCGCAACCCTATTCCCTAGCGGCGCGGGCACCACGAATGCCTATGTCAAATACCCGTATGCAATCGACGCTAACGGCTACATGTATTGGCTCTGCACTGGCGGCAACTCGCAGCGTTTGGTGAAGTGCGATCTCAAGAAGATGCTAATCGTCGGCCAGCTTGGTGCGGCCAGCAACCAGTTCTATACGAACCAGAACCACGTCGAAGCGTCCAGCAACATGGTCTGCTTGAACGTCGGCGGGAAGGGCACGATCAACACAAACTATCTGGTGACGGCGGCTTCGGTGACGAACACGGGTGTGTCGGTCATCAACGTCGATGCGATGCAATGGGCGAACTTCACGTCTCAGATTACGGAGAAGATACAGAACCTTTGCGCTGGCCCGCAAGTCAAGAACGGGTTCAACTCGTATTCCTACGCCTTCATCGTGGGGCAGAGCAACATCATCGCGACCACGGCTATCGGTATCTACACGCTGAAGATTGACCCCACGGCTGCTGCGCAGATGACTTCGCCGACCCTTGTGGACCCGCCTGATGCCGCCGTAGCGACCAACACGGGCATCACACTCACGCGCACAGGCGGGCTCACACCCGCGAACATCGACGCGGCGTGGACCAATATAAGCGGCATCTATGGCCCGATCTTTGACGCAACAGACGGCACCATCATCATCTGGGCGTATACGACCGATGCGGTCGCGCACCCGAAGTATATCATCAAGATCAATCCGTACACGGCGGCAATCTCGTGGCAGACGGCGGTTGCCAACACGCCAACCCTTTCGCTGACCGGCTCGAACTGGTCGGTCTGTGCAAACGGCACCGTGATCTGGATGAGCGGCTCGAACTACTACTCCGTGACGACAGCGGCCGGCACGCTTACCTCATCTACAGTCTCCGGCTACAGCGCGGTTCAGGCTCAGTGGTCGGATGACAACTACATGCGCCTCTATTCAGGCGCCGCGACCCTCAGTGGTGGTGGTGGGTCTCCGGCCCCGATCAATAGCACGCCGGGCACCTTCTCTGACCAGTGGGCTTATATCCAGGGCGAGACGACCCCGCCTTCCGTGTCCGAATACACCTTCCCGGTTTTGCCCGCTCTCGCTGGCTTCACATACACGAGCCAGGGGCAACTCCTACGGCCCGTGGGCGAGAAGGAAACCGGTGCGAAGCTCGGCCCCGGCTTTGCCGAGACCCGCCGCGTAGAGCGCGTAGGCGCACAGCTTGCCAGCACTCAAGGCATCTTCTTCGGGTCCACATTCGACGGGTCTCTGGTGCTTCGCCCGGCTGTTCTGCTGAACAAGGCAACGACCCTCGCAGTCAACGTAATGTTCACCGGGGTCTTGCGTGAGTTCCTCGAATGTGCTAATGATTTCGATGGGATGATTGCTTGGCAGATTACCCGTCCGTATCCCGCAACCGTGACAGCCATCGCTGGCTTCATAGCGACGAATGATGTGTGATGAGTGGATTTAGTGACGCTGGTGGATTTCCGGGGCTCGGTGGTGCCGTAACAGATTTGTTCGGCGGTATCGCTGGGCTAGACGAAGCAGGCGCTTACGGCAAGGCCGGGAAAATCGCGAGCCAAAACGCTGAACTTACGCAAGTCGCTACTAACATTCAGGAAGCGCAGTTGCAACGCCAAGCATACCAAACGATCAGCGCCCAGAAGGCTGAAGTCGGTGGTGCAGGATTTGCAGCCGGCGGTAGCGCAGGCGATCTCTTGCGGTCGAGTGTACAGCAACAGCATCTTGCTTCAGGGCTAGTCGCAACGCAAGGAGAGATTACAAAGCAGGGATACGAGCAACAGGCAGCAGCCTATCAAGGACAAGCCGCAGCGGCACAAGCAAAAGCTGGTGGTGGTATCATGGGAGCGATTATGAAGATCGCACCATACGTGCTGGGGGCTCTGGCGTAAAGGTGATCCATGCCCAACATTCGTGAATTCACTTCGCCGATTGATACGATCCATCCTACAGAGATGGGATCGTCCGCATACGAATTGGAAGGTCGGCACATTGGTGCAGATATCGACATTGCGGGCCGCTATATCGGCGGTGCGATAACCTCTGTTGGCGAGCAGATGGAGAAGGTAGACACGCGCGCCAAGACCGTCGAGATGTACAAAGACTTGACGGATCAACGCACGAAGAACCAATTGGATTTAGAGACAGCAGTTAAGGGCGGCGACCCGAATGACCATAACATTCTGACCGACTGGTGGGACAAAAACGGCCAGCCCGCTTACGACAAGCTGGCGGATAAGTATAGTTCCAATCCACTCGTAGCCGCACGTTTTGCGGAAGAAGTGGCGCGCAATCAGCAAGAACTGTTCATGCATGGTCTCGGCTTGCAGAACGAACTTGCCGGCCGGCAAGCGCAGATGAACCGCAAGGACACGGTTGTTGGCTTGTCAAACGCCGCCAATCGTTCCCCGGAATTAGTCAACGATCAGCTTGGTGTCAACCAGCGCAATGTCGAAACAATGGTGCATTCTGGCGCGATCCCTGCTTCGCTCGCTGAAGGTGAGATAAATGAAGGGAACCGCCAGATCGTTCATGCAGCGGCTCAGGGTATTGTAACGAACGTAATCAGTTCGGGCGCACGCGCGAGCGATGCACAGATTGAAGCTGCACAAGCGATCCTCAAGGACACAAGCAATCCATATCAGAAGTATGCAGACCCGAACTTCCTGGGCGAGCAGATGAACCGGCTCGCTGACTTCCGCGAACGCCTGCCAGCTATCCAGGAGCACGAAGAAAATGCTCGCATCACGCGCGAGGAACGCGCCACCACGCTCCAAGCGCGACGCGGACAGAGCGCGATCATAGACGAAGTTTTGCAGCAGCCAGTCGGCGCGGACGGGCGCTTCATTCCTCCGCCCAACATGGCCGGTCTCGTTGCTGCATTGCCGGATGATGCTTCTGGGATCAAGCTGACCATGAGCCGATGGGTTGAAACCTTGCAGCGCCCGCAGCAGCTTCGTTCCGACAGCGCCGTGAAAAGCGATTTTGTGGGACGGCAGTTTATTCAAGAAGGACAGCCGCGCTACTTGTCTGACAATGAGTTGCTCGCGGCCCACGCGACTGGCAAGATCGTTGACCGGGACTTCACTGAGATATGGAAGAACCGCAAAGCAGCACAGGCTGACAGCCCGGCCGACCGGTTGTCACGCGAAGATATCATGCGCCGGATCGCATCACGCAAAGGGTTCTTGACGCACTCCAACGAATTGATGGGCAAGCAAGACCCACTCGGCGACCAGAAGTGGGGCGACTTCCAGGGTGACAGTATTGGCCTCTGGCAGTCAGAGCACGCAGCCGGCAAGAGTAATGACGAGATTATCAAAGACCTTGATGCGCTTATTCCTGCGTATCGTCCGTATGCGAATGCTACTGAGTTGGAGCAAGCCCTCACGAACGGGATCACATCTATCCGTGGCCCCATGGAGGCTGGCCCCAGGGGCGTGCCGGCTGCGAAGCCGACATACCAGCACGGAGAGAAGGCCGAAGATTTCTTGCGTCGTCTTGAGGCGTGGGAGAATAAGGGAGGGAAGTAATGGCTGACGAACAGGGCGACCGCGTAACGGATTTCTACCTTCCGTTGATCCGGCGCTTAGAAGGCAGCAACGATAGCTCAGTCTCGCCGAAGGGCGCGATTGGCCGCTATCAGATCATGCCTCAGACCGGCCGTCTCTACGGCTACACGGAAGACCAGCTTCACGATCCTCAACTCAACGAGCAGGCGGCGAAGAAGGTCGTCAACGATCTATTCAAGAAGTACGGCGACGATCCGCGCGCAATCCTCGTGGGATACAATGCCAGTACCGCAAGCCGCCAGAGGTGGGAAGCCAGCGGACGCAACGATGACATGTTGCCGATGGAGACCCAGCAGTATCTCGCGCGTGCGGGACATGCAGTTGCTCCGTCTACGGCCAAGCCATACGAACCAGCGCCGGGCCACGCTGCGTACCAGAAGCTCCTGGACGAAGGCGTGCCACAAGATGAAGCCGATGCGTGGAAGGCGCGGCAGACCCAGAAGATGACGGCCGGTGGTGTGCCAACCGATCAGATCGCCGACTATTGGGGACATGGTGCTGACCATCCTGAACACCAAACCGAGGCAGTCGTTCAGCGCAATATCGAGAAAACTCCGCCCGCCCAGACCGAGGCTGAGAACCCCTTTCAGAACTTCGAGGCCGGCTTCCAGAGTTCTGCTGCTGGCCTCAGTCTTCGCAAGGGATTGCCCAACATGGTCAGTCCGAAAGATGCCGGGCTGTTCTCTCAGATCGCGGCTGGCGCAGGGCGCTTGGCTGGCGACTTGCCCTACTATATCGCAGGCGGTGTCGCAGGTGCCGCAGTTACAGCCGAAACCGGCCCAGGTGCCGTTCTTGGTGGTGCCGTAGGTGCCGCAGCTTTTCCGTCTGCTGTGCGCAACGTGCTGATGGACGAATACGAGCATCCGCAGGGTGCAGCCTCTCCGCGCGAGTTCCTCGGCCGCGCCGGCTCCGTTGCTTTGCAGACAGCCAAGGATACAGCCTCGGGAACTTTTGCACAGCTTCTCGGCGGTAAGATCGGCGCTGCTGTGATAAAGCCCCTCGCCAAGCCGGTCGAACTCGGCACTATGGCTGTTGCGCAAACGGTAGCATCCTCGGCGATGGAGGGCCATCTGCCGACGAAGAACGATTTGTACGCTGGTGTCATCGTCGCCCTGGGATTGCACGTTGCCGGCAAGGTTGTCGGTGCCACGAACCGGTTCGTTCCCAATTCGGGAACGACTGAAGTCACCAAGACCCTGGCGGATATCTACCGCGAGCACGGGGTCAAACCGATAGACGCGGCGAACATCGCTGCAAGCGACCCGGCTGCAAAGGGAGAACTCATCTCTCGCAATGCTGACGGTACTGTTCACACGCCGTCCTTCGAGGAACACGAGACTGCGCAACCTGGGGCTCATGCTGATGCTGTCGCCGACGAAATGTCGCCGCCCAAACCGGTTGAACCACTGAAGATACCGATAGAGCCTGATAAAGAGAATGACGTTGCGGCCGCAAAAATCTACGACGATCAGGTTGAGAGCAACGCGCTGAAGGCGCTGGGCGAACCTGACCCCGCTATGCCGGATGAACGCCATGGGATTACAGAGTTCACCGGCCCGTCATGGCAAGGCAAGCTCACTCCGATGCGCAATGCCGCCGACTTTATCGCCGGCCATCTGCGTGAGTTCGGAGAAGCCGCCGGGTTCAAGTTTGTTTCTGGCCCAGCAGAAACTCAGCCGGGGAAGACAAACAAATCGCCAGCCTTCGTGGTTCGGTCAATTAGGCGGGGCAGCAAATCTATAGACATTGACAAGCGTGTGTTCATTCCCGACAACGCAGAAGAACAAAGCCAGCGTTGGTACGGGCTCAGTCGGCTGCAAGTCGTCTACCACGAAGTCGGTCACGCTATCGACAACGCGGTGAATGGTGGGGCAAGCACTATCAACATGACCCAGCGCGGCGTGCCGACCGCAGACCAGGTTCCGTTGCTGATGGAGATGGAAGCAACCTCTCGCCGCTTTCGTCCGAAGCTGTGGGCCGATCATCCGAAGTACAACAGCCGGCCAGACGAACTGATGGCGGACAACATTGCTCAGTGGCTCAGTAACCCCACGGCGCGCGCCGACATGCCACTATTCGAGAAGTATTTCGGCAAGAAGGTCGCACCCTATCTCGACATTGCAAATAAGTATCTGCCGAAGGTGATCGAGCGCGTCTACGCCAATGAGGAACCGCCTCCGCCGCCGGGTGAGGAAGGCAAGCCGGAAGACGCTGAGTTCACGGAGGCTGAAAAGGGCGGTCCTCCCGTTCCGCCTCGCGGACCAAAGGAGAACGTGTCTGGTGGTACGCCGAAAGGGCCGGAGAAGATCACGGGTGAGACACAGATACAGTTGACGCACGACATGAAGGTGCGCAATGTCATGGACGCCTTCGTGGGCGAGAACAAGCCGCAAGGCCGGCCGATCTGGGCGAACTTCCGTACAGCCTATCGCCAGTTTATGACCGAGTTGCAAGCCGCGCACGATGCCGACAAAGACCTGGGCGTTCCGTCTTCGTGGTTTGGTATCAAGGACGCCATGCGCCAAGTGTACGGGGCTCGCCAGCGCGCGGGATACTTCATGCGCTACGGCACGATGGATGCCATCACGGGCGAGGACACAGGCGGTCCCTCTCGCATGGACGCCTACAAGGCGCTGCGCGAAGATGGCGGCAACATGGAAGGCTTTGTCGCTTACCGCATTGCCCGGCGCACCATGGAACTCGCGTCGCGTGGGAAGGGCATAAAGACAAGCGGCGAGAAGTTTAAGATCGCGCAAGACCTTGCCAACGATCCCGAAGCTGAAAAGAAATACGGGCGTGCTATAGACATGCTACGCCAGAACAAGGAAGCGGTGCTCGACTACGCACACGATAGCGGCTTCTGGACGCCTGAGCAACTCGCCGACATGAAGATGCTGAACAGCGAACACATTCGCTACAAGTACGCGCTGACCGGAGAAGCTCAGGGTACGGACATTAAGCGTCCTGGCTTTGGTGCGCGCCAGCCTCTACGCCGCATCGAGGGGTCGGATCGTATGCTCGACCCGAACATGGAAGCTAACGACATAGAGAACTCTGCGCTCATCATCGGCATGGCGGATCGCAACCGTGCGGTTGGCTCTCTGGTGCAAGCTGTGGAAGCGTACAACGAGCGCCTGAAGCAAGTCCTGGGCGAGCAGGCCCACCAGCATCCGTACTTCCAGAAGACCGGCGAGCAACTGCTTCTCGGCACGCGCCCCAAGTCGGGCGAGTTGTTTGACAGTGCTGGCAATCCGATCCCGGATCGCAGCCCAGAAGCGAAGGCGATGGAACCCTTCCTCGCCATGCGTGCTGTGGGCCAAGGGCTGAAGGACAACGAGTTCGCGTATTTCAGAGACGGGAAAGTTGAAACATGGCGGGCCACGGACCCGGAACTCGCGCGCATGATGCGCTCAGTACAGCCCGGCGGTGAAGCCACCCTCATGGGCAACATCGCGACGAAGTTCGCAGACCTTGAGCGCCTGGGTATAGTGAATACGCCCGACTTCATCCTTCGGTCATTTTTCCGCGGAGACATTGAAGCTACCGTCACAGGCGCGCACCCGCAGCCGTGGCCGCTGCATGACTTCTTCGACGGCCTCATGGATGTGTTCAAACTCCGCGCGCCCTACCTTGCTCTCTATCGCGCTGGTGGCGGCGAAGGAACCTCTATCGCCGACATGGGCCGCGACTACTTCAAGCGCGACATGTCTGCGATCTACCAGGAGACTGGCGCGAAGGCTGCTGTCTGGAACATGATGAAGAACCCGATGGACGCATTGCGCACCTTCAAGTCTCGGCTCGTAGCAGCGGGACAGGTGGGCTACTACAAGCGCGTCACGGCCCTGGGTGTGGACCCGCGCAAGGCGGCGAACGAAGCCGTAGAAGCGTACCGCGACACGCGCGAACGTGCTGGCTTGGCACTCGTCAATTCACTCGACCAGATGGTGCCCTTCTTCCGCATCGGACGCCTCGACGTGGATCAGGTTGTCCAAGCCTTCGCGAACCGTCCCGGTCAAACACTGATGCAGCTTGCCAAGTGGGTCATCATCCCCACGCTCATCAATCGCGTGTTGAACCACGAGCAAGATGAAAAGTACGGCAACCCCAAGAGCCCCGACTACGATCCGAACTTTAAGAAGTACACGGACTATTCCCGGTTCGAGCGCGACATGTATTACATCCTTCCTTCCATCGGCGGAGTGCGTCTGCGCATCCCAGCCAAGACCTACGTCTCAGGTTTCTTCGGGTCTATCGCAGAACGCACGTTCGACGCTATGGTAGAACACGATCCGAGGGCCGCGAAGGATTGGATGCAGACCTTCATTGCCCAGGTCGTGCCGCCTGTGATCCCCGCCATCGCGATGCCGATCTTCGAGCAGATGACCAATCGCAGCGGGACCAGTGGCCGGCCTCTCGTACCAGCATCCCTGGAACGCAACTCGCCATCCTTCCGCTACGCGCCCGACACAACCGAAACCTCGAAGCACATCGCCAAGTGGCTGTCGCCTGAGTACGGGTTGCTCTCCAATCTCCACGCTGGGATCAACCTGTCGCCGGTCGTGATGGACAACTACATGCGCAACTGGCTTGCTGGCATTCCGTTCGACATGCTGAAGACCTTGGAGCACCAGACGGGCATAGCGGCCGACGCTCATCCTTGGACCGTGGCGGATATCCCGTTTGTGCGCGCGTTCATCGCAGCCAATCCTGGCATGAGCGCCCAGCCCATTGAGGACTTCTTCAACGAGGGCGCGATAGTGGATCAGGTCCGTACTGACTTGCGGTCGGCTGAGAAGCAACAGAACGCGGGCGCGATGACGATGGTTGTCCGCAACGAGAAGCTCGCGGCTGCACAACGCATCGACGACATACGCACTACGATCACGAACAAGGTCCAAGCCCTACGCTTGATCGCGGCCGATCCGCGCCTGACCAACGCTGAGAAGCTGAAGCAAACGAATGCGATCTATGCGTACCAAGTGCAGATGGCGAAAGCCGGCCTCGAACTGATTGATGGCCTCAAATGACCGTCAAGCGCAATCCTCGCAACCTCCGTGATCCGATCCCGCCGGGCTACGCGATAGGGCGACAGCCGAGCCAAGGTGGAAGGGCTGCACCCGGTATTGTGCGGCTATCGGACTATGCTACGAGAGGCTACGCCCAACAGGTTGGTGCCGGCGGTGTTTCAGCAGGAGCAACAGGCTTTGGGTTTTCGGTCGGCACCAACCTTGCCGACAATGAGATTGTCGGCTTTGGTCAGTGGCCGGCGAACATGACGTTCACAACGGGTGATCCCAAGACCTATGTGAACTCAGAATATCCCGCAACGGCTATCGCAGTCTTTAACATCTACAAATGGGTCGGCCCACAGCCCGGCACCCGCACACTCGAAGGCACAATCACATTCGCGGCTGGGAGCTACATCGGGGTCGTGGCGTGGACTAGCTCACCGTATACGCATCCGGTAGACACGATCTTGGAATTGCACGCGCCGTCACCGCCCGATCTCACCTTGTCCTGGGTCACAGGTGTTGTGAATGGGGTAGCATCGTGACCAGTCTCGCAATCGTCCAACACAAATCCGCAGTCCGTGGTCTTGCTATCCCGGCCGCAATCACTCTTAGCGGGACGCCCTCGACCGGCAACCTGATCCTGCTGTTCCTGCATGTGAACATCACGACTTCTAGCGTGACCGTTGACACGACGAAGTGGACTGTCGGGGCCACAGTCCTCGGTGGTGCCAGCAACAACTCGACCTATGGGCAGTTGTTGTACCGCTATGTGCAAGGCGGGGATACCTCGACGCTTCCCGCGCAATGGACTGCCGGCTCGACTTACAGCGCCTATGAAGTCTATGAAATCAGTGGCGTCTCGGGCACGTTCGCAACGGACGTTCCTCTTATCCAAACTGCATCGAGCCTTACGAACGCCAGCTTGACCAGTTTGCAGCCGGCCGCACTCACCACGACCGTTGCGAATGCTATCGCGATCATGGGTGGCGGACACTACAATGGCGTCACCAATCCCACTATCGACCAAAGCTATGCGGCCGACGAAACCAGCAACAACGCTTCAAACTATGGTTCGCAGGCTTCCGGTAGCAAGAATATCGCGTCCAGCGGCACTTCAAACGGCCACCCAACGCTCACATTCGGTACGTCCGGTTCTGGGCCTTGCGACGCGATCTCGGTCATTGTGCAGCTTCCTGGCACGAGCACGGAGACTGGTACTGTAGTCATGGGCTTTGGTCCTATCGGGATCAACGCGGCCGGTAGCGCGGCCAAGGGTGGCGGCACGACTTTAGCCTTTGGTCCTATAGGGATTAACTCGGCGGCTACGGATAAGCGCGTGAGCACTGTGAACCTTGGTTTTGGCCCGATTGGGCTCATTGTGACGGGCCTCGACATTCTGGGGTCCAAAATACGACAGTTCTGGACACGATGATCTGGATCGGCTATAATACACAAATAGGAGTGTGCAATGGCTAAACTACCCGTCATGTCGATGATTGCCGCAAAAGCGGGTCTCGACGCAATTTGCGCTCTGGTTACGGCCTCGGCCACTATCCGCATTTCTACTGGTGCCCAGCCTGCGACCACGTTAACGGCCGAAAGCGGAACTCAGCTATCGACAGGCTGCGCATTTGGTGCTACACCATTCCCCGCAAGCACGAGTGGCACGAGTGACGGCAATGCAACAGCTACAGCCAACGCCATCGCGAACGATACGAATGCGGCGGCTTCCGGCACGGCCGGCTACTTCCGTGTTCGGACTACGACCCCAACGGTCATCTTCCAGGGAAATGTCGCAACCTCCGGCGCAGACATGAACCTGAATACGACCACGATCACGGCCGGAGACACCATCGCGGTCACTTCGTTCAAAGTGACGCTACAATGCGGAGACAGCACGTCATGAGCAATGAGAGGCCAATCATCCACGCGCTTGTCATCCGGAAGGATGGCACAGTTCCTTTTGACGACGACTATCCAGAAGGCAGCCGGGAGAACGCTCTCGCTTGGTTGACCGCGAACGGCCATGCTCATGAGCCAGTCCACGGAACCCGTCACGTCAAGATCACAAATTGGAAACCAGCGCACCCATGAGCACCCTCGCGATGAACGTCTTGAACAACCATCATGCCCCGCTTGTGCCGTTCGCCCTGTCAATAGCCGGATGGCTGTCAGGCGTTCAGCCAATGCTGACAGCTATTCTGACCGTCATCACGATCTCGTGGTATGCGCGGATGTTCTATAAGGATTGGAAGGCGGAACGTGAGCGACGTAAGTCTAGCCCTCATTAACAACCTACCGGCCATCATCGCAGCGGTTGGTTCTCTGATCTCTGCACTGGCGACAGCGTATCTCATTGTGTCCCAGCGCGGCCACCGTGATATGCTCGAACAGATCATGGACGCCCAACGATACAGCGGAGTAGATCATGACCATAATCTCTAGCCTATTGAGCACCGGCAGTTCGATAGCCTCCAACCTATTCGGCGGCCTTTGGGGCTATGTGGCCGTGGCCGCTGTCGCGAGCAGCGTTGCCGGCTACGCAGCCCACCATTGGGACTTGGTGACGATCCGCCAGGACAAGATCACCTATCAGGCGCTCGAACTGAAGGACGCCAAGACCCTTACCGATCAGCTTGAGGCGCAAGCCAAGGCGCTGGCCGCAGTCAAAGACGAGCAGCATCTTCTCGACCAGGAAGTCACGGTGGGTGCCGTGGCAGAAGCAAAGGCACAGGAGACTATCCATGCGCATGTTGTCACAGTTGTCAAATCGGTCACGCAGTATGTTACTCAAAAGGCCGACACTATTCTTGTTCCTTGCATCCCTTATGGCTTTGTGCGCGTGCTCGACGCCGCAGCCCTCTCGACCCCTGGCCGACCCGTCTCCCCGAGTGACCTTGCCCTCCCCACCGGACAATCTGACGACGCCTGCGCGCCCATTAAAGCCTCTGATTTGGCGGCAGCTATAGCCGCCAACTACGGGACCGCTGAAGAGAATGCGGAGCAACTGAACTCCCTCGAAGCCTTCGTTGCCGCCATGATCGCGAGCGCAAACCTGTGAGCGTCATCTTCCTCATCCTCATGGCGATCCTCGAATACGGGCAGGCTATTGCAGATTGCATCACTCACGACTATCCTCGCGCCATTGTCATGGCCGGTGCCGGGACTTCCAGCCTTGCCATGATGTACATGTAAGGAGGACCAAATGAAACGCTTTATCGTAGCTGGGCTACTATTCATCGCTGGTTGTGCGCCGACCCACGGAATTTACTACATGAGACCAGAACTCGAATTTGCGGACGGCGAGGTTCCGCAGATGCTTTCCTTTCCCACCGCCTCCATCAAAGAGTGTGAAGCCCTTGGTCGTCAATTTGACAACGACGTGGGGGCTGATCCTACGGTTCTGTCTCACGCTTGGTCCTGTGTTGCAAGCAAGATGCAGTTGAAGAAGCCGACTGCCCCGGTCGAACCGGCCGCACCCTTGCCACCGAAGTCAAATGCATGACCCGGTTCAACTTGGTGCGCTGATCCTCGCCTGGGTTCTCATGGGCGGGTTCTGCGCTGCTATCATCTGGGAGTTCTTCTTTCACAAGGAACCTGGGGAATGAGCGTCTCTCTATATTTCTACAACCTCGTGCGCGGCTTCGATGAACTCATAAACGCCATGCTGTACGGCAACAGCCGGCAAACCCTATCCAGCCGCGCCTACGAGGCCGCTGTGATACGAAACCTCTGGTGGTGGGTGCCCTTCTACGAGGTTGTGAACTGGACCATGTACGCCGGCCGGTGGTTCATCCTGCGCCCTCTCGGCTATCGCTGGGGCAAGGACATGCCGACCAACCATTGCAAAGATGCATACCTCTCTAACCCGGTACGAACCTATGGCGATCCGAGCAGTCCGCAACAATAATCCTGGGAATATCAATTCCGGCCAGCCCTGGCAGGGGCTCATGCCGCGCTCGATGATGAACCCCGAGCAAGCAGCCGACCCACGCTTCGCGGTATTCGAGAGTGCATCATGGGGCTTCCGTGCGCTGTGCCTGATCCTGCTATCGTATAGTAAAGTCTTCCGCCAAACCGGGAAAGTCTTCAGCGTCACCGATATCATTTTCCGTTGGGCACCGCCCAGCGAAAACCCGACAGCGGCTTACATCGCACACGTATGTCAACTGACCGGGTTCACTCCGAACCAGGAGCTTGTCCCCGATCAGCCGACAATTCGTGCGCTGGCAAAGGCGATATCCACACATGAGGTTGGCACCTGGGCCTTCAACGAAAGCGATCTCGATCAGGGGCTTGCGCTTGCCGGCCTGAGTGGTGCATAAAGTCAGTCCAAGTCTGGAATGCGCGCCCGCAAGTACAACGCCAGAGGCACTCTGCGTCCACGTTCTCAATCCGATCCAGTCGATGAGCGGGCACCGCCGCCGGCCGGATCATCCTCGCCTTTTCTTCGTTGAACTCTTTCTGCGCTTGCTGCTGCGCTTCGAGCGTGAGTTGAAGTTCTGCGCACGACCGCCAGATGATACACTTCAGCGCGTAGATTTTGTCGTCGCCCGTAGCAATGTCAGTCATGTGTCGGATGATGCAGTCCATGTGGTCGTTGGACTTCTCCCGCGCCCAATGCATCGGCTCGCCGGGATTGTGCTTCTCGTTACTTTCCCAGGTATGCGCCGCGACCGCCGCGAGCGCATCCGGGAAGTAAGCGATCAACCCCGAGTACATCGGAATGTGCTTCCGTTCGGCGCTGTCAGTTGGCAGGCTCATCGTCTTGCTCCATCGGTGTGAGGGTGATCTGGGTTCCAACAACCGCGCCGTTCACGTCATTCCGTAGAGGCTCCACGTCCATCACGCACGGCACTCCCTTCACGATCACCACCTGGGGTGGCGTCACTGACGAGAACCTCGGTATCTTCAGCTTCCACTTTGTCATCGTCCTTCTCCTTGATTAAGCGCAATGCTTCGCGCGGTTTGATAAGGTTGCCGTAGAGTTGCCCGCCGAGGCGTTGGGCGACGGCGTGTGCATAGGCCCGACGTAGGTTGCGGCTGTGGATCACCGAGTAGCTTTCGAGTTCGACCCGATGCGCGGCAAGTTCTTGCTCCAACCGAAAGTTCGGTTCCGCAAGGTAATCTTCCCACCAAGCCGATACACCGATGCCCGCTTGCTGAAGGCTATGCACGCACTCATGCCCCAGCAGCCAAACCGGAATGTCCACGTTGTCGGGATTGTATATCGTGTCGCCATAGCAGAACAAGACCCCATGCATGAACTCCACTTTTGGGAAGACCGCGATTATGTCATTCCAGTTTGGCGGACGCTTCACCTTGCCGTCCATCTTCATTCCAAGAACATCATCCAACCGGTACATCGCGACCCCCTTCGAGTGGAATGTGGATTGAAGTCTTGCCGTCCTCCGACAGGCGCGTGACCTGTTCGTAAGGCCGGAACCCGTCTGGATACCAGAAGCCCCAGCTATGCACCTTCGGCCCCGTAGAGAACAGGGTCATGGTGCGGCCGTTCCCCTTCGGCATAAGCAGCCGGTGCGACCATTCAGCCCGGCGGTGGATCACGTCCCCAAGTTCCCGCTTGTGGCGGCGGGTCCGTGTCGGGTCTGGTGCGCCGCCATACGGATGCAGGACTTCATCGTACCCGCCGTACAGGATCACACTCTGATTGTCCCAAGGGTGATCGTGCAACGGGCGCTCTGGATCGTCCGCGACCTGGATGTGGAAGTAGACGTTCCCGCGCGCAGTTCGCTTGACGACGTACCACCGATAGAGATACGGCTTGCCATCGGGGTTTATGTTCAGATCAGGCTCGCGCTCTGACCCCACGATAGATAGGGCAATCTCGCGCTCCCGGTCAGACAAGTCACTCCACTTAAAGCTGGTCATCTTTCTTCACCCGTGGTGTGGTCCGCAGATAGGTAGCGATATCCGTGGTCGGTTGCGGTGGCAACTCGGCCTCGAATGTCTCATCTTCCGGCGGCGCAGTATTGGTGATCTTTACCAGTGTCCGACCGTCGTCCGTTTGCATCTGTGCATCCTTGGCCGGCGGCGGGAACAGTTTGCTGAACAGTGACATGCGAACCTCCTGTGAGAAAATACCACCATGCATAATACCAGATGAAATTACCGCCCCTTGTAGACCCAATCTGGGACGCCAGGCTGGGAGAGGATTTGCTGGGCGATCTTTCGACCTTCGAGGAAGACTTCCCACTTGGCGGTGACACCGTGCTCCGGGTGGGTGAACCAGAGAAGCTGCGAGGGGCGGCTATACGGGGCGCGGAGTTGAAGCGCGGCGTACTCATCGTACCCCTTGAGAGCATTGTTAACGAAGACGCCGGGGAGCCAGAGTGGCTGGTGCCAGTGTCCCATACAAAGACAGTCGATATCGCGCCCGACTTGGCTCTCGGCACTTCCGATCTTGATCTTTCCCCGCATGATTGGGCCAATTGCTCCAATGATGCCATCTCCGCCCTTGACACCAAGGCTGTCGCCGTGAGTGAGCATGTAGCGAGTACCAACGACAGGGAAATAAGCGTCGGCACCTTCAGGTATGAGGAACGAGACATGTTTGCTTCTCCTGAAATAGCGTTCAAGATTGACGTAGATGTTCCATTCGTGACTGGTGATGACGCGACCTTTCATCCGAGGCTTGCGCGTACTTCTTCCATGATTGCCCACAACGCAAGGTAAGAAAACACGACCAAAGTAGCCGGCGCAGGTATCGACGGCAGCGGCCAATACGTCGGTGAGTTCGTTGATGTTCTGTTGCGTCGTGCGGTCGGAGTTGATAACCAGTTCTTCATGTATGTCTCCATTGATGAAGTCACCACCGAGCATGATGACGGCCCCAGGGTACTTGGTCTTCGCCTTGCCCATATGGTTCGTGCAAAGATCAATCGTGCGATCTACGAGTTTCTTCACCCGTTCGTCGTGGATCGGCGATGTGAATTCGTTGAGGCCGTTGACTTCCTCGCGGCGGACAACTTCGCCTCGGTGCCAGTCGGACCAGAGCATCGTTGGGACGCCGCGCTTGCCAGAGGCACCTGTATCGCGAACTGTCCATTCAGGAGGCTCAGGACTACGGGCGGCGAGTTCGTAGATGCGAGCGCGAATTTCTTCGGCGCTGTCTTGCTCATGCTTCGCTATCTTCAGCGCGGCTTCGAGCGTCCTGACCTTCGCCTGAAGTTTCTCGGTCTCGCTGGTCAGTGGAGAGCGAGCGGTCAAACCTAGTGCCCGCGCGGCGGCTAGACGGTCCTGGAACGCCCGTAGCTTGAGCCCCAGGCTCGCTGCTGCTTCCACTTGGTTCTTGTGGTCTTCCACCGCTTGACACGCCACTATCAGGTCTGCATTCGACAACCGGTCGGCCATGGGGTACTCCTTGTAGGTAGAGGAAATCTTCTAAGCGCAGGATAACGACCCATTCCTGCGCATTGCGCCTATGCGCAACAACAGGCATCTTGCCTTCAGCGTCTCGTTTGGCTTGAGCCATCCAATTGTAGAGGTTGCCAGCTTCGACACGCTTTACCTCGAAGTGAACACCGGGCAGAGTATCGCACACCACGTCGGGGCTGTCAACGCCGCCCTTGAACTGAACACCACGCCGCGCCTCGTGTCCGTACTCGCGGAGCGTCTTCGCGAATTCAAGTTCGCCGTCCTTGCCTTTGCGCCGCGAGTTCATCGCACGATACCCAAGATCAAAAGACAAAGAATGATCCACACCACAATGTCGGGGGTCATTTGCGATACCTCTCTCCGATCCAGCAATCCGCGTCGAGTGGGATTTGAAGTCCGCGCGACCACGGCGTTCCTTCGACCATCATCTGTTTGAATTCTTGCACGTTCGCACGCGCACTGTCAACCTCAGAAACGATCTCATCGTGGACGGTCAGGATCACCGGGTAGTCGTTTTCTTCGCAGCGGAACATGCCGGCGACCAGAAGATCGCGCGCCGTCGCCTGCACCACGTTCTCCGTCAGGAGCCCGCCATATGCGTTCACGAAGACGCTGTGGCCGTTCTTCTGGGCGGTGTATCCCCATTGCGGCCGGATATCTTTGTCGTCCCAGGGAACCGCCAGCTTGGTCTTCTGGGGATTGTAGTACCACAGCTTTCGTTCGCTAGGAAGACGAGCAGTAAGAAAGCCGTCCTCGAGCATGTAAGTAACGCCATACGCTTCATGCGGGCGGCCCGTCCATACCGTCTCCCGCGCCGCGTCTTCGAGCCCGCGCCACAGCTTTGGCACTTCAGGGGCGAAGTCCTCGCGATAGATGCGGATGACTTCTTTCGTTTCATCGTCGGTCCCTTCCTTCCAGTATCGGGTTTGGAACTTCCGCGCGCCCATCTGGAACCCGCACCCCAGAATAGACGCCTTCCCGATAGTGTACTCCTTGTAGTCGTCCTTCTTCACCGGATGGTGGAAGATTTTGGCAGCTATGTCGGTATAGACTTTCGAGCCATTCCTTACGACGTTCTCGGCGGTCTCCGTCGCGCCGGCAAGTGCGAGGACAATGACGGCTTCGATCTTTGCGAAGTCTCCGACCACAAGCGTTCTCCCAACTGCCGAAAGGATCGCATAACGGAGACCATTTGCGACTGCTTCAAGCGGCTCGCCGTAGAGCGAACGAAGGTATTCCGCGTCCCCTGTTTTGATAGCTTCGCCGAGACCGGCCGGGTCGAGACCACCGTAGATTTCGATCCCGTTCTTGTCGAAGCCGATGACTTCTTGGAGCGTGGGGCGGGGAAAATTCTGAGGTTGAAACAAACGTCCCGACCACCGACCTGGGCTTGCTCCGTGATATTGAAGTAGCCCCCGTGCTCGCCCGTCATAAGAGACACATGATCGCATTGCCGTGAGTTTCTTAATGGCAGCACCAGCGAGAAGTCGGCGAATTCGTAGAGCACGTTCATGTCGGAATGGCAGACGCGCCTGCCGTTCACTCGGGGCATAGTCGTCTTCGTCTCCGGCGAGGCTTTCTTCTTCGTCTTCGATCCCGAGGTACGCATCTATTGTCTCCTTCTGCAAGTTCGGCAAGTCACAGCCATCCGCCTTCAGCCACTTCGTAAACTGCCCTACTTGGGTCGGATTGATGCCGCCAGTCAAGTCACGGAATTCTGCGAGCAAAGGCCGTGTAGCGTCGGCAACAATCCGTTGACCTTTTGCAATGAAGTCCAGATCAAGCCGCACTCCGCGCTGGTTAATACTTTGGTCGAGCAACCAAACCTTGCGCTCGCTGGCCCCAAGTCCTCGAATTCTTTTATGAAGCCCGAGTTCGGCGTCAAGATCAGTTCTGTTATAGTCGTATACCCTTTGAAGTTTTTCCGGTTGACGGTTAAAGTCACCGTTCCGGTTCGTTCTGGAAAGGGCGAGGGTTGCACGGGTGCCTTCCTTGTCTTTGCGGTTGGGGAGATACAAGATCGCAACAGCGCGATCCAGTGAGAGCGGCAGCGCCTTCATCGCGCATGTCGCCATGATATCGTGCCAGCGTTCGTCCGGTATGTCGGACCAGCCGTAGAGCGGCACCATGATGTTCCGCCAGATCGCCTTCTCGAACGCGACGTTGTGCGCGATGAAGGTGCAATCAGGGTCTTCAACAAACGATGAAAGTTCATGGTCTGGTGAAAACGCTAAGTCAGACTGTGCGAAAACCGCATTCCTTAAACCGTCCGTGTACCCGAGGCACAGGACTTCGGTCGTCACGTCTTCGCTGTAGCGCCATGCGCCTGCGCTTTTCAGTTCACAGGAACTAGCCGTCTCGAAGTCGATAAGACAGAAGCGCAAAGTATCACCTTTCAATACTTTATGCGAGTGAAAAATCCGGTCTACTATGAAACGCCCGGCCGGCAGGGCTACGCCACGGGGGCGTCGTTCCCGTTAGAACGGGATTTCGTCGTCATCCACACCGGCAGTCGGGTCTTCCGTCGTGATCTGACCAACGTAGTCCTTGAACACTTCGGCGCTGGTCGGTCCAGACCCCGCGTTGATGCGAGTGCCACGATTGGTGGTGAAGACCATGTTGAGATAGGCCGTCACACCATCGGGGTTGTTGCCGACGCCGTCATACGCCTTGAAGTGTATCTGAGCGAGCACGAGCACACCCGGATAGAACTTCTTGATGGCGAGTTTGCGCGCCTCATCCTCGTAGTCCACGACGTTGCCGTTCTCGATGCCCGACAACCGGGGCTCGAACTTGGAACGTGCGGCGAGGATGACTTTGCCGCGATAGAACTCGCGGTTCTTTTTCTCCGCCTTCGCCTTGTCGGCGCTCTTGGTCCCGTCAGAGAATGGGAACGAGAGTTCCTTCAACGAGCGGCCGGGCCAGCGGGCTTTCGCGACGTTGGCGGCGGTGGCTTTGAGTGTCTTCAGATCGGTGCTTTCAATCTCGAACTGCAAGTTGGCGCTGTATTTGGGTTCACCGCTCTCCTTGCCTTTCTTGCCGAACTTCTTCGGCACCAGGAGGTTGAGGTATGTCGCCGGGACTGGCTCTGTCAATGATACAATACCGGTTACTTCGGTTTCACTAGACATTTTAAGTCTCCTATACTGGCCCTTACGGGCGGTTATGGTCCTATAGATTGGACCTAAACAGACTATACCACGTCCGGTCCCAGCTTTGCAAGAGCCTCGCCGAATGCTTCTTCCGTGGTCTGAACTTTCACCCCAAGGCGCTTGTCTTCTTCGAGCGCCACGGTGTAACCCGTCATCGGCATGTAGGCCCATTCGTTAACGAGTTCCTTGGCGGCGGACCCCAACTTGTCGATCTGGGCCGGCGACTTCAGGGTGCTGGGAGCATATATCTCATCTCCCAATACGGCGTGCAGCGCGGCCTCTGCGCCTGTCTTAAGCACTCGGTCGGCCTTCTTATGCACCAGCTTCACGCCGGGCACTGTACGGCCTCTGGTGAGCCTCCTGAACATGTCTTCTTCCTGTGTCTTCAGGTAGAACTTCACCGCCTCCCGCAACCTATAATCTCGGGCCGCAGCTTCATCGTTCAGGTTCACGATGATCTTGGGGTTAATCTCGGACGCGGCCTTGAACAGCCCATAGAGAAGCGGGCACGCGATCTTGGCTGGGCAGAACCGGCACCACGGGCCGGCGTCGAGGGTCTCATCAACCTCCGCCGCCTGCATCGCTGGCAGGAGGGTCTTCTCGCCCCACTCAACCACTTCCTCGGCCGATAGCTCGAAGGACCGGATCACAGCATCAGGGTGCCACGCTCGCGGCTGAACGATGGTGAGCCTAACGCGCCTGGCCGCTCCCTGATGCTGCAATAGTCCGTATGCGTAGTAAAGCAGTTGTGGGTTCATGTCGGGTTCGACAATGATCCCCGCGCCGTACTTGAAGTCAACGACGTAGAGGGTCTGTTCGTCGTCTAGCGCCGCAAAGTCAACAGTCCCATAGAACAGGGGGTGTAGATCATCAGAGATATGGAACTCACACCACCACGAGGTACTTCCCGAGTTACGAAAAGGACGAACATAATCCAGATAGACTTGGATGGCTTCGGCCATCTCTCTCGTAACCACTGTATCGCCATAGACTTTTTCTCCCATGATCTCCCACGCATCGTAGTTCGCCACGATGCAACGGGCCGCAGCATCATGCGCGGCTGATCCTTCGATCTGGTAGTCAGCCTCATCGGAGGGCGGCAGGTTCAACGCCTTCAGCAGCACGTTGGAACCCGGACAGTGCATCCATCGCTCTGCGCCGCTCGCCCCGAGAGGGGAATGTTTTGGTTTGTTCACGGAAGTTGTCATGGTCTTCCCTTTCAGAAAATTGTGTCCCCGACGCACACGCCCTCGGGGACCACAGGCGGCTAGTTATCGGCCGGGGGCGACCCGCACCGTCCCATAGCTGGAACTCAGGCGGTCAGTGCTTTCAACTTCGTGAGGAACTCCCTTCTCCGTTCCTGGGGAACCTGGATCAACTGGAACCCAGCCTGCCCGTTGGCGAATGTCCCGACAAGCTGCCGGATTTTGACCGGGGCTCCGAGTTCGTCCGCCTTCTTGCGCGCCGCGTCGTGGAGTTCTTTGTCCGTGATCGGCGTGGTGGCTTCAGCCGGAGCATCAAAGTCACCCATCCCAGCAGGGTCATCCGCCACAACAGCTTTAGCAGGAGGATCGGGAGGAAGTACCACCTGTATCGGTGGCGGCTTGTCGGCGGCTTTCTTGCGCACTGGCTTGGGCGCAGCTTCGCCCTTCGTGCCACTTAGCAGGACTTGCACTTTCTGGTTTGCAAGGTCCGACACCTGATCCAGAAGGACTTCGATATCCTCCCCTTCGTTCACGGTGAAGGTCAGTTCGACCCGCACCTTTCTCGCCGGCTCGAACTCCGTTGCCGACTTCTTGCCGTCCTCAATTGAGACGACACCTGTTGTCACCACGGTCAATTGAGTACTCCTTTCTGCTGATCGGTGCCGCCGACTTCGGCTTTGATGATTGCTTGAATGCTAGGATTTTGGATCATCTGTTCCAAGATGGTCCCAGCACTGAGAGCGCCGGCCATGAAGGCCATGTCGTGGAACTTCTGAAGAACGTCAGGATTGGCCGACAGCACCCCAGCCTTCACTTCGTCCGTGACGCCGGCTTTCGTGGCGCTCTCGAATGAATAGGCGCGCGCCTTTTTGAGCGCCTCTGTCATAATACCCATAATCACATCAGTCATGGCTTTACTCCCTTTCTAGAGTTGAACCGCCGGGATGGTGCCCGCTATCGCGACCGGCCGCGATGTGTTTCGAGGGGGTAGGGTACTACGGGCTTGCGGCCCCTGTTGCCCCTCCCTGTCAGCCCTGCTGCCAGTTCGACATAATAATACACGATCAAATCCTAGCGTCAAGTGCTAAGTGCGTGGTCTGTCGCTTTTCGAGCGCACGGGCCAGAATACTTGCTGCGATAGACTTCGGTGCAACGCAGAAGTCTGCGAGCACAGTTCGTTCCTGTCCTCCGCGATCCAAACGATCAACGGCTTGCTCGTTGTTGCCAGGAACCCAATCGGGTTCTGCGAAGACGGCGTGAGAACAATTCTCCTGAAGCCCATCGGTCCCTGTCCCCAGCGATAGAATGTTGCCGATCATTACCCGGATGTGTCGATCTTTCGCGAATTCATCGACATATTGCTGCTTACGTCGTGGCGGCGTAGACCCATCCACACGGCGAATTCCGTATTTCCCAAGTTTTTTCTGTAGAATGTCCAAAACCTCGATGTGCCACGCGAACACAACGATCTTGTCTTCGCCGCCTTCGAGCAGCATCGCGACGTAATCCGCGACCTGGGGCGCGAGTGCGACCCCCATCATGCGGCGTACCACAGCAACGTGCCCGCCGAAGATATCGAGTTCCTTGAGGTTGGTCGGGTCGATGCCGAGAAGGCTCTCCGCCTTCAGTGCTTGCTTCACCGGCCCGGTTTCCTCCATGTCGATAATGTCGTAGAACGGGAGTTTGAGTTGCGTCATCACATCGCGCTTGAGATGGCGGACCATGAAGTTGCCGCGCAACCGGTTCTGCAATTCACTGTGCCGGCCCGACCGCTCATCTATGCGGACTTTCGTTTCGCCTTTGGCGGTGATTGTCTCGATCCGCTGGGAAGGGTTGAACCGGGCGTTGAACTTGTCTTCTGACATGTAGTCGATGGCGTCGAAACACAAGCCGCGTGCCAACGTATAAGCCTCTCTCGGTCGATTGGGGAGAGGCGTGCCAGTGAGCGCAAGAACTCTTTCGCATCTTGATATGAAAGGTTCAAATAAAGGGCTGTCTCCGCCACCAAAGATGGCGCGAGTTCGACCGGTATCAATGGTCTTAAGATAATGGGCTTCGTCAAGGATGAGAAGGTCGAAGTTTTGTTTTGCGAGGGCTCGACCGATGCCTTCTGTTCGCGCAAGGTCATAGCTCACCACCGTCCAGTTTGCAGTCGGGTGCGCCCCATGCGCGCCCTTCAGGATAGGATAGATCGTATAGGGCCACTTCATCGTGGTCCATTCCTTGATGCGCTTCGCCCACTGTAGCCGGATATTCGCCGGGCACACGACAAGTACACGCTGGGCCTTTATCTCGTTTGCAAACACGATAGCAGTCGGCGTCTTGCCTAGTCCCGGCTGATCGCCCAGCAATGTGTTGCGGCGGCGTAGCGCATAGTCCAGGTCCGCCTTCTGGAAGTCCCATAGCTCGCGGTCGGCCGGCACGTCGAAGCGCGTATTGGAATGATCCGCCCACGAACTTTTGACTTCGCCGATAATCCCGGCGAGTTGCGCAATCGCTTGAGGCGTGGCGACGGATGAGAAGTGCGCCGCCGCGTAGGGCTCGTGCGTAATCAGGATTGCCTCGCCACTCCGCGAGCCGGTGACTGAGAAGTTCAGACCGTGCTCGTGGATGAGTGCTTGGATATCCACGCCTTCGTTCCTACCGACACGCAAAAAGAACGCACCCGTTCCTACGTTGTAGTCCAGTAGCATGTTACCCCATCTCGCGCGAGTACATCCGGCGTAGCGCCGTCGCCTTTATCATATTGAGTTCTCGAAGGAGAAGCAAGACCTTCATTCCTTCAGACTTACCGTACTTCATTTCAGTATCCTCTTTCTAATAATCATTCCGCGTGGTATGATGATGGTGCCACTGACAAGTTCGATCTTCTCGTTGAGCGCGTCGGTGGTGTAAGAAGACGCCAAAGCAATCGCATGTTCAGTCTCGGAGAACACATAGCCCACTGACTTGCAGGGAGAGCCTCGTGTCCATACTTTCTCGAACTGATCCAGTCCGGTCCATTGCTCTCCGCCGCCGGCCGTGCTATGAGCATCTTCCCATTCAATCTCGACAAGCGGGAGCTTCTTCATCACAATCACCTTGACAGGAATTTCAAAACCTGCATAATTATGCACAGTTGAGAGCGGAACGCAAGCCCCAAAAATGGATATCGAAACAGCCAAACGCTTCATTGAGCTATTGACAGGGGACAAGAACACCCCCGTTAACTGGCGGCTGATCTACGACAAGAAAGGCCAAGGAAACGGGCCTTTCGGGCCGGGCAAGTTCTACGGCACCGTAGACGAAATGAAGGACGAACTCGAAGTCTACAACGATAACATGTACGGTGTCTTCGTGGTCGTGAATGCAGGCGGCGATACGGACGCGGAGATAAATCAGGTTCGAGCCTGTTTCATTGACGGCGATAACATACCGCAACCTGATAAGTGGCACGTCAAGCCCGACTTCTTGGTAGTGCGCGATGCAACGCATTGGCACGCCTACTGGCTCGTGGACGATGTACCGACCACAGAATTCACCGCCTTACAGAAGCGCCTGATCGCTCAATACGGGTCCGATCACATCGTCCACAATCTTTCCCGCGTTCTCCGCGTTCCCGGTTTCTACCACCACAAGGGTGAGCCGGTCATGGTCACGCTCGTGCCGCCCGATGTAGAAGATTGGGAACTTGGGCATCACAAGGCCGATCTTGAAAAGTCGTTACCGGACGTGAAAACCAATACGGGAACTGGCACTCCGCCTGAAAAGGTAGTCATCGACAGCTATGAGGGCATCCAACATGCGAAGGATTATCTGGCGAAGGAAATCGCCAAAGGCAATATCGGCACGCCCGGCAAGGATGGCGACAACACCGCCTACCTCCATGCGGTTAAGCTGTGGAATGATTACGCACTGTCGAAAGAAAAAACACTTGACTTGATGATGGAATTGTACAATCCTTATTGCAATCCACGGTGGGACCGCGAGGGACTTGGCGTCAAGATAGAGCACGCAAGTGAATATCGCAAATCTCCCCGTGGGTCGGGTCTTTGGGAGACGACAGAGAAGGCATACGGCCCCGCCCTCAACACGCTGAAAGCTGAAGCCTTAAAGTCGTCTCCCAAAAAGCCCCGCTTCTATCTCTACTCCGAAGACGAACAGGACGAATTCCCCGATCCCGTGTGGCTCATCCCGGAACTGTTCCAAGAGGGCGCAGTTTACGTCGCCTACGGCGAGCCGAGTTCGTACAAGTCATTCATGTTGCTCGACGCCTGCCTTGGGCTCTCCTATGGCGTCACGACCTTTGGTTACACCCCAGACAAGCGCGTGGACACGATCTACATCGCGGGCGAAAGTCCGTACACGCTCGGTAAGATACGCCGGAAGGCGTGGCGCATAGCGCGCGAGGTTGAAGGCAAAAGCAGGTTCATGCTCATCAAAGAAGTCCCGCAGGCGAGTAACCCGGAAAACTATCTGGAACTGGCCCAGCAAATCGACGCGCAAGGCTGGCACCCGAAACTGATTGTCATCGACACTCTGTCACGTGCCATCGAGGGCGAGAATGAGAATGACGGTGCGATCACCAGCAAGTTCATGGGCGAGTGTCAGCAACTCGCACGCCTCTACAATTCGACCGTCGTCATTATTCACCACGTAGGTAAAGAAGTCGCACGAGGCGTGCGCGGTCACAGCAATATCAATGGCGGCATAGATGGCTCGGTGCTGGTGACTGCGAACAAGGACACGAAGGCGGTCAATCTTCAGGTCAAGAAACAGCGGGACGCGGAAGAACGCGCGAAGCCGTTTACGTTTCAGGGAAAGAAGATTGCCGGCGCACTCGTGTTCTTTCCGACAAGCGCCGAAGAACATGCGCAGTTGATGAGCAACATCCCGGTTGTGGATCGGAAAAAGGTGGGCGAGGCTCTGTCACTCTTGGGCGCAATCGGCCCAGAGAAGGGAGTGACCGATCACATCCTAGCGACAGAGTTGGCCCAGGGTTCACAAGGTCAAACAGCAGAAGACAAGAAGGAAATTCTGAGCGCGGTCAAGCGCGCACTTAAGACACTCTCGAAGACAACGCTGCTAGGCTATCACGATCTAGTAGATGATGAGCGGCTATGGTTCATGCCG
>VFSW01000878.1_pt1 | contig 44397 bp, 42 predicted proteins | sample 5358111 | NCBI WGS metagenome assembly VFSW01 (sample SAMN11554181, study PRJNA540505) | mine drainage metagenome | isolation source: sediment from site ElyBrook_90M | place: USA: Ely Copper Mine, Vershire, VT | collected 2017
GGCGTGCCAGGCGACCGACGGGCACGAGCGTTCGGGGGTGGGGGGGTGGGGTGGTGGGGGGGTTGGGGGGTTGGTTCTCGCTACTCGCTACTCGCCACTCGCCACTCAATGCATTTGGAATGACGGCGATGCTTTCGACCGGCACGCGACATTCGTTCGCAATCGTCTGCGCCATATCGCGCGAGGGTGCGGTGAGCGCGTGCGCGCGGCGGATCATGTCCTTTTCGCCCCAGCCGACGATGCGCGTGTCGAACGGCATTTCACGCGGTCCATAGTACCGCTGGAGGACAAACGTCGGCGTGTGGCAGCGGACGACGACCGGTGTCAATGGATGGCGCGCGTAGAAAAAACCTTCCGCGTTCACCTCGGCAAATTCCACCACGTCAAACGGCTGCGCGCGGTGTAGTTCGCGCAGCGCGCGATCCACGCGCCGCGCGTACGCCAGTTGCAGTGCCTCACGGACGTAGCGACCGATGCCGGGCAGTCGCCGCCAGCGGTACGCGTCGCGCACGAGCAGGCGATGCACGCGGATTCCATCGCTTTCTTGTTCGGCGGGAATGTGGGGCGATACGCGCGACGCAATGACCGTCACGTGATGCCCGAGTTCGCGATACGCGTGCGCCATTGCATCGTTCCACATCGCGACGCCGCCCCAGCCGGATTCAGGCGGGAACCATTGGTTGGCAAGGACGAGGCGCATTAAGGGGTTTCTCGACTAGCGAGCCAACCTCTCAAGGAATCCTGTGTCAATGGAAAGTAGAGTCCAAGATTAGAAACACTCCGACGCTGTACACCCATTTCAGCAGGAATTTGTCTTACAAGCGCTCTAATCTCGAGTGCATCCGGTGAGTCCTCTGGCACTAGCGCAAATGTAAGTGGAGCTGCATTGACAGCCATCGTGTAAGGACGATACCGATCAGTGCGCTCTCCTGTCGAAGTCAAAATTGTCGGAGCAACAATAATATTCTCGGCGCTAAGAAATGTGATCGGATAAGCATCCCAAAAGTCACTGTAGCCATAATTCAAGTGATTGGACTTGAGCGTGGCAATAACAGCAGGCCAGTCTATCCGTGGTAGAACAGACACAATGGTTTGGTTGATTGACACCAGATCAGTTGCAACAATGACAACAAATATACCGATCAACGCCAAGCGACCGAATTACTTCCAACCTGCTAGCGTCAAGGGAATCAACAAGAACGGAAGGATGTAAAGATAGCGAGGCGAACGATGTCCCACTAGGAACGCAACAGCGGTAATGCTGAGGAATACCAAAGACCACGAGAAGTACAAACCCTGACGATTCAATGGCTTTCCGGATTGACGTAAGGCGAGACCAATTCCAATCACCATTGCGGCTAACAAAACAAGATTGCCGCCGCTCAGACTCGACAACCAACTTTGTGCATATGTGGTTAGGTTCCAGATTCGATTCCCGATAAATGTCCTAGCAAAAGAGAGTAGTCCGGAATTTGTATCGGCTGCTGCAAATTTACCGAAGACTTCGGCAAATGTCGCTCCGCTGTGCGTTAGATTGTAGACCCACAATGGACTACTGGCGGCAACAAACAACATGCCGCCAAGAACCACAAGGCGCGCGTCGATGCGCGGACGTCTCGCCATCCATAGCGATACTAACACGACAAAAATCGGAATGTATATTTGCCATACCCAGAAAAGAACGCCGGAGACAAAGCAGAAACCTAGAAATGAGTTGGAGCTAATCGCATCGGCGTAATATAGACCCAGGAAGAGTACGAAAGCAGCCAACTCAAGGAGCAACGCGAGTCCAAATCCACCGGCAGCGCTGAGCGTGCCATCGAGCAATGCGCCCGGCGCTAATGCAATCACGAACGCGCTTGCCAATGCAACGCCAGTTCCCTCAAAATCCCGGACCAGTCTGAATTCGACCCAAACCGACGCTACGCCAAATACTACCGGTAGAACAAAGATCAAGTTGGGCACAAAGCCCGCAACACGAAATAGCAGCGCATTAAAATAGGGTTCCAAGGCGCCAAAATAGGACTGTCCGTAGAAAAAAATCGGATAGTCGCGACCCTCGGCAATGTGCATTGCCATTAAACCAGCGACTGCCTCATCGCCATTGGGCGAATTCCATTTGGTAATCCAAACAACCGACGCGCGAACAACGAATGCAAGAAGTAGCGCCAAGAGAAGCAGACTCGGTTCCGTTATCCTGTTCGGCTTTGGCAAACTTCGCTGCAATGACAATTTCAAATCCATAAATCTAACCGCAATCCAAGCGCGCGCGTTCGTAGAATTCTACCGTTCGCGCCATCACGTTCTCCACACTGTACTCCGCCACTGCTTTGTCCCGTCCGCGCTGCCCCATCTGCGCGCGCCGCGCCGGATCGCCTAGCAGCGCAACGATCGCATCGGCAAGCGCGTCCGCGTCACCCGGCGGCACAAGCAAACCGGTTACGCCATCGTCCACGAGTTCAGGAATGCCGCCGACGCGGCTGGCGACGACCGGCGTGCCGCACGCCATCGCCTCGTAGACCGTGTTCGGCGAGTTGTCCCACAACGACGGCGCGACAAAAACGGATGCACGCTGATACCACTGCACAAGTTCTTCACGCGGCTGAACGCCCAGGAACTGGACGCACGCCGGCATCGTCGCAACCTGTTCCTGCAGATCGTCGCTGACGCGCCCGGCGAACGCAAACTCGCAATCGGGATGCTTGGCGCGGACGAGCGGAATCGCGCGCATCAGCACATCCGCGCCTTTGCGTTTTTCCACGCGCCCCACAAAAAGGATGAGCGGCGGCTTGGCGCGCTCGGTGTTTGGCGCGAATTGCGCCGTGTCAATCGGATAGGGAATGATCTCGATGGGTTGCTTGCCCAAATTGCACACAGGGCGAATATAATCAGCCACAAACTCGCTCGGAGATGAAATGCCAATGGCGCGCCGCAAAGTGTATCCCTCCAAGCGCGTCTCTATGGAATCGGAAAGGAGCGACGCTTCGCCGTACATCTGCCGACACATCCACGCCGACGAATGTAAGCGCATCACGTACGGAATATCGTTCAGCCACTTGGGCGTCGTAATGACTTCGGGTAGTTCTACCAAGTCCAGCCCTTCGCGCTGGTAAATGTCCGCGACCATCCGTCCCAGAGTTCGCGCGTGCTCGAAGGCGCGCACCACGAGCGGCAGACTGGATCGCCCGAACGTGGCGCGCCGCGCGTAGTAATGCCAATCGCCCACTGCGGCATGATAAACGCGGCATCCTTCGATTCGGTCTGCCGCGTTGGAAAAAGTTTCGCCGGGAAAGTGGATATAGAGAATCGAGACGCGATGCCCGGCTCGAACCAGCGCCGGCGCAAGCACGCGGACGTTGGTATCCAGCCCGCCGCCGGGCGCGGAGAGGTAGAGTAGGTTCATCTGTGGAGCGTTGAAACGTTCGGACCCTTCGCCAAGCTCAGGGCAGGCTGTTGTAACGTTTGAACGTTTTCGACGAGCCGATCGTACGCCTGCTTCCACGTCCAACAGCGCAGAACTTCAGCGCGCCCGTTTTGCCCCAGCGTTTGCGCCAGCCGCGCATCGCTCAATACGCGCTGGAGCGCTTCTGCGAACGCGCCCGGATCGCGCGGGACAAGGTAGCCGGTCTCGCCGTCGCGCACAGATTCGCGGACGCCGCCCTCGTTCACCGCGACGACCGGCGTGCCGCACGCCATCGCTTCTAGCGGCGCGAATCCAAATGGCTCAAGCACCGGCGAATAGACGAACGCGCGCGCCTGATTGTAGAGCCGCACCAGTTCATCGTCCGAAACATTGACGCGAAACTCCAGCACGACGCTGCGCGCCTCAGCGTGCTGGCGCAGAAACGTCGTCTCGCCAATGGATGCGGTGTTGCCGACGATCAGCAACCGGGGATGCTGACGGGCTGGCAATTGCGCCAGTGCCTCGATCAGAAAATCGTACCCTTTGAGCGGCGAAACCGCGCCGACCGAGAGAACAAAATCGCCGCGCTCCAGATCGAGCGGCTTGAAGCGTTCCGTGTCCACGCCGAGATATGAGACGCGCGCCCGCAAGCCATACGCGCGATAGATCGATTCCGCCGTAAAGTGCGAATTCGTCAGGAGCAGTGAGGCGCGCCGCACGTTTTTTCGATCTTCACTTTTAACGACGCGATCACGCAGCCAGCGTGCGAGCGCATACCATCGCCGCTGCATTTGCTCGACCGCGCCGCGCGGGCGCTGGTATGGGCGAACGATTGGCGGTTCGTAGAACTCGCGCATCGGTTCGGCGCAATAATACGCCGATGGCGTGCGCAGAAATCGCAACAGGTAGGGACTTTGCACGATGCGGTCGTGATGTGCAAAGACAAAATCGTACGCGCCGGCATCGATCTGCGCGGCGATGCGCCGTGCTACCTGGCGCAATCGCCGCAGGTTGAGATGCAAAACCGCCAGATCGACGTAGCGGCGGAGCAGCGGCAGGCGTCCGGAAAAATTATCGCCCAAGCGCAAATCAAAGGTGAAAGATTGGTGGACGATGGAAGCGAGCGAGAGGAATTCCTCGTTTGCCGTCGATGGACAGTAGAGATCAACCGTGTGTCCATTCCGTGCGAACTGCTTGGTGAATTCGTATGCTTCGCGCTTGCTGCCGCCGGAGGTGAGGTTATGGTAGAGGGCGATTTTCATAAACCGAGCAGTCCAAACACTTTCAGGTTCGCAAAATACACAGGACTATTTGGAGATTCCTAGCAACCCCAAAATGTTTCCCCACTTTGAAAATGCGTAACACTTGGGGCGAATTCTCTCCGCCGTATCTGTTCGGATCACAAGAGCGCGGAGCAGGTCCCGTCTGACCATGAAACGCCTCAGTCGATGAAAGCCCAAACGCAACCTTTGACACTTCGTGAGTCGATCACGCTGTACCTCTAATAACGCTTCAGATACTCCCTGCCAGTACATCCTTTTGAGCAACCATGCTTGGGTCAAACGTGAAGCGGGAATATGATGATGCACAATCACATCTGGATTGTAAAAGCGGGGAACGCCTGATCGATCCAACTCTATTTGTAGTAAGACTTCGCCGTTTGAAAGAAGCTTGTTTCCATTTCTATCTAGTCCAGGTAAGAACGCGCCCACCGCCTCTAGTGTTGATTTCCTAAAAGCAATATTGGCCCCCAAAAGAGATTCGCCCTTGGTAAGTACTTTAGCCGAGGGTATGTTCGTGACTGTATAGAGGACGACCAGTTCCTCTGGAAGCCATGCGGGACGCGGCACCTCCCAGATTGGAATCACCCGCCCCCCAACGCAACCCGCCCGGGGAATAATAGCATCAAAGGTTAGGACTGTTTTCTCCAACCAGTCCGAAGCGACAACCGCATCATCATCCGTATAGGCGACGTAAACGCCACGGGACTGCTGCCATCCAGTATTCCGCGCGTGATTCAGCCCCAAAATCGGATCATATAAATATCGCAGATTCGGCACATCGGCGAACTCAGATGCTACGACCTGCTTGGTCTCATCAGTAGAGCAGTTGTCAACGACAAGTATCTCATATTGCTCTCTGGGTAGCGTCTGTTGAATTAGGCTTTGAATTGCCTCGCGCAGATAGGCGGCGCGATTGAAAGTGGGAATGACCGCAGAAATTCGAATACTCATACAAATTGACACGTCGCCCGCTTGATCCAACACAAGTTCTGCACCTGTCCAACCATGGCCCACTGACCACTTGCCAACGCCTCGCCGACTATCCGCGTTACTCCCTGAAAATACAAAAAATCATGGAAAGCAATGAATCCATCTTCAGCCAACCAGCTAGTTGCCAGCGCGAAATCTCGCCGCACAGCTTCATAGTGATGATCTCCATCAATGAACACAAGGTGGAGAGGAGTCTTGATATCTTCAGCGCTAACTTCCTCGCTCTTTTTTCGCACGACCGTGATCCAACCTCGAATACCTTCGGTATTTCTCATAAAATCCTGGAAAGTGTCGTGCTCTTCATCAGGCATCGCTTCGTTATTCCACGTATCAACACAGAAAAGATGGCCGTCGACTTGCACAAGCCCGGCGACAATATAGCAAGCCGAAGCGCCCAAATGCGAACCAATCTCCAATGCGCGAGCACCTTTTGGCAGAAACGAGGCGATTCTAAGTAAAGCTTGCAATTCTTTCTTCGTGGTATAAGAGCGAATGCTAGCTGCATTAGCAGCCCCCACTCGCCTCAACTCGTCCCTTGCCCAATAATCGTCTAGAAAGGCTGCGAGTTGATTGTGACGATAGTCCAAGGATTGGATAAAGCGTTTGCCAACTCTGTTTCCTGTAATTCTATCGATGATCTGCAGTGTCAACCCCATTTACCCAAGTACCTCTTCCACCGAAACGTATAATCACGTACGAAGCTTGATGACTTTCGCCGGTACTCCCGCCGCGACCGCGAAATCCTCCAACGATTCTGTCACAACTGAACCGGCACCAACCACACAACCATTTCCGACAAACACACCATCTAGGATTCGAACGCCACTACCTATCCAAACGTTTTCGCCTATCTGAATGCCGCGGCATTTGACAGGTTGCTCACGAATAGGTGCGCTAATATCCTCAAAAGAATGATTTGCCGGAATTATTACTGTGTGAGCAGCAATTAGTGTATCTTTGCCAATCTTCAAACCTCCATGGCCGTACAAGACGCAATAAGGGCCGATATATACGTTCTCACCAATATCAATGCTTCCCCCGTAAGGGGCTAAGATTACACCATCGGAAATTCGCACGCCGTCTGATACACTTATGTGACCACCGAGGTTGTAGCCATCCGAGGTAAGTTGGAACTTGACGTCTTTACCCAAGTACGATTTGGGAGAGATTTGTACGTTGGGCTTTCTATTGAGAAGATGGATTTGAACTTGCAATCGCAACCAAGAGAAATCTTTTGACAATAGTGCTCTCAAGTAGGTCATTCTCTTGACCTTAATAACTGACTATTTCCCACAAAGGTTCGAGAGCTACAAGCCCCATATGTGCAAAAGGTATCTGACCCGTCCCATAAAAATCAGTTGCTTCGATACTAAAACTTGCACAGTCCTTCAACGTATCAACATCTGCCACACCATTCCCAAGCCAAACATCAACGGTGTAACTACCTTGCAGAAGGGGTACCCGCTGTAACTTGCAACGCATCACCGCAGATCGATATGGACCGTTACTTGGCCAAAAACCACTCATACGGGTGTTCACTCCCCCTGCTGTTCCCCGCGTCAAATGGTTGATTACAACACCCATAACAGGCTTAGAAAGCCCATCGCTTTGACTGTCAAAACTCATTTCAACAATAACGTCCGAACCGAGTGGAAATGAATCCCGTTGCTCTCCGTCAGCACCAAGTATCCTGACTGACGTAATCATAGGCTGCGCCCATGACGGACGCGTTCGCCTAATATCCTCGAAAGATTTCATAGATACGAGAGTTGATTGATACGCCTCAATCACATCATCCGTTTTATTCAGACATACTACCTTGCCCTGATTGAGCAGAAGAGCATATGGACAAAGATTGCTTATTGCCGCCATATTATGACTCACAAACAGCACCGTTCGCCCCTCGCGCGCCACGTCTCCCATCTTCCCCAAACACTTTTTCTGAAACGCCGCGTCGCCTACCGCCAGCACCTCGTCCACCAACAGAATCTCCGGCTCCAGGTGCGCCGCTACCGCAAACGCCAGCCGCACGTACATTCCGCTGGAATAATGCTTCACCGGCGTATCGATGAATTTCTCCACTTCCGCGAACGCCACGATCTCGTCAAACTTGCGGTCGATCTCCGCCTTGCTCATCCCCATGATCGCGCCGCTCAGGTAGATGTTCTCGCGCCCGCTCAACTCGCCGTGAAAGCCGGTGCCCACCTCCAACAGCGTGCCCATCCTGCCGTAGACATCCGCGCTGCCCTCGGTTGGCTTGGTGATGCGCGAGAGGATCTTCAGCAGCGTGCTCTTGCCCGCGCCGTTCCGCCCGATAATGCCGACCACCTCGCCGCGCTTGACCTCGAAGGAAACGTCGCGCAAAGCCCAGATGAAATCGTCCGAGTGGCGAGTGGCGAGTGGCGAGTGACGAGTGGCAACACGCGAGACCCAATCTGAAATCTGGTCCCTCAGCGTGTCGTGGCGTTGCTGCGCGCGGCCGATGCGGTAACGCTTGCCTAAATTTTCAACGCGAATGGCGACATCACTCAATTTGTTTGACCCTGTATTGTGAAAGTGCTATAATTGAGATCATAACGACCACTTCGGTGGATGATGACAGAAGTCGAGATTCTCAGCGAAATCAGAGACATTGAGACAATCGCAGCCGGCCGGGGTGTGCGCATCCGAAGCCATCTCGACCGCGCTTTTGGCAAGGGACGCTGGCGGAAGATGAAGGGCGTAGCCACCGTCCAACTTGCCGATGGCACAATCTGCCAAGCCGAAATACACTGGTTTGAAGCCCACGGCATAGGGCGCAAGGATTTCAAAGTCAAGAAGGTGATTCGATGAACGATTTTGTGATTTGCATCAACAACGATAGCAATCCGGCAAGTCTGATCCTCGGCAAGGTCTACCGCACGCTGCCTGATGCAGAGGCAGAGTCGCACCATATGCTCCGCGTCATCGACGAGGACAGGTCGGAGACTGACGGTTATCTCTACCCGGCGTCAATGTTTGCGCCGATCAAGCTGCCGGAAGTAGCAGAGCGAGTGCTGATGACAGCAGGTGACCGAGCCGCGGGTTCCACCTAAACACCGTCCGTCCCTCGCGCGCCACATCGCCCATCTTCCCCAAACACTTTTTTCTGGAACGCCGCGTCGCCTACCGCCAGCACCTCGTCCACTATCAGAATCTCCGGCTCCAGGTGCGCGGCAACCGCAAACGCCGCTCGCCGCGCTTGACCTCGAAGGAAACATCTGTGCGCTAGGATACCGTCCATGGCTTCGCCCATCGCGATGTAATGCACCCGGACGAAACCGAGACAAAGACCACTTTCCAAGATTGGGATTACGAACAAGTTCTAACAACCTGTCTGAAAACTCACGCAAAGCCGCAAAGTCGGCAAGAAATTTATCTAAACCCTTTGCGTCTTTGCGTCTTTGCGAGAGATCCAGAACTTTTCAGACCGGCTAAGAACCTGTCTGAAAACTCACGCCAAGCCGCCAAGTCGCCAAGAGGTTTTTATCCAATCCTTTGCGTCTTGGCGAGAGGTCCAGAACTTTTCAGACTGGCTCTAACTTACGATGAGCGCGACCTGAAGCAAAAGTTGTTGTCTATATTTGGCGCGCCTCAGGAACTCGATGAACAGCGCTTGCGTCCGGCTCTCGAATCCCGCGGCAATGTTCGACAAGATCGAGACCGCCGCACGGATAACCTACGAAGGCAGATTATATTCCTCGCTCTCCCGTCTCCCGTCGTTCACACCACATCCGCGAACGTATTCTCCATCCGCTTGAAAAAGAACGCGCCGCTGACCAACAGCAGCAGCACCATCACGACCGATACCGCCAGCATCAGCCCCGGACCTTCGCCCGTGCCGAAGAGCGCCCAGCGGAATCCTTCCACCACGCCGGTCATCGGATTCAGACTGTAGAGCAGCCGCCACCGCTCCGGGATCATGCTCGCCGGATAGACCACCGGCGTCGCGTACATCCAGAACTGCGCGATGAACGGCACCAGGTAGCCCACGTCGCGGTACTGGACGTTCAGCGCGGAGAGCCAGAAACTCACGCCGAGCGCGGTCGCCACCGCCAGCAGCAGGAACAGCGGCAGCGTTACGATCGCCCACGTCGGCGTGATGCCGTAGAACATCATCAGCCCGATCAAGACGACAAACACGATCGCGGAATCGATTAGTCCGCCGAGGATGCTGGAGATCGGGATGACGAGGCGCGGAAAGTACACCTTGGAGATGAGGTTCGCGCTGCCGACCAGACTCACGCCGCCGCGCGCGAACGCGCCGGAGAAATAGTTCCACGGAATCAAGCCCGCCAGCGCAAAGACCGCATACGGCAGGTTCTCCGATGGAATCTTGGCGAGGTTGCCAAAGATGACGGTAAAGATCAACGTCGTCATCAGCGGCTGCAGCACCACCCACGCGATGCCCAGCGCGGTCTGCTTGTAGCGCACCTTCACGTCGCGCCAGACGAGAAAGTACATCAGCTCGCGATACTCCCACAGTTCGCGCAGGTCGAGCGACGCCCAGCCGCGCGGCGGGCGGATGCGAACGACGGGCATTTCGACGTCTGATCGGTTCAACGGTTCAACGGCCATACGCTTCGACGACCTTCCTCACCGCGTCCACCACGTCCTGCGCGTCGCGTTCGCTCATCTGCGGCGTGAGCGGCAGCGACAAGACCGATTCGCCCACGCGCCGCGCCACCGGAAAATCGTCCGGCTGATAACCGTACTTTTCGCGATAGTACGGGTGCATGTGCAGCGGCCAAAAGTGCATCGACGCGCCAATGTTCTCCGCCAGCAGCGCGCTGATGAACTGGTTGCGGCTCGCCTTCAGCCGCGCCAGATCGAGCAGCAGCACGTAGAGGTGCAGCACATGGCGGCTCTGCCCATCGTGCGGACGCGGCGCGGTGCGCACGACGCCGTCGAATTCGCTGAACGCTTCGTCGTAGAACGCGGCAAGCTCTTCGCGCCGCGCGATGAACTGTTCCTGCTTGCGGAGCTGGTGCAAGCCCAGCGACGCCTGCAGATCGGTCATGTTGTACTTGTAGCCGGGCACGACGACTTCGCTCATCGAAAATTCTTTCGTGTGGTACCGTTTCCACGCGTCGCGGCTCAAACCGTGCAGGTGGTAGACGCGCAGCTTTTCTTCAAGCGCGGCGTCGTCGGTCGTCACCATGCCGCCTTCCGCGGTGGAGAGATTCTTGTTGGCGTAGAAACTAAAATTCGTCAGCGGACTGAGCGTGCCGATCGTTCGCCCCTTGTATTTCGCGCCGATCGCGTGCGCGGCGTCCTCGACCACCTGCAGCCGATGCGCGTCCGCGATGGCGCGAATCTCGTCCATCGCGCACGGCATTCCGCCGTAGTGCACCGGCACGATCACCTTCGTGCGCGGCGTGATCGCCTTTTCGATCTGCTGCGGATCGATGCACAGCGTCGTCGGGTCGATGTCGGCGAACACCGGTTTTGCGCCGACGTGCTCCACCACGTTTGCGGTCGCGCCGAACGTCAGCGGCGGAACGATCACCTCGTCGCCCGGTCCCACGCCCAGCACGACCATCGACAGGTGCAAGCCGGCGGTGCAGGAATTGAGCGCGATGGCGTACTTCGCGCCGACGTACGCCGCAAACTCGTCTTCGAACTTTTTCGTTTTCGGTCCCGTGCTGACCCAGCCGCTCTTGATCGTATCGACGACCTCGGCGATCTCTTCATCGCCAAAGTACGGCGCGCCAAAGAGCAGCATTTTTTCGCGCGTCGGCTTGCCGCCGTCGATCGCAAGTTGTTCTGGCACCTCTGCCTCCAAAAGGATAATAATTTTTAGCGCGCTCCGCCCTTCTGGCAAGCGTCCGCCATTGCCGGAATCAAAGAAGGAGCAATCCGCCGCGCTCGACGAGCGCGGCGCAGTTCTACCGCGCGGTCGAGCCACGCGTCAAATCGCGTCGCGGCAACCCACCGGTCTTTTGCAGCGCGTCCGCGTCCAGCTCGACGCCGGTCCAGCGTTGGAGCAAGCGCACCAGGACGCGCACGCGTCCCGTCGCCGTCAGTCGTCGGTCGAACACCGCGTCCAAATCCGCCAGCGGTCCGGACGTGATGGCGACGCGGTCGCCCGGCTCGACGATCTCGCCGCGCTGGTCGACGATCACCTGCCCCGCACCATTCGAGGACTGGACGCGCGCGAGGCGCGCCTGCAGCGCGGCGATGACCGCGTCGTCCACGCGCGCCGGAATGCCGCCGAACATGACGACGCCGGCAGCGCCGGGCGCGTAATGCAGCGTCCATAGACCGATCGTTTCAATGTCGGCTTGGACGAACAGGTAACGGGGGAAGAACGCGCGAGACGCCGGGCGTCCGCGTCGCGGCACCGTGGGGACGGTTGGAAAATAAACCTGAATCCCGCGCGCGGTCAGAGCCGCCTCCACCTGGCGCTCCTTGTGGGGCTTGGCGTGCAAGGCGTACCATTGCAGCATGGCAATTCCTGTAATGAATTTTCGATTTGCCCAATGGCGATCTAGGCGCGGCAAACGTGTGGTGGATTTCGTCGCGGAGGATCAGCGGCATCGCGGCAACAACCGACGCGGGTTCACAAATGCGGAGACCGATCGATATTGAATTCTGCGATCACTGAGAATCTGTCTGAAAACTCACGCCAAGCCGCAAGTCGCCAAGAAATTTATCTAAACCCTTTGCGTCTTTGCGTCTTTGCGAGAGATCCAGAACTTTTCAGACCGGCTCTGAGAGACAAATCCAATCAGACCATGACATTCTGCCAGACCCGCTCCGTCCCTGCCTTGATGCAGCGACTTGATCCCCCTGCAACTCGTCCAATTCACGTTTCATCGCGCCTGAATTGATTATATCGCGAGTAGTCGAGGTGTCAATAGCACTGGCATCTTATTCGTGTCCGACGCAGCGGGCGAACCGCAAATTTGTGTGTGGTTGGCTGACAGGTTAAGAAAAAATAACTCGCCCGTTTCCTCACCCGCTCCATTGCACCAGCGCCACGCCGATCACCACAATCGTCATTCCGACGATCTGAAGCGGGTCCGACCTTTCGCCCAGCAAGACCCACGCGATGACGGCGGTGATGAGCGGCGCGAGACTCATCATCACGTTCATCTCGAACGCGGTCAAGACCTGCAGCGAATGGTTGTAGACCACATAAGCCAGCGCGGTGTTGACCGCCGCCAGCCACAGCACGACGACGAGCGACTGCGCGGAGAATCGCGGCAGCCCTTCGACGCCCAGCGCGATCAAGAGCAGCAGCCCGCCGCCGAACGCCAGCGGGAACGCGGTCAGCGAAAGCGTATCCACCAGTTGGTCGCGCGCGACCTCGCGTCCCCAAATGCCAAAGAGCGCAAAGCCGACCAAGCCCGCCGTCACCACGCCGATGGCTTGCGGCGCGCCGGCGCGCAGCCCCGGCGAAAAGAAGAGCGCGCCCCCGACGAGGACGACGCGCATTCCGGCGATCTGCCGGCGCCTCGGAATTTCCTTCAGCCACACGATGCCGAGGAAGAGGACCGGCAGCGGCACCAAGCCCAGCAAAAACGAACCCGTCGTCGCCGGCATGAACTGCAAGCCCCAGAAGAGCGCGCCGTTGCCCAGCGCGTACGAACTGACGCCGATCAAGACCAGCTTGAGCCACACGCGCGGCGACCGCGCGCGCGGCGTCGCAGCAGCGTTGCGCGCGAGCAGCGGCAGCAGCAGGACAAAGCCGCCAAAATAACGCAAGCCGCCCAGCGTCAGCGGTCCCAGACCGTTCAATCCGATCTTGATCAAGACAAACGTACTTGCCCAAATCACGTTCACCAGCGCGGCTTCCACCAACGCGGTGAGGCGGGAAGGTTTTTCGGCGGCGATAGAGAGGTGCGCGATGGACCACTTCCTTGTCCGGAAACCGGCGCGTTCCGGCTCGCAAAGATGCGGCGATTATAACGCGTTGGCGGTTGGCGCGCAAATCCGCCGCTATCCGTGGTGATTGCACACATCTCTGTGGCGCGTGGCGCAGGCGGCTCGTGGCGCAGGCGGCTCGCCTGCGGGCTAGCACCCCGCGCTACAGCAATTGTATGCAAGCACCGCCGCTATCCCGCTTGACTATTCCGACGGAAATCATTATCATTCAGGCAACTTTAGACGCGTACGACGATAAGGAGTCTGCCTTGCCCCGAATTTTTTTTGCAACTGACATTCACGGCTCCGACATCTGCTGGAAGAAATTCCTCAACGCGGGCAAATTCTACGATGTCCCCATTCTCATCCTCGGCGGCGACATGACCGGCAAGGCGCTCGTCCCGATCCACCCGCGCGGCGACGGCACCTACAAAGCCACCCTGCTCCAACAAGAATTCATTCTCAAGAACGAAGACGAAGTGCGCGATATGGAACGACGCGTCGCCAGCCGTGGCTATTATCCGTTTCGCACGACGCCGGAGCAACTCGCCGAATTTGAAGCCGACCCGGCTAAAGTGGATGCGTTCTTTCATCGCCAAATGCTGAACGTGGTCGAGCGATGGATGGCGTTAGCCGACGAACGCCTGGCGAATTCCGGCTTGCGCTGTTTCGTTTGCCCCGGCAACGACGACTCCGCCGAGATCGACGACGTGGTGCGACACTCCAAGACGGTCGAGCTTGCCGAAGGCAAATGCATCGACCTGGGCGATGGCTTTTCGATGGTCAGCACCGGCTGGTCGAACATTACGCCGTGGAAGACGTTCCGCGAAGTCACGGAGCCGGAACTGGCAAGCCACATCGAAGCGATGATCCCGGCGAACGCCGATATGCGTAAGATGGTGTTCAATTTTCACTGCCCGCCCTACGGCTCGAATTTGGACGAAGCGCCGGAGGTGGATGAGAATCTGAACGTGAAAGAAGCCGGGCGCTCGCTGATTCCGGTCGGCAGCACCGCCGTCCGCGATGCGATTATGAAATATCAGCCGCTCCTTTCGCTGCACGGTCACATTCACGAAGGCAAAGGCACGGCGCGACTCGGCAAAACCTTGTCGATCAACGCCGGCAGTCTGTACGAGCAAGGCGTGCTGCAAGGCGTGCTGGTCGATCTCGATCCGCGCAAAGGCATTCGCAGTTACTCGCTGACGACCGGGTGACCACTCGATGCACCCTCCCCGGTCGAAGACGGCGCGCAAGCGGGGCAGGGTGAGGGTAAGGAGGTGATGATTATCGGCAGACGCGACCCATCGATCCACTGACACCGATGATTCGCCGTTGTTCTCAAACGAAAGGAGATTCGTATGTCCACGCAAAGTATGCCGGCAGGACGCGCCGCGGCGCCCGAATCGACTCTGTTTTTGCGCAAGGCAACCGGTTTGGTGCGTTCGTGGTCCGTGTTCGACGCGTTTATCTACGCGTTCTTTTCGATCAACCTCGTCACGCTCGGTTTGTACATCATCAGCCAGATGTGGTACCTCGACGGCGGATTGATCCCGACGCTCATCATCAGCGCCATCATCATCCTCTCCGAGGTGGTGGTCTATGCCGGATTGATTGCGGTGATGCCGCGCGCCGGCGGCGATTACGTCTGGCAAAGCCGTATTCTCGGCGGCGGCATCGGTTTCGTGCTCGCCGTCACCGGCTGGTGGTTTATCCTCTGGTTGTGGACGCCGCTCTACGCCGATATGCTGCGGCAAGTCTTTTTCGTTCCCCTCCTCGCCGTGCTCGGCTTCAAGGACGGCGCGAACTTTTTCTCCTGGGACCCCAATGGCTGGATGATCGTCTCCGTGCTCATGCTCGTTTTCGTCACCGTCGTCATCGCGCTGGGAATGAAAACCTACGCGCGGATGCAAAAGTTCTGCTTCTGGGTCGGCAACGCTGGTTTGGCGGTCGTGGCGCTCTTCCTGCTCTTCGGCAGCCCGGAGGCGTTCAAAGCCGGACTGGAAGCGAACGCGACGCAGTTGTTCGGCGCAGCGCCCGGCGTTTTCGACGCGACGATCAAGGCGGGGCAAGCCGCCGGCGCGGCGGCGCAGCTGTGGGGCGGCTCGCTCGGCGCGATCTTTCTCGCGATGCCGTATATCGTCTGGTTCAACCTCTACCCGAACTGGGGCGCGACGCTGTACGGCGAAGTCAAGGGCGCGAGCGATTTCAAAAAGAATCTCTCCGGCATGGCGTACGCGCTCATCGTCACCACGGTGATGGCGGTCGTGCTGTTTCTGCTCATCGACAAGACGATCACCTGGAATTTTATGAACAACGCCAACGCGGCGTACTGGGCGTATCGTCTGGATACCACCGGCAAAGTCGCCGTGCCGCCGCTGAACGTCTGGCCCTATCCGGCGCTGCTGGCGATGTTCCTGACCGACAATCGCATTCTCCAGTTCGTCGTCCTCCTGGCGATGAGCATGTGGTTCTTCGGCTGGGCAGGCACGATCTTCCTCTCCTCGACGCGCGTCATTTTTGCCGCCGCGTTTGACCGCCTGCTGCCGGAAAAGGTCGCGGAGGTGGACGCGCGCACGCGCACGCCGATCTACGCGCTGCTTCTAATGGTGGTGCCAGGTTTGATCGTCTCCGCGCTCTACGTCTACAATCTGCTGAATTTCCAGAGTCTGATCCTCGCCGCCGTCGTCGTCATTGCCATCACCTATCTCGGCTCGGCGATTGCCGCGATCGTGCTGCCGTACACCAAAAAGGATTTGTACGAGGCGTCGCCGATCGCCAAATACAAGATCGCCGGCATTCCGACGATCACGGTCGCCGGCGTCATCTTTACCGCGTTCCTGCTGTTCCTGCTGTTTGAATGGCTGCTGGACCCGAACGCGCTGTACGGGATCGGCTACAGCATCAATCCGAACGGCGCGAAGAATATCACCTCGCTCGTTTTTATGGGCGCGCTGTACGTCATCGCGCTGGTCATCTACTTTGCCGCCAAATCCTACCGCAAGAGTCACGGTGTGGACATTGACAAGATCTATAAGGAAATCCCGGTGGAATGATGCGTGTTACGTGACGAGTGACTCGTGACGGATTTTTCTCGTCACTCGTCACTTGTCAGTCGTCACTTTTCTCATGCCTGATCCAATTCGCGAAGACATTCAGGAAGAAGCCCTGCGTATCGTGCACGCTGGCGATGCGCAGGGAATTCTGTTGCGATTACTCGGCGGGCTGGCGATTCGCATCCACGCGCCGAGCGCGTCGCACCGCGCGCTGGCGCGATCGTACCCGGACATTGATTTTGCCACGCCGGTCCGCCGCGCGCAGTTGGTCGAAGCGCTGTTCGTCGATCTGGGTTACGAGCCGAACAAAACGTTCAACCTGTTCAACGGCGACTCGCGGCTCTTGTTCTACGATATGGCGCACAGCCGGCAGATCGACGTGTTCATCGGCGGCTTTGAAATGTGCCACCGCCTGCCGATCACCGAACGGTTGTCGCTCGAGCCGCTGACGCTGCCGCTCGCCGAACTGCTGCTGACGAAGCTCCAAATCGTCCAGATGAACGAGAAGGACGTGCGCGATATTTGCGCGCTGATTCTCGATCATCCGTTTGGCGACACGGACGCCGAGACGATCAACCTGCCGCGCATTGCCGGATTGTGCGCGGAGGACTGGGGCTTGTGGCGAACGATCACGCTCAGCGCGGACAAGGTGCAGAATCTGCTCGACGAGTACCATCTGGAGCCGGCAGACAAGGCGACCATCATCTATCGACTCGATATTTTGCGGCACGCCTTGCTCGATACGCCCAAGTCGCTCAAGTGGAAAATGCGCGCGCGGATCGGCGACAAGATGCCGTGGTACGAACTGCCGGAAGAAGTGAAACGCGGTTGAAAGACTGACCGCTCGGAGTCTTGAATGAAGGAAAACAAATCCCTCCGCCGCGAGCGCGACAAGCTCCCCACGGCGGAGGTCGTCTGTTTCGGAATGATCATTCCGTCGATCGTGATGATCGTCGAAGAGTTTCCCGCGCACAACACCGGCGCGCTGGTGAGCCAGGTGCACGAACTGATCGAAGACGACGCGGCGATCATCGCGTGCCTGCTGCGCGGCTGGAAGGTTCGCAGCGGGTTGATCGGCACCGCGCTGGGAAACGACGCGCGCGGACGACAGACCGCGCGCAAACTCAAGCAGCTGGGCGTGCTCGGTAAAGCACGCTTGTCCAACGCCTTTGCCACGCCGTACGAAGTCGATGTGTCCGACCGCACCGGGCATCGCACGTACTTTTGGCAGCGCGAGCCGCGCGTGCTGGACACGCTCGACACCGCCGACCTATCGCTACTCTGCGGCGCGCGATTCCTCTACGTGGACTGGTACGACGGCGACCACATCCTGCGCGCCATGAACGAGGCGGCGCGATTGAATGTCCCGGTCTTTTTGAATCTCGAACATGGACACCACGACCCGCGCCTGCTGCGCGAGTACGTCCGCCGCGCGCGTGTCGTACAAGCCAGCACCGACGCCGCGCAGCGCGAAGGCGATCCCTTCGCCGTCGCGCGCACGCTCCTCGACGCGGGCGCGGAGATCGCGCTCGTCACGCTTGCCGCCGACGGCTGCGTTGCTGCGACGCGCGACGAAATGCTGCGCGCGTACGCGCCGGTCGTGCAGGTCGTGGACGGCTGCGGCGCGGGCGCATCGTTCTCCGCCGGTTTTATGTACGGGCAACTGCGCGGCTGGAATCTGGACGAGTCCGTCCGGTTCGCGATTGCGGCGGGTTCGTTCAAATGTACGCGCGTCGGCGTCGACGCGCTGCCGATCAAAGAGATCGACGCGCTGGAACCCCTCGTCCGCGTCGAACGCGCTCGACCGTAGAGGCAGAAAGTCGCTTGGCAGTTTTCCCCGGTGAGTATACACTTCTCTGCAGTGCAGGCAGCTCGCCTGCGGGCTGGCAGCCCGCGCCACACCACTTGACAACCCCTTCCATTGGTGGTATTTTCCTTGCAACAAATGGTATATACCAATCCATTTGGGCAAGGAATCATGGCGATCACCGCTCCTATTCAACCCTCCATCGGTCGTCTCACCACAGCAGCGCCGCTGTACAGTCAGATTGCCGAGCGGCTGACCGACCGCATCAAAACCGGCAAACTGACGCCGGGCGCGCGCCTGCCATCCGAGCGCGAGTTGAGCGAATCGCTCGGCGTCAATCGGATGACGCTGCGCCAGGCGCTGCATCTGCTGGAAACGCAGGGGCTGCTCGTCCGCCGTCAGGGCGCGGGCACCTACGTCGCCGAGCCGGTGATCGAGCGGCAAGCCGGCAAGCTGTTCTCGTTCACGCGCGGCATCGCGCGGCGCGGCTACAAGCCCGGCGGAAAGATCGTACGATTCGAACAGCACCCGGTCGACGAGGCGGCGGCGCGAAACCTCAAACTGCGCGCGGGCGCGGCGGTCTATGACTTGCATCGCCTGCGCTTCATCGGCGAGGAGCCGGTGATGCTGGAGCGATTCATCATCCCGGTCAACCTCTTTCCCGGTCTGGAGCAGCACGACCTCGCGAACCATTCGATGTACGAGGTGATGGAGAAGGAGTACGGCGTGATCGTTCAGCAAGCGCGGCAGAGTCTGGAGCCGGTCATTGCGGACAAGTCCACCGCGCGGTGGCTCGGCATCCGGAAGGGCGCGCCGCTGATGCTGGAACGCCGCGTCTCGTTCGACCGGGATGATCGCCCGATCGAGTACGGCAGCGATCTGTACCGCGGCGACCGTTTTCGGTTCGTGACCGAGATGGCGTCGCTGGAACTTTGACGAAAGACGAACGACCGACGACGGATGTTTCCGTCTTTCGTCTTCCGTCATTCGTCTAAACGAGGGAAACGAATATGCAATTCGCGCAACTGCTGACCGAAGAACAAGTCCAGCGCGTGCACGACGCGTCGCTCGAAATCCTCGAAGACGTTGGCTTGCTCGTACGGAACGAAAAAGCCAAGACGATTTTCCAGAAGCATGGCTGTAACCTCGACGCGGAAACGGAGATCGTCAAGTTTCCGCGCGCGGTCGTCGAAGAGTACCGCAAGTCCTTTCCGCCCAAGTTCACCTTTTGCGCGCGCGATCCGCAGTACGACAAGACGCTGCCGGATGACAGCCCGGTCATCGTCACCGGTTCGTCCGCGCCCAATATGCTCGATCCGGTGACCGGCAAGGAACGCCGCGCGTTTTCAGACGACATCGCGCGCATCGCGCGCGTCATCAACGAACTGCCCGGCTACGACGTTTTTTCGATTTCCACGCTGGCGGAAGACGCGCCGCTGGATCGCTTCACCATCACGCGCCTCTATCCGACGATCAAGAATTGCGTCAAGCCGATTCGCTGCAGCGCGCTGAACCCGGCGGACGCGGAACAGATCTTGCAGCTCGGCGCGCTGGTCGCGGGCAGCGCGGCGGCGTACCGCGCGCACCCGTTCATCACGCACCACTATTGCCCCGTCGTCTCGCCGCTCACGTTCGATTTTGATTCTACCGAAATGCTGATCTATTTCACCGAACAAGGACTGCCCTCGTTCGGGACCGTCGTCCCCAACGGCGGCATGTCGTCGCCGCTGACACTGCTGGGCACGCTGACGCAGGGCAATGCGGAATTTCTCGCGTGGTCGGTGCTGATGCAGATGGTGCGCCCCGGCACGCCGCTGATCTATTCATACCTGCCGACGATTGCGGATATGCGGCGCGGCTCGTATGCGCCGGGCGCGATCGAATGCGGCATGTTGTCGATGGGCGCGACGCAGCTAGCGCATTTTTACAACGTGCCGAACGGCGGCTATATCGGCTTGACCAACGCCAAGATCAACGACGCCCAGTCGGGCTATGAGAGCGGCATGTCGAACGTCGCCGCGCTGCTCGCCGGCGCGGACATGTTCAATATGGGCGGCTTGCTCGACGCGCTGATGTGTTTCGATTTCGCCAAAGCCGCGATCGACGACGAGATCGCGCTGATGATGAAGCGACTCCAGCGCGGCTTTGAGTTCAGCGACGAGAATTTCGCGCTAGACGACATCAAGGAAACGGGACCCGGCGGCATGTTCATCGACCGACCGCGCACGTACGAATTGATGAAGTCTACGATGTTCTTGTCGGAAATCGCCGACCGCGACGCGCGCAATCGCTGGGAAAAGCTGGGCGCGAGCGACGCGCAGGCGCGCGCGATGAAACGCGTGCGCGAGATTCTCATCGCCGATCATCCGTCGCTCATTTCGCCGGACGTGGACGCGCGCGTGCGCGCCGCGTTCCCGGATTTGCCGGCGGGCGACTGCGTGCCGCCGAAGGAGTGGGCAAAGGAATTGCAGCCCGCGTGATTGGCAAAGCGTGAGTCGTGATGCGTGAACTGTCACGCATTACGTTTCACGTCACACGCCACAATAATATCGGAGTCATCAAGTCATTATGCAATCTCAAGCCAGAGTCGTTATCATCGGCGGCGGCATCGCCGGATGCAGTCTCGCCTATCACCTCGCCGAATTGGGCTGGACGGATGTCGTCCTCGTCGACAAGGGCGAGCTGACCAGCGGCGCGACGTGGCACGCCGCCGGCATCGTCACCGTCTTTCACACCTCGCCGAGTCTGATGCGAATGAGAAAGTACAGCATGGATCTGTACAAGAAACTGCAAGCCGACGGCGGCGAGCAAATCGGCTGGCGCACGACCGGTAGTCTGCGCGTCGCATCGACGCCGGAACATTTTCAATTCCTGAAACGCCAAGTGAGCCAAGGCAAAGCGATCGGACTCGATCTTGAAATCATCTCGCCGCAGGAAGCCCAGAAACTTTTTCCGGAGATGTCGATTGACGGCGTGTTCGGCGCGATGTATCTGCCGGGCGACGGCTATCTCGATCCGAGCGGCGTGGCGTACGAACTGGCGCGGCGCGCGAAACTGCGCGGCATCAAGGTCCACACTGGCGTCCGCGTGACGGGAATCGAGCGCGGGACGAAAGGTGAGGTACGCGCGGTCGTAACCGACCAGGGCACGATCAACACCGAGATCGTCGTGTGCGCCGCCGGGATGTGGGCGCCGCGCATCGGCGCGATGGTCGGCGTGAATCTGCCGATGACGCCGCTGACGCACCAGCACCTCGCGACCAAAGCGATTCCCGGACACGAGCTGCCGAAAGACACACCGGTCTTGCGCGATCCGGCGAACCTCGTTTATATGCGCGAGGAAGCGCGCGGTTTTCTTATCGGCGGATTCGAGGTGAACCCGGTCGCGCATTTCGTCGATGGCGCGCCGTGGGATTTTACGCAGCAGCTTTTTCCGCCGGACTGGGAACTGTTCGATCCGATCTTGCAGGGCGCGATCCGCCGCGTGCCGATCATCGAGAAAGCGGAAGCGGTGAAACTCGTCAACGGTCCGGAAGCGATCACGCCGGACAGCCGACCGCTGCTAGGACCGGTGCCGGGCGTGCCGGGATTCTACGCCGCCGCCGGTCTATCGCACACCGGCTTTGGCGGCGGCGGCGCGATCGGTCAGATCATGGCGGAGTGGATCGTCGACGGCGAGCCGTCGCAGGACACGAGCGAGTACAACGTGCGGCGCTTTGGCGATATTTATCGCGATCCGAAATTCACCGCCGAGCGCTCGAAGGAATCGTACAAGTATTACTATTTTCTCCGTTTTCCGCACGACGAAAACGAATCGGCGCGTCCGCTGCATCCGAATCCGCTCGACGCGCGCCTGAAAGAACTCGGCGCGGTCTTCGGCGAGAAGAACGGTTGGGAACGCGTCAACTATTTCGATAAAACGTGGCGGCGCGCTGGCGTAGACCAACGCGCGTGGGGCTGGGGTCGTCCCGCGTTCTTCGATCAGGTCGGCGCGGAACATCGCGCGGTGCGCGAACGCGTCGGCATTTTCGAGATGAGTTCGTTCGGCAAGCTCGACGTGCGCGGCAGAGGCGCGCTCGCGCTGCTGCAATCGCTGACCGACAGCAATCTCGACAAGCCGGCGGGACGCGTGACCTACACGCAGATGCTCAACACGCGCGGCGGCATCGAGAGCGACTTGACGATCACGCGCCTCGCCGAGGACCATTTCCGCGTTGTGACCGGCAGCGCGTTCGTCTCGCGCGACCTGGGTTGGATCACGATGCACCTGCCATCGGACGGCTCGGTGCAGGTGAGCGACGTCACGTCGAAATATGCAACAATCGGCATTTGGGGACCGCAGGCGCGCGCCGTGATGCAGGGCGCGACCACGGATGATGTGTCGAACGCCAAGTTTCCCTTTATGACCGCGCAGATGATTTACATTAGCGGTGTGGAAGTGCTCGCGCAGCGCGTGACGTACGTCGGAGAACTGGGCTGGGAATTGTATCCGCCGTTCGAGCGGGCGACGCCGGTGTGGGACGCGCTGATGCGCGCGGGCAAACCGCACGGCATCATGCCCGCCGGCTACAAGGCGCTCGAATCGCTGCGGCTGGAAAAAGCGTACCGCTACTGGACCGCCGACATCACACCGGCGGATAATCCCTACGAAGCCGGCTTGGGCTTTTGCGTGCAGCTCAACAAGGGCGATTTCATCGGGCGCGCGGCGCTGACGAAAATCAAAGCGCAAGGCATCCAGCGCAAACTGGCGACATTGACAATGGATGGAAACTGCGTAATCTATGGCGGCGAAGCCGTGATGCAGGACAGCAAGGTCGTCGGCAGATTGCGCAGCGGCGGATATGGTTACACGGTTGGAAAAAATATCGGCTTGGTTTATCTGCCGCTCGATCTCGCGCGTGAAGGTGTACAATTCAAGGTCGATGTGTTCGGCGAAATGATTCCTGCGCAAGTCACGCCGGATGTGCTGTACGATGCGAAGGGCGAGCGATTGAAAGCGTAGCAGGGAGCAGGATGAGGGCGGATACACAGAACTGGATCGCATCAGCCGAATATGATCTCGAAACGGCTCGCCACATGTTGGCAACTCGGCGTTATATCTACGTCGTCTTCATGTGTCATCTAACGCTGGAGAAAATGCTGAAGGCTCACGTCACCGAAGTAACCCGCTCCATTCCAACAAAGACGCACGACCTGATCTACCTGGTCAAAAAAGCCGGTCTCGAATTGCCCGGATCTTATCTGGATTTTGTCAGCCGAATCAATGCGGCGAGTGTCCCGACGCGTTATCCCGAAGATCTCGAGCGCGCCATCAAAAACTATCCCGACTCGCTTGTGCGAGAATATCTGCGTCAAACGGAGGAGGTTCTGCAATGGCTCAAACGTCACCCCAACTTACAGAAATAATTCAGCGGTACACCGAGCAATTGCAGAAGATGGGAATCAAAGTTGAGCGCGTAATGCTCTTCGGTTCTTACGCGTTAGGCACTCAGCATGAAGGCAGTGACATAGATTTGGTTGTCGTATCATCGGACTGGGCGAGGTACAACGACATCGAAAGACTTGAAACTCTTGGCATCGCGGCTGGGCGCATTCTCGAGCCTGTCGAGGCGGTTGGTTTTACGCCGGAAGAGATCGAAGCGCATCGACTGTCAACTTTCTGGGAAATGATTCTCAATGAGCAAGCGATTGCAGTGTGATTTCTGTTGTATGAATTCTGAAGGAGTACTCAATGACCCACGAAGAAATTCTAAAAGGACTATACGATAATACGATCATCGGCAAGGCGGCGGAAGTGAAGACGCTGACGCAGCAAGGGCTAGACGCAAAACTCGAGCCGGTCGATATGCTGTACAAGGCGCTCTTACCCGCGCTGCAAGAAGTCGGCAAACGATTCGAAGTCGGAGACTTTTTTGTGCCGGAGATGCTGATGTCGGCGAAGGCGATGCAGACCGCGCTCGTCATCCTGCGCCCGCTGCTTGCCGCCAAAGGCGAAAAAACGCTCGGCAAAGTGGTGATGGGCACGGTCAAGGGCGACGTGCACGACATCGGCAAGAATTTGTGTAACATCATGCTCGAAGGCGCGGGTTTTGAAGTGTTTGACCTGGGCGTGAACACACCGCCAGAAAAATTCATCGCCGCAGTGCAGCAGCATCAGCCGGACATCGTCGGCTTTTCCGCGTTCCTCACGACGACGATGCCGATGTTCAAGGTCAACATCGAAGCGCTGAAGAAAGCCGGCTTGCGCGACAAGGTGAAGGTGATGGTCGGTGGCGCGCCGGTGACCGCGGCGTACGCCGAGATCGTTGGCGCGGACGCGTACTGCCCGGACGCGAGTTCGACCGCGCGCAAGGCAAAGGAATTCGTCGGCGCAGCAGGCGCGGTTCCCGGCGGCGCGCTCGCGGACGCGGTTGGCGCGGTCGAGCAGATGATGAGCGTGGTGGAGCCAGAGAGCAGTAAGCAGTAGGCAGTGTTCAGTCAGCAGAAAACTAGGTCCAGTGTTTTCTGCCTACCGCCAACTGCCGACTGCCTACGCTGGGACAACATTAATGGAAACTATCCTCCAGTCAAAGACCAAGACCATCGTCATCAGCCCTGAACATCCTTTTGTGATGATCGGCGAGCGGATCAATCCGACCGGGCGCAAGAAACTCGGCGCGGAAATGGCAGCCGGCGATTTTTCGCGCGTGCGGCGCGACGCGGAGACGCAGGTTGCCGCCGGCGCACAGATGCTCGACGTGAACGCCGGCTTTCCGATGGGCGACGAGCCGACAATGCTCGTGACCGCGATCAAAACGGTGCAGCAAGTAACCGACGCGCCACTTTCAATCGATTCATCGGTGGTCGAAGCGCTGGAAGCCGCACTCGCCGCGTACGAGGGCAAGCCGCTCGTCAATTCCGTCACGGGCGAAGACGAGCGTCTCGAAAAAATCTTGCCGCTCATCAAAAAGTACAACGCGGCGGTCATCGGCATGGCGAACGACGAGACCGGCATTTCGATGGACCCGGAGATTCGCGCCGCCATCGCGGAAAAGATCGTCCGCCGCGCGCAGGATCACGGCATCCCGCCGGCAGACATCATCATCGATCCGCTCGCGCTCACCGTTGCGGCAGACCCCACTGCCGCCAGGGTTACGCTGCAAACGATGCGAATAATCCACGAACATCTCGGCGTCAATATGTCATGCGGCGCGGGCAATATTTCGTTTGGGTTGCCAGAGCGTCCGCCGATCACTGCCGCATTTCTTACGATGGCGATGACGCACGGATTGACCTGCGCGATTACGGACGCGACCAATGAGATGATCCGCTATGCCGTGCGCGCGAGCGACGTGTTGCTGGGACACGACGAGTACGCGGTCAATTGGATTTCCGAGTTTCGACAGAAGAAAGCGGAAGGCAGTAAGCAGTAAACAGCATTCAATGGCAGTGTCCAGTATTTCGTATTGCGTGAGCGATAGGCAGGCAGAAGGAGATACCCATGAGCCAGCCGCAAAATCTATCCGCGAATCCGCCGCCGGGCAAGGAAATCGCGACGCTCGCCGGCGGATGTTTTTGGTGCGTCGAAGCGGTCTTTGACGAATTACGCGGCGTCGAATCGGTCGAGTCCGGCTATGCCGGCGGTACGGTCGCGAACCCGAGCTATCAACTGGTCTGCACCGGCACGACCGGGCACGCCGAAGCCGCGCGCATCACCTTCGATCCAAAAGTGATTTCGTTCAAGCAGATCCTGCAAGTATTCTTCACCGTTCACGATCCGACCACGCTGAACCGCCAGGGCGCGGACGTCGGCACGCAATATCGCTCCGCGATTTTCTACCACAACGAAGAGCAGAAGAAGATTGCCGAAGAGGTCATCCAGGAGATCACCGCCGCGAAACTTTGGGACGCGCCCATCGTGACGGAGGTGACGCCGTTCAAGAATTTCTACATCGCAGAGGATTATCATCAGGAGTATTTCGCGAACAATCCCGACCAGGGTTATTGCCGCGTCGTCATCGCGCCGAAGGTGGCGAAGTTTCGGCAACATTATCGCGAGATGCTGAAAAAGTAACCAGTATTCAGTCGTCAGTAATCAGTATGGAACCGCGCAGAGCAAAAACAAGGAAACCGGACAGACTGGATGAGGTTGTTGGCGAGCAGGTCTATTCCGTATGGATAGATATGCTGCGTCGTCTCGTGCCTGAAGGACGAACGCATCGCTTGGCTCCGACAATTGCGGCGATGCTCCAATATGCTGCTGTCGTTGCACTCGGAAAATATGGGGGCGAGCTGCAAGAAGGGACCGTGGCTTACAAACTCATTCGCGCCGATGAAATGGGTCAAGAAGAAGCCGAGGAACTGTTGCTGCCGCTTGTAAAAAGGTTTTTCAAAGACGCGAGTGTAGAATACGCACGAACAAACGCAAGCGGAGAAAGATACAGCGTCGCGGAAGAAACCGTTCGTGAGTACATCAACTGGTTCAACATGCCTTGGGAAGATTAGCTTTGCAAAACCATCTGACGACTGGCGGCTGACGACTGTCGACTCGCAATGAAATTCCAAATCACCTTTCTCCCTCAAAACATTATTACCCACGCGCCGGAAGGGACGACGGTCTTCAACGCGGCGAACTGGGCTGGCTTGGCGATCGACAGCACGTGCGGCGGACGCGGCACGTGCGGCAAATGCAAGGTGCGGATGCTCGCCGGCGCAAACTCGATCACCGACGCCGACCGCAAGTATTTGACGAAAGAGGAACTCACGGACGGCTGGCGGCTGTCTTGCCGCGCGCCAATTCATTCCGAAAGCATTGCTCAAGTGCCGCGCCTGATGACCTCGCCGAAAGCCGCGCTGCTTGGCTACGGTCGCCACGTCGCCATCGATCCGAACGTCGCAAAAGTTTTCCTTGAATTGTCCGAACCGACGCTGGAAGACCAGCAGCCCGATCTCGCGCGCGTCGTCGCCGCTTTGGACAAGGAAGGTTACGCGGTGCGCGCCGATCCGGCGGTGTGGCGCGCGCTCCCCAAAATGCTGCGTCAAAACGATTGGCGCGTGACGGCGGTTGTCGTCGGCGATGAATTGATTGCAGTCGAAGGCGGCGACACGCGCGACCGCGCACACGGACTCGCGCTCGATATCGGTACGACGACCGTGGTGGGCGCGGTGGTGGACTTGAACACCGGCGCAGTCGCGGCAGTGCAATCGACGCTGAACGGTCAAGCGCCATTTGGCGCGGACGTGATCTCGCGCTCCAGTTATACGATGACCGAAGCGGACGGACTTGCCACGCTGCAAACGCGGATTGTCGATACGATCAATACCTTGCTCGATCAACTCCTCGCCGCGTCCGGCGTCGCGCGCGAAAATATCTACGAAGCGGTCGCGGTTGGCAACACGACGATGCTGCACCTGTTGCTTGGCATCGACCCGGAACCGATTTCCGTTGCGCCGTTCATTCCGGCAATTGAAGACGCCGTCACGCTGCCGGCGTCCGAAATCGGTTTGCGACTGCATCCGCAGGCGCGTCTCAGCACGCTGCCGCATCTCGGCGCGTATGTCGGCGCGGACATTGTCGCCGGCGTGCTTGCCACCGGTCTCGCGCGCGAACGCGACGAAAAACTGCGGCTGTACATCGACGTGGGCACGAACGGCGAAATCGTGCTGGGTTCGTCGAAGAAAACATTGGCGACCGCTGCGCCGGCGGGTCCGGCATTTGAGGGCGCGCAGATCAAATGCGGAATGCGCGCGAGCGATGGCGCGATCGAAGGTGTGCAAATCGACGACGACGTGCGTCTGCAAATTATCGACAATGCGCCGCGCCCCATCGGCATTTGCGGATCAGGGTTGGTCGATGCCGTCGCGGAGTTGGTGCGTGTCGGTCTCGTGGATGCGACGGGCAGACTGATGCGCCCGGCAGACGCGCGCGGGCATTTTTGCGACGCGCTCGTCAATCGTTTGATCGAAGAGAATGGTGTGCGCGCGTTTCTGCTCAGCGCGCCTGAGGATAACATCGTCCTGACGCAGCCGGACATTCGCGCGCTGCAATTCGCCAAAGGCGCGATCGCCGCCGGCGTCGATGTGCTGATGGCGCGGCTCGGCATTACCGCGCAGGACTTGCACGAGGTGCTGCTCGCCGGTTCGTTCGGCTCGTACATCAATCCCGCGAGCGCGCGCACGATTGGTCTCGTACCCTGGGTGCCGGTCGAGCGTATCGTCGCGGTTGGCAATGCTGCCGGCGAAGGCGCGAAGATCGCACTGCTCTCGTTCCGCGAGCGCGAAGCCGCGAACCGGATTCCGGAATTTATTGAATACGTCGAGTTGTCCGGGCGTCCAGAGTTCAACGATATTTTCACCGAGGCGCTGGCGTTCCCAACAGCGACGAAGGACGAAAGACGGACGACGGAATAATTCAGTCCTCCGTCCTCCGTCTGGGGTTTTGCAATGCACCTGCTCAACGAAAAATCAGTTACCGCCAGAGTACTCGACCGCGTGCTTTTGCCGGTCGAAAAAATCAGCAAGCAAGTCGTCTTCGATTGCCGAATGTGCGGGCAGTGTATTCTCCACGAGACCGGCTTGACCTGTCCGATGCGCTGCCCGAAAAACGAACGCAACGGACCCTGCGGCGGCGTGCACCCGAACGGAAACTGCGAGGTTTTCCCGGACAAACCATGCGTGTGGGTGCAGGGCATCGAACGCGCGCAGCGATTGCCGCTGTGGCGCGAACACATCGGCGAGCTGCATCCGCCAGTCGATTGGCGATTGAAGGACACGTCGTCGTGGATCAACTTGTTCACCGGGCGCGATCAGATACATCCCAAGGGCTGGGATGCAGGCAATGGAAACAAGTGATCGCCCGCTGCGCGCGGGCAGCCGGCTTGAGCGCGTGCTGCGCGCCGGCTTGTTCGCCGTCACCGCGGAGCTAAATCCACCTGACAGTTCCGATCCACAGCAAGTCTACGACGCTGCGCTGGTCTTGTCCGAAGTGGCAGATGCGATCAACGCGACCGATGCGTCCGGCGCGAACACGCACATGTCGAGTCTGGGGTTGTGCGCGGTGCTGCTACGCGCCGGCTACGAAGTCGTGATGCAAATGTCGTGCCGCGACCGCAACCGCATCGCGCTGCAAGGCGATCTGCTGGGCGCATCCGCGCTCGGCGTGAAGAACGTTTTGTGTCTCACCGGCGACGACGTGACCGCGGGCGACCAGCCGGAAGCCAAGCGCGTTTTCGATTTCGATTCGATGCACCTGCTCCGCACCGCAAGAATTATGCGGGATCAAGGTATGCTGCTCAGCGGGCGCAAGCTCACCGTGCCGCCGCGCGTTTTCCTCGGCGCAGCCGAAAATCCATTCGCGCCGCCAATCCGCTGGCGCGCGCAGCGGTTGGCAAAGAAGGTGGAGGCGGGCGCGGACTTTATTCAAACGCAGTACATCTTTGACGTGAACGTCTTTCGCGAGTTTATGGCGCACGCGCGCGACCTGGGCTTGCCCAAACGAGTCTACATCCTCGCGGGCGTTGGACCTCTCAGGTCGCCGAAAGCCGCCGAGTTTATGCGCGCGCACGTCCCTGGCGTCGTCATCCCGGATTCGATCATCGAGCGGCTGAAGAAAACGCCGCGCGAACACTGGCAAGAAGAAGGCATGAACATCTGCGTCGAAATCATTCAGCAGGTGCGCGAGATCGAAGGTGTCGCCGGAGTGCACGTGATGGCGTACCGGCAGGAGCACGTCGTCGCCGAGATCATTCACCGCGCGGGGCTTTTCCCGCGCATCTCGCCGGCGACCGTCGAAGCGCAGAAAAAATCCGCCTATGCCCCGCTCGCGCGATGAAACGCTCGCGATCCTGCGCGGTCGACGCGTCGCGCGCCTGCCGGTGTTCAGCGGCTTGCCGAGTCTGACCGCGTCGGGGCTGCAATCCGTGGGTGTGCGTTACAGCGAATCGCACACCGACGCGGCGAAAATGGCGGCGGCGGCGGCAAGCACGTACGAGTTGTTCGGTTTTGAATCGGCGGTCGTCCCGTTCGATTTGTGCGTCGAAGCGGAAGCGCTCGGCTGCGGCGTCGATTTTCAAACCGACGTGGAAATCTTTCTCGCGCCGGTGGTCGACAAGCCGCTGGCAACATTCGATGGTAACTTGCCTGAAAACGCGGCGCGTGCGGGACGCATTCCGCTGGTGGCAGACGCGATCCGCCGACTAAAAGCCGGCGTGGGGCGCGAGATCGCGATCGGCGCGTGGGTGCCGGGTCCGTTCACGCTGGCGTGGCAGCTTTTCGGCGCGGACGGATGGCTCGGCGCGTTGCAGGACGCTGACCGCGCGGCGCGAATGCTCGAATCGCTCGCCGATTTTCTCGCGCGGGTCGCCGGGCATTATCGCGACGCCGGCGCGGATTTCATCACCGTCCACGAAATGGGCGGCTCGCCGCAGGTGACGGGTCCCGGCAGATTCCACGGACTCGTGCAGCCCGCGCTGCGGAGATTGCTCAGCGCGATGGAATCGCCCACGGTTTTGAGCGTCTGCGGCGACACGAATGCAATCGTGCGCGATCTCGCCGCGTGCGGCGCGGATGCGCTCAACGTCGATCACCGCAACGATCTCGCGCGGACGCGGCGACTGCTCGGACCGCGCGCCGTCCTGCTCGGCAATTTCGATCCGGTCGGCGTCTTGAGTCAAGGCACGCCCGAGCGCGTTGCAGAAACCGTCGCGGCAATTACGCGAGCCGGCGCGAGCGCGATCTGGTCCGGCTGCGATTTGTATCCGGAGATTCCGGACGAAAATATGCGCGCGCTGATCGCATCCGCGAATCTTCCCAAATAGAGAAAGAGCCGATTCGCGTGATTCGCGGATCCAACTGGAGACGTAATGGAAAAAACATTTCTCGACCGACTGAACGCCGGCGAAATCCTCGTCGCCGACGGCGCGACCGGCACCAACTATCAAGCGATGGGAATCGAGATCGGTGTGCCGCCGGAGGAATGGGTTTTCGATCAGCCGGAGAAGGTACTGGCGCTCCACCGCGCGTTCGTCGATGCCGGCTCGGACATTATCTTGACCGATACGTTCGGCGGCACGCGCCTGCGGATGCGCGATTCGAAATACGCCGACCGCGCGCCGGAACTCAATCGCCGCGCGGCGGAACTGGCGCGCCAAGCCGCGTTGACGCGCGCAGGCGTCCTCGTCGCGGGATCGATGGGACCGACCGGGATGCTGATGGAGCCGTTCGGCGAGTTGACGCACGATGCGGCGGCAGATGCCTACGCGGAGCAAGCCGCCGCGCTGACCGAAGGCGGCGTCGATTTTCTTCTGCTCGAAACGTTCTTTGCGCTCGACGAAGCGCAAGCCGCAATCGAGGGCGTCCAGCGCGCGAGCGCGCTGCCGCTCGTCGTCTCGTTCAGTTACGATCAGGGCACGCGCACGATGATGGGACTGGGACCGACCCAAGTCGTCCGAGCGATTGCGCCGCTCGGCGTCGCCGCGATCGGCGCGAACTGCGGCAAGTCGCTCGACGCGATGGAACAGATCGTCAAGGAAATGGCGGCGCTGAAAACCGGTATTCCGTTGTGGATCAAACCGAACGCCGGTCTGCCGCGGATGGACGGTGACATCGCGCGCTATGACACCGCGCCGGCGACGATGGCGGAGTACACGACGCGCTATATCGATGCCGGCGCGCAGATCGTCGGCGGATGCTGCGGCAATTCACCCGCGCACGTCGCCGCGATGGCGCGCGCAGCGAAGCACGCGCAACCAATGTAAGCCGTTCGTTAGGATTCGTTTAAGGAAGCATTACAGGCAACGCGCGTTTCTCCTCTTGACATGTACCAGACAATGATGCTACACTAGCCAGCGAAAGTTTAGAATCCCGGCGCTCGTCGCCGTGTCGATAGCGGCATTCGCGGAAAGTTGCACTCGCTCTTGATCGAGAAAGACGAACATGCAATTGTTACGGGAACCACGATGAGGTGCGCCTCTTTGACTCGCCGTCGAGTCGATTCAGCCATTCCGACCACCGCACGTCAATCGGCGTACGTTGAATCCGCGCGCTCGAATAGCTCGCGCACGCGCCACCACATTTGAATTTTTTCACCGGCAGACGATAACGAATCGCTCTGCCTTTTTGCATTCTCCGCTTGAGGAGGTGATTGCCTATGGATTAGCCAACCCGTATCGTTTACTTTGACACTCAGAAAAGCCAATTTTTCGGGAGGAGAAGAATGTTCGAAAATCGAAAACGCATTGCGTTACTGATGTTGATCCTCGCTCTCGTGGTGATCGCGGCAGCCTGCGCGCCCGCGCCGACACCGGCGCCGACGGCGGCTCCGCCCACGGCAGCTCCGGCGCAACCGACCAGCGCACCCGCACCAACCACCGCTCCCGCGCCGACCAGCGCGCCAGCACCAACCACCGCGCCAGCTCCGACTTCCGCGCCGGCAGCAACTACCGCGCCGACCGCAGCCACAACGAGTATGGACGCGTTGGTCGCCGCAGCCAAAGCAGAAGGTCAATTGACCGTTATCGCGTTGCCGCACGACTGGTGCGATTATGGCGATATGATCAGCCAGTTCAAAGCCAAGTACGGACTCACCGTCAACGAACTCAACCCGAACGGTTCGTCGGGTGAAGAGTTGCAAGCCATCGTCGCCAACAAAGACAACAAAGGACCTCAAGCACCTGACGTGGTCGATGTGGGCTTGGGCTTTGGTCCACAAATGGTCAGCCAGGGACTGGTCACCCCATACAAAGTATCGACCTGGGACACGATTCCCGCCAGTGCCAAAGATGCCAATGGCTACTGGTACGGTGACTATTACGGCGTGATGGCGTTCGAGGTCAACTCGGACGTGATCAAAACCCCACCGCAAGACTGGCCCGATCTGCTGAAACCGGACTATAAGAACGCGGTCGCGCTCTCCGGCGATCCGCGCAGCGCTGCTCAAGCCATTCAAGCAGTGTTCGCCGCCGGTCTCTCCGCCGATAAGGGAGACATCGCTGGCGCCGGGCAAGCCGGGCTGAATTTCTTCTCGCAGCTGAACAAAGCGGGTAACTTCGTTCCCGTCATCGGCAAGACCGGCACCGTGGCGAAAGGCGAAACACCGATCTCGCTCACGTGGGACTATCTCTCGCTCGCCGATGCGGACACGCTCAAGGGCAATCCCAAGATCACGACCGTCGTGCCCACGAGCGGCGTCGTCGCCGGCGTCTACATCCAGGCGATCAGCGCGTATGCGCCGCACCCGAACGCCGCCAAGCTCTGGATGGAGTACCTCTACTCGAATGAAGGACAGTTGACCTGGCTGAAGGGTTACTGCCACCCCATTCGTTACAACGACCTGGCGTCCAAGAACCTGATTCCGGCTGACCTCGCGGCAAAGTTGCCGCCGGCGGCAAACTACGCCAAAGCCGTTTTCCCGACCCTGGACCAGCAAGCCGCCTACAAAGACATCATCACCAAGAGCTGGGACAGCGTCGTCGGCGCGAATGTGAAATAGCGTTCTCACCTCGCCCTCCCCCGCGCTGCGGGGGAGGGTCTGGGAGAGGATTGGAGTGTCTCAATATGGCAGAAGCAGCGCCGGCTCGAACTCGTACGAATCTGTTGGATCGATCTGCGCGGATGAACGGACTGCTGGCATGGCTGGGTGTAGCGCCATTCTTTCTCTTCGCGATCCTTTTCCTGCTGTGGCCCTCCAGCTCTTTGATCATCGGCGGTTTCCAGGATCCGGCTGGCAATTTCACGCTCAAGAACATCGGCGATCTGTTTACGCCGAGCATCATGAATTCGTACGCCCTGAGCATTCAGATCAGCGCGGTCACGGCGATCGCCGGCGCGCTCTTCGGATTCTTGCTCGCGTACGCCGCCATTCTCGGCGGATTGCCGCGCTGGATTCGCACGGCATTGATGACGCTGTGCGGCGTCGCCTCTAACTTTGCCGGCGTCCCGTTGGCATTCGCGTTCATCGCCACCCTCGGACGCACCGGCTTTCTCACCGCTCTATTCGTCAATGTCTTGGGGATCAACATCTACAACCTGGGATTCAACCTCTATAATTTCTGGGGGCTTGCCCTGACTTATATGTATTTTCAATTTCCGTTGATGGTACTGATCATGGCGCCCGCGCTCGACGGACTCAAACGCGAATGGCGCGAAGCGTCGGAAAATATGGGCGCAAGCTCGTTTCAGTACTGGCGTTACGTGGCGCTGCCGATTCTCCTGCCCGCGCTGCTCGGCGCGGTCATCCTGCTCTTTGGCAATTCCTTCGGCGCGTACGCGACCGCGTATGCACTGACGGGCGGCACGCTGCCGCTGATCACCATTGGCATTGGGCAGCAAATCGCGGGCAACGTGTTGTACAATCCGAACCTGGGCTATGCGCTTGCGCTGGGCATGATCGTCATTATGGCGGTTTGCATCGGCGGATACACCTGGCTCCAAAGCCGCACGGCGAGGTGGCTACGATGAAGAAGATCAATTTCTGGGCGTGGCTCTGGATCGTCCTGGGCGCGGTGTATTTCTTTCTGCCGTTGTACGGAACGCTGGACTTTTCGCTGCGCGAACAGCGCGGCGTCCTGAGTTTCCTCGCGTACCAAAACGTGCTGAACGATCCGCGCTTTCGCGATTCATTCACGTTTTCGACGCTGATGGCGGTGGCGACCATCATCGTCGGTTTGTTGCTCATCGTTCCGACGGCGTACTGGGTTCATCTGCGATTGCCGCAGGCGCGCCCCATCGTCGAGTTCATCACGCTGCTGCCGTTCGTCGTCCCGGCGATCGTGCTCGTCTTTGGCTTTATTCGAATTTACAGCGGTCCGCCGCTCGCGCTGACGAACAGCACAACCACCACCAACGCTCTGCTGATGTTCGGCTACATGGTGGTTGCGCTGCCGTACACGTACCGCTCTGTCGACGCGGGGCTACGCGCGATCGACGTGCGGACGCTCACCGAAGCCGCGCAGAGTCTGGGCGCGGGCTGGTTCACGATCCTGTTTCGCATTATCTTTCCCAATCTGCGCGTGGCGCTGCTCAGCGGCGCGTTTCTGACCTTTGCGATTGTCGTCGGCGAGTTTACGCTGGCTAACTTGCTGAATCGTCCCGCGTTTGGACCGTATATGGTGCTGCTCGGTCAGGATCGGGCGTACGAGCCGGCGGCGCTGTCGATCATGAGTTTTGCGCTGACCTGGGCAGCTATCGGCTTGATCCAGTTGTTGAGCCGCGGCGCGCCGGAACAAAGTCAATTGGGCGGAGTGCACTAAAACAGCGAACAGTCGGATGACGGATTCCGGTGGGCTGTTCACTGATTACTGATGACTGGAGCTACAATGGCTTTCCTTGAACTCACCAACGTACGCAAAAGCTTCGGACAGGTGAATGCAGTTGAATCGTTTGACTTGAAAGTGGAACGCGGCGAGTTGGTATCGTTCCTGGGACCCAGCGGCTGCGGCAAGACGACGACGCTGCGTATGATCGCCGGCTTTGAGATGCCGACCGACGGCTCGATCACCATCAACGGCGCAGACATCACCTACGTCCCGCCGAACAAGCGCAATGTCGGCATGGTCTTTCAGTCGTACGCGCTCTTTCCGAACATGACGGTCGCCGACAATATCGGCTTTGGGTTGAAAATCGCCAAAAAGCCATCGAGCGAGATCAAAAAGCGCGCCGAGGAAATGCTGGCGCTGATTCACATGCCCGGCTTGGGCAACCGCTATCCGTACCAACTCTCCGGCGGTCAGCAGCAGCGTGTCGCGCTGGCGCGCGCGCTGGCGTTCTCGCCGCAGGTGCTCCTGCTCGACGAGCCGCTGTCCGCGCTCGACGCGAAAATCCGCGTGTCGCTGCGCGGCGAAATCCACTCGATCCAGCAAAAGCTGGGCATCACGACGATCTATGTGACGCACGATCAGGAAGAAGCATTGTCAATGTCCGACCGCGTCGTCGTGATGAATAACGGACACATCGAACAGATCGGCACGCCGTTCGAGATTTACAACTTTCCGAAGACGGAATTCGTCGCGCAGTTCGTCGGCACGTTGAACACGCTGACCGCCGAAGTGCGCGACGCCGCGGACAAACGTCTGGTCGTCGATGGGCAGGAGATCAAATCGGCGCACGCGCTGGACGGCGCGCAGGTCGGCGAAAAAGTGACCGTATCGATTCGCCCGGAGCGCATCAGTTTCTACGGCGAAATCCAAAAGGTCAATACGATGAACTGCACGGTCGAGAACATTTCTTTCCTCGGTTCCATCGTACGTATCCAAGTGCGAACCGGTGCGAACGTGTTTTATATGGACACGTTCAACAATCCATTCCTCGAACTCCCCAAGATCGGCGACAAGATTCAGATCACGTTTTCGGCAGAAGCGGTACTCGTACTGAGACAATCAGCATAGATGGCGCGAAAGACCTGGAAGGTTTGCAAAACCTTCCAGGTCTGGTATAATCCCCGTACTATGTCCACTCAACGACCCCGCTATTCTATCGTCGCGCCGGTCTTTAACGAAGAAGAAGGGCTGCGGGAATTTTACCGGCGTACCGCCGCGGTGATGAGCCAGCTCGATGGCGCGGCGGAGTTGATCTTCGTCTTCGACGGCAGCCGCGACCGCTCGCCAGAAATTGGGCGCGAACTGCGCGCACAAGACGCGCGTATCCAGATCATCAGCTTCTCGCGCAACTTTGGACACCAGGTCGCCATCAGCGCCGGCATCGATTACGCCGAAGGCGACGCGGTCGTCATCATCGACTCGGACCTGCAAGACCCGCCGGAGATCATTCCCCAACTCATCGCCAAGTGGAAAGACGGCTACCAAGTTGTTTACGCACAGCGGCAACAACGCAAAGGCGAGACGTTCTTCAAACTGTTCACCGCGTCGCTGTTCTATCGTCTCATCCGCCGCCTCGCCTCCATCGACATTCCGGCAGACACCGGCGACTTTCGCTTGATCGACCGGCAGGTGGTTTTGGCGATGCGGAAGATGCGCGAGCATCATCGCTTTATGCGCGGGCTGTCCGTGTGGGTGGGTTTCAAACAGACGGGCATCCAGTACGAGCGGCAGGAGCGCTTTGCCGGCACGACGCAGTATCCGCTGAACAAAATGATTCGCTTCGCGATGGACGCGATCACCGGCTTTTCGTACGTGCCGCTGCAACTTGCGACGACGATGGGCTTTTGGGTTTCCGGACTCGCGCTGATCGCAATCCCCATCGTCGCGGTGCTGCGCATCTTTCTCGGCTATGCCTTTTTCGCCGGTCAAGCGACCACGTTGATCTCGGTGTTGTTTCTCGGCGGCGTGCAGTTGATTTTTCTCGGCATCATCGGCGAGTACCTGGGGCGCATCTACGACGAGGTCAAGAGTCGTCCGCTCTACATCACGACCGAAGCGCCGCCCAAGCCGAAGGACGAGGAAAATGAATAGACCTGGAAGATTTCATAAACCTTCCAGGTCTTTTAATTCGTCGGGATGCTCCACGATCACATCCGCGCCGACGCGCTCAAATTCGCGGCGCATCGCCGGCTTGTCCTCCCACGGCGCGAGACACGCGATCGAAACAAAATCCATTTCCGATTTCGCCGCGTTCGCCGCGCGCACGTCGTCCAGCGTGTCGCCGATGTACGCGGCGCGCGCGTGTTGGGTCGTAATGCGCCGCGCCGCTTCGATCAGCATGAACGGATGCGGCTTGCCCATGCTCGCGCGCTGACCGGTCGATTCAAAATGCTTTTGCTCCGCCGCGACCGCGTCCTCGTGCGCGACCAGCGCGCGAAAATATGGGGCGATGCCGGCAGTCTCGAGCGCGTACGTCGCTTGGCGGCGCGGGCGTCCGGTCGCGACGCCGAGCGCGACGCGTGCGGCGATTTGTTCCAGCGCTCCCTTGCTCATCATCAGCCGTTCGCGGCGAATCAAGCCGTCGCCGTGATGGCTGCGCGGCGGCTCGCCGTGCTCCGCGCGGAAAAGTTCCTCGCCCAAATAGATTTCCTCAAAGATGCGCTTGACCAGATCGGCGGACAGCAAATCATCGTTACGGTCGCCGAGGATTTGGCGAACCGCCGCAAGTCCGCCGCCTTGTGCGCGCAGCGCTTGTGCGAACACGGGAATGTCTTTGCGCTGCCGCAGCGTTTCGACAGAGGAGGTGATTGGCTTGCCTGCCGCGAGCATTGAGAGAAAATATTTTACGAGCGCGGTCGTCAAGTCCCAGTCGTTGTTGAATCCGCCCGCGAGTTTGAGCGCGGCAACATCTGCGCGCGAGACCAGTTCGCCATCGCAGGGCGTCAAGCCGATCACGTCTTGCAAATAAATCTGCGCGGCTTGACGAATCGCGCTGCGGTACGATTCAGAAACGTCGATCAGCACGCCGTCGATGTCAAAAATCAGCACGTCAAGTTTGAGCATTGGATGAAAACCAAAGTTGGACGCGGACAAACACGGATGAACGCGGAAACCTAAACTCTTTTATCCGCGTTTGTCCGCGGCGATCCGCGTCCAGTGAACCAATCCTTCAATTCCCTTCCGCCGCAGAATCTCCCGCGCGCGCAGTCCCGGCGATTCGCGTCGCTCGACGCGCTGCCAGACCGGCTCCAAGAATTTTTCCTCGCCGCGCCCGCGGCGCGCAAGACCTGCCTCCGCGATCTTCACCAAATCGCGAATGAAATTCGGCGCCGGCTCACGCGCGCCAAGCCCGTCGCGCGCCGCCGCGCGGCGATAGCGCAGCGTCACCTGCCACGCGTCCGCGCCGAGCGCATCGCCAAAATACGCGGCGACCTGCGGCAGCGACTCGACCCAGCCGAGAATCAGCGCGTTCGCCGCCAGCGATTCGCCATGCGGCTGCTGGCACGCGGGGCGCACCTCGATTGTCGAATTGGCAACGCGCGCACGCGCGGAGTTCCAGATATAGTGCTCGTGAAACAGGAAATCCTGGAAGAGATTAGGTGAATAGGTAATTAGGTGAGTGGTGAAGGGGCGATTGATTCGCTTAAAGCCGTCGCCGTCGGGCAAAACGAAGCAGCGATAATCGCACAGGTAGCGGATAAATTCTTCGATGTCGCCAAAGCGACGCGGCGTCATCCCGTAGCGCGTCTCGCCCAAATCGCGCAGCAGTCCTTCGCGTCCCGATAGAAACTTGCCGGCGCGCCCGGCGTAGACCGACGAATTCGCGCACAGCGCGATGAGCGGCGCGGACAGCAGATTCATCCAGTTGATCGCGTCGAGCAACTCCGCGCGGCAGATGTCGACATGCGTTTGATCGGCGGCGGTGGTCGTCAGGCGCAGCCACGGCGCGCCGATGGCGCGATACAGCGCGCGATAACGCGGGCGCGGCGTCATCAGCGCGGCGGAAGGCGGCGTGCGCGGCTGAATGCCAAAGCCGAGCAGGAACATGCCGCGCGATTCCGCGGCGCGCGCGACGAGCGCGACGGCATCGTCGAACGCGGTTTGCAGCTGCCACAAATCGTCGTACGGTCCCAGCGACAGTTCGATCGTGCCGCGCCCAACCTCGGCGGCAATATTCAAATCGCCGCGCTCGACGCCAACTAGCCGCGCGCGCGTTTGGGGATCGTCGTAGTACGGTGTGAATCCCGGCTCGGCAAGCAATGCCGCCCAGAGTTGACTCACATCGCCGGCGCGTCCGTCGCGCGTGACGACCGGAAATTCCGCTTCCCTGCCCACTTGGCGAATTGGACGCAGATGCTCGCGGAACCTGGATTCGAATTGCGTGGTAATTAGCTTGATTCCATCTCTCACCAAGTTGTTTGGACGCAGACCGCGAGGCGCGCGGACAAACGCGGAGTTTTCTTTATCTGCGTTCATCTGCGTTCATCCGCGTTCGTCCGCGTCCAACTTTCTTATGACCTGCGGCAGATCCGAAAACTCCTGGCAGATTGCATTCGCCTTTGTGTTTTTGCTGTCGCGATCTAGGACGCCGGTAAACAGAATCGCTTTCATCCCGACGGCAAGCGGTCCCGCCACATCGTTGCTTTCGCGGTCGCCAACGTGGACGATCTGATCGAAGGGCAATCCCAATTCGTTCGCCGCTTTTTCGAAAACGACCGGCGCTGGCTTGGACGCGCCCACTTCGTCCGAAAAAATCAAGACGCGAAAATATTGCAGAATGCCCTGCCGCTTCATCAACTCTCGCAGCCCGCGCCCCGACGTGTGAATGGTATCAGACACAATGCCGAGCGCGTAATGCCGCGATAATTCCGCGAGCGTTTCGCGCGCGCCCGGCACAAAGTTCGGCGGAATCATCACTTCCATTTCTTCCACTCTGCGAACGATCTGAGGAAACCCCGGCGTCACGTCGATCTGGAGAAAATCGTACGCTTCCTTCAGGCGCGCGGCGACGGTGGGCGTGTGGTGCTCGTTTTTCCACGCGTGGCGAAATCGTTCGTTCGCGTGCTTGAACGCGTCGGCGATCTGCTCCGGCGTGATGGTCGGATGATGATCGATGATCTCGTCGACGAGCAGTTGCAGGCGCGCTTGCGGCTTGGTGGGCAAGCCGAGCGCGGCGCGGCGCGGCTCATCCGAATCGTCGGCGACAAGCGTGTCCCAGAAATCAAATGTGACGGCTTGAATCATGCAGCAATCCTCGGCGTAATGTCTCGGTCTCTTGCAAATTCTGTTTTGCCAAACGCTTTAATTCCATTTGCCGCGCAACGAATTCCCCGCGGTGAATCGACTGCCGAGCGTATTCCTTCTTCAACGTTTTCAGTTCATCGAGCAAATCATCGCGCTCGACGATCAAGCGCGCGTATGCGCTGACATCTGGCGCGTGGTCCGTATCCAACACTTCCCACAGCACGCGCCCTTCGGCTTGGCGCGGCATATCACCGCCGAGCAACAGGGACAGCGTCGGCGCAAGATCGATCGCCTCGCACGTGGTCAACGGCGCGCCTTGACGAATCCCTGCGCCGCTCAGAATCAGCGGAATATGCTGCTCGATTCGGCTCCACGCGCCATGATAGCCGACCAGTTTGCGCTGGTGCGGAAACATCAGTCCGTCTTTCAGATGGATGACATGCGTGCCCCAGCGTGGTCCCCACGCGCCGAGCAATTCCAGTTCATCGCGACCATAAATGTCCTCGACCCGCGGGTCGTTCAGCAGCGCGCTGTAATCTGCGTCGGACAGCGCGCGCGGCGCAAGCGCAAGCCGCCCATGCGGAAACGCGCCAACGCGCTCGACAAAATCGGTGCTCTCGACAACTTCCGTTGCCATCATTCCGTGATCGGCAAGTACGACGACGATGGTTTCATCGAGAAAATTCTTCGCCGCGTACGCATCGAGGATACGCGCGGTCATCGCGTCGATGTGCTCGATCGCGTCGAGCGTCAAATCAGCTTCTGGACCGAGCAAATGCCCGATTGAATCGGCGGCGTAATAGACCACCATCATAAAGTGCGGTTCCCAATCGCGCACGGCGGCGATGGCGCGATTCGTAATGTCTTCCACGTCTTCGCCCACCACGCCTTCGCTTACGAGCGCGTCTGCGCCGCGCAAGAAGCGCGAGCCGATGCCGACCGACGTGATGCCGTTCGGTCGCCACGCTTCCGCGACCGTCTCCGCCTGCATCAGCCCTTCGATAAAATCCAGCAGGCGGTTGCCGTAGGCGTCAAGCATCTTGGGATACAAAAAACCGTGCGTACCGACGCGCGCGCCGGTAAGAATCGACGTGTGCGCGGGTCCGGTGATCGTCGGGAACACCGTGCGCGCGTCGGTGGCAGAGACGCCGCGCGCGGCGAGCGCGTCGAACGTCGGCGTGCGTGCGCGTTGCAGCGCCGCCGGCGTGATGCCGTCGACGAGAATCATCAGCGCGTGTGCAGGCGCGCGGCGCAGAAATTCGCGCGCACGCGGCGCGTAGGAAAGTTTATCGGCTTGCTTGAGGCGGGCGAGGATTTCAGGTGAAAGAGAGGGCATGAGGCGAGACGCGTGACTAGAGGATTGCTACGCCGTAATCCGAATTATCTCACCGCTTGAAATCTTATCAAGCGCGGCGAGAACTTGGGGCATCAGCGGTCGAAGTGTTTCGATGCGATTATTGGGAGCGACAAAAAGGACAATGGCGAGTTTCGTGCCTTGCAAATTCTGTTGGTACGTCAAGCCCTGATCGATGCTCACAAAAGCATCGAAAGCCGTCGCGGCTCGACGCAGCAATTCACCATTTTTGAGACCTCGCCAACCGACTTCTGGAACGGTCGCAAGATCGTGACCAACGAAATCGAATTTCAGTTTTCGAGGCAAGCACTCGTCAAGCAGGATTCTCATGCCGCTTGTGCCAAGATTGCATTCCTCATTATTTCAAGTACGCCAATCGCTTGATCGCGATGGATGGTTGGAAAATCATCCAGGAAATCTTCCAGTGAGTGACCGCCTTCGATGTAATCGATCAAAGTCCGCACGGGAACGCGTGTGCCGACGAACACTGGAGTATCGCCGAGCACATCGGGTGAATGCTCAATCAATTTGGAGACAGGCATATCTCCCTCCTCAAATTACTGCGCCTCGATTATACCACAAAAACGCACCGAAAGACGCGGATGCACACAGATTACATTCGCTCCGCGCGCGTCCGCGTCCAATTTCTCTACGCCTTGATCCGTTCTCCTTTCGGATCCCACAGCGGCTCACGTTCCACTGTCGCGTTAATGCGCTCGCCGAAAAGTTCCACATCGAGCGCGGTACCGATTACGGTGTGCTCCAACGGGAGGTACGCATACGCGATGCTTTTGTGAACGGAGTAGCCGTATCCACCCGACGTGATCCAGCCGACAATCTGGCTGTCGCGCCGCACCGGCTCGTTGCCCAGCGCAATGGCGGTACTGTCGGCGAGCGTGAGGCAGCAGAGTTTGCGCTGGATGCCATCGACTTTTTGTTTGACGAGCGCGTCGCGTCCGATAAAGTTTCCTTTGTCGAGTTTGACCGCAAAGCCCATTCCGGCTTCGTACGGCGAGTAATCGGGGCTGATGTCCGCGCTCCAGTAGCGATAGCCCTTTTCGAGCCGCAGCGAATCGATCGCGCGATAGCCGGCGGCAACAACGCCGTCTGGCTGTCCCGCTTCCCACAACACATCCCACAATCGCTGACCGTACTCCATCGGGCAATAGAATTCCCAGCCCAGTTCGCCGACGTACGTCACGCGCACCGCCAACGTCGGCACATCGCCGACCGCGATGTTCTGCGCGGTCATGTACGGAAACGCCGCGTTCGACACATCGGCTTTCGTCACGCGCTGCAAGATTGCGCGCGCTTGTGGTCCCCACAAACCGAGGCACGCGTACTGCGACGTGACATCTTCGATCACCACAGATTCATCCGGCATATTGAGGCGAATCCACGAACGATCATGCTCGCCGAACGCGGTGCCGGTGACGATGCGGAAGCGGTCTTCCGCGAGCCGCGTCACAGTGAAATCGCATTCGATGCCGCCGCGTGGGTTGAGCATCTGCGTGTAGACGACGCTGCCCACCGGTTTATCGATGTCGTTGTCGCAGAGGTACTGCAGCGCGGCGAGCGCACCGGCACCGCGCACTTCAAACTTGCTGAACGATGTTTCGTCGAACAAGCCAGCGCGCTCGCGCGTGCCGCTATGTTCCGCTTCGATTGCAGGCGAATAGTGTTTTGCGATCCAGCCGCGCGGATGGAAGACGGAAGACGGATGACCCACGACGGAAGTTTTATCCTCCGTCTTCTGTCCTTCGTCCTCCGTCGCATTTGATTCAAACCAATTCGGTCGCTCCCAGCCGGACTTTTCGCCAAAGCTTGCGCCGAGTTCTTTCAGGCGATAGTACGCCGGCGAGAGGCGCAGCGGGCGCATCGATTCGCGCTCTTCGTTGGGATAGTGAATGTCGTAATACTTGCTGTACGTTTCGATCGTGCGCGCGACGGTGTACTTTTGGCTCGCGTAGTTGTTGCCAAAACGCCGCAGATCGAGCCGCCACAGATTCCATTCCGGGTGTCCATCGATGATCCACTCCGCCATCGCCTTGCCGATGCCGCCCGCGCTCGCGAGTCCGTGCGCGCA
>VFSW01000879.1_pt1 | contig 44348 bp, 40 predicted proteins | sample 5358111 | NCBI WGS metagenome assembly VFSW01 (sample SAMN11554181, study PRJNA540505) | mine drainage metagenome | isolation source: sediment from site ElyBrook_90M | place: USA: Ely Copper Mine, Vershire, VT | collected 2017
GGAAAAGAAACCACACTGGCGCGCATCCAAAGCGATGCAATCCCGCGCGCGCGAACTGCGGCGCGCGATGACGCCGGCGGAAAAGAAGTTGTGGCAACACATTCGCTACAATCAACTCGGCATAGAATTTCGTCGCCAGCACGCGGTTGGTCCGTACATTGTCGATTTCTTTTGTGCGAAGGCAAAGTTGGTGGTCGAGATCGATGGCGACGTTCACTCGGAGCCGGAGCAAGCCCAGCGCGATGCGGAGCGATCGGCATGGCTGAACGGGCAGAAGGATTATCGCGTGATTCGATTCTGGAACAGTGAAGTGTTGCGTAACACGGACGGCGTATTGGTAAAGATTTCAGAAGCGGTGGCAGTTGGCGAACCACGACTGGGGGCTTTATGATCACACTCTACGTTGTCTCGACCGAATCGTTCAGTGGTAAGACCTCGATTTGCTACGGCATCGCCGCGCGGATGAAACGCGACGGAATGCACGTGGGCTATTTCAAGCCGCTCGTGTTTTTTGGCAAGCGCGTGGAAGGCGGCATCATCAGCGAGGATGCGCCGTTTATGCGCGCCGCGCTGGACTTGCGCGAGACCGACGATGCGCTCGCGCCGGTCGTGCTCGACGCGCTGGCGATCGAGAACGCGGCTGTCGGCAAGGCGAACGATTACGCGGCGCGGATCGACCGCGCGTTCACGCAAGTGTCGCGCGACAAGGACGTGGTCGTCGTCGAAGGCGCAGCGACGCTGACCGAAGGGACGCTGCTCGGTTTGCCGCCGCAGCAGATGGCGGAGCGATTGAACGCACGCGTGCTCGCCGTCGCCAAATACAATAGCGATCTTGTCGCCGATGGCTTGCTCGCCGCACAGACGCAGTTCGGCAAACGATTTCTCGGCGCGGTGATCAACGAAACGCCCGCGCCGCGCGTCGAGTTTGCCGCGCAATCGGCGGCGCCATTTTTGCGAGCGCGCGGCGTACCGGTTTACGCGATATTGCCGCAAGAGCGACTGCTTTTATCGATTACCGTCGACGAGATCGCCGAGGTACTGGACGGCGAGATTTTGAACTCGCCGGAGCGCGGCGAGGAGTTGGTGGAGAACATCATGGTCGGCGCGATGAGCATGGACAGCGCGCTGTCGTACTTTCGCCGCAAGCCGAACAAAGCGGTCATCACCGGCGGCGACCGCGCGGACATCGCGCTGGCAGCATTGGAGACTTCGACGCGCTGTCTGGTGCTCACCGGCAACTTGCGTCCCAATCCACTGATTCTGGGGCGCGCGGAAGAACTCGGCGTGCCGCTGATCTTGGCAAAGCAGGACACGCTGAGCGCGGTCGAAATCATCCAGCAATATTTTGGCAAGCTGCGCTTGCACCAGCCGCGCAAGGTCGAGCGCGTCGAGGCGCTCATGAATGAGCGCTTTGATTTCGCGCGGCTGTATGCAGATATAAAAATGGGACGCTGATAAACACAGATGAACACTGATAAAAACCAGATTGGAGTTTCTGTGTTTATCAGCGTTCATCTGTGTCCAATTTACCCTGATGGGAGGTCACGATGTACATGCACCAAGAGATCACAGAGAAGATCATCAAGGCGTTCTACAAAGTTTACGGTAGCTTGGGTTACGGCTTTCTCGAAAGAGTCTATGAGAATGCGATGGCAATTGAGTTGAGAAAATTGAGCCTGGGCGTTGTGCAGCAAGCACCTATTTCGGTTTACTACGAAGGAAGTCGTTGGCGAATACTTTGCCGACTTGTTGGTCGAAGGCAAGGTCATTGTCGAACTGAAAGCAGCGCGCGAACTCGCCGACGAACACGAAGCGCAACTGCTGAATTATCTGAAAGCCACTCCGAATGAAATTGGATTGCTATTGAACTTTGGACCCAAGCCGCGCATCGTTCGTAAGATTTACGACAATCCGCGCAAAGGCGCGATGGCATGGATTCAATCCAAGTCGTTGCTCTTTCTGTGTTCATCAGTGCCCCATAACCCGGAGGAATAATGAAAGCAATTGCCGTCACGCCGCGCACACAGAATTCCGCGCGGCTCATCGATGCGCCAACGCCGGCGCTGCACGAACACGGCGCGCTCGTCCACGTCATCCGCTGCGGCATCTGCGGCACCGACGCGGAGATCAATCAGGGGCTGTACGGCGAAGCGCCGCGCGGCTCGGACTATCTCATTCTCGGTCACGAGAACCTGGGACGCGTCGAGCAAGTGGGCGCGAGCGTGCGCGCCGTCAAGCCCGGCGATCTCGTCGTCGCCACGGTGCGGCGACCGGACGACTGCCACAACTGCTCGCACGGCGAATCGGATATGTGTTTGAAAGGCGATTACTCCGAACGCGGCATCAAAGGACTGCACGGCTATCTCGCCGAGTATTATCTTGAGGTGCCGGAGTATTTGATTCCGGTTCCGCCAGAGCTGGTCGATGTTGCGGTGCTGCTGGAGCCGCTGACGATTGTCGAGAAAGGATTGTGGCAGGCGTACAAAATCCAGGAGCGCCTGATGTGGGAGCCGCGGACGGCGGTCGTCTTTGGCGCGGGCACTGTCGGTTTGCTCGCCGCGCTCGCGCTGCGCGCGAAAGGGCTGACCGTCGCGGTCGTCGCGCTCTCGCCGCGCGGCACGCTCAATTCGCAGATCGCCGAAGCTGCTGGCGCGCAGTATTTCTCGACGCAGGATATTTCAATCGACGATCTGCCCAAAAAACTCGGACGCATCGACGTCATTTTCGAGGCAACAGGATCGAGTCTCGTCGCGATGAAGACGCTGGAAATTCTCGGCGTGAATGGCATTTCGATTTTGTCGTCGGTGACGGGCGGCAACAAGACAGTGCAGTTCCCGGCAGACGTCGTCAATCAACGGATGGTACTGGGGAATATGGTCGCGTTCGGCACGGTCAACGCGAATCGGCGTTACTTTGATATGGGCGTGGGCAGTCTCGCCCAATTTCAAAAACTGTGGCCCGGTTTGTTGATGCGTTTCGTCACGCGCCGCGTGCCGCTGGCAGATTTCACGATCGAAGTTTTGGAAGACCGCAACGGCGTCAAGACGACGATTGAAATCTCAAAGGAGTGAAATGTCTCACACGAACATCACCGTTTACGGCGCGTACTGGTGCCCCGACTGCCGCCGCTCGAAGAAATTTCTCGGCGAGCAGATGGTGCATTTCAAGTGGGTCGATATCGAGCAAGACGACGCCGGGCGCGCGTTCGTCGAAAAGATCAATCACGGCAAGCGCATCATCCCGACGATTGTTTTCGACGACGGCTCATTTCTGGTCGAGCCGTCGAACGCGGAACTCGCGAAGAAGCTGGGGTTGCAAACGCAGGCGCGGATGAAGTTCTACGATTTGATCATCGTCGGCGGCGGACCGGCGGCGCTGACCGCCGCGATCTACGCCGCGCGCGAAGGCATCGAGACGCTGGTGATCGAGCGCAGCACGCTCGGCGGACAGGCGAGCATCACCGAAGGGCTGGAGAATTTTCCCGGCTTTCCCGAAGGTGTGAGCGGCGCGGAATTTGCCGAGCGCGTCGTCAAGCAGGCGCGCAAGTTCGACGTGGAGATTTTGCAGGCGCAGGACGTGGACAAGGTGAGCGTCGCGGATGAGTACCGCGTCGCGCATACGACCGACGGCAGCGAGTACTGCGCGCACGCGGTGTTGATCGCGACCGGTGCGGACTATCGGCGGCTGAACGTGAAAGGCGAAGATGATTTCATCGGCGCGGGAATCCATTTCTGCGCGACGTGCGACGGTCCGTTCTACAAAGGTGCGGCGCAACTCGTCGTCATCGGCGGCGGCAACAGCGCGGTCGAAGAAGGCATCTTCCTCACCAAGTTTGCGAAGAAGGTGACGCTGCTCGTGCGCGGCACGGAGCTGACTGCAAGCAAGGTCGCGCGCGACAAGATCGCCGAGATGTCGAACATGGAAGTGAAATACAACACGCAGGTGCAGGAATTTCGCGGCGACGGCAAATTGAAAACGGTCGTGACGAAAGATGCGGCGTCGGGCGCGATGGGCGAACTGCATCCCGCTGCAGTGTTTGTGTTTATCGGTTTGAATCCGAATACCGGGTTGGTGAAAGGTCTAGCGGCGCTCGATCCGTACGGCTACATTCTTACCGGTCACGATTTGGCGCACGCGCCGATGACGCCATCGAGTTCAAGTCGTGAGCGTGTGCTGTTCGCGATGGAGACGAGCGTGCCCGGCATCTTCGCCGCCGGCGACGTGCGCGCCGGTTCGACCAAGCAAGTGGCGAGCGCGGTCGGCGAAGGCGCGAGCGCGGCGATCGCGATCCGGGAATACCTGAAAAGCGAATAGGGATGGGGCGTGGATGAGCGGGTTTTGCTTTGCCGCGCCAATCTTACGCGAGTGCGGCGCGGACGCGTTTCGGCGTGAAGGGAATCTCGCGCACGCGTGCGCCGGTCGCGGCAAAGATCGCGTTCGCGATTGCCGGCGCGGTGGTGATGGTTGCCGGCTCGCCCGCGCCGGTCGCCGGTTGATCGGGATGGTTGATCAATACGATCTCCACGTCCGGTACCTCGGAGAATTTGAGGATCGGGTATGATTCCCAATCCAGGCTGGTGACGTGCGAGTCGTCCCAGGTCACTTGCTCTTTGAGTGCGCGGCTCGTCGACTGAATCACATTTCCTTCGATCTGGTTTCGCAGTCCATCCGGATTGATGATCAATCCGCAATCGTGCGCGACCACGATTCGTCGGACGCGCACTTCTCCGCTCGTCGTGTCCACGCGAACCTGCGCGACGGTTGCCACGTACGCCTCCTCGTTCTCGTATTGCGCAAAGGCAATGCCGCGCCCTTCACCGGCTGGAAGCGGTGTACCCCAGCCCGCGTGCTCCGCGGCGCTTTTCAGCACTTGGACGGCGCGCGGGTCGTCTAAATGGCGCAGGCGAAACTCCAGCGGATCGATATTGGCAGCGGCAGCCAGCTCGTCCATGAACGATTCATTCGCGAAGGTGTTCGCCGCGCCGCCGAGACTACGCATCGACGATGTCCGGAGCGGCAAACTCGGCAACCAATGCGCCTTGACGCGTTGATTCGGGATGCGGTAATTGGCCGGCGCGTTTCGATCGCCGCCGCCGAACCAGTCGGGCGGTGTTGGCGGCTGTCCCGATATCAATTGCTCAGCCAGGAGCTGCGCGCCGGCAATGTGCGGCGGCGTCCATACGTCGTACGTCCACGCGATTACGTTGCCCTGCTTGTCCAGACCACCACGCACCTCCATCTCCATCGCGGGCGCAAACGGTTCCCACGTGAATTCGTCTTCGCGGCTCCACTGCACGCGCACCGGTTTACCCACCGCGCGCGACAGGACTGCTGCGTCCGCGGCGACATCGTTAGAGCCATTCTGCCCATACGAGCCTGCGCCTTCGACAAAAGTCACGCGGACTTGTTCCGGACGCATTTGTAGGAGATCAGCCAGTTCGTCGCGCAGAGGATAGACGCCTCGCGTGCTGCACCAGATCACGGCGCGATCGGGCTGAACATCGGCGACCGCACAGGAGGGACCGATCGAGGCGTGGGCTTGAAAGGGTTGATGATAGCTCGCCTCGACGCGCGTCGTTGCTTTCCGGAGCGCCGACTTGACCTTGCCCTCTTCGCGCACGGTGTCGTCCGATGTTGTCTGGCGGTGGATGAAAGTGTACAATTCCTCCATCTCTGGCAAGCGCACCGTCTCCCGCCATTCCACTTTCAACTGCTTCGCCGCGCGCGCCACCTGCTCCTCGCGTTCTGCCACCACGCCGATGAAATTGCCGAGGTGGACGACGCGCACGTCCTGAACAGAAGTTTCGTCAATTGAAACAAGTTCCGCGCCGGGGCTGGGCGGGCGGACGACACGTGCGTGCAACATCCCCGACACTCGCACATTGTGGACGAAACTGGGCGCGGCGGTGAACTTGAGCGGCAGGTCTACGCGCGGCGTCGGCTTGCCCACGACTCGATATTCCGCCGGCGGCTTGAGCGGCGCTTGGAGCGTGATGGCGCGGTTGAATTGCTTTCCGCCCATCAGTTCGGCGTAAGTGATCGTCTGCGCGGGGTGATGGCTGACGGAAATCACGCCATCGCGGACGACCAATTCGTCCAGCGCGGCGTCCAGCCGATTGGATGCCATTTCCAAAAGCGCGCGGCGCGCTTCGGCGCTGGCATGCCGCAGCGCGAATCCGCCGAACTTGATCGTCGTGCTGCCCGCCGTAATGCCTTCGTCGGGCGTGCGCGCGGTATCGCCCATCACCATCCGCACGCGCTCCATCGGCACGTCGAGTTCCTCCGCCACGATTTGCGCGAGCGCGGTCTGCACACCGGTGCCAGAATCGATTTTGCCGCTAAAGACCGTGACGGTGCCGTCCCGATTGATCGCCAGCCAGTCGTCAACCTGATTTGCTTTTTTGATCGCGCCGGTCTCGCTCCATGCAGAATCCTCTTCCCAGGATTCATTCCATTCGGATGGTTCGCCTGCCATTGGGGTCACGCTCCTTCCTGCTCGAACAGCTCAGCGGCGCGCTTGACGGCGCGGAGAATGCGGAGGTGCGCGCCGCAGCGACACAGATTGCCGTCGAGCGCTTGGCGAATCTGTTCGTCGGTTGGATGCGGATTCTTCCACAGCAGCGCGGCAGTCGCCATAATCATGCCGCTGCTGCAATAGCCGCACTGCGCGGCTTGCTCCTCGATGAACGCGCGCTGCACCGGATGCAATTCCCCATCGGTCATCAATCCTTCCAACGTGGTAATGGCTCCGCCGGTCGCGTCCGAGACGGGCATCTTGCACGACTGCACCGGTTTGGAACCCAGCAGGACGGTGCACGCGCCGCATTGCTCCGATCCGCAACCGAAGAGAGGACCATTCAAGCCCAGCTCGTTGCGTAGAACGTAAAGCAGGGGCGTGTCAGGCATCGCTTGGACGCGATGTTGTTTGCCATTAACCGTAATCGTCAATTCACTTGCCATAGTTTGTTGCCTCGACTCCATCCTTTCAGTTACCCGTGTCAGGAAACTGGTTGTGATCAGTGAAACCCTTCGCCTCTCGATCAGCCCGGCGGCTTTAGCGCAACAATTCGTTCGCGATGACCAAGCGTTGGATTTGATTTGTGCCTTCGTAAATCTGATGCAACTTGGCGTCGCGCATATATTTTTCGACGGGGTAATCTTTCATATACCCATAGCCACCCAGGACTTGGACCGCGTCCGTCGAGACCTGCATCGCCGTATCGCCGGCAAAGCATTTGGCAATCGCCGATTCTTTGGTGTTGCGCAAACCTTGATCGTGGCGATAGGCGGCTTGCCAGACCAACAGGCGCGCCGCTTCGACTCGCATCGCCATATCCGCCAGCATAAACTGGATGCCTTGCAGCTCGGCGATGGGTTTGCCGAACTGCACGCGCTGTTTGGCATACGCCACCGCCGCTTCCAGCGACGCGCGCGCAATGCCCACTGCCGCCGCACCCACGCCCGCCCGCGAATCGTCGAGCGTCATCATCGCAATCTTGAATCCATCGCGACCCTTGCCAAGCCGATAGCGCGCCGGCACACGTACGTTCTCAAAGATGACTTCGCGCGTGTCGGCGGCGCGTTGTCCCATCTTGTCTTCTTTCTTGCCGTGCGAAACGCCGGGCGTGTTCGCCGGCACCATAAAACACGAGATGCCCCGGTGTCCCGCCGTTAAATCCTCGCTCGCAAAGACCGAATAAAGACTCGCCACGCCGCCGTTGGTGATGAAATGCTTGGTGCCGTTGATGACGAACTCGTCGCCATCGCGCGTCGCGGTGGAACGCATCGATGCCGCGTCCGAGCCAGCCCCAGGTTCGGTCAGACAAAACGCCGCTAGATGCGGCGCCGCGCAGTGCTTGGGGAGCAATTCCTTTTTCAATTCCGGACTGCCGGCGATCAAGAGCGGGGTCAAGCCCAGATGATTCGCGCCGAGATAGGAGGCGACGCCGGCGCACGCCGCCCCCAGTTCTTCCGCGACGACGCATCCTTCCAGACTGCTCAATCCGCCGCCGCCGTACTCTTCTGGAACCACGCTGTGGAGCAATCCGATCTCAAAGTACTTGTCCACGATGGCTTGCGAGAATTTCTGTTCGCGATCGAGTTCAACGGCAACCGGCGCAATCTCGCGCTGTGCGAAATCGCGCGCCAAGTCGCGCAGTCGTTGTTGCTCTTCCGTCAAATTGAAATCCACCACTTTTCTTTGACCTCCCAAAGATTCCCGTGACTTTCCGGTCGCCGGCGCGACGCCCGGAGAGTCTATCTACTTTGCCAATGTCACATTCAGTTTTTTGCCACAGAAACTCGATCACCGCATGGGCGGATGTCAGCCGAGCAGCGCTTATGGGCTGGAGGTTTTTTGTGTGGCTTGCGCTTTTGCCTGATCCTCCGCGACCAGCTGTCGTCGCAAGATTTTGCCGACCATCGTCTTGGGCAGCGCGTCGCGGAACTCGACGATCTTGGGCGCTTTGTACGCCGCGAGGCGTTCGCGACAGAACGCAATGATGTCTTCGGGCGTCGCGGTCTGCCCCGGCTTGAGGACGACGTACGCCTTGACCGTCTCGCCGCGGTACGCATCGGCGACGCCGGCGACGGCGGCTTCCAAGATCTGGGGATGTTGGTACAGGACTTCTTCCACATCGCGCGGGTAGATGTTGTAACCGCCCGCGATGATCATATCTTTCTTGCGGTCCACGATCCGGAAATAGCCGTCCTGATCCATCACGGCGATATCGCCGGTGTAGAGCCAGCCATTGCGAAGCGCGAGGCGCGTTTCGTCGGGCTTGTTCCAATAACCCTTCATCACTTGCGGACCCATGACGATCAATTCGCCCGGCTCGCCCGGCGGCAATTCCTTTTCGCCCGTGTCAATATCAACAATTTTCGCGTCGGTATCCGGGAACGGCACGCCAATCGTTCCGATGCGATTATCGCCGAAGAGCGGATTGTCGTGCGTGACCGGCGTCGCTTCGGAGAGTCCGTACCCTTCGATGAGACGCGCGCCGGTTAATGCCTGGAACTTGGTCTGCACCTCGACTGGCAACGGCGCTGCGCCGCTCAGGCACGCTTTGATGCATCGGATGTTGTACTTGCTCAGTTCGGGATAGTGGATGACGGCGGTGTACATCGTCGGAACGCCGGGGAAAAACGTTGGCTGGTGACGATCGATCGTTTTGAGCAGATGCTCGAGGTTGCGCGGGTCGGGAATGAGGATCATCGGCATCTTTTGGAGGATCGCGTTGTTCATACACACCGTCATCGCGTACGAGTGATAGAGCGGCAGCGCGACGATGGTGGCGTCCGGCGGATCCTTCGGCACGTTGGCGACCCATTCCTTGCACTGGAATGCATTCACGACCACGTTCTTGTGCGTGATCTCGGCGGCTTTGGGAACGCCGGTGGTCCCGCCGGTGTACAGCAGCACCGCGGTGTCTTCCATTTTCACCGGCGCGTTGGGCGGAGCGGCAGACGCGCGCGCGATGATGTCTTGGAACCAATGCTCGTCCGCGCCGATGGTCACGCGATGCCCATCTTTTTCTTCGACGAATTGTTCAAAGACCGCTTTGAGTCGCGGCGGATAGTACTCTTTGATGCTTGTCACGATGACGTTCTTGAGTTTGGTGTTGGGGCGCACCGTCCGCACGTAGGGATACAAGCGCGAGAGGCAAATGATCGTCTCCGCGCCGGAATCGTTGAGTTGAAATTCCAATTCGCGGGGGACGTACATCGGATTGTTCGGCGCAACGATCGCACCCAGTCTCAGGGTCGCGTAATAGGAGATGATGTACTGGGGACAGTTTGGCAAATAAAGCGCCACGCGGTCGCCTGGCTTGACGCCCAGCGCGGCGAGCGCGTTCGCCAATCGATTGACCAGATCGTTCAACTCACCGTACGAGAGTTGGGCGTCCAACAGCGTATCTTGGACGACTCCGCCGAAAATCGTCGCGGCGACATTCGGCGACTCGCGCGCGGCGTCGTCGAGGAACGCGTGCATCGGGCGCGCGGGATAATCAATGTGCGCGCGGACGCCAGGTTCGTAATACTTGAGCCAGGGCTTGTCCATTTTGCCTCCTTGCATAAATAGCGGCGGTTCGCCGCCGGGTGGAAACACCACGACTTGTGCGGCAAGTGTTGTCCCCAGTATACACCCGAATCGCTGCGCTGTGTATCCTTCGTTGGGGGATTTTTGCCGATTGAGGGATTACCAAGTTTGACAACTTACCCAACGGAGTTACAATTCGAGTGGTTGGGTAAGTTTAAGCGATGGAATAGTTCGGCGCGATTCTGAAAACGCAGAAATGGTCGCGCGCGAACTGTACGAAATGGCGTGGGCATCCGCAAGCTGAGTGTGAATAATCGGACGCGCGCCATCGTGCAGTCACAAGCATTGAAACTTGTCTAAAGGAGAAACCATGCCAAGTACGAATCCCGCACGACAGCAGTTGCGCTTCTCGCTGATCGTTTTGATCGTTCTGATGGCAGTGCTCGCGTTGAGCGCGTGTAATGCGTCCCCGGCGACGAATGCTGCCACGCCAACATCCCTCGCGACGCCCACTACTTTGGGATCGACGCCAACCGTCGCGCCGATCCAAACGGAGACCGCCGCGCCTTCGGCGACGGCAGCCGACACGTCTACACCCAGCGCGACGGCGACAGCCACCAAACGCGCGGCTTCCGTTGCATCGCGCACGCGTCCGATACCCACACCTACAATACCGCCAGGTGTTTTCGTCACCGCGATCAAGATCGATCCAACGCCAGCGAAATCGAATGAGCCACCGCAGTTCACCGTCACATTTCTCAATACGACCGGCAAGCCGCAGACGTACCGCTGGTTCGTCAAAATCTACGCGCCCAATCAACCTCAGTCGTTCGGCGAAACGTCGCGTGAGGACAGCGCCATCGCGCCCAACACCTCGCAATTGAAATCAACATCCGATTGGAAAACGACCACGGTGCTGGAGTGTATGCCATTGATCGCCCGCGTGTTTTGGGTGGATCAGAACAATCAAGTGATCGAGTTCATGAAACTCAACGGGAGCAGTCCCGCCACGGGATTTAACGTCTGTCCGTGACAAGGCGCATATGCGCCGCGCTTCGTGATGTGTCGAATGCAGCTTGCATAACGCTTATGACTCGCGGCGCGCGATCGCTTCTCCGTGCTCCAGCGACGCGCCGGCGCGCTGATGGGTGCTTCAGTTGCAAACTATCCATCTAGCAGTCTGTCGGAGAAGAGTGTAACGACGTTCTCACCGACAAAATAAGAACTGTTTACCAATCTCCGTCTGCAATTTGTAGGCCATCCTTACGTGCGGGCTGGCGCGGCGGTGGGCTTGGGCGATATCGACCTCCGCGCTGGCACAGCTTTCATCGGATTGTCGAAGTCGAACTCCTTGCTGGCTCACGTAAGAGCCTATCCCAAAAATCGAGTGGTGATAATTGCACAGACAAACTGAACGAGCGTTTCGTAATTCTCCGTTTTCTTTTCCCAGCGGATTTTCAAAGCGCGATAACGATTGTGCCAGGAATTGGTGCGCTCGATGACCCACCGTCGCGCGGGATGCCGTCGCCCTGTAAGGGGTGGCGGCGGAGGTTCGCCGCGACGACGGCGGTGCGCGATATGCGTGCGATAGCCCAACCGCCGCGCCGCGTCATACACTTCATCAAAATCGTAGCCTTTGTCGCCACACAAATGGAGCACGACACGCCGACCGGTACGGTCGCGCCACGAGCGGCGAATTACCAAGTGGTGTAACGCCGCGTCGGCACATTGGTAGTCCTGCTTATTGGCCGCGGCAATGACCAGCGCGAGCGGCACGCCGCGCCGATCCACCAACACATTGCGCTTGCTGCCGGACTTGGCGCGATCGACTGGATTTTTGCCTGTTTTTGTGCCGCCTAACGGGGCAGGAATAATCGCACGGTCCAGACTTTGCCAGTTCCAACGCATGCCGACTTTCTGATCGTAAACGCGCAATTGATGCGCCCAGACTTTTTTAAACACCGCAAGTTGTTGCCATTCCTGAAACCGCCGATGACCGGTACTGCCCGAACCGAATTCGGCGGGGATAGCTTTCCACTGACAACCGGTGCGGAGGCGATACAGGAGGCCGCCCAGCACTTTCCGAAAGGGTACGCTGGGACGCCCCCGCCGATCCGCACGCGGTTCGGCGGGCAGGTACAGCAGAAAGACCGCCCATAATTTATCGGGGAGGCGACCAAAGCGGTTGATCTGCGCTTGATGCTTCTGTGCGTTTTTGAAAGTGCGACGACGCGCTTGGCGCGAAGTGACTGACTATGCCATCGGACTTCTCCTTTGGTCACAGTTTACTCACCTTTTGATTTTTGGGATAGGCTCTTGAGGTGTTGGTTCGGAGTGTTACGTTTTACTCGACGAGCGATTTCGTCTTGTTTCCCGATCTGTGGGCGTTACGGAATAGCAGGGATCACTGTCGCTTGATGCCCACCGTCACCCTTACCGAGGAAGGTTCGCAACACGCACACTCAAACAAAAACACCCCGCGCAGTTTGCGGGGTGTTACCTTTTGCAGTCGTATTCGTTTCGTGCGATTCTATCGGTGCGAGTCACCCGATGAAGCATGACCGCTTGCGTCGCTGCGCCAGTGGGCGAACGAGGTGAGCGGCTTCCACTGTGGCAGCGGCACAAAGCAAGCGGAGGGGATTTTCGAAAAGAGAGGAAATAGAAACGCGCTGGTCTCAGAAATGTGACAAGTGCGTCTTACCAATGACTTTCCAAAATGATATCCATCGGTCGTTGGCATACACGCACATTTTGTGGTAAAATCATAATGAGTGTGTGTGCCATCGCGGAGAGGAAATATCGTCATGCCCACCATCAGTCGCTTTTATGGCATTCTCGTTCGGATGTTTTACGACGACAAACATGGTCCACATTTTCACGTCGTCTATGCCGAGTATCGCGCCATCGTTTCGATTGAAGATGGTTCGATTCTGGCGGGCGATCTGCCGAATCGCGCGTATCAATTGGTATTGGAGTGGCTGGCCTTGCATCGCGCCGAGTTGAAAACGAATTGGGAAAACGCGCGCAAGAAGAAACCATTAACGGAAATTGCGCCACTCAAATAGAAAGGGAACTATGGATCCGATTGTTCGTTCGCCCTATCCCCTGCCGCCGCGTCTGCGCATCGTCAAAATCGTTGCCGGCTTTACGGTGCATCTCACCTACGCCGATGGCGTCGAGCGTGAGATTGACCTTGAACCGTACTTGCACGGTCCCATCTTTGATCCAATTCGCAACGACCCGAAACTCTTTGCGGCGATCCAGATCGATGAAGTCGGCGATACGATTGGTTGGCCCAACGGCGCGGACATTGCGCCCGAAACACTTTACTATCAAGGTGATCCGCCCTGGGTCGCCAAGCCCAAGCCAACGCGCCCAGCACGCAAACCCATTCCGCCCAAGCCGCTCAAGCGACGGACTGCGCGGGCAAAGGCAAAAATATCAGCGTGAATGTAGACCTTCGAGGTGACAACTGCCTCGAAGGTCGTGTTTTAATGCTTTGCGTCGCCGCGAAGGAGTCCGAAACAAGCTTAGCGTTCACGACTATCGCAGCGGCGCAAAGCAAGCGGAGAAGATTTTCCAAAAAGAAGACAAACAAAAAAACGCGCCGGCTGCATTCCTGCAACAAGCGCGTCTTGCTCTCACATTGGGGCTATTTCTATCGTATCCGGGTCGCCCTGTTCAATTGCACCAAAAACCGCTTGACAGGGATTGGATCCGTGCTACAATAGAAATGAGACAACACTAGGTTGTCTCATAAAAAGCGCAACTGCTTTCTCCCGCTCTGCGAAAAGTCGCCGATTGTGGCGGCCTGTCCCCTCCAGTACGTGATGGAGGATCGGACTAGCAGAGCGGGTTTCGTTTGTGTGATGCCGCGTATCGAATCAATAGCGTTCCATCATCCTCGAAACTCAAGAATCTGCTTGACCTTGTGTTGCAGATAGTCGAACGCATCGGCGTCCTCGCGATTGTCCCGCCGCAGAATCGAACCCGCCACCAGATCCGCCACTTGAATCAACGGCTCACTGCGCGAGCGTTTGATGACAATCCGCTTGAAATGCCGTGGGATGTCGCGCGCCGTCATAAAGCGCCGTAGTTCCGTTTGCACCTTGGACGCTGATCCGAATTCGTCCAGAATCAGGATCGCTCCCTCACGTTTGGCAGGCGGAATCAAGCGAATCAACTCGGTAACAAAGTAGAGATAGAAATCCAATCGGTGCATCACCCGAAACGAATCTGGCAAGGTGGTCTTATCGGCAATCAACGCCCAGCTTTCGAAGTCGGCTTCCGCAAGCGCGGTGAACACATGCTCACGCAAGCGCGCCGACGAGAGGGAATGAAAACGAAACTCATAATCCGCTCTGAGTCCCGCCTCTTTGCGCACATCCGCCAGCACTTGGCGCAAGTGATCGGGGTCAGGCGTGGCAATCACAGCAACCACAAAATACCGCGTCGCCCCCTTGTCAAAGGCGAAACTGACATCCCCCGATTCATCCCCAGCAAAGGTCAATGTAATCATTACCTCTTCTCCAACTCTTTCGTCTTTTGGATGTCTGCGCAATATCGTTTACCAGGCGCAAACACATCCTTCTATCTTCCTATTTTTCCTGACCAATGCCACTCGCATATTTTAGGAAGGAGGATTCCTCTGGCTCAGGATTTGGTAATGCGATCACTCCACTGTGGCAGCCACGAATGTACTCTCTTGTTTGCGCGTAAAACCATTTGGGCAAGTTTAGCCATTCTTCGGCAGGCAAGAACGGAAGCAACGGAACGAGTTCCTCGCTTTCCGCTGTGATGTGACGATACGCCAGCGAATCGCGCACGACATCGGTTGTGCCAACGGCTAGAAGGTTTACATAGGCACGCGGCTTGAAGATCATCTGACCGTCGACAATTTCGGACGTCGCCTGCAAAGAAGAAATCAAATCGGGATGGTAAAGTTCAAGCCATGCGTCTATTGCAGGATCGCGCCACTTCCAATCCGCGATGTATAATTGGACCCAGGCATCTGGGTAGAGCTGGTTGAACAGTCCCAGTACCAACTGCTTAGTCGCGCCCTCATGCACAAAGTCGTCGAAAATGAGGACGCGTTTTGGCGCTATACTCGTTCCGAGCGTATCTTGAACTTGCTGATGCAGTTCCGTCAACCAATCATCCTGCTTGGCAAGCCAATCCAAGAATTCAGGAATCTGGTCGAGGATATAATCTGGCACAAACCAATCGGTCTCACCCTCGTCCCCTGTTTCGGCAAGATGCGTGTTATATCGAACAATCTTTTCCCGACCCAGGTTCGTGCGTAGTAACGGTGGAAAGCGTTGTGCCCGTGTCTCCGACCACAAAACGGTTGCCGCATAAACAGCAGGCCAGCCGCTATGAACTAGGGCAACGACGAGATCGGGTTGCATTTCATCCACCTTGGAACAGATTGCCTTGGCAACATACCAGGCACGGGCAAATGGATTCTCGCTCAACGCAAAACTCTTCCTTGTTCTATTTCTTTCGCCTTTTGCTCGGCGGGCGCAATCACCTTGTCGCCGAGCGAGGCGAGCAAATCCGCAATGTCAGTATACTCATATGTTGGCAAGACCCAAGGATATTTTCTCAATGTATGAAACATGCTGAACTCCTGTTGTCCACTGAGCAACAACGGTTGTACAGGCACAGCGAGATCTGGGACAACAGCTTGTAGTTCCATAGGGATACTACTGGGTTCAGTGAGATCGGCGATGATAAAACGCGCCAAGTGAGCCAGGGTTCGAACTGTTTCTGTTATATCACGGGAGGTAGGTTTATCGAAATCAAAAAGGACGGGGACATAATCATAACGACGCAATTCTTTATGGATGGCATCCAGCACGGCTTTTCGTTCAGTAGTAAAGCGTCCAAGAATTAACACAACCTTTGCCGTGACGGAATTGATAATATTTCTAATTTTGTAATTACTTAGTAGCAGATAAATTAATTGAGCAACCTCTAAATTGTCAACGCTTATTACTGGATCATCGGGTTGAAGCAACAGCAAATTGGTTTGCTTTGCTCCATCTAATTTCAGTTTCCATGCAGAGATACCATAGATAAAACAACGATCCAATTCTGATCTTTCCAAATTAGTCTTAATTAACTTTGCGCCAGATAAATCTACGCAAAATAGATTCGCACCTGTCAGATCCGTTTCTTCTAGAATTGCTCCATTAAGAGCAGTGTATCTCAATTCTGATCCGCGCATATTAGCCCGAGTAAGATCAGCGTTAAAGAAAATTGAACCATCCAGTTTCAAATTCTCCATTTCTGCTTCAGTGAGGTTCGCCAAACGAAACATCGCCAACTTTATTTTGGCATTGGTTAATTTAGCGTTCTTCATATTTGCGGCGCTGAATTGCGTAGCGTCTAGAATTGTCTCCGTCAAGTCTGCTTCATCTAAATCGGCTTCGACCATAGATGTCCGAGTTAAATCGGCTTGGGATAGAGTCGCCAAGGTGAGTTCGCCGTGGCTTACATCGGCATCCGATAGATTTGCGCCTGTCAAATTTGCACCAGTCAAAAATGCTGACGAAAGACTGGCATAACGCAAATCGGCATTTTCCAAGTTTGCTCCAATAAGATTAGCACCAATCAGATTAGTGTTGGAAAAATTTATCCCTGCCAATTCATTATCTGGAGATTTGAGTTGGAATCTCTCCCAAATTATGTCTATAGTTATAAGTTCATCGCTTTCAAGATCAAGTTCAATTTTGTATAATCCCGAAAGATCTGGATGGACACCAGGGTTCTTTCCCCTCCACTCATTCCACGCCTTCACACCCTGTTTTAGTATCGCCAGATGCTCTGGATTTGCCATATGCCTACCTTACACTGCACCGCTAAACGCCCTGTGCAACAGCGTTTGAAACAAATGCTCCGCTTGCCGTTCCGCTTCCCGTTGTTGGGCGCGCAGACGCTCGAACTGCTGGACGATGCGCGCGAATTTTTCTTGGAGCGTGAGCGGCGGAACATAGATTGGTATTGCAACAAGACTTTCTGACCTGATGCCGACAACCGTGCTACCTGTTGCGTATTGTCCAAGTTTCACAAAGAATCTGGGATGCGAAAGTAACGAATGAAGATAGTGCGAACCTAGTTTGAGTTTGTCAGGACGCAATAAGACAATTCGTTGTGCAAGCGAAAATTGTTCATCGGTATCAACCACTGCCGTTTCACCAAGTGGTGCTTCAGTGGTAAACAGCACATCACCGCGTTCTGGAAAACCACGCGTCATGTACTCGCTATATGTCTCTTCACTCACGTATTTGCATTGCGCCCAATCAATTCGTGAATCCTTAATGCAACTGGCTGTAATATGCCTAATGCCGTTATCAGAATATGGTGGTGTTCTTCCACGATAATCAATAACTTTCGCGCATAATTCTTCAATCGGTTCTGAATTCCACCCCATCTCATTCCGCACTGGGTCGCCAAACATCCGCACGAACACGGCTTGCAAAAACGTATCGCTGAGTTGCGCGGCGTCGCGGCGCGTGCGGCGCAGATGGTCTGCCTTGTCCAACAGCTCGGCGATGCGGTGTTGTTCAGGGAGTGGTGCAAGAGGAATTTCACAATCGAGAATGTCGTCGTCAGATACAGCAGGATAACCCGCACCGATAGCAAGACGTATCAAGCGCGAAACAAAATCACTGGTCTGGGCAAAGAAAAACAGATAATCAGAATCAAGGAAATCTTTATCGGGGCGCAAAACACAAAAACCAGTAGAGGCAATTTCGGAATTGTAATTTGATGCAATCCGAGTAATGGTATTTAGATTTGGGCGCACAGTTGAGATAAGCACATCGCCAGTCTGAATTTGTTTACGCGCGCGGCTTGGTGCTTCACTTGCACGAATAATCTGTGGCTGAATAATTCGTTTTGTTTCCCTATCAATCGAGGCAATGTCAATGTACGTGATAAACTCACGCCCCAATTTTGCAGGGTCAATCTGCCCTGTTTTTTTAACGAGGTTTCCGATCGTTTCAGTGTTCATCAAATCTATTTCAACATTTCCGATAGGTCGCGCGCTTCGTCGCTCATCGCATCTTCCAGCTTCAACAATCGCTCCAGCGTCACCCGCGGCTCTTCGTAAAATTCCTCATCCTGTTCAATCTGGCGATAGCGGCTCGCGGACAAATCGTATTTATTCGCTGCGACCTGTTCCTTCGTCACCCAGAACTGGCGCGTCAGTTGATTCATCTCCGCTTGCAGAGGCGCAATCTCGTCGTGCAGTTTGTCCAATCGTTGTTGCATCGCCGCAAGCGCATCCTGAGCGGAGCGCAGCGGAGTCGAAGGATCGCTCGCATCGCCATTGCCATTCGCAATCGCGTGCTCAAACGTCAGCCGATTGATTTCCTTCTCCAAGCGCAAGCGTTCTTGCTTGAGCGGTTCCGCCATTTCCTTCAGTTCCCGCAAACGCGTTTCGCGCTGGGCGTTGAACCCAGCATCCGACCGATTCTCCCAGCATTGCAACACATCGGGAATATCGTTCGCGTCGGTCGGCGCGCGCTTGTCGTCGAGCGAAAAACCATCGTGTTCCATATCGTAAAACCAAATGCGCTCCGTCGTCGCGCCGCGCGTGAACAACAGCACTGCCGTCGAAACGCCCGCGTACGGTTTGAACACGCCGCTCGGCATCGAGACCACGCCATCGAGCCGATTCTCTTCGATGAGTTTGCGGCGCAGTTCGACGTGCGCGCGGCTCGAACCGAACAGCACGCCATCGGGCACGATGACCGCGCACCGCCCGCCGCTATCGAGCACGCGCAGAATCAGATGCACGAACAGCAATTCCGATTTCGTCGTGTTCGATGGCAAACCCTCGCCAATGTCGCTCGCGTCCACCTTGCCCTTGAACGGTGGATTCATCAGAATCACATCATAGTCGCGCGCGTCCTTGAACGCTTTGGTCAGCGTGTCCATATAGAAAAAGCGCGGCGACGTGATACCATGCAACATCAAATTCATCGAACCGATGCGGAGCATCGTCATTCCTGAATCGTTGTCGAATCCGCGCAACGCCTGCGTCTGCAAGAATTTGTTTTCGTCGGGTGTGAGCAAATCGCCGATGAGATGGTGCGCCGCGCCTTCGGCGTCGCGTTCGAGGATTTTCGGCGACGTATGCGTTTCGAGAATGTATTGGTACGCGGTAAAGAGAAAGCCGCCCGTGCCCGCCGCCATATCGCCGATGCGTTCGCGCGGTTTCGGCTTGACCATCTGCACCATCATGCGAATGATGTGACGCGGCGTAAAGAATTGCCCGTTGCGTCCCGATTGCGCCAGGTGAAATAGCAAGTATTCGTAGATGTCGCCTTGCGTATCCTGCTCAAGTGAACTGATTTCCATCTGGTCGATCAGTTTGCACGCTTCGATGAGGAGCGCGGGCTTGTTGATCTTGAACTCGGCGTTCTGCATATACTGCTCGAACGAGCTGTCCTTGCCGCCGAGGTCTTTGAGCGCGGGGAACACTTTTTCCTTGACGTGCTTGAGCGCGTCGTCCGCTTTCAACTGCGTCCAATAACGCCAACGCAAATCTTTTTTGAGGCGCGGCGTAAATTTCTGGTCGAGCATCTTGGCGCGTTTCTCGCGGCGGTCTTCCTCTTCGTCCAGCCGCTTCATAAACAGCAAATACGAAAACTGCTCGATGGCATCGAGCGGATTCGACAACCCGCCCGTCCAGAGTTTATCCCACAATTGGTCAACCTGGGATTTTAGTTTTGGGTCAGTGAGCATTTTTTGTCCATGTAGGGGCGGCGTCTTGCCGCCCTGCTGTGGGCGGGATAACCCCGCCCCTACAAAACCACGTTACAATCCCGCATCACGCCAATATTCATCCGATGTTTTTGGTGGCAGACGTTTCGGAAAATTCGCGGGGTTATCCAAATCCGCGCACCAATTTGCGGGGTTGTTGCAAATGTATTCCGCAATGGTGTTCCATTCGCGTTCGTTGCGAATGATGTGTTCGTAATAATTGCGTTGCAAAACCTTGGCATATCCCGCGTCGCGAACCTGGTTAATCTCTTTCGTGATCTGAAATTTGAAATAACCAATCAGTTGACCCAACGTCCATTTCTCTGTAGGGGCGGCGTCTTGCCGCCCAGTATCAGGGCGGGATGACCCCGCCCTTACACCCATGTTGACGATGATTCCGTGCATATGGTTTGGCATCACGACGAATGCATCCAATTCAACGAGCGGATAATAATTCGGCAACTCGTTCCACCATTTCAAAACGATTTCACCAAATTGATTTGGGTGCATTTCGCCATTCACCACGTCACCGAAAATACAATCTCGATTCACTTCGCAGATGGTGACAAAATACGCGCCCGCCTGCGAATAATCGTATCCGCGCAAGCGAATCGAACGGCGATGATGTTTGAATGGGTCGTAGGACATGATTGTCTCCCGTTGGGGCGGCGTTTTGCCGCCCTGGGATTGGGCGGGATGACCCCGCCCCTACAATATCACGCCGCCAATTTCCCCGCAAACTCCAACACTTCATCCACTTCTTTTGGTGTGAACCAACGATCCACCGCATCATCGCCAAAGCGCGAAAGCGGCTCGTCGTATAAATCCGCGCGCTGCAAGTGCCGTTTTTGCAGGAACACGTTTTCCACCGCGCGCATAAAGTTGATCTGATTCGCATTGTAGCTGTGCTGTTGGATGAACGCTTCAAACTGCCGCTGCACAACCTCATCGTAATCGGGCAAAACGTCCAGCCCGAGTACCGCGCGCAAGAACGCAAGCAAACTGCCCACCTTCAAGCCATACGCCTTGCGAATCAGTGTCTCGTTCACCTCGGCATCGCCACTTCCTAGTTCCTGCCGCAGCGTCCGTTCCAAATCAATCAACTGCCAATCATCAGGCAACTCGCCACGCTGAATCGCTTGAATCGCGGGATGATTGGCGACCAGTTCATTGATGCGTTTCTCCACGTGCTCGCGGTACTCTTTCACGTAAACGGGTTCAGTGCCTGGACGCAAGAGAATGTAGCCGCGCAAATCAATCGAATCGGGCAAGTCAAGCAAAAGGAATGTGTTCGCTTGCTGGCGGCGATGTCTCATCTGCGGTGCAAGCGCGTCCATCACGTGCACGAGTTCTTCGGGCTTGGCTTGTGCCAATCGCGTCGGCGTTGCCGCAAGCTCGACCAACGGCTTGAGCACGGGATCGTCGACGACGAAATCAGGCAAGCGCGTCACGTCTTCCGCGATGGATTCTGCCGTAGCGGTTGTATCCTTTCCCGCGCGCTGCTGCCATTTCAAGCGCTCGACCTTGCTCGTGAACGTCGCCGCTTCCACGTCCATCGCCGAAGCATAACGCAAAAGCGGTCCCACCTTCAACTTGAGAAATTCCATCTTGCGCGGATTCAGATGCAGCCAGAACGCATCCGTCCACGCTTCTTCGATGTCAGGCAACGCGCGCTTGACCAGAAACGAGTTGGTCGGAATCGGCTTGACCTGGGAACGCAGCGCGGCAATCGTCCGCTGAAAATCAGGCGACTCTTGCGCGCCGAGATCGAGTTCGAGTTGTTTGAGCCGCGTATTGAAAATCGTCACCAGCACTGGCGTCGATTGCGCTGCTGATTCATCCGCCTGCTTGTTGAAATCATTCTCCCAGAAATCAATAATCAGAAAATGGTCTTTGTGTCCATTCGGCAAGAGGTTGAACATCTTGCAGGCGGCGTGACTCCGCGTGCCGCGCCCGATCATCTGTTGAAGCTTGATCGGCGACTGGACCGGCTTCATAAACACGAGGTTGACCGCTTCCGGCACGTCAATCCCCGTGTCGAGCATATCCACCGAAATCGCGATACGAGGTAAGTCTTGCTTCTTGAATCGCTCCATCAACTGCTTGCGGTAATCGGACTCGGAAGTAATGACGCGGCAAAGATCGGGAAATTGTGGAAACATTTCGTCGAATACATCTTGTAGACGCAACGCATGGTCTTGCGTCATCGCAAAGATAATCGTCTTGCCTGGAAGTTGTCCCGATTCATCCTTGAGGCACACGTTCCAGATTTCCTCCCACTGCTTGCGAAGTGTGTCTTTATTGCTAACCTTGACTTCAAGATCCGTACCTTCAAATTTGATTTCATCGGGATCGAATCCCTGCTCTACAAGTTGATTCCTTTCCTCTTCTGTCAGATCAATGCCTTTGATACCTTTGCGCTGGAACTTGGTGCGTGCCTCATACGGCTCAAAATCAACAAGTACTCTGTCACGGATCGCTTGTTCATATGTGTAGAGGAATGTCGGCTTGCCGTCGTTGCAATCAAACACGCGGAATGTATTGCGGTCGATGAATAGCGCGGGTGTCGCCGTCAGTCCAATCATCCGCCCATCGAAATACTGAAATACCTCGTCGTACTTGTTAAAAATTGAGCGATGCACTTCGTCGAAGATGAGGAGATCGAAAAAAGCGGGGCTGAATTTTTCAAAGCAGTTGCTCAGTGTTTGGAGGGTTATCGCATAAAGCCGTTTGGTCGCGTCGATCTTGTTCGAGTAAATGCGATCTCGCGGCTCGTTTGGCAGAAACGCCTTGAAGCCATCCGTCAGTGCCTGTTCAACAAGCGGATCGCGGTCGGCGACGAACAAGACTTTTTGTGCTTGGTTCGTGCGGAGGAACAGATCGACGAGCGAGACAACAGTGCGCGTCTTGCCTGTCCCTGTTGCCATCACAAGCAACGCGCGGCGCTTGCCCGTATCAAACGCTTCGGAAACGCGGCGGATCGCTTCGTGCTGGTAGACGCGGTCAGTGATGGAGTTGTTGATGGGCGCTTGTGCGAGAGCCGTCTTGTTCTGACGGATGAACAGCAATCGCTCCAAATCGTCCGCCGAGAAGAATCTGCTGACCAAGCGCTTGGCTGCAACACCAAAGTCGAGGAAATAGATGTCAACGCCATTCGTGAGGAAGGCGAACGGCGCGAAGCTTTGGTGTTTGGCGATTTCGGTGACGTAATGCTCGGCTTGCTGTTGCGCGAGACGCGGGTCGTGCGTCATCCGCTTGGCTTCGACGACCGCAATCACTTCACCGTTGGGACGATAGAGGGAGTAATCCGTCACGCCGTTCCACGGCTCAGCGTCATAGCCATCCACTGGAATCTCAAGCCCAACTTGCGACTTGTTCATCAGATTCCAGCCCGCACGCGTCAAGGCAGGGTCGATCAAATCCTCGCGGGTCTTGGCTTCATTCAGAATACGCAACTTTATAGCTCCTGCTCGAAAATGCAAGACATCGAAACAGATTCACTCAGATGCAAACGCCCGCCCTGGCATTTGACCAGAGCGGGCGACCGTGCACACTCTAACTCGCCTCAGGTGGTCTTCACCTCGGGCCGTCACTCGCTGATTTCAAGATAAACGAGCGAGACTTGTACACACTCGATCCAATTATATGCTCATTTATTGTTTCGAGCAAGGAATGCTGGTTAAGGAATGACAACCTTTGGATGGATTGTAATGTGTCCTCTACTTCAAACAGGGGATCGAATCATGGTGTTCAGATTGTTTCGTATTCCTCGCTCACTGAGAATTTGCCCTGAGCTGAATCCAAAATATGCCGTGGGCAAGAAATGGTCGCTCGCTGACCGCGGAGAATTGGAGTGGTCAGAAAGGTACCACTTTCTGACCAACTATTGACATTTGGGTCAGCCCAGCGTATGATATTTTCAACTATAGAACGGAGGTTCTAATGAAGCGTTTGCGGTACAGCATTCCTGACGAGCAATGGAAATTGATCGAAGAGCTCGCGACGGTTTTCTCCCTGGATACCAAAACCGTGCTGGCATTCTCCACCTCGATCAGTTTGCAGTTCTTGGACATGTCATTGGTTCATCCCCTCGCGGGACTGGGCAAAGCCATTGATGAGAGAGGTGACCTGACCGCGGCAACAGTCATGGCTGATATTGACACAGCCATCGCTCAAGGCAACGCAGCTAAGCAATTGGGTCCGCGTCCTCAGCCTGCGCGCGAATCAACTCAGGCAGTCTCGCGCAAGCCGGCTTCGCCCAAAAGAAAGTAGGTCGGGCGCGCCCGCCCGAGCGCCCGTCAGCTGAAAGGTTCGGTTCGCGATGTTCGATCCTGGGCACAAGCAGAACGCCCCCCGTGACACGGGGGCATAAACTACAGTTTTCTAGTTTGTAAAAAGTGAGGTGATTCAAATGAAACCTGACTGGTTAGAGGGAACTATCCATACTGTGCTTTATCAAGATGCACTCGATTCCGCCAAAGAGTTGTTGGGGGAAATGCAAGAATTGCCCTATGGCCAACATGGCTACACCCATGGTGCCATTGTGGTTGGCTCAGGGCGCGTGTATTGGCATCCTGAACGCACGGAGATGGGTGTTCACATTTCTCTACCTTCTACCGCTATGGCAAATGTCGGCAAACATCCCGTTGAGTTACTCATCGACCTTTTTAATCTTGGCGTCGAGTTCACGCGCCTTGATTTGGCGGGCGATGACCTCAAAGGCATTTTGAATCTGGATATCATCTCCGAGTTCACGCGGTCGAGACGCTACGTCTCCCGTTGGCATGATTGGTCGTATAACGACAACAGCACGGGTGGACGTACCTACTACTACGGATCGCCAACGAGCGAATCACGCTTGTGCATCTATGACAAAGCGGCGGAACGGAGTGCCGCAGGGCAGTTGTTCGTGGGTCATTGGATCCGCGTCGAATTGCGCTTGAAAGGTAAACGCGCCCACAAGGCGGCTGAGTATATTGTCAGTCATCCTGACGATTGGCAGCCCCGGGCGGCGGGGCTGATCAAAGGCTATCTGGATTTCAAGATTCCATCGACCGATGCGAACAAGAGTCGCCAGGAGTCTGCGCCGTGGTGGGATGAGTTTTTAGGATTTGCAGCCAAGGAGCGTATCACTTTTTCGGTTGATGTTCGCACCATCGAAGATATCCAGGAATGGCTTGACCGCCAGCTGGCTCCCAGTCTCTGCGCGTTGCAGACGGTCGTGGGCGCAGAAAAGGTAGCCGCGCTGATTGCCACTAATGCGCATCGGATGAAACCGAAGCATCATGCGATGATCGACCTGGCACGCGGTTATGGAGTTTCAAAGAAACCAGGGAACGAGAGTAAAACTTGATCCAATCTGATCAAGTGATTGCGACAGGCGTTCTCACTCCTGATTCTGAAATTGAACGGCGGATCGAGTGAACGGTGGATGGAATTTCAATCAACTTGTCATCGTGCGCGCACCTGGTCTCTTGCCTATGCTCTATTCGCCGCGGGAGATGGAGCAAGAGCTGGGTGTTCCATCGCGCATCATTCGCGAGTGGATCAAGAAAGGGATGCCCTACCAGCGAGACCCGCAAGGACATATTTGGATCCATGGGGCCAAGTTTGCCGAGTGGGTAGTCGGTGTGCGTAAAGGCAGATTACGCATGCCTCTCGAACCCGACGAAGCCTTCTGCCTTAAATGCAAAATGCCCGTGAAACTCATCAACCCGCGCGAATCGCACCGAGGCAAATTGGTTTTGATACAGGGAAAATGTTCTCACTGCGGTGGCGCGGTCAATCGGGGGAAACGCCTTGATCAATCGAAGTAACTATGGTCTCGCCAAAGAATTCTTGGCGTACTTGCGGGACGTGACTCAAATCGATCACACCCCGCTGGATCGCTATTGGTCATATCTCAAGCATCTGTTGCTCTGGGCGGACGAGTCGCCGTTCAGCGAGTCAACCAACAAGCGTCCCACCTTTGCTTCGTATTTGACGGCAACGCGGTCGGACGGCAATGCTCCTTCTTTCGCGCCAGTCACCGTGAAGAAGATTTTTCAGACCGCGAAGCGTTTCTTTATCTGAGCGAAAACAACCCATCCGCGCGATTTTCGGGGCGTCCAGTTGGAATGGATCGAAGCCTTGCGGTTGCCACGCACTGCTCAGAATTCTATCGACCATGACTTTGTCAAACTGGATGAGGTCCGTCGACTGGCAACCTTGGAAATCAACCCATCCGATCTCGCGCTACGGCGTGATCAAGCGGCGGCGGCGATGCTGTTTCTCTCAGGGATGCGGGGCGGAGCATTTGCCTCGTTGACTATCGAATGTGTGAATCTGGCGGATCGGACCATCAAGCAGTGGCCCTCATTGGGAATCAAGACGAAGAATCGCAAGTCGGCGACAACTTTTCTCTTGGATATTCCTGACTTGATCGCGGTGGTCGAGAATTGGGATGCCTTCGTCCGCACTCGCCTGCCGATGGACGCTCCCTGGTATCCGCCTGTCACCAGCCAGTGGGGCGAGCAAGTGCTCTCGATGAATGCTCCAGGCGAGAATAGGAATATCGCGCTTGCCAAACGGATGCGCAAGCTGTTCTCGATGGCGGGGCTGCCGTACCGATCTCCGCACAAGTTTCGACATGGTCATGCGGTTTTTGCATTGCAGCATGCCAACACGATGGCGGACTACAAAGCCGTCAGCATGAATCTCATGCACGCTGACATTCGGGTGACCGATGGCATCTATGCGCCTCTGGCGCGCGATGAAGTGAAAGAACGCATCGCAGGGCTGACGGTTGAGACTCTATCGCAAAAGGCGATGGATGGAAAGGATGTCCTCACAACCCATCGCCTTTCCGACGACGAATTACTGATCGCGCTCGCGCGGCGATTAAATAGTCTCGCGCCCAGGTGAACGAATTTTACAAATGCCAGTTATCGGCAGGACTCGCGCGCCGATGCGCGGCGGCAACATCTATTTCGGCGATGCGCGCATAATGTTGAACCATTTCCAACGTGCTGTGCCCGAGCAAGGCTTGGAGCGTGAATACGTCGCCGCCACTTCGCAGATAGGTAATGGCGAAGGTATGTCGAAACCGGTGCGAGTGGCATTTGAGACCGATTTTTTTGCCCAGGTCGGTGAGTAGTTCGCGGAGGGCGGTCTTGTTCAGTTGGCGTCCTGATCGTCCCGTGAAGAGCGGTGCGCTGGGATCCTCGCCATCTTCGCGGTCGACCAGGTAGCGCCACAAGGCGCTGCGAGTGGATTTGCCCAAGAAGACGACACGCCCTTTGCCGCCCTTGGCACCGCCGGCTCTGCCATGCTTAACTTGCACACGACCGGTCTTGGGGTCGGTATCGCCGATGGTCAGCGCGCTGAATTCGGAAGCTCGCAAGCCGGTATCGAGGAGAAACAAGATGATCGCTCGATCGCGTTTGGCGGTCTCTCGCCGCATTATGAATTTCTTGCGCCGATCCGTGTTCGCCTCACGGCTGTATTCGCTTGCCTTCAAGAGCGCTTCAACTTGTTCTTTCGTCATGGGTTCAATCGGCGGGTCTTCGAATTTTGGTGCGGGGACCGCCTTCATGGGATTTTCAAATTTGAACTCGCGACTCGCCCAAGTGAAGAAGGCGCATAAGATGATCCAGGCATTGCGGATGCTCTTCGGAGTCAGTGGACGTTCGCTCCCCGAAAAACGCCGCGGCTTGTACTCGGTACGCAACCAGGCGATATAGTTGCAGAGGTCTTGCGTGCTGATTTGAGAAACCTCCCTCTCTTCCCCGATTTGAGAAATCCAAAGCGTGAGAACATGCTCATAACCCACGAGCGTGGTAGGGCTCAGACCCTCCGCCGTTTTGTACTGCATAAAGCCCAAGAGTGTCTTTGAAAGTTTTAAGCCCGACGGTCTGTAGTTCATTTGAAACCTCCTTGGAATGAGGTTCCGTGGAACTAAAGACCGTTGGGCTACCCTGAATTGAGTAGCCCAACGGTCTTCAGTGTGCTCTAGTAGCGGGGCCCAGACTCGAACTGGGGACCTTCGGGTTATGAGCCCGACGAGCTGCCACTGCTCCACCCCGCAGCGTTTACGTTGGTCATTATACGCACTTTGACGGATACGTCAAATTTTGAAGATGCGCGACGCACTTCACGGGGCGTTGCGTCTGACGATCTATCTTCTCGATTTCTTACTATTCGACATTTTCTTTTTCGCCAGTCGTTTCGTTTCCTTTGCAGCTATGCGCTTCACCGCGACCCGCTTTACCGGCTTTTTCGCGGCTTTCGTCCCTTTCGTGGTTTTCGCGTTCCGTGTCTTCGCGGGTTTCGCTTCAAACATTCGCTTGATCGCGCCGAGATAGTGCGCGTCCCAGCCCTCGTTCGTCCCCTCGTAATCCGATGCTTCGACGTTTACGTGGACGAGGTCAACCCGCGTGCCTTTACCGTGCGGCGTCAGCGTGAATGTGACGATCGAATCCGTGCGCGTCCAATGTTGCGGCTTCCACGTCTGTGCAAGCCGCTGGTTCGGCTCGATAACTACAACCTCGCCCACGAATCTGCCGTCCCACAATGAATATTGCGCGCCGACTTCCAGTGGAAAATTCGCGCGCGCGCCCGACCATTCTTCGATGATCCTCGGCTCCGTCAGCGCGCGCCACACCTCTGCCGGCGACGCGGCGATGTCGTAAGTCTGCTTGATGTCGCTCATGGTCATCTCCTTATTATCCGCGAATCTCGCGAATCGACACGAAAAATAATTCGCGAAGATTCGCGAGATTCGCGGAACTGCGAAGCGCTACGGCGAGCGCTCTCTACCTTTCGCTTTTGCCTTTTCACTTTTGACTTGTCTCAATTCTTCCAACTCGTGGTGCCCCTCGTCCTCCATTGCCTTTTGCCATTCCGGGCGCGGGTCTTGCGCGTCGAGCATCGCGCGGATTTCCAGGATCTGATCGCGCAGCAATGCAGCTTTCTCAAACTCCCACTTTTGTGCCGCGTCTTTCATCTGTTTTTCCAGCTCGGCGATCAATTTCTGTCCTTCTGATTTGGGTATCTCGCCCAAGCCGCCGGTCTTGTACTCCGCGCGCGGTTCTGCCGCCACGCGCACGCGCTCGGTGAGATCGCGCACTTGTTTGACGATTCCGAGCGGCTCGATGTTGTGCGCTTTATTGTGCTCCGACTGAATCTTGCGGCGGCGGTTCGTCTCGTCGATCGCGCGCGTCATCGAATCGGTCATCGTGTCCGCGTACATAATTACCTGACCGTTGACGTGGCGCGCCGCGCGCCCAATCGTTTGAATCAGCGCCTGCTCGCTCCGTAGAAACCCTTCCTTGTCCGCGTCGAGAATCGCCACCAGCGAGACTTCCGGCAAATCGAGTCCCTCACGCAACAGGTTGATGCCGACGACGACATCGTAGACGCCGAGGCGCAGGTCGCGCAAAATCTCGACGCGCTCCAGCGTCTGCACTTCCGAATGCAGGTAATGTACCTTGATGTTCAACTCGTGGAGATAATCCGCGAGGTCTTCCGCCATCCGCTTGGTCAGCGTCGTGACCAGCACGCGCTCGTGGCGCTCGGTGCGCTTTTTGATCTCTGCGACGAGATCGTCCACTTGTCCCTTGATCGGTCGGACGATCACTTCAGGATCGATCAAGCCGGTCGGTCGGATGATTTGCTCGACGACCTGCTGGCTGATCTTCAACTCGTACGCCGCCGGCGTCGCGCTGACGAAGATGACCTGGCGCAGTTTCTTCTCGAACTCTTCAAACTTGAGCGGACGATTATCGAGCGCGCTCGGCAGACGAAAGCCGTACTCCACCAGCGTCTCTTTGCGCGCGCGGTCGCCGTTGTACATCCCGTGAATCTGCGGCACGGTCATGTGCGACTCGTCGATGAACATCAGGAAATCATCCGGGAAGTAGTCGAGCAGCGTCCACGGCGGCGAACCGGGTTCGCGCTGCGCGAGCGGACGCGAATAATTTTCAATGCCGCTGCAATAGCCCACCTCGCGCAGCATCTCCAGATCGTACTTGGTGCGCTGTTCGATGCGCTGCGCCTCCAGCAATTTGCCTTCGGCGTTGAAGCGTTTGACCTGCTCGTCCATTTCTTTTTCGATGTCCTGGATCGCGACGGCAAGTTTTTCCTGCGGCGTGATGAAATGCTTCGCGGGATAGATGTCGATAGAGGCGTGCTCGGTCAGTACTTCGCCGGTCGTCGTGTCGATCTCGACGATGCGGTCGATCTCATCGCCGAAGAATTCGATGCGGTACGCGGTCTCACCGTACGCCGGCGCGACTTCCAGTGTATCGCCGCGCACGCGGAACTTGCCGCGTCCCAGATCGAAATCGTTTCGCTCGTAATGGATCTCGACGAGGTGGCGCAGCACGCGATCGCGGTTGCGTGTCTCGCCTTTCTTGAGCGAGATGACGACCTTGCCGTAATCGATGGGCGAGCCGAGTCCGTAGATGCACGACACGGACGCGACGATCACGACATCGCGCCGCGACAGGAGCGACGAGGTCGCCGCAAGCCGCAGCCGGTCGATCTCTTCGTTGATGCTGGAATCCTTTTCGATGTAGAGGTCTTGCTTCGGCACGTACGCTTCGGGCTGATAGTAATCGTAATACGAGACGAAATACTCGACCGCGTTGTGCGGGAAGAACTCGCGAAATTCGGAGTACAACTGCGCGGCGAGCGTTTTGTTGTGCGCGATCACCAGCGTGGGTCGCTGGATCTGCTCGATGATCTCCGCCATCACGAAGGTCTTGCCGGTCGCGGTCGCGCCGAGCAGCGTCTGGAATTTGTCGCCGCGCTGAATACCTTCCGCGAGTTTGGCGATCGCGGCGGGCTGGTCTCCAGTCGGCTGGAAAGGGGAAACGAGTTTGAAATCAGGCATATCCAATCTGCCTCTAGACCGTCCAGCCTCCCGCAGGTTTCAAATCTACGAGAGGCTGGGCAAGTGAGTCGTCATTTGATCGGCGTCGCCGTTGTATTCGGAACTTTGGTCGGTGTTGCTCCACGTGGCAACACCGCTGGACTGGTCAAGGTAATGGTGTGATCGGGCGTCAATTGCAGCGGCGCTTGTTTTTGCGTGACGCTCGCGCCGTAGAGCGCGGCGATGAAAAGCAGCACAATGGTCGCGAGCGCAATGCCCGCGCCGGTCGCCATCGCGCTCACGCGGTCCCACCTGATCAGCGGTAGTTGCGAGACGGTCGCCGCCGTTGGCGCAGCGGCGGGAAAGCCCAAACTGTTCAAAAAGTGTTCGCCGAAACCGGTCGGTTCGATCATTCCGCCGGCTTTGATCAGCATCTCCGCGCGTTCCAGCAACGCGATCTTGGGCGACACGCCGGTTTGGGGAATGGCGATGTCGCTCGAAAGTTCTTGCAGCGTTGTTTTGTGGAGGTTGTTGACAAACGCCAAAATAAACAACGCGACGGGATCGTTCAGTACGTCGATTTCGGTGCGATGCTCGCGATAAAGTTCGAGCAGGTTGTAGCGGAAGGGCTGGACGTTGCCCTGGGGTCGCGTGGAGCTGAAGGTGTGGTCTTCCGCCCGCAGCCCCCAGCGGCTGGCATTCTGGATGGCGCGGTACTTGACCATCTGCATCAACCTGACCTTGTCGATAATCTTTTTGAGCAGTAGGTTCCGCCCGCCGTCGTCCTGCGGTTTGAACGTATCGACGTTGTTGTAGCGCTCCTGCATCTCTGCAACCGCGCGCGCGTACAGATTTTGATCGGCAGCGCCTTCGTCGATGAACAGCAGCATCTTGGCGTCGGCGATGCGGTACTCGACGAAATGATTGACGCCGCCAACCACGCCGTAGAGCGCCTGCACGGCGACGATGAGATCCGCGGTTTCGCTCTGCAAAAATTCCACGCCCTTTTTCGATACCGCGGCAATCGGGACGCCGAGTTGCTCGCTGAGAAAGGCGGTGTGCCCCAGTTGCTCCAACTCCGCGCGAATCTCCAGCCGCCGGTGCGACCACTCGTGCGAACGCTGACGCGGTCCCCACAGCATAATCACCAGCGGCGTCCGGCTGACCGCGTTGAGGACGGAGTCATAAACGGACTCGAACACTCCGGACTGAAATCTCTGCGCACGGGGACTGAGTCGCAACGTCTTCGGTAGTCTGGCGGGCACTCCGAGCCTCCTTTGGCTTGTTCCGTTCGCCGGATATGGCTGCAACGCTTCCGATTATAAAACAGGTTTGTCGTTTAAGCAATTTTTCGTTTTGACTTTTTTTCTCTCCTCAGGTATAGTCCAATCGATCTGAACTGGGCGAATCGGACTCTATGATTTCTAAACGAATTTTCCAATTTCTTGTGGCAGCGACGCTCGTCGTTGCCTGGCTCGTTCCCTTTGCCTTCTCCGGCGCGCCGGCAATCGCGCATCCGCCGCTGGATGCGACGCCGGTGGGATCGGACTTGATGAACCCCAAGTTCCTCAAAGACCCGTGCCCGGCAGACCCGAACAACTTGCTGCAAAACGCGGCGATGGATCCCGACGGAAGTTCTCCTTACGGCAGCGTCGCCAACTCGTGGACTCCTTTTATCTTCAGCGGCAACCCGCCGCAGTTTCGATGGGTCAACAACGAAGGCATCTACCGCGGTCAGTCCCAACAAATCGTTTCGACTAGCCAGTTCGACGCGGGTATTCTGCAGACGGTGTCCAACTTGAATCCGGGCGAGTACTATTGGTTTCGTTTGGGTTGGACGCCGGCGGCTAAATCTTTTAGCGGACCCAATGTCGATTCGCCGTCGGTCGGGCGCAAGGTGGGTTACGATCCTTACGGCGGCACGGATCCGCACTCGCCGAACGTGGTATGGGGACCGGATTTCTTCGGCGACATCAAAGGGCTGAATCGTCCGCAGATGATTCTCTTCTTCCCGGCGCGCGCATCCAGCGTCACGATTTTCTTGCGCGCCATCGCCACCGATGGATCGGGCGGTGAGAACCGCGTGTGGTTCAACGCGCCGTGCATGGAAGCGCGTCCCGACCTGCCCACCGCGACGCCGCTCGCGCCGACGGCGACGCCTACCGCGCCGGCGACCGCCACGCGCCTGCTGCCGACGCGCGCACCAGTAACTAAAATCGCGCTCGCGCCCAGTTCGCCGACGCCGACGGAACCAGTCACTCTTGTGCCAGATACGGCGACGCCGACGGTTGAAACGTTGGTGGCAGCGCTGCCCGCCACGACGCCGCGCTACGCGCGTCCGGACGTGACACCCGCGCCCGGTTCACCCATCGACCTGGGGCAGGGCGCGCTCGCCGGGACGGGCGTGATCTTGGTCGTCGGCGGTTTGATTTTCTTTGGGCTGGGTATCTTGCTGTGGAGAAGGAACGGCTGACGATGCGTTTTCTCATCACGGGCGGCGCGGGATTTCTGGGCACGGCATTGGCAAATCACCTGGTCGCGCAAGGACATCAGGTGCGCGTGCTGGACGATGTGAGCGCGGGCGATCCCGCCGCGCTCGACTCACGCGTCCTCTTTACGCGCGGCGACGTGCGCGATGTGCCAAAACTCTGGACGCTGCTCAAAGGTACCGATTGCGTTTATCATCTTGCCGCGCGTGTCAGCGTACCGGAATCGGTCTTGTATCCGGTCGAGTATAACGCGGTCAACGTCGGCGGCACCGTGTCGCTGATGACCGCCGTGCGCGACGCAGGCGTCAAGCGCGTCATTCTCGCCTCCAGCGGCGCGGCGTATGGGCGACAGGCGCAGCAGCCCGTGCGCGAAGACGCGGTCATGCATCCCGATTCGCCGTACGCGGTCAGTAAACTCGCGTCCGAGTATTATCTCCATTCCATCGGCGCGTTGTGGAAAATCGAAACGGTCGTGCTGCGAATTTTCAACGCGTACGGTCCGCGCCAGCCGCTGCCGCCTTCGCACGCGCCGGTGATTCCGCGCTTTCTCAAGCAAGTCGTCACGGGCGGCTCGGTGGTGATGTTCGGGCAAGGCAAGCAGACGCGCGATTTCGTTTATATTTCGGATGCGGTCAGCGCGCTCGCGGCGGCAGCAACCGCCGAACGCGTCAATCGCGCCATCGTCAACATCGGCAGCGGGCAGGAAGTCAGCATCGCGCAGTTGGTGGACCAGATCGAGCGCGCGGCGAGCCGTCAAGCGCATCGATTGTCGAATGAGGAAGAAGACAGCGGGGTGCCGCGATTGGTCGCCGACATCCGGCTCGCGAGCGATCTGCTCAAGTGGAAGCCGCAGGTTTCGCTCGACGAGGGCTTGCGGCGGATTCTGGCGGAAGACGAACGGTTCAAAAAGTAAGGGGCGCGTGATGGCTCAGCTAATTCTATTGATAATTCCCCTGGCGTTGTTGGTATTTTGGCTGTGGATGTTCTGGGATATGTCGAACAATACCAGCATACCGAGTAACTCAGCCGCGCTGAGCTGGCCCCCTTCCTCAAAATTCGAGTGGATGTTAGCATTGATTTTTCTGAACGTCGTCGGCGCGGTTTTCTATTACTTCTATGAGTACAGAAATAGGTATTAGCGAAAGTCACACGGATGCCCTCCCAGTCACACGCCAAACCATTTGATCTCTTTGCCGATGCGCTGTGGAATTATCACAAGACTGGACGCGCTGACCTGTGGATCGAGCGCGACGATGATCGCGTGGACCGCGAAGACGCGGCGTGGTACTTTACTTCGCCGCGCGATTTTCCTTCGCACGAAAAAGCCGCGCTCGAGTTCGCGCGCGGACGCGTGTTGGATATTGGCTGCGGCGCGGGAAGGCACGCGCTCTACTTTCAGAAGCGCGGCTTGCGCGTGACCGCGGTGGACGCGTCGCCGCGTATCGTCGAGTTGGCGCGGGCGCGCGGTGTGACGGACGTGCGCGGCGTGGACGCGTGCGGCGCGCTGCCGTTCCGCGACGGCAAATTCGACACCGTCGTTTTGTTCGGCAACAACCTCGGCATCTGCGGCACGCTGCCGCGCTTTCGACGGATGCTGCGCGAGCTGCATCGCGTTACGTCGCCGCGCGGGCGCATTCTGGCGACGACGCGCCAACCGAGTACGACGAATCCAACGCACCGCAGTTACCTAAGGCGAAATCTGGAACGCGGTCGCGCGATTGGGCAGCTGCGTCTGCGGTTGGTGTATCGCGGCGCGCGCGGCGCGTGGTTCGAACTGCTGCTGGTGTCGCCGACCGACCTGATGCAAATCGCGGCGAAAGAAAAATGGGAATTGATGGGCGCGTTTCCGCTGGATAGTTTTGAAGAGGGCTATGCGGTAGTTTTGGAGAAACGACGATGACGACCATGCTGGACCCCGGTCAAGCCCAGTTGCTGAAGGACGAAAAGGCGTACCTTGCCGATTTGCTCGCCACCCTCACCGCGTTCAAGAATCCGGCGGAAGAGTTGGACGATCTGCGTCAGGCGCTCTTGCAATTGGACGAATTGTTCCTGATCGTCGTCGCCGGCGAATTCAACGCCGGCAAGTCCGCGCTCATCAACGCACTGCTCGGTCAGCGCGTGCTGGCGGAAGGCGTGACACCGACGACCACGCGCATCACGCTCGTCAAGTACGGCGACCCACTGGAAGAATCGACTGGCGCGGGCGGCATCGCCGTGCTGGCTTTTCCGCTGGACTTGTTGCGCGAACTGAATTTCGTCGATACGCCCGGCACGAACGCGGTGATCCGCGAACACGAGGAATTGACGCGCGAGTTTATCCCGCGCAGCGACCTCGTCATCTTCGTCACATCGGCGGACCGCCCGTTCACCGAAAGCGAGCGGCAATTCCTCGAACATATTCGCGAGTGGGGCAAAAAGATCGTTTTCGTCATCAACAAAAGCGACCTGCTTGCCGGCGAAGCCGAACTGCGCGAGGTCACGACGTTCGTCGCCGACCACGCCGCGCGGCTCCTCGGCGCGCCGCCGGAGATCTTTGCGGTTTCGGCAAAACGCGCGCAAGCCGGCGATGAGGCGGACAGCGGAATGGGCGCGTTGCGCGCACACACGCAGTCCTGGTTGGACGAAACGACGCGGCTACGCGTCAAGTTTGCGAATCCGCTCGGCGTGGTGGAGCAGATCTTGAAGCGCGAGAACGCGCGGCTGGGGCACGCGCGCGATCAATTGCGCTCCGACGCGGAGATGGTGGGCACGGTCGAGCGCGAGATGGCGACGTACGAATCGGAGATGAAAGGGGAGTTGAAGGCGCGCCTTGCCCAGGTCGACAATGTGCTTCTGCGGCTGCAAACGCGCGGCATGGACTTTTTCGATCAAAAATTTCGCTTGATGAATCTGTTCGACCTTACGCGCGGCGACCGTTTTCGCGCGATGTTCGAAAGCCAGGTTCTGACCGGCGTATCGGAGGAGATCGATCACCTGGTTCAGTCCGCGGTGAATTGGCTGGTCGAAAAGGATTTGCGGCACTGGCAGCAGGTCGCCAGTTTTCTCATCAAACGACGTACCGCTGCCGCCGACGAACTGGTGGGACAGGTCTCCACCGAATTCGATCTGCGGCGGCAAGCTCTGCTCGACAGCGTGACGCAGTCCGCGCAGACTGTCGTCAACGGTTACGACGCGGAAGCGGAATCGCGTGAATTGGGGAATGCGGTGGAAAGCTCAGTCGCGCAGACCGCGCTGGTCGAAGCGGGCGCGGTCGGGCTGGGCACCGCCGTGACCATCTTGGTGGGTTCCAGCGCGGTCGATGTGACCGGGATGTTGTTCGCCGGCGTGATCGCCATCGTCGGTTTCTTTATCATCCCGTACAAACGGCAGCAAGCCAAGACGCGTTTCAAGGAAAAGATCGAAACGGTGCGTCAGAACCTGAGCCGCGTGCTGACCACGCAATTCAATTCCGAAGCCGACCGCACGATCAATCGGCTGAAGGAAGGGGTCGCGCCGTATTTTCGTTTTGTGCGCGGCGAAAAGGAAAGACTGGCTTCGGTCGAGCAAGCGTTGACGCACGCCGACGATCAATTGAAAAGTTTGCAGGCGCGTGTGACGACGGTGTTTGGAACGCGATAAAGTAATTTCGTAGGGGCGAGGCATGCCTCGCCCCTACCCCTACGAATTTTCCGGCTTCTCCGCGAGCAATTTGCGCGCTTCCTCCTCGTCTTCTTTCGCCACCATCACGCGCACTTCGCCCATTCCGTCCACCAGCACCGCGTAGACCGTCGATGCGCTTTCGTACTTGAGAAACGCCGGAATGCCGGCGCTCTCCAGTCGTCCCTTGACCACCTCCGCGCGCAGCGGTCCCATCGTCGTGTAGACGGCGACGAATTCCTCATTCGCTTTCGGTTTGCTCATCGGCTTGCTCGATTTCTGCGCGCGCCGGCATCCTTGCCACCGCGCGCGCAAACAACAAATAGCCGGTGTGCGCCACCATTCGATCCTCGGGGCGCAGGCGGTCTGCCACCGGTTTGTACTGCCGCATCAGAATCTCGATGACTTGAACATCGCTCCAGCCGCCCCACGATTCCATCTCGCGCAGCAAATCGGTCAATTGGTTCGCGGTCGGGACGAGCGAGCCAAAGAATCCGCCGCCCTTGAGCGCGGCGTGCGCCTGCGCCAGAAACATCCACGGCTCACGCACGTCCAGAAAGAGCGCGTCGGCGTTGCGTTCGTCAAAGCCGGCGCGAATGTCGCGCTGCTTGATTTCGACGACATCGAGCGCGCCGATGCGTTCCAGATTCTTGCGCGCCAACTCGATCATATCGTCGCGTTCCTCGTAGGTGTAGATGCGCCCGTCCGGTCGGACCAGGCGCGACAACGCCAGCGTCAGACCGCCGCTGCCAGTGCCGGCTTCGATCACCCGCGCGCCCGGAACGATGTTCATCCGCAGGACGATGTAGCCGATTTCCTTCGGATAGACGATTTGCGACGCGCGTTTGACGTGCATCACCAGATCGAACGTGGAGGGCTGCAGGAGCAGAAACCGCTGTCCCAGCTGCGTCTTGACCGCGTTGCCAAACGGCTGTCCGATGATGGCGTCGTGCGGGATGAACCCGCGATGCGTGTGCAACTGCGCGCCCGCGCTCAAGCGGATGAGAAAACGTTTTTCATCCGGGGCGAGCATCAAAACCAGATCGTTGGCTTGTGCGATGTTCACAGGCAGCGCTCCACCGTAAGTAGAAATCGATTGTCAACCGCTTCGATTATAAACCCGCCGCGCGAATCTGGCAACCCGCGCGAACGTGTAAACGAATCTTTACCGTTCTGCTTTTGACAAAGCGACACGCGCGTAGTATTCTGTTGTCAAGAGGTTTGTCAGGTGCCGGAGACATGTTGAGCCGAATCAAGCGCACGACCGCGGCGGTTGACGCGACCCAGAAAATCGAATCGGCGCGCGATCTTGACGAACTGGCGCGCGCCGCAATCGCCCAGCTGTGCGTGACCTACCACTGCGACGCGGCGCTGGTGTTGAGCCAGCCGCCGTCAAGCGAGGCAATGTGCTGGGCGGGTTCGCCCGCCACGCTGCCGGAGCTGACTCTGCCCGGTTTGCCGGCGCGGATCGACGAAAGTAACCTCACAGGACGCGCGCTCAAAACCGGCAAGACGGTTTCCATTACGGAAACCGGCATCGGCGCTAACGGCGTGATGGAACGGAGCGCGTTCATCGCGACGCCGCTGAAAAATCGAGGGACGACGCTGGGCGTTCTGCAGTTGAGCGGCGCGGCGCTGAACTTGACCGGACCGGGCGCGGTTGCCGCGCTGGAAGCGTGGGCAGATAAAATTGCCACTGCCATCGCGAACCTGCAAAAATCGCCGGCGGCAGAACAGCCTGCGCGCGCGCCCGCGCCCCTGCCTGGCAACCTGGAGGCGAGCGCGCGGCTCAATCTGAAACAGGTCTACGACGCCACCTACCACGGCGTGTGCGATTTGCTCGTCTGTGACGCGTTCTTTATCGCGCTGTACGACGACAAGACCGATTCGGGAGAATTTGTTTTCCGAATCGAGCAGGATGCCGAGTTGCCGCCGGAACGGTTCGCGCTGGACGAAGGCATGGTCGCCTACGTGATCCATAACCGTTGTAGCATCGTCGTCGCCGAGGCGGCTCAAGAAACGCGCTTTCAGATCCGCCGGTGGGGCGGACCGCACGCGGTGCGCTCGCTGGTCTGCGTCCCAATGAGTTATGCCGACCGGACGATTGGCGTGCTCTCCGTGCAGAGTTATCAGCCGAACGCGTACACGGACGCGGACATCAAGGTGCTCAACGCGTTTGCCAGTCCAGCCGCGCTCGCGATTCACAATGCGCGCCTGTTTGTCGAAAGCCAGCGCAAAGTGGACCAACTCGCCGTGTTGAACGAAGTGACGCGCATCGTCAGCTCGACGATTGAGATCAGCCGCCTGCTCGATCTGATTTACGCCGAGGTGCATCGGTTGTTGCCGGCGGCGGATTCGTACTTTGTCGCGCTGATCGACCCCGAGAAGCAAATGCTCTCGGTCGAAATGATGGTGGACGACGGAGAGCGCTTCGAACCGACTGCCATTCCGCTGGGGAATGGTCTGGCGAGTCTCGTGATTCAACGGCGCGCGCCTCTGTTGCTGCGAAACGTCGCCGAGCAAGTGCAGTTGCTCGGCATCACGCCGGCGCCTCTCGGCAAGCCAAAGATTTCTTCGTCCTGGCTCGGCGTGCCGATGATCACGTCGGAACATCTGCTGGGCTTGCTGGCGGTCGCCAGTTATCGCGTCGACGCGTTCGACGAGAGCGACCAGGAGATTCTGCAAAGCGTTGCGACGCAGGCGGCGATCGCGATCGACAACGCGCGCCACCACGCCGAAGTCGAACAGCAGGCGCGACACGATAGTTTGACCGGCGCGCTCAATCATGGATATTTCCTGACGCGTCTGCGCGAGGAATTGGAACGCGCGGAAAAGAACCAGACGTCGCTCGCGTTGATCATGCTCGACATTGACCACTTTAAGGACTACAACGATTCCTACGGGCACTTGGTCGGCGATACGATCTTGCGCGCGATGGTGCAGGTGATCCTCAGCATCATCGAGGCGACGGACCTGGTGGGGCGGTGGGGCGGCGAAGAATTTATCATCGCGCTGCCGGGATGCGACAAGTCCAGCGCGCGTCTGGTCGCGGAACGGATTCGCACGAAGCTGGCGGAGGTCAAGCTGGAAGGCGCACACGGTCGCGCGGTGCCGGTGCCAACGCTGAGCCAGGGCATTGCAATGTTTCCAAATGACGCGGCGGGCGTTTTCGCGCTGGTGGATGTAGCGGACGCCTGCCTGTATCGCGCCAAGAACCGCGGGCGCGACCAGATCACCGTGGCGGGAGATTAACCCACGCGCCGGAGCGGGCGCGTTTGCAGCAGGTGGAACTGATCGCCCACGCGGCACCATTCGATGTCTTGCGGCGATTGGAAATGCGCCTCGACGCGTTCGCCCAGCGCGGCGAGCGCGATCACCTGCGCGTCGCTCAAGCACGCGGCGTCTTGTTTTTCGGAGGCAAGCGTGACGGTCTGCAAGCCGCCAGTCGGCGCTGGCAAATCCATTACACTCTTGGTTGCAACCACACGGTCTTGGATCGTGTGGCTGTTTTTTTCGACGACGAAATGATCGGGTTTCCAGCGCGCGGCGATGACGGCTTCGCCCAAGCCCCAGGTCGCGTCGATGTGAATTTCGCCGGCAGCGCCGGTGAGCGGATTGGCGGTGAACATGACGCCGGCAGCGTCGGCGTTCAGCATCGGCTGCACGACGACCGCCATCGTCACCTGCCGCGGGTCGATCTTTTTACGGCGGCGGAAGTAGATGGCGCGCGAATTCCACGGCGACGCCCAGCAATTGCGGATGCGGTCGAGCACGGCGGGCGCGGGCACGGCGAGGTACGCCTGCTGGAGACCGGATGCCGCCGGGTTTGGTACGTCGTCCACGACGCGCGACGCGCGCACGGCGAACAGCGCGCGTGCGTCGTGGGTTGCCAGCGCGACGTGAATTTCTTCCGCCAGGGTGGGCGGAATCGCCGCGTGTTCGATCCAGCCGCGAATCTCTTCCGCCGCGGCTTCCAAATCCACAGGATCGTCGATCTCCGTCTGGGCGAGCCGCGCGGCGATTTTCGCATCGGTCTGCTGCGCGTTCAGCGCGTCGCGGTACGCGTCGGCGGTGACGCAGAACCCGCGCGGGACGTTCAAGCCAGCGGCGATCAATTCGCCGAGGTGCGCGGCTTTATCGCCGACGGACGCGCGGTCGGTCAGTCTGATTTCGTCGAGCGAACGGACGTAAGACATCGGATGCTCCAGGGAAACGTTGGAACGTTCAAACGTTTGAACGCTTTTCAGCCAGTGCGAGTTTGCGCGCGCGCGGCATTTTCTTGATCGCGATTTCGCGGCGCATTGCCGCGCGGCGTGAGGGCAGGCGTTCCTGGTAGATGAGCGTCACCGGGCGGCGCGTGCGCGTGTAGCGCGCGCCGCGTCCTTGCTGATGCGTTTTCACGCGCCGCGCCACGTCGAGCGTCCAGCCGGTGTAGATCGTTCCGTCGGAACAGCGCAAGAGGTAGACGTAGGCGGAGCGTTTCATGACGGCACGCATTATAGCGGACACGCGGCGATCGCGCAAGAATGCCGGTTACTTTTCCAGTTTCACCGCCGAGACGCCGAGGTCGCAGAGAAAAAAAGAAAACTCTGCGTCTCTGCGGTGATTTCTTGCGGTTGTTGTGTCCACCTGAATTCTTTGGTATACTATCGTCAATCGTCGAGCAAGGCGCGGCGGAGGCGCAGCGTGGAAATCACCTTGGTGCGGCAGAACCAGCAGGTGGTCGTGCGCGTGGATGGGACCGAGAGCCACACGTTTCCATTCGTGGACGCATTTCCGAGTGCGGATGAAAGAGACGCGCTCGAAAAGCGGCTCGATCCCGCGCCGTACGGCACGCGCCTCTTCGGCTTGCTCTTCCCTGCCGATTCCGCCGCGCATCGGCAATACATCGCTACATCTGATGCGGGCGACCACGCATCAGGCGACCACACATCGGGCGACGACACACCGGGCGACGACACATCGGGCGACCACACACCGGGCGACCACACAGGGTTGCCCCTACCAGGATCACGCCGGCATTTGCAGATCATTTCCGACGATGCAGATTTGCAGCGCGTCCCATGGGAGTACCTCCGTAATGGCGATTATTGGCTCGCGCTGAAATTCCTCCTCACGCGCGGGCTGCCGCCGAATCAGCGCATTGCTTCCGCGCAAACTGAAATCTCCGCCGACGCGCTGTCCGTCCTCGTCGTCGTCAGCGACCCGTTCGTCTATTCCGATGGTGCGCCGGTCGTCGCGCTGAACGTCGCGCGCGAACGCGAGAACCTGCGGAAAGCATTCGAGCAAGCGCACGCGCCGTACCGCGTCACGTTCGTCAAGCCGCCCACGCTCGATGAACTCCACAAGGCGCTCGCCGAGCGCAATCAGCACACGCTCGTCCATTTTATCGGTCACGGCGTCGCGACGCGTGACGGCGCGCGGCTGGCGTTTCAAGATCGCGCCGGCATCGCGCAGTTGGTTACCGCGCAAGAATTCATCGCGTCTGCCGGCGGACGCGTCTTCCTCTTCTTTCTCAATTCCTGCGAAACGGCAATGTCGCTCGACACGCCAGTGTCCAACCTCGCACACGCGCTCGCGCGCGCCGGCGTGCCGTATGCGCTGGGGATGCAGTTCAGCGTGCCGGAGACCGCCGCGCTGCGACTCTCGGAATTTTTCTACGCGTTCCTCGCGCGCGGCAACTCGGTGGAGGAATCACTGCTGGAGGCGCGGCTCGCGCTCGCGCGCGACGGGAATCTGGCGCGCGTGCCGACGAAAGACGGCGCTATCGACGCGCGCGCGTTCGCGATGGGCATCCCGGTGCTCTACACCGCGCTCGCTTCACCCCTGACCCCGCGCCTTTCAGGAGAAGGGAGCGCGGTCATCGACGATTTTCATCCGCGCGTCGAATTCGATACGCCGATCGCGCCGCCGCAAAAGTTTCGCGGGCGAGTGCAGGAGATGGCGACGCTGGGGCGGCTGTTCGAGCGCGGCTACGCGACCGAGGAAGAGGTGGACGCCGCGTTCAAGCGCGACGGGCGACCGCCGGGCGGCGCGCGCGTCGTCGTGATTCGCGGCGAAGGCGGGATGGGCAAGAGCACGCTCGCGCGACGCGCGGCGGAGCATTTCGATTGGCGTTTTCCGGACGGCATTGTCGGTCTGTCGTTCGAGAATTTGCCAAGCAAAGACTTGGTCGTGAATCGTTTGGGCAAATGGTTCATCGGCGAGCCGTTCGACAAAATGGACGAGGCGGCGCGCGAGGGCGAGGTGGTCGACGCGTTGCGCCAGCGTCACGCGCTCCTCGTGCTGGACAATTACGAGACGCTGGAAGAAGCGCTGGACGCCGGGCAGCCCGGCGCGCTGGAACTCGCGAGTTTGATCGAGCATATTGCCGGCGGCGAGACGGTGCTGCTCATCACGAGCCGGCGACGGGTGACAGACCTGGCGACGCGGGAATTGGAACTGGACGGGCTGGATGAGAATGCCGCGCGCGAACTCTTCTGGGATTTTGCCGCGCAGCGCCGACGCGAGGATGACGAATCGCTTGCCGCGCAGGTGGCGGAGCGCGTGGGCGGGCATCCGCTTGCGCTGGAACTGCTCGCCAAAGCGTTCGCCAAGACCGAAAAATCGTTCCCGGAATTCATCAACGGCTTGAACGAGCAACTGGCGCAGGCGAGAAATCGATACAAAACCGCGCCGCGCCAGCAGACGCTGGCAGGTTGTTTCGATTATTCGTTCCAATTTCTGCCGTCGCCCGCGCAGACGCTCTTCCCCAAGCTGCGCCTCTTTGCCGCGCCGTTCCTTGCCGATGCGGTGAAGGAAATCTTTGGAGAGCCGGAGGCGCGGCAGACGCTCAACGTGCTGTGGCAAAAGAGCATGGTCCGCGCGCTAGAGTTTGTGGAAGACACGCCGCTGTATTTCTTGCATCCAACCGCACGGTGGTACGCCGGTGTCGTAGGGGACGCCCTGCGTGGCGTCCCGCTAGAGACAGAGTATGGCGTCAAGTACGGCGAGTGGTATGCGCGGATTGCGCGCGGAGCGTACGATAGTTTTGCCGGCAAGACAGACGTTGGTTTGGTGCAACTAGCGCGCGTGAGCGTGGAGGATTTGAAGCAAGCGCGCGAATTCCTGGACGATAAGAAGCGCAGCGAACAAGATTTCCTTCTGGCGTATCTCCTGCGCGTGTTTGGCGATATGAAGAGCGCGCAGGAACTTTTGAAGGAATCCGAGCAACTGGCGGAAAAGAGTGGCGACGCGCGGCACAAATCGCTGACGTTGAATGAACAAGCGAACGTTTTCGTGACGCGGGGCGACCTGGACGGGGCGATGAAACTGTATCAGCAGTCGCTCACAGTGGAAGAGCAACTGGGCGACCTGCGCGGGAAAGCGGTAACGTTGCAGCAGATGGGACAAATCCTTGGTACACGTGGGAAGCTTGACGATGCTTTAAGCAACTATGAAAAGGCACTGGCGATTCAAAGGCAGATAGGCGATTTAAGAGGGACAGGCGTCACCTTGCACAATATGGCAAACGTCTTCGTGACGCGGGGCGACCTGGACGGGGCGATGCAACTGTATC